>MDSV01228833.1_pt1 | contig 28976 bp, 31 predicted proteins | sample 810851 | NCBI WGS metagenome assembly MDSV01 (sample SAMN05326640, study PRJNA326480) | marine metagenome | isolation source: seawater | place: Atlantic Ocean: North East | collected 2012 | reverse complement strand
TGGTTCAGCGCCCAAGGCAACATGCTGGCTGGGATGCAGAACAAGGTGTACAAGAGGATGAGTTGGGCGGAACGGGCGGTTCGGCCTGCGTTGAAAGGGAGCATCTTGTACCCCGCCTTGGCGTAGTCTTCGTGGGCGAGCCATGCAATGGCCCAAAAATGCGGGAACTGCCAAATGAACTGCACGGCGAACAGGGTTCCGGGCTCAATCCCAAAGTCCCCCGTGGCCGCCACGTACCCAATCATGGGAGGCAAGGCGCCGGGGAAGGCCCCCACAAATACGGACAGGCTCGTCTTGGCTTTCAGTGGCGTGTAGATGAAGGCGTAGCTCACAATGGCAGCCACCCCAAGCCATCCGCTCAGGGGGTTCAGGCTGAACAAGCATCCGAGTCCCACTGCGGCCGCGATCAAACTCCAGACCAAGGCCTGCGTCACCGACATGCGCCCCGTGGGCAGGGGGCGGTCCTCGGTGCGCTTCATCAACCCGTCGATGCGGCGCTCGATGATTTGGTTGAAACCGTTGGAGGCGCCAGTCAAGGCGTATCCGCCCAAGGTGAGCAACAAGAAGGCGCGGATGTCCATGGTTTCCACCGCCATGAACCACCCGAGCACTGCCGACAGCACGACAAAAAAGCCGAGGCGGAGTTTGAACAAGGTGGCGAGGTCGCGGTGCATGGGCGGCAAAATTACTGCACGAAGCTCGGTCGGTCTGCCCTTCTGGTCACCAATCGCGCTCGTCCATCACGCGCGTTTGGCGGATGCCAATTTCGAGGCGTCCGGCATTCCAAGGTTCTTGCCATGCGCCGGGGGCGTCTTGGTCCTCGAGTCGGGTCCAAGCCCGGACAAATGCCTCCACGCCCCCCACGCCATAGCGCGCGCCTAGGGGCATGCTCACGTCGAGTTCGAGGCGAGACACACGGCTGCGCACCCCTTGACCCAACACCTGTCCATCTTCCCCATCGCGCTCGGAAAACGAGGTCCATGGCATCTCTCCAGCCGCATAAGACAGCAAGGACTCGCCACCGCCGACCGATCGACCCTCTGTGCGATGGAGGTAGCTGAGACGCACCGTGTAGACCTCGCGGATCACCGCCCGAATGCGCGCGCGACCCTCCACAAAATTGGCCCCACCGGGGTGGCCCAAGGGCTGATGCAGGTGGGAATAGGACAGGGGCAAGGTGTTGTGCGTGTAGGTCCAAGGTCGAACCGCGGCTCCCTCGACCAACCACCCAAACTTGCCGGAGCGGCTTAGGGAGGACATGCCCATGAGCACGCCCCATTTGTTGCCCCACCAGCCGTTGCGCTCCAACAGTTTGGACACGAGCAGTTCGTCGAGCAAGACCTGTCCGTATGCCGTCACGCGTTGTCCCCTTCGCCACCGCGCTTGGTGCGACAGTTGGGCACCCAACAAGGCGTTGTCTGCGGAGCCGAGGCTGTATTCCCGGGGGCGAAACGCCGCCATGGGGATCAGGTAGTGCGGTTCGATTCGGCCTTGAAACGCCGCATCGTTGCCCCGCCATTTCACTGCGCCAAACAGCGCGCCGCTCCAGCCTCTTCCAAGTGCCACTTCGGTCCACTGTGCGGCGAGCCAACCCGTTTCGACGGTGTCGGCCTGCACGTGCCGGGTCCGAATCAACGCTTGGGCATACTGCACAATGCCGGCGTCGACCCACAGCCTTGCGCCGAGGGCGGGGGCCATGTGCCGGTCCAAAAACAACGAGCGTGCCCCTCGTCCCCAATGATGGCTTTCCTGCCCGACACGCACCGAGACCGACGGGGACAGTGACCAGGACAGGGCGCCTTCGAGTCGGTCGACGGAGGCCACGGATTCATTCAGCAGCACGGCATTCCCCAAACCGTCCATGCTCCCGTGGTCGGCCACTTCCCGTGCGAGGGGAAAACCCAATGGAATGCGCCAGCGCGAGGCGACGACACGGTAGCTGCCGCGTTGCAGGAAGGTTCCCGAGGTGCCGAGCCCAATGGCCGTGCTGGTCGCACGGAAATCGCCCACGATTTGACGGGCCTCGCCCACGACGGCAATGCCTTCAAAGGTGCTGCTCTGAGGCTGAAGGCTCAGGGGGCGATTCCAAGGGGTCATGGGCTGAACGCTCGGCACCAACACGCCCGCGCTGTCGCAGGCCAAACGAACGTTCCAAGCCGCGGAATCAAGAGGCAAGTGCCAGCGGGTCGAGGTGGGGGTTTGGGCCACAAGGAGGCCGCATCCCATCATCCACACCCCAACTGCGAGCGGAAACTTCATCAAGCCACGCGCCGGGGACCGGGTTTGGAGGAGGAAGAAGGCTCGGTGCCGTCGGCATCCAAGGGGGCCGAGAGGGATGAAATGCCCAACCCCATGCGCACCATGAAGTAGGGCAAAGAGCCCAGGGCAAAAGCCAATCCGAGCAAGGTGAAAAACTGGGCGGTCCGACCAATGCCACCCCAAGCCGCTTCGGGTTGGAAGGCCAACACCACAAACAGCAGGCTGTACATCCACAACGCTGCGGAGGTCAATCTGTGTCCCCAACCGAGTTGCATGAGCAGGTGGTGAATGTGCCGGCGGTCCGGGGTGAAAGGGGATTGGCCGTTGAGTACGCGCAGGGTGAACACACGCAAGGTGTCCACAAGCGGAAACGCGAGCATACACATGGCCGCCACGGGTCGCACGACGCCTGGAAGGGTGGCGACATTGGGGGTTTGGACCACGTTGACCGCCATGACGTACGCCATGAGGCCGAGCAGCAAAGACCCACTGTCCCCCATGAAAATCTTGGCGGGATGAAGGTTGAAGACCAAAAAGCCTGCAAGTCCACCCGCCACGGCGGCACCGACGCAGGCCGTCATCATGTCTCCGGTCCAATAGGCCCACATTCCAAACGCCGACATGGCCACCAATCCGTAGCCGCCCGCCAGCCCATCGACCCCGTCGATCAGGTTGATGGCGTTGACGATGACCACATAAACAAACAGCGAGAACACCGCACTCGCGAGAGACGGCAATTGGTACAATCCAAACAGTCCGTCAAAGTGGTCGATTTTCAATCCCAACCCCCAAACAAGGAAACTTCCAACCGCGAGGTGGACCATGAGCTTTTTGCCGGCGCCCATCCCCATGATGTCATCCTTGAGTCCCATGAAAAAGATGGGCACCGAAGCCCCCAACACCCCGAGCCACCGCGCGGAAGTCCAGCCAAAGGCATCAGAAAACGCAAACGACACCAAGGTGCTGCACAGCGTGGCGGCAAAGAGCATGACGCCGCCTACAGTCGGCACCGACCGGTGGTGCAGTTTTCTCGATTCACTGGGCTCGTCGACAAGGTGCTTGCGTTTGGCCACCATGATGAGGGAGGGCATGCCAAATAGCACAACCAAAAAGGCCAACGTGGCTGGAAGCATCAAGGACGTCATGGTGCGCCAAAGGTAGTGGAGCCGGGCGTCATGCCCATGCGGTGAGAGACTCCCACACGCAGCCGCGCCCCTTCTGTTGGCAAGGTGGGATGGGTGGCCCCTTGCCAGATTTCAGCGCCGAGGGAAAGATGCAGGGGCCAATCACGCTGCAGCGCATACGCGACCCAAGCCTCGGCCACCCTGAAGGTCCCTACAGCTGCGGCCCTGCCACCCAGCGTCCATTGCGAAGTCTTCCAGTGGCCGTGCAATTCGGTGCGCCAAAGGGCGTCCGCAGATCCGGTGGGCCTGAGCACTGCGGACACGGGCGTGCCTGCATTGTGCAAGGCGATTCGATCGTCGTCCAGTGCGGGCAGCCGAGTGGCACTCAGATTGACAGACCAAGTCGAGGTGGGCCGCCACGACGTGACCACACCCCATCCTTGGTGTGAGGTCCACTCTCCGGAAACCTCCAGTTGATTGGAGGCAGTGCGCCATGTGCTGGACAAGCTCATCCAGCTGCGCCATGCAAACTGTCCCACAGAATCTGCGGCGAGTTCTCCTGTCCAAGGACGCTCTCGAAGAACCCCACCAAGCAACCCCAACGAACCGCGCGCGGGGTTCCGCCAACCTACGTTGATCCACCCTGCATCGGTTTGGCGAAACAGGCTCTCGGTGGAGCCTCCCGTGGGCCCGCGTTCGGTTCCGGTCCAACGGGCGGCCGTGGTTTGGGCGGACAGGCCGTTGGTCCGCACCCAGGTCACACTTGCCCTGGGAAAAGAAGCAGCTTCGCCAGAAAAAGTCAAAGGGGAGGGCAAGCCCCCCCACTGCATCGGAGCATAGGCGGTCGTGAGCGAGAGGGAATCCCCTTGGGTCGAGATGTGGCTGTAGCGGGAAGTCACCCTGGCACGCGCCACGTCGACGCGGCCGCCTGAAGTGAGTTTGGCCCGTCCCCAACCCGGCAGGGCTGTGGATCCTGTCATGGTGGTGGCGTCCCATGCCCCGGCCCATCCTTGCATCTCTTCCAACGAGCCTTCGACTTGCCAAACGCCATCCAAGACCGCTTCGAAGTGGGCGCCACGGAGGTTGTCCCAAGGAGAAACAGCAGCTTCCGAGGTGGTGGGAGGGGTTCCTGTGATGTGTCTGACCGTGAACCAAGGGTCCAGATGTAAGGTCATTTGAGGGGTCTCCCACGTCAATCCGTGGTTGCGCAAGGACCAAGCCACGTCTCCCGTCTGAGGTCCGAGCAGGGAATCCTCCTCGCCCATGACCTGCCCCCATGCCCAGGAGGTGAGCAGCATGAATGCCACACCTGCCCAATGGCAACGGGTCATCCGCGCAGGGTTTCTTGTGCCACGGACGCCTTGAATTCTTCGTAGACGTCGCGAATGCCTTGTTCAAGCGGGGTCTTGGCGGTCCAGCCGAGGGAGGTCATTTTGGAAACGTCAAGCAGCTTTCGCGGCGCGCCGTCGGGCTTGGTGGTGTCCCACGTCAAGGCACCCTCGAAGCCCACCACGCGGGCGACGGTCTCGGCGAGCGTCTTGATGGTGACATCCTTGCCCGTGCCGAGGTTGACCCATCCGGCGTCGTTGTGGACATCCATCAAATGCAGGCACGCCTCTGCCAAATCATCCACGTGCAAGAGCTCGCGCATCGGCGATCCCGTTCCCCAGCACACCACCTCCGCGGCACCGTTCTCTTTCGCTTCATGGAAGCGCCGAATCAAGGCCGGCAACACGTGGCTGTTTTCCGGATGGTAGTTGTCTCCCGGGCCATAGAGGTTGGTGGGCATGGCGCTGATGAAGTTGCATCCGTGCTGATCTCGGTAGGCGTCGCACATCTTGAGGCCGGCAATTTTGGCGATGGCGTAGGGCTCGTTGGTGGGCTCCAACGCACCAGTCAGCAGCACCTCTTCCGACATGGGTTGGGGTGCGTGTTTGGGATAGATGCAGGAACTCCCCAAAAAGAGCAGCTTCTTCACGCCCGCCCGACGGCTGCCTTCAATTACGTTCGCCTCCATGATGAGGTTGTCGTAAAGGAAGTCCGCCTTGAAGGTGTTGTTGGCGTGGATGCCGCCCACCTTGGCCGCCGCCAAGTACACGTGCACGGGCTTCACCTCTTTCAAAAACGCAAACACCGCCGCTTGATCACGCAGATCCAGCTCGGCAGAAGTGCGAAGGACCAAGTTGGTGTGGCCCCGTTGTTTCAGGGCCCGTACCAACGCGGAACCCACCATTCCTCTGTGTCCGGCAACGTAGATGGGTGCGTCGATTGGGGTCATGTTTCGAAGGTACAAAGGAGGGGTCAGCGTGGGTCGTGCGTGGCGTGCCTCAGGCCGTCGCCCACCCACGTGAAGGCGAGGACCAAACTGGCGATGAGCGCGCCGGGAATGAGGGCCAACCAAGCATGGTCGGTGGTGAGCAGGTGGGCGTGTTCCTTGACGATGTTGCCCCAGGAGGGCATGGGGATTTGGGCTCCCACGCCCAGGAAACTCAATCCCGCCTCGATCAAGATGGCCGCGGCAAAGTTGGCGGCACAAACGACCACCAGCGGGCTGACGGCATTGGGAAGCATGTGGCGAAGCATGATGCGCCATGCCGGCAAATCGAGCGCCTCCGCCGCTTGAACGTACGCCTGCTCTCGGAGGCTGAGAAATTGTCCCCTCACAATCCGCGCGACCTCCACCCACATGGTGAGGCCAATGGCGAGGAACACTTGCCAAAATCCCTTGCCAAACGCGAGGGTAATCGCCAAGACCATGAGCAGGGTGGGGATGGACCACATCACTTGAAGGAACCACGACAGCACCCTGTCCACGCGGCCGCCCATGTATCCGGCGAGTCCGCCTAGCAACAAACCAAGCATCAGACTGATCAGCACCGCACCCGCCCCCACGGAAAGGGAAATGCCGCTGCCAGCCATCAACCGGCTGAGGAGGTCGCGTCCGTATCGGTCGGTGCCGAGCCAAGCGGTGTGCGTGTCACCTGCCTCATCCAGCCACTCGGCTCCAGGTGCCAGGAGTCCCCGCTCGAGATGTTGGTCGTTGGCCATGGGCGTGGCGTCGGGCCGAATCGCCCTTCCCGCAATGGCAATGAACAGCCAAAGCAGAATCCACACTGCCCCCACGGCAGCCATTCGGTGAGACCAAAACGCGTTCACGGGTCGCAAGTTCGGCCTTTCCAACTTGGTTTGGAAGCGATGCCCCAAGGACGGAGGAGTCCCGACTGCGCCAGCAGGATCAGCGGCACCTGCGCGGGTTGGGTCAGCCCCAGCATGGCCCCTTGAGCCCAAGTCGTCTGCAGCCCAAACCACCGCGCCACAGGCCTGGCGTAAGCCAAGTTCATCCCCGTCACCAGCGCCCACCATCCCCATGCAAGCCCCCACAAGCCCGATGCGGATGACGCGCAGGCACCCAACCACAAGGTCCATTGCGTGACTGACATCCACGCCATCCACCACGCAGTTTGCTTTGCACGGCGGTCATAGTGCACAGCTTTTCCGGCCCACCGCGTGCGCTGCTCAATCCAAGCAGGGAAGGAGTTGGCTCCTGCGGTGCGCACGGTGGCGCGTGAATCCGAAAGCCATTCCACGCGATGTCCTCTGCGCTGAAGTGCTTGGACGACCAAGGTGTCGTCCCCCGAGGCGCCGAGGTTTCGGGTGTCGGGGTAGGTGTCCACCCGCACGGCCATGTTGGCGCCAGAGGCTGATCCCGGGAGGTCGCGGACAAGGCATCCGGCGGACCAGCCCATTTGGGCGGCGTAATCCAAGGCTTGCACCCCTTCCCAAAGCGTGGGCGATTGCGGCGACAAGCTCAGCAGCACGGGACCGGCCACACAAGCTGTTTTTGCGCGGACTCCACTCAAGCGGTCTTGCCAGCCCTGTGTCCACGAGGGGCCGAGTCGAACGTCCGCATCCAGCGTCACCACCCAAGGTGTGCTTGCGGACGCCATCCCCGTGAGCAGCGCCGATTTTTTGCCCGTTCCTTCGGCGGTAAGGACCCGCAGGTGTCCTCGTTGTGCGAGTTGATGAGAGGTGGCCAAGGATGCGGTGCCGTCGTTGCTGTGGTCGTCCACCACAAGGATGTGGACTTGGAGTTCTTGCTCGGCCAAATCGTCCAGCACGTTCCCCAGATGTTGTGACTCGTTGCGCGCGGGAATCACCACGGTCCAGTCCACGGCACGAGGTTCCGCACCGACCCCAGAGGTCAGCGCCTTTCGCCAAGCGCGCGACCAACCTCGCAAGGTCCATGCGTGAAGGACGGCCAACACGCCAGCCACGACGAAAGCCCAAGGTCCCCAGCCCGCCATCAGGAAATCTTCATTGTGCGCCAAGGTTGCCCCACCCAAATCAGTCCAAGGGCGGCCGACCCCACGCGGTTGACCAACCAAAGGGCAAACGTGGCCGCCACGACCCCGGGGAGATTTTCGTCAAACACCCATGCCGCCATGGCCTCACGCACCCCGAGTTCTGCAGGCCAAGGAATGGACCCCACCGCACACCACACCGCAGCGATGCGGGGACACCCGAAAGAAATCCAATGGGTGGGGTCCAATACGTTCCAGGCTGAGAGGATCAGGAGGTATTGCGTGGCAAAGGTGACATACCGAAGCAGGCTACATGCGGCCACGGACCCATGGAAGCTCATCGGCAACCAGCGGCCGACAAGGGCGATCAAAAGGCCCAAGATCCCCGCGTATAATCCGAATCCCGCCAAGGCCAATGCGGGGACGGCGAAGAACCAAGTCGCCCAACCCTGGCTTGCCGCACCCAAGGCGAAGGCCTTGGCACCGGCCGCACTTTTCAATCGCGGATCGTCGACGGTTGCGAGACGTCCGGCGCCGTCGGCCAAGCGGAAGGGACCGAGCAGCGCCCAGGTTTGGCCCACGAGCACTTCCTTCCACACCACAGCCCATGACCGTGATGTACCATGGCCCAAAGCATCCGAGGAAAGCTTGCGCCATTTCCAAGCTTCCAGGCCGAGGTTCAAGGGCCAAAGCAACACCGCCATAACGAGGTAGGAAGCGCGGGTCAGCTTGGCCTCGGTCAGCGAGGCCCACCCGCCGTGGGTGGACAACGTCCATGTGAGCCCTGACACGGCCACCAAGGTGGTGACCCAGGAGAGGGGGCGCCGATGTTCACGAACCCATGAGGAAGCTTTTTCAAAGCGGGGGCTCAACGCCTCGCGGAGGGAGGCGTACTTTGTCGGATAGAACGACCGGCGCATCGGTCCGAAGTTAATCCATGCCCTCCACCAAAGACCTTCCTGCGGAACGCATCATCCTCGGCATCGACCCGGGCACGACGATCATGGGGTATGGCGTCATTCGATGTCGCGGGAAGAGCCAAGTGGAGCTCGTGGAAATGGGGGCCTTGCACATGTCCAAAATCAAGGACCACGCCCTCAAACTGAAGCGCATTTTTGACCGCGTCTCCGGGCTCATCGAAACGCATGCGCCGGATGATTTGGCGGTGGAGGCGCCGTTTTTTGGGCAGAATGTGCAGTCCATGCTCAAATTAGGCAGGGCCCAGGGGGTGGCGTTGGCCGCGGCCTTGGCCCATGAGATTCCCGTGGCGGAATACGCACCCCGTCGGGTGAAGCAAGCGGTGACCGGAAGCGGGGCGGCGTCCAAGGAGCAAGTGGCAGGAATGGTGCAGCGGACACTCAAGATTCCGACGGAGGACATGCCCAAGGATCTGGACGCCACGGATGGCTTGGCGGTGGCCTTGTGCCATCATTATCAACTGGCCACGCCCAAAATGCGGCGTGGCGAAGCGGGCTGGAAGGCGTTTTTGGCGGACAATCCGGGCCGCGTTCGCAAGTGATCGAACTTTTTTTGGTGGTTAAATCATTGACAATCAATGATTGTTCTATAAAAATTATGTTTTTTACATAATTAGATGTATCTTTAGTCAAGAGGGACTCGTCAGAGGACCTTGAAGCGCAAGCTTCGATAACAGTTTACTTGTTTTCATTCAACAGTGGGAGGGTCGCTCGACGGAGTGGCCCTCTTTTTTTGAATGTTTTTTTTCGGTCGAGTGTAACCTTTCAGGAAGTGCACCCGTTCAGGACCCTGAAGCGCAAGCTTCGATAACAGTTTACCTGTTTTCATTCAACAGTGGGAGGGTCGCTCGACGGAGTGGCCCTCTTTTTTTTGAATGTTTTTTTCGGTCGAGTGTAACCTTTCAGGAAGCGCGCCCGTTAAAGACCCTGAAGCGCAAGCTTCGATAACAGTTTACCTGTTTTCATTCAACAGTGGGAGGGTCGCTCGACGGAGTGACCCTCTTTTTTTTTGCCCTTTTTGGAGGAGGCGTGTTGCCGCTTTCAGGCTTGGTGTGAGCGGAAGGCGTCGTCGATGAGGCGCGAAATCAAGGCCGTCTTGTCCATGCCAGCGACCTCGGCCTGCTGAGGAATGATGCTTTGGGCGCTGAATCCAGGCACGGTGTTGATCTCGATGACATGTGGCTCTCCACCCTCCTCCATCATCATGTCCACCCTTGCCATGCCCTGCAGGTGCAAAGTTTGGTAGACGGTTTTCGCTTGGCGTTGCAGGACGGTCACATCGCGGTCGTCCAAGGATGCGGGCGTGATTTCGTGACTTTCCCCGTCGTACTTGGCAGCGAAGTCAAAAAAGTCGTTGTGGGACACGATTTCCGTAATGGGCAAGGCTTGCATGCCCCCCTTCCCGTCAGGAACGATGCCGCATGTGAATTCCCGTCCTTTCAGGAGGGCTTCCACCAACACGGTGCTCGTGCCGGTCTGTCGCGCTTCGAGCACGGCGGGCCACAATTGGTCTTGTGAGGCCACGCGGGTGATGCCGATGCTCGAACCCGATTCGTTGGGCTTCACAAAACAAGGCAAACCCAAGGTGGCGACGACCTCGGATTGTCGGGACTCATCCCACGTTTCCATGGGCATGCATTCCACGGATTGGGCCACCGCGATCCCCGCATCGCGTAAAAGGGACGTGGTCCATCCCTTGTGAAAGGTGGTCGCCATGACGCGGGCACTTGCGGTGGTGTGGGGGATGCCACACAAATCGAGGTGGGCTTGCAACAACCCGTCTTCGCCAGGCGTGCCATGCACCATCACAAAGGCCAAATCCGCCCGAACAATCGACCCCTCTGCATTGGTATAGGCCAGCGTTTCTTTGTCGACGGGTGTCCGCGCACCGGAGTCGGGCTGTTCCACCCACCATCCGTCGGGATTGATGTACACGAGGTAAGGCGTGAATCGGGTGCGGTCCATGTGGGCCATCACCATGGCGGCGCTGCGACGGCTGACGTCAGCTTCGCCGGAGAATCCGCCTGCCAAGACGGCGATGTGTGTGGAAGCGCCCATGCTTCCCCAAAAGTCAGGCAGATTGGGTTCCACTCACGCGCAGGCCCTCCCGAAGTTTCAACACATCGCGTTGAACGGACGGGACATCGGGTCCCGTCACCGTCACGTGGCCCATCTTCCGGTGGGGCTTCACCGTGGATTTGCCGTAGAGGTGGGCATGGACGTTGGGCAATGCCAAGGCCTCTTTCATGCCCTCGTAAACGGGAGTTCCGTGAGCGTCGGGGGCGCCGATGAGGTTGAGCATGGCGGAAGCAGGGTGCAAGGGAGAGGTGTCGCCCAACGGCAGGTTCAGCACCGCCCGCAAGTGTTGTTCAAACTGTGAGCACACGTTGCCTTCAATGGTGTGGTGCCCGCTGTTGTGGGTGCGCGGCGCCACTTCATTCACCCAAAGCTTGCCCTTGCGGTCGAGGAACATCTCCACGGCCAGCAGCCCCACAAAATCCATCGATGTGACCACATCCAACGCGAGTTGACGTGCCTGTGCCTCCAAGGCCTCGGAAATGGCCGCCGGCGCCATCAAATGGTCCACGAGGTTGATTTCCGGGTTGAACACCGCTTCCACCACGGGGTAGACCGCCGAGGCTCCGTCGGCGTTTCTGGCCACGATGACGCTGAGCTCTTTGTCAATGTCGACGGCTTGTTCGAGTACGCATGGCGCGTCAAATCCCCGCGCCGCGGCGTCTTCTGCCGACTTCAAGACTTGCACGCCTTTGCCGTCGTACCCGCCTTTGCGGAGTTTTTGGACAATGGGAAAGCCCATGGCGCCAACATCCGCAATGCCTTCGATGAGCTGATAGGGAGCGCTCGGAATGCCCCAGCGCTCGTAGGCCTGCTTTTGGAGTCCCTTATCTTGAATCAAGCCCAAATGTGCCGGCCGCGGCACCACCTCCACACCCGAGTCGGCCAAAGCTTGGAGTCCCGCGACGCTGACGTGCTCAATCTCCACGGTGAGGACGTCCAAGTCGCGCCCAAACGCCACCACAGCCTCCGCGTCCTTCAAGTCGCCTTGCACAAACCGAGACGTCAAATGGCGGCACGAGGCTTCCCTGCTGGGGTCCATGACCTCGACGCGCACATCCCAATTCATCGCCTCTTGGATCATCATGCGGCCGAGTTGGCCACCGCCCAATACCCCAAGGCGCAGGGCAGGTCCGACCGAAGGGAGAGGGGAAGACGTCGACGCGTTCATGCCGCAAAGATACTGGTCGCGTGCAGGTCCCTAGCGGAATTTGTGCGAAGTTTGGACCATGGAAGTTTTGACTGACACCGTGTTCTTGGGCAATCCCCTGATCGAATGGGCCCAAGCTTTGGGGTTCTTTTTTGGAAGCATCGTTGTGGCCCGGGTGGTGTACGCCTTGTTCAAAGGCCTGTTTAAGCGGCTTGCGGCCAAAACCACCACCAAGTGGGACGATATCCTCGTGGATCAAGTGGAGGAGCCGGTGGCGTTGGGCATTGTGATTCTCGGCTTTTGGCTGGGGTATGCGCACTTGCATTTTGGCGACAACGTGGATCAATTCATGGAGCACGTCTTCCAAATCCTCATCGCCATCGATGTCACTTGGCTGGTGGCACGCCTGCTCGATTCGGTGGTCAGCAACGTCATTCTGCATCTCGACGAGCGCACGGAGGGAGGCATGGTGGCGCAATTTGGCCCCATCCTTCAAAAGACGTTGCGCTCCTTGGTCTGGATCCTGGGCATCATCTCGGGCCTGACGAATGCGGGCTACGACGTCGGCGCCCTGCTTGCAGGGGTCGGGATTGGCGGTTTGGCGATGGCCATGGCGGCCAAGGACTTTGTGGCCAACATCTTCGGGGGCATCACGGTTTTCATTGACAAGCCGTTCGGTGTGGGAGACCGCATCAAGGTGAACGGCATCGACGGTACGGTGCAGGAAATTGGCATCCGTTCGACGCGCATCAAGACCCTTGAAAACCGACTGGTGACCATTCCAAACAACCAGTTCACTGACAAGGTCGTGGAGAATGTCACGGCCGAGCCGTCGCGGAAGATGACGGTCGTGCTCGGCTTGACCTACGACACCACCCCCGAACAGATTGAGCAGGCGCTGCAGATTTTGACGGACATCGTGTCAGAAGCGGGCCGAACCGAGGACGAGTACACAGTGTGGTTCAGCGGGTTTGGGGACTTCAGCCTCAACGTAAGCGCCATCTACTTCATCCGTAAGGGAGAACATTGGGCCCACGTTCCTAACGAGGTCAACCTGGAGATTCTTCGCCGCTTCAATGCCGCAGGACTGGACTTCGCGTTCCCGACGCAAACCCTCATCCACGAGGGCTTGCCGCAAACGTGACATTTCTGCGATGAGTGGGCGCTGTATTTTGGCTCCAACACCTTGATCACATGAACGAATACGACGTCGTCATTCACATGAATGAGCCCAGGTACTGGGCGCTCTTGTTGGGAAGCTTTGCCTGCGGCCTTGCGCTCATCCGCCGCTTCCAAAGCCTCGAAGGCAACGTGTTGGAACGGGCCCTGAAACAAATGGGGTGGGTCTTGATTGGCCTCCAGATCGCCTACCAGATTTACATGGTCGTCGATCCCGGATTCCATTGGACCGTGCACCGCTGCCTGCCTCTTCACTTTTGCGGCATCAACATCTGGCTTGTGGCGCTCAATTGCTTTTGGCGCAACCGCACGGTGTATCTCTTCACGGCATTCATGGGCACCATCGGTGGTTTTCACGCCATCCTCACGCCGCAGCTGACGGTGGGGGATGCTTGGCCCATTCTCCTTCACTATTACATCAACCACGCGGCGCTGATTTTTGTGCCCATCTTGATGACGCAACGGTTCAAGATGCGTTTCCCCAAATGGGGGTGGATCTACGCCTACTTCATTGCCGCAGGTGCGAGCACAATCATGGCAGGCATCAACCATGCCTTGAACGTGTGGGTTCCCGGAGAGGCGTTGGCCAACTACATGTACATGACGGAACCGCCCAAGGCCGACAATCCCTTTGTGTTTCGAGACTTGGCGTGGCCGTGGTATGTCTTCCCGTTGCACGCGGCGATGATTCTGCATTTGCTCATCCTGAATCCGCTGTATCGTTGGAGGTTCCCAGCGTTTGGACCTCAGGCCAGTGCAGAAGCCGGGGGCCAAGGTTCAACGCCGAAGCTCTCGTTGTTCCAATAATTTGGACCTCAGCGCCTTGAAAGGGGGCGCCTGTCTCGGTTTTGCGTAATTTCATCCTATGACACTCGTCCTTCCTTCCGCGCTGCTCCTTTTGATGGTGGCCATCGAAGCGTTCATCTTGAGGCTCATTCAAGGCAAAGAAGTGCCGTGGAACCAGATTGTGTTCAACTTGAACTCGGGGCATACGATTCTTTGGGTGTTCCGAGGGCTTGAAGTGGCGGTGTTTCACGCGGTTTACGAACGTTTCAGTTTGGGATGGGTGGCCGAATGGTCTCACGTGGCGCAATTCGCACTGGCCCTGCTGTTTTGGGACTTCTGCTTTTACTGGCTGCATCGCATGCATCACAAGCTTGGGGTGCTGTGGGCCGTGCACGTGGTGCACCATGAGGGCGATCACTTCAGCCTTTCCTTGGGCATTCGCAACAGCTGGTACAGCTCCATGACGTCCATTCCGTTTTTCATTGTCCTGGCCATTGTTGGCATTCCGACGGAAGTTTTTGTGGCGGTGGGGGCCATGCACTACTTCGTGCAGTTCTACAATCACAATGCGCTGGTGAACAAATCTGGGTTCCTTGAGCACATCATGGTCACGCCTTCCCACCACCGCGTTCACCACGGCAAAAACGAGCCGTATTTGGACCGAAATTTTGGGGGGACGCTGGTGTTTTGGGACAAGTTGTTTGGCACGTTCCAAAAGGAGTTGGACGACATCCCTGTGGAATTTGGGACGGACGAACACGTGGCCACGGACAACATCTTCTGGGCCAACAACCTGCCTTGGTTGAAGCTGTTCGGGATTCGACTCCCTGAGCTCAAGCCCGTCACGCGTCGCCTGCGCGGGGGTTGGATGTGGACCGCAGGATTGCTGTCCTTTGCCATCTTGTTGATGTACATCCATGCGGAGGTGGCATGGCCTTTGGCCGACCGCAACCTCTTGCTGGGCTATGGTGCACTCTCCGCCTTGACCATTGGCGGGCTTTCAGAGGGCCGTGCATGGGGGTTGTGTGGTTGGAGCCTCATCCACCTGACGGCGCTTGGTTTTTGGTTCACCCGCGCGCCGTGGCAGGATCCTGTGATTGCCGCGTTCCTGGGGCTTGCCATTCTTCATGCAGCAAGCACATGGCGTTCGGCCAGCTGGGCCAAGGTCGACTGAGGACCTCGATCAATTCTTCTTCCGTCCAAGGCGTGTAGCGCGCCGGCGTTTTGTGCGTGGCTTGGGCAGATTCTGAAAAGACTGGGGTTTCCTCACATCCCAACACAGACAACAGTTCTGTAAGCACTTCCTCCCGACGCTGAACGAGGTCGGGAAAGCGAATCACGATGCCGGGCATCACGGGTTCGAGCACGAGATGCGCGTGCAGATGATGTTGGTCGTCTTCGATGAGGTCGATGAACGACTGCCGCTCCTGGTCCGACAAGGGAACGTCGGTGGCGAAGTCCAACAGGTGAAGGATGAGTTGTTCTGCGCTCGGAAGCACCCTTTTGGGGTCGCGCTCGATGAGGACGGCTGTGGCATCGGGAAAATGCGTGGCCAGCGCCTGGACTTTGAAGGGCATCAAAGGGTTTTTGGCCACAAACCGTCGACGTGCTCCCTCGGGCAAAGCGTAAAGGTGTCGTTGAATCAAGCGTTGGTAACGCGTCATGATCCGCCTTTTCCGTGCCGGAGACACGTCGCGGTCAAACCGGTGCATGTCGCGAAACACCTCGGTTTCAGGATAAAAGAACCCCATGTACGCTGTGGACAGGCTCCACATCAGGGCCAACTCATCTTCTTCCTTGCAGAACAGGCTGGTTTTGTGAATGACATTCAACCCCTTGAACAGCTTGGCGTCGGTCTTGCGCAGAAGGCTTTGAATGACAGATGGCGCGTTGCGCCACAGAAAGCGAAGCAGCTTCTTTTGGGTGACCGAGGGTGCGATCAAAGATTCCCACAACGCCAAGGCGGTGAAGGGCATGCCAGGATCTGTCATGCCGTGAAGGAGGTTGGTGGTCCCTGTTCGGGGAAGCGATACAATGAAGACGGGCTTTTGGATGGGCTGCTTTCGGAACCCCGAATAAAACATCCAGTCGAGGGCGAGGCCGATTTGGTTCCACATGGCGATCAGCCCAAACAAGGGAAACAGCCACACCACCACAAGCACGCGTCGCCAACGCCAAGCGCGCATGCTTCCCGGTTTGACAGAGAACAGCTTGGTGATCAGTTCAAGCATGCTGATACAGCAAAGACCCAATGGCAAATCCTGCAGATGTGCCGGTCAAAAACGCAGTTTCTCCCGGTTGCAGTCGGCCCTTGGAGACCAATTCATGCAGCGCCATGGGAATGGACGCCGCAATGCAATTGCCGGTGTGTTCGAGGATGTTGATCACGCGATCCGGATGCACTTGGGCGAGTTTGGGAATCATGCCCATGCCCGTTTTGGAGGCCTGATGGGGAAGGGTCCAATCCACCTCTGACCAGGATGTGCCCACCCGAGCAAAGAACTCGGTCATGTACGCCGGCAGGTGTTTCAATGCCAGTCGAAGCAACTCCCGACCGTCCATGTGGAAATGGTGCAGGGCAGGGTCGAAGGCATGGTCTTCAATCCACTTGGCGATGCCGCCTCCGGGGATTTCAGCCGCCTGCGTTCCTTCGGTGTACGTCCTGTGCATGTGGGCCACAAGTCCGCAATGAGGCAAGTCGGTCTCCTCGAGAATGACCGCTGCCGCTCCGTCCCCAAACAAGGTCAAGGTCTCCCAGTTTTCGGGACCAACGCCCTTGCTGGCGACTTCTGCAGCGACCACCAAAACCCGTTTGACGTCGGGCAGCTGAAGCTTGTCAGCGGCCAAGGCAAATGCGGTCACGAAACTCAAACACGTGGTGTTGACGTGGAACGCGTCGCAGTGTGCTTGGTTTCCACCTTCCATGGCAGACAACGTCAGCGCAGCTTGGCAAGGGATGATTTGGTCAAACCCGCTCCCCGCAGTGATGAAGACATCGATGTCCTCCAAGGTGAGGGAAGCCGCGTCGAGGGCCTGCTGGGCAGCTTGCGATCCCATGACGGCCAACGTCTCATGCGTGACTTGGTGTCGCACGTTCACGCCGCTGTACTTCATGCTCCACCCCGTGGGCAAGCCGTATTTCTCTTCGATGGATTCAGAGGACACCGGCTCAGGCAGGTATTGTCCCGTGGTCAGAATGCGACACGGACGCGAAATGGATAGTGTGGAATTTGCCATCAAAACGCGGTTATGGCACGAGAATACGAAAGAATATTTTAAAAAAGGACCACTTTCCTCAAATTCAGCCGCTTTTTTTGGTCATAATGCGTCGCAGCTTGCTTCCGCGATCGTGGATTTTTTGGCTTGCGCGGTCCAAGGTGACCCCCGACGCACCGTGTCTCTCGATTTCTGTTTGCAGCGCCTCGGCCGCAGCGGTCCAGAGTTCATCCTGCGGCAAGAACAGGGTGAGCGAATGGGAGGAGGTTTGCACGACTTGGTAGTCTGTGATTTCGGGGTGGGCACCCACAATGGCGCGTCGGATGAAATCTGGGAAAATGGTGACATCCCCAAGTTCCAAGACGTCGTCCATTCTTCCTTCGATGCGTGAGATGGCCTGCATCTTGGACCCGCAGGTGCAGGTTCCGACGTGCAGGATGTCGTTCATGCGGTAGCGAATGACCGGTTGCGATTCCCGTTTCAAGTCGGTGATGATGGGGATGAACCGGGTGTCATCCAACCATTCCTTTTCGACGATGAGCCAGTCTTCGTTGAGGTGCAGGGTGCCCTCGGCGCACGTTTGGCCAAACAACCCTTCCGTGCATTGGTACACTTGATCTACGCGAATGCCAAAGGCCAGTGAAATCAAGGCTTCGTCTTCGTCGGAAAGGACCTCGGCCACCGAAAAAATGCGCTGGGGCCGAATGGAAATGCGTCCGTCGTTTTGCGCGTGAGCCAGACGAACCAAGAGGCTGGGCTGACCCACGACAATGTCCGGTTGAACCTTTTGGATGCGTTCAAGGTGCTCCTGAATGGGCTTGAGCAAATCGAAGTACTCAAACGCCAAGAATTTGGATTGCACGGAGCTGTAAAGGTTGCTGTTTGCCCGCAGGAAAAACGCAATCTTCCGCTTCTTGAACGACCACCCCAAGATGCGCTGCAGCACCGCGGCCACCCAGATGGCTCGCTCGCTTGAGGAGGCCAAAAACAACCCCCGGTTCCCCGAGGTTCCCGAAGACAGTCCCACGGTGATTCCTTCGATGGTGGGCTCAAAATCTCGGCTTGTTTCGGAATCCACCGCCACTTGCATGGCGTCTTTCAAGTCCAGTCCGCACGTGTTGATTTCGTTGAAATCCTGCATGAACGCTGCTTTTTGCTGAACGGGGAACGTGTCAAGCGCGGCCGGCACCCGGTTCCGATACAGGGGTGAACGGGTCAGGACCTCGGCTTGAAAGTTTCGCCACAGGCGGGCTTGATGCCCCTCAGGGTCTCGTTCAAAGGAACGTCTGGAACGCCCCAACTGCCACCAAGAGATGAGGACCTCAAGTTTGAAGGGAAGTTTCATGCGTTGTGGGGGGTGATGCGCTTCGCGGCTTGCGGACAATGGGTGGCCACCAAGGGGATGTCCGGATGTGCCTCGTGAAATTCCTTGAGCATGGCGAGGGTTTGGGCGTAAGCCTTCATGTCCTCGAAGAAGACGCGCACAATGGGATTGGGGACAAGCCCTTCCGTCACTGCGCGAATGTCCCAGAACGCATCGGCCACCAAAAAGACAGTACCCTCGGTGGTTTGGACCAAGGCGCCATGCTGGCCGGCCGCATGACCGGGAAGGGGGAACAACACCACGCTGCCATCTGAGAACAAGTCGTGTCCCTGTCCCATGATGTCGTGGGACACTTGGGCGGTGGATTCAAAGGTTTGGCAGGTTTCGCGCCAGTCGTCGGGGAACAACGATTTCAAGACGCCGCGTGCCCAACTCCGCCAATTGGGCAGGCGGTCGAATTGGGCAAGGCATTCCTCGGCCGCCCAACACGTCGCGTCAGGAAAGTCCCGCAACCCACCCACGTGATCGGCATGGATGTGGGAGCAGATGATGTGTTTCACTTGGGTGGGATCCACTTGCCGGTGCGCTTCTTCCTCGGGCAAAATGGACACCTTGGTCAACTTGGCGTAGATGCGTTGCGGAAAGCGTTGGGTCGCGTCGAGAAACCGCCAAGTGTACCCCGTGTCGTACAGGATTTTGCCCTGCGTGGGGTGGTCGATTTCCGCCCAAATCGCCTCAAACCGAACCGGGGTTTTGGGGGCGCCTTTCATGACGTGATGCCCCTCTGCGAAGCAATGGCCAGAGCTTCGAATCGTGAGTTGGACTTGGGTCATGGTTGTTGCTTGTGCCATGCGACGAATTCATCCATGGCCTCTTCCACGGTTTGGTTGGGGGTGTACCCGAGAAGCCGGCGCGCCTTGGAAATGTCCATGCTGAAATCCATGGCCAGGGTTCCCACGCCATAGACGGTGAGGGTCGGCTCGCGGTGCCGATTCAGCCAACGGGCATGCCATTCCATGAGACGCGCCACGGACAGCACAACGGGCAGGGGTATGGACTTGGAAACGGGGGGCAGGTCCAATTTTTGCAGGGTCTCGTTGAGAAAGGGCCAAAGCGCGATGGGGTTGCCGTTGGAGATGTTGTAGGTCTGATTCAACGCATGTTCCGAGGCCTCAAGGCCAAGCAAAATGGCGTCCACCACGTTGCTCACGGGGGTCATGTCTACACGGTTTTGGCCTGAACCCATCTGTCGAAGTCGTCCTTCTAGATGGGCGCGAATGATGCGCGGCAAAATGACGGTGTCCCCCCGCCCGAGGAGCGCCCGCGGCCGAAGAATGACATGGGGAATGTCAGAGGCTTCGACCATGCGCTCGGCTTCGCGCTTGGAGGCGGCGTATTGGTTGATCGGCTTGGGGAGTGGGTCCTCTTCTTTGAGGTCCCGCTGGGACGTCATTTGGAAGTACATGCTCGGTGTGCTGATCAGCACCAAACGCTCCACACCATGGGTTTCTGCAGCGCGAACCAACAGCTCGGTGGGCCGCACGTTGGATGCCCAAAACGCACGCTTGCTTCCCCAGGGCGAACTCAAGGCTGCGGCATGCACAATCGCGTCTTGGCCTTGGACGAGCCCGTCCACGAAGGAATCCTCGGTGAGGTCGCCCAACACGTAGCGAACGTTGGGCGCATCGATGCGGTTGTGCGTTTTGAGGGACCGGCCTGTGGCCGTCACCGTCACAGTCTTGTCTTCCGCCAGCCGTTCCAAAAGGCGTGAGCCCAAAAACCCCGTCGCGCCCGTCACCAAGATGCGCTTCGAGTTCATGCGGCGGTCGGGGGTGGCACGCCGTTCTTGTAGAGCAACCGGAAGTGCGAGTGCATCGCAGGGAAGAAGTATTTGGTCGACCGGTAGGGGACCTTGTGCTTTGCAGCCACCTCCTTCAGGATCCGCGTCAATGCGGGGTAGTGAATGTGGCACACGTGCTGGAAGAGGTGGTGGATGACGTGGTGGTTGATGCCGCCAAACAAATGCGTGACCCAAAAACTTTCCGTGGCGTAATCGCTGGTGGTGAGCATGTGGTGTTTGGACCAAGAGTGTGGCATCATGCCCGTTTCATCGGGTTCAGGGAAGTGAGAATGCTCGTCAATGTGGGAGCTCAAGAGCACCACGGTCATGGTCAAGCTGGCACAGAATTGCAGGATGACAAAGCCCAGCGCCACCGTGCCAAACGACATGCCGGTGACTTGCCACGGGAGCACCACCATGAGGGCGATGTAGGACAATTTGAAGAGCACCATTTTGACCACTTCCTGCTTGGGATAGGGTCGGTTGTTCACGCCGCCAATTCGCTCAGACATCACATCTTTGAAGTCGCGGTAAAACACCCATCGGAGGGTGAAAATGGCGTAAATCAGTGGCATGTAGAGCCATTGGAACCGGTACATGGTCCGGTGCTCGTCTCGGGGGTAAATCTTGACGACCTTGGACTGTTGGATGTCGGGGTCGTAGTTCATGATGTTGGGGAAGATGTGGTGTCCCCCCACGTGGCGTTTTTTCCAGTTGTACGAGCTCAGCCCCAGGAAGTCGAAGACATGCATGGCCCAACGGTTCCATGCGCGGTTCTTGAAGAGGGCGTAGTGCACGGCATCGTGGCCGACGTTGAGCCCCAGGAATACCCCCCAAAATCCTAGAAAAGCGTAGCCCCCCCAAAGCATGTTGGGGTTGGATGCGTTGAGAATGAGCCCGAAGGCCGCGAGGTAGCCTGCCACGAGGACCGCGACCTTGAGGTGCATGAGCCGGTTGCCGTGGTGGGTTTCGCCCCGAGCCTTGAAATAGGCATCCACCTCGGCACGCAGGTCTGCGTAAAAGTTGTCGTCTTCCGGAGGGAAGGTGATTTTCACGTGATCGGCGGTCATGGGTGTCGTGAATTTACGGCATTGCCAGACATCACTTTCGGCCTGCGGCGAACAAGCCCAACCCCACGGCCCCAAGAATCAGAAATCCGATGACTTGTCCGAGTTCTCCCTCGGTCATGCCGGTGTCTTGCGACAAGAGGAGTCCGGTTCGAACCGCAGCGTAACCAATCAGAATCAGGCCACCGTAGCGAAAGAGGTTCTTTTTCATGGGCACAAAAAAAGGCAGCGAACTGCCTTTTCAAAGAGAATCTCTGGAAAGAGACTTACTTGGTGACGGTCACGGTCATGGGTGCAACCAAGCCACCTGTGAGGCCCAAAATCAGACCGTCGATGAACGACTGCTTGGTTTCGACTGTGAAATCGGCCGCGCCACCTGCCATGTCTTGGGGGTCGGCCGTTTTGAGAGCCACGAGGCCGCTGACGAGGAACAAGTTCTTTTCGGTGACAGTAACGCCGGTTTGGGCGCCGCTTCCCATTGTGTAAGTCGTAGTGTAGCACGAAGACAGGCCAATGGCGATGGCCGCGAGGTAGAAATATTTCTTCATGATGAAGGGGTTTGGTTGGTTAACAGGCGGAAGGTCAGGAGAAGTCAGTTGTTCACCACGTATTCACCAAGCGAGTTTTCCACGTTGCGTGGCCCGTATTTTCGAAGCATGCAAGCGTATTTGGACCTTTTGAATCACCTGCTGGAAAACGGGGTGAAGCGAGAAGACCGCACGGGCACAGGCACTTTAGGGTGTTTTGGGTACCAGATGCGGTTCGATTTGAGTGAGGGATTCCCGGTGTTGACCACCAAAAAATTGCACCTCCGCAGCATCATCCATGAATTGCTTTGGTTCCTGAAGGGCGACACCAACATTGCGTACCTCAAGGAGAATGGGGTGCGGATTTGGGACGAATGGGCCGACGAGAACGGAAACCTCGGGCCTGTCTACGGTTACCAGTGGCGCTCTTGGCCCAACCCCGACGGCTCGTCGACAGACCAAATCGTCAAGCTCATCGAGCAGCTGAAGAACAACCCCTACAGCCGCCGTCACGTCATCAGCGCCTGGAACCCGAGTTTCATCGACGAGATGGCCTTGCCCCCATGCCATTGCCTGTTTCAATTTCACGTGGCGGAGGGCAAGCTGAACTGCCAGCTTTACCAGCGCAGCGCGGATACGTTCCTCGGCGTCCCGTTCAACATTGCCTCCTACGCCTTGCTGACCATGATGGTCGCCCAGGTCGTGGGGTTGGAGCCTGGCGAATTCGTGCACACGTTTGGGGACGTTCACCTTTACATGAACCACGTGGACCAAGCACGCGAACAGTTGACGCGCGAGCCCCGTCCTTTGCCTCAAATGATCCTGAACACGGACGTGACGGACCTGTTTGAATTCACGCACGACGACTTTGAACTCGTCAACTACGATCCACATCCGCACATCAAAGCGGCAGTAAGCGTCTAATTCTCATGCGCATCAGCACCATTGCAGCCGTGGCGACCAACGGCGTGATCGGCAAGGACAACGACTTGGTTTGGTCCCTGCCCACGGACATGCGGTTTTTCATGGAGACAACCGCGGGCCACGTGGTGATCACGGGCCGCAAGAACTACGAGAGCATTCCCGAGAAGTACCGTCCCCTCAAGGGCAGGACCAACATTGTCATCACACGCAACCGCGACTACCGGGCGGAAGGCGCCATTGTGGTGCACGACTTGCGGGATGCGTTGGACAAGGCTCATGCGATGGGCGAGACCGAGTGCTTCATCATTGGAGGAGGCCAAATCTACCGGCACGCTTTGGTGGGCAACATGGTGGACACGCAGTACATCACCCACGTGGACGCCTCGCCGGAAGGAGATGCGTTTTACCCCGACGACGCGTGGGCGGGATGGTCAGAGGAGGAGTTGCGCGCGCACGAGGCGGATGAAAAGCACAACCACGCGTACGTCATCAAGCGCTACGAACGTCCGACGACATGAACGACATCGCCCTCGGCATCACGCACATCACGGATTGGCAGGGGTACGACCACATGCTCTACCTCCTGGCACTCGTCGCGCGGCATGACCTTCGTCATGCCGGCAAGGCGGCGCTTCTCGCCACGGCATTCACCGTGGGACACAGCCTGACGCTTGCCGTGGCGTCGTTGGACTTGTTCCGCGTGCCGGGGAAGTGGGTGGAGTTTCTGATTCCTGTGACGATTTTGGTCACGGCATTGTGGAGCTTGAGGAGTGGCGAGGGCTCCGCCCAAACCCGCCGACGGACGTACATCATGGCGGCGTGTTTTGGACTCATTCACGGCTTGGGATTCAGCTCGTTCTTTCGGATTTCCCGCGACGAGACGGCAGGGCTCATTGGCGGCTTGTTCCGCTTCAACCTGGGCGTGGAAATCGGACAGCTCGTCATTGTGGCGGTGATGTTGGCCTTGGCCAGCCTGTTGCGCGCTGCCAAGGTGTCGGATCGTGACCAGCAGTTGTTTGTCTGCGGAGGTGCGGTGTTTTTGTCTTTGGTGATGGCCTTGGAGCGGTTGCCGTGGTGAAGCACTTGTTCATCGGACTCGTGCGGATGTACCAAGTGGTGCTGAGCCCGTGGTTGGGGTCCAATTGCCGCCATGATCCCACGTGCAGCCGATACGCCATTGAAGCCCTCGAAACGTGGGGCGCCTGGAAGGGCTTGTTGTTGACCATACGTCGGGTGTCCCGGTGTCACCCGTGGGGCACGCAAGGCCACGATCCCGTTCCCCAGAAAACGAGCACAGATTCCTCCGAACCGTCGTCGTAAATTTCCCTCATGAAGCAAATCCAGAACTCCGTCCTCAGTGCACTGACCTTGGCGGCCTTGCTGCTCTTGGCACTCCCAGGATGTCATTCACACGAAGACAGCGCGACCATGAAAGAGGCGCGCACCTTGAACGAAGAGACCACCGAAGTGGGCCGCAAGTTCCACCAGCGCATCGACATGATCCGAGAGGACTTGCAGGCGCAATTGGAGGGCAACCCCGGTGGTCTAACGGCCTCTTTTGAAAGCGCACTGGCGCAGTTGGATGCGTTGGATGCGCGATACGAGACGTGGATGTCCCACCAAATTTTGTTGCCAGGCCAAACCTGCGACCACGACCACGCCGACGGGGAACACCACCATCACCACGACGCGATGGACGAGTTGTCGGATGCCGACCACTTGGCCTTGCAGAAAGCCATCCGCGCCGAGTTGGACGGATTGGTGGATGAACTGAACGCCCTGAAGCCCTGATGTCTTACGATTTGCCACAACGCCCTCGCCGGAACCGTCGGTCGGCTGCGGTGCGCGGACTGGTGCGTGAAACGCACTTGACGCCAGATCATTTGATCTTTCCCCTGTTTGTGCTTGACGGTGCGAACCGCCGCGAGCCCATTGTGTCCATGCCTGGCATCGATCGTGTGACGGAAGACCATGCCTTGCGCGAGGTTGAATCGGCCATGGAGTTGGGGGTGTCGTCGTTTGTGCTGTTTCCCGCCGTGGACGACGCTTTCAAAGACACCAAGGCCTCGTACGGGGTGTCGAAGGAGAACTTCTACCTCGGCATCGCCCGGGCCATCAAGTCTCGCTTTCCTGAAGCGTGGTTGATGAGCGATGTGGCCATGGATCCCTACAGTTCCGACGGCCACGACGGGGTGGTGCAAGAAGGCCAAATCGTAAATGACCTCACCCTGCCCATCCTGGCAGACATGGCGGTGGTCCAGGCCGAGGCCGGCTTTGACAGCATCGGCCCGTCCGACATGATGGACGGCCGTGTGGGCGTCATCCGAGACGCCCTCGACGCAGCAGGCCACACCGACACGGGGATCTTGAGCTACACGGCCAAGTACGCCAGCGCGTACTACGGGCCGTTTCGCGACGCCCTCGAGAGTGCGCCCAAGCACGGGGACAAGAAGACCTACCAAATGGACCCTGCCAACCGCACGGAAGCCCTGCGGGAGGCTGAGCTGGACATGGCCGAGGGCGCCGACATGCTGATGGTCAAGCCGGCGTTGTGTTACCTCGATGTCATTTTGGCCTTGAAGGAATTCAGCGACCGTCCCATCGCCGCGTACAACGTCAGCGGCGAATACGCCATGCTCAAAGCCGCGGCCGAGAAGGGCTGGATTGACTACGACAAGGCGATGCCAGAGATGCTCTTGAGCATTCACAGGGCAGGGGCCGATGTGATTTTGACCTACTTCGCGAAGGAATTCGCCCAACAGTACCGCACATGGAACGGATGAGTGCTCCTCACGCGCTAACCCTGCTGCTCACGGCGTGTGTTGCGTTCAGCACCCAAGCCCAAACCACCAACGTCCGACTCGACGTGTGGGACGGCAAAGGGTACCAGCCTTGCGAGCCGAGCATTGCCATGGATCCCAACAACCCCGACGTGGTGGTGGCGGGCAGCATCCTCGACAATGTGTACCGTTCAGAGGACGGGGGCCAAAGCTGGATGAAAGACAAGCTGACTTCGCCGCTCGGCGTGTTTGGCGACCCTTGTGTGGTGGCCAGTCCGACGGGAGACTTCTATTTTTTGCACCTCAGCGATCCTGAGGGAATGGGGTGGCGCAGCGAGGCCTTGCTCGATCGGATCGTGTGCCAACGCTCCACCAACGGCGGCAAGTCATGGTCCAAAGGCGGGGGCATGGGACATACGCCGCCCAAAGACCAGGACAAGGAATGGGCCGTTGTCAACCACGACGGTTCCCGCATTCACGCGTGCTGGACCCAATTTGACGCCTACGGCAGCGAGGAGCCTGGAGACAGCACGACCATCCTGTGCAGTTTCGCCAACGCCAAAGGCAAGAAGTGGTCCGCGCCCGTTCGCGTCAGCGACAAGGCAGGCGATTGCATCGACAGCGACGATACGGCCGAGGGCGCTGTGCCTGCAGTCGGCGTGAACGGCGAGATTGTCGTGGCATGGGCACTCGGTCCGTGGATCTACTTCGACAAGAGCGTGGATGGAGGCCAAACCTGGGGTGAGGACCGCATTGTCGCCGACATCGCTGGCGGTTGGGACCAAACCATCCCCGGCATCGGCCGCGTCAACGGCATGCCCGTGACGTGTGTGGACACCAGCAACGGCCCGCACCGTGGCCGCATCTACATCAATTGGACGGACACCCGCAATGGCGACACCGACGTGTGGTTGACCCACTCCGACGACGGGGGAGAAACCTGGTCCACGACCCGCCGTGTGAACACGGACGGGGCAGATCGCGATCAGTTCTTCACGTGGATGACGGTGGATCCCGTCCGGGGAGATGTGCACGTGGTGTTTTACGACCGGCGACACAACGACACGCGCGAGGATCGGTCCACCCATGTGGTGGTCGCGTCCAGCACCGATGGGGGCGATTCCTGGACCAACCGCACGGTGTCGGAGACGCCCTTCACGCCCGAAGGAAAGTTGTTCTTTGGGGACTACAACAACATCACCGCGGTCGATGGGCACGTTCGTCCGATTTGGACGCGTGAAGAACTTGGGGTGTTGAGTGTGTGGACCGCGCTGCTGGACTTGCCTTAAGCCGGATACCGCACCTCAAACGCATCTCGAATGCGCGCGGCAACCTCTGCGAGCTCTTCCTGTGTGACTTGCAGTTTGGGTCGCTCAAAATTGATGTCGGCCACCGCATTGAGGGGAATCAAGTGAACGTGGGCGTGGGGGACTTCGAGGCCAATCACGGCCTGTCCCACCCGTTGGCATGGCATGACGTCTTCCATGGCGAGGGCCACCTTTTGGCTGAAGACATGCAGGTCACCCAACAGCGCAGGCTCGAGGTCCCAAATGCGGTCCACTTCCACCTTGGGAATGACCAGCGTGTGTCCTGGGGCGAGTGGCATGATGTCCAAAAACGCCAAAAACGACCCATTCTCGGCCACTCGGTGGCAGGGGATGTCGCCTGCCACAATCTTGCTGAATATGGAGGCCATCAACGAGAGATTTCCAAAATCTCAAAGGGGATGACGCCCGCAGGTACCGACACCTCGGCAATGTCTCCCACGGCCTTTCCAAGCAATCCTTTTCCAATGGGACTGTCGACGGAAATCTTCTTCTCAGCAAGGTTGGCTTCGTTCTCGGCCACCAAGGTGTAGGTCACTTCGGCGCCGTTCTTCTGGTTCTTGATGCGGACCTTGCTCAGGATGAAGACCTTGCTGTTGTCGATGTCCGAGTCGTCGATGACGCGGGCATTGGCAAGCAGGTTTTCCATCTTGTTGATTTTGGCCTCGAGCATGCCTTGCGCTTCCTTGGCGGCATCGTATTCGGCGTTCTCGCTCAAATCTCCCTTGTCCCGAGCCTCTGCGATTTGCTGAGAGATTTTGGGACGCTCGACCGTCTTCATCTGATGGAGTTCATCTTTCAGATTCTGAAGGCCTTCAGCGGTGTAGTAAGAAACGTTCGACATGGTGTGTGATTCAGAAAGGAAGGTTGGTGGTGCGCTTTCGCGACGAAGTCTCCCGCGATGGGTGAGAACACAAACGAGAGGGCGTGTGGCCCTCTCGTTCATGAAAATAGGAAAGATTCCGCGGATGTCCTCTTACAGGGAGATTTTCACGCCGAGCGTGTGGGTCCCGTTGAAAGGATTTGTCGTGCGGTAGCTGTAATCGAGTTTCAAGGTGGCGCCCTCGCCTGCAGGCAGGTTCAAGCCAATGCCACCAGCAGGACCGGTGTAAGCCGTGGTCACGTCTTGGCCTCCGATCAAGCCTTGCTCCCAGAGGTAGCCTCCGCGAAGCACGAGACGGTCACCGAGGTTTGCTTCCAAGCCTCCACCAAACTGATCCTTGGTGAAGCTGTTCGACACAAACTGGCCGGTGGCGGTCACCACGGTGTTGTCGTTGGACACGACGTCCACAGCGACACCGATGTTGACCAATGAGGGCAACTCGTACTTCTCAGAGCGTTGGAACACCGTCAGCGCTTCGTCGGCACCTTGGGGCGTTGCTGTGACGGTCAAGCCATCACCCGCGTAACGCATGGGGGCACCCACATTGCGAAGGGCAATGCCAAAACGCAATCCATCGTTCTCACCTGTCACGTAGCGAATGCCTGCATCGAAGCACACCCCGCTCGCGCGGACATTGCTGATGCTTTCGCTGACAATGCGCATGGTCAAGCCACCGTAGATGGAATTGGAGAACTCCTTTGAGTAGGTGACACCAATGTTGCTGAACGCAGGCGAGAACGAGCCAATGCCGCCTTCAGGCAGATCCTCCGTGGTGATGGGGATGTCGCCCAAGCTCATGCTTGTGACGCTCAAACCGAGCACGCCAGAGTCGCCCACTTTGGTGGCGAAGCCCAGCGAGTTCAATGAGATGCCAGTTCCGCCGAGGTACATGCTGTTGGCGAAGGCAATTTCATTGCGCTCCACAAAGGCGAGACCTGCGACGTTCAAGAACGTGCTTTCCAGTCCTTTCACAGAGGCCATGTTGCTTCCGGCCAAACCGTTTGACGCGGCCCAAGGGTTGATCAAAAGTTGACCAGCACCCGCGGAACCTGCACGGTCAGGGTTGCCAGCAAAGGCTGTTCCAAAGGCCATCAAGGCCATGAGGAGGAGGGATGTATGCTTCTTCATGAGAGGTTGCAAATCAGAAGTTGTCAAGGTCAACAGGACGCATCACGCCGAACCATTTGCGGATGGCTTGACCGACTCCGGGGACGTCAATGTGGATGATGTAAACGCCA
>MDSV01050034.1_pt1 | contig 28983 bp, 25 predicted proteins | sample 810851 | NCBI WGS metagenome assembly MDSV01 (sample SAMN05326640, study PRJNA326480) | marine metagenome | isolation source: seawater | place: Atlantic Ocean: North East | collected 2012 | reverse complement strand
GGAGAAGATGATTGGAGATGGCATATGTATGATACAGTTAAAGGATCAGATTGGTTGGGTGATCAAGATGCTATTGAGTACTTGTGCAAAGAAGCACCTAGAGCTGTTGTTGAGTTGGAAAGATACGGCGTTCCCTTTAGCAGAACTGACGACGGAAAAATTTATCAAAGACCTTTTGGTGGTATGACTAAAAATTATGGAAATGGTATTGTTCAAAGAACCTGTGCTGCAGCTGATAGAACTGGCCACGCAATTCTCCATACATTATACGGTCAAGCGCTTAAACAAAACACAGAGTTTTTTATTGAATACTTTGCACTAGATTTAATTATGAAGAATGGTGAGTGCAAAGGTGTAATTGCTTGGAATCTTACAGACGGCACTCTTCACAGATTCAGATCACACATAACAATTGTTGCCACTGGAGGATATGGAAAAGTTTACTATTCAGCAACCTCTGCTCATACATGTACAGGTGATGGAAACGGAATGGTATTAAGAGCAGGACTTCCATTACAAGATATGGAATTTGTTCAGTTTCACCCTACTGGAATTTATGGAGTTGGATGTTTGATTACAGAAGGCGTTAGAGGCGAAGGTGGTTTTTTAGTAAATGGTAAAGGCGAAAGATTTATGGAAAGATATGCACCTAATGCAAAAGATTTAGCTTCTAGAGACGTAGTGAGTAGATCTATGGAAGTTGAAATTAACGAAGGAAGAGGAGCAGGCAAAAACAAAGACCATATAAATCTTCATTTAGATCATTTAGATAAAACTGTAATTAATGAAAGATTGCCAGGTATAGCTGAAGCAGCAAAAACCTTTGCAAACGTAGATGTTAATAAAGATCCTATACCTGTTGTACCAACTGTCCATTATAACATGGGAGGTATACCAACTAATTATAAAGCAGAGGTTCTTACTTTGAATGGATCTGAAAAAACAGTACCAGGCTTAATGGCAATTGGGGAGGCAGCATGTGTATCTGTTCATGGCGCAAACCGTTTAGGATCAAATTCCTTGATTGACTTAGTAGTATTTGGGAGAGCTGCAGCTAAAAGAGCTAAAGAGCTTATAAAACCTGGAAGCCCCCATGAAAAAGTTTCAAATGACGAAACAGACAAATGTGTTGATAGGTTTGATAAAATTAGAAATTCTAAGGGTTCAACCAAAACATCAGAATTAAGATTATCTATGCAAAAAACTATGCAATCTAAATGTGCAGTTTTTAGAACTGAAAAAACTTTAAAAGAGGGTGTTGAACAAATTAGAACTCCGTATAAAGGAATTGAAGATATATCTGTCAAGGATAAGTCGTTATTGTTTAACACTGACTTAGTGGAAACTTTAGAATTTGATAATTTGATACGTCAAGCATTAACAACTATGGACTCCGCATATCATCGAAAAGAAAGTAGGGGAGCTCATGCTAGAGAGGATTTTAACAAAAGAGATGATAAAAATTTCATGAAACACACTTTAGCTTGGCAAGATGGGAATAAAGTTCAAATAAAGTATAGAGATGTTCACTCAAGAACATTAACAAACGACGTCCAGTATTTTCCTCCAAAAGAAAGAGTATATTAAATGGCACAATTTAATTTGCCTCAAAATTCTAAAATAGAAATAGGTAAATTTTTTAAAGATAGAACAAATTCTAAAAATTTAAGGAAAATAAACGTTTACAGATGGAATCCATCAAATGGAAAGAATCCTAGAGTTGATACTTTTGAAGTAGATATGGATAATTGTGGACCTAAAGTCCTAGATATTTTAATAAAAATTAAGAATGAAATTGATCCTTCTTTAACTTTTCGAAGATCATGTGCTCATGGAGTTTGTGGCTCATGTGCAATGAATATTGATGGAGTTAACAATTTAGCGTGTATTAAATCTCACACTGATATAAATGGTGATTTAAATATTTATCCTCTTCCACATCTAAAGGTAATAAAAGATTTGATCGGTGATTTAAGCACACTTTATAAACAATATGAATCTATACAACCGTGGCTCAAGGGTGGTCAAACTGGTAAAGAAATAGAAGAAATTAAACAATCTCAAAAAGATAGAGAAAAACTTGATGGTTATTATGAATGTATTCTCTGTGCCTGTTGTTCAACTTCATGCCCAAGCTATTGGTGGAATGGTGACAAATATCTAGGACCCGCGGTTTTGCTACAGGCATATCGTTGGATTAATGATAGCAGAGACAACGACAAAAAAGAAAGATTAAAAAAAGTTGCAGATGAATTGAAGTTGTATAGATGTCATACTATAATGAATTGCACAAATTCTTGTCCCAAAGGTCTTAATCCCGCAAAAGCTATTAGTTCGATAAAAAAAATGCTTGCAACAAGCTAAAAGCTTATTTAATCAGTTACTTTCATGAATATAATAGAACACTTTATTGATGGAAAAAACTTTTCTGGTAGTTCCGCTGAAAAAGGTAAAGTTTTTAATCCTGCTACAGGCGAGCAAATAGCAGAAGTAAGATTAGGAAACAATAAAGATGTAAATGAAGCAGTGAAAAGTGCAAAAGATGCATTTTTATCTTGGTCGAATACCCCACCATTACAAAGAGCCAGGGTTATGTTTAAATTTAAAGAACTTATTGAGAAAAATTCAGATGAGCTGACTAAAATAATTGTTTCTGAGCATGGTAAAGTTTATGAAGACGCTAAAGGCTCTTTAATACGGGGGTTAGAAGTTGTTGAGTATGCGTGTGGAATTCCGCAAATGCTTAAAGGAGAGTATACAGAAAATGTAGGTTCTAATGTAGATAGTTGGTCTATCAGACAGCCCCTAGGTGTCTGCGCCGGAGTAACTCCTTTTAATTTTCCAGCTATGGTTCCTATGTGGATGTTTCCTATGGCAATTGCCTGCGGAAATACTTTTGTTTTAAAACCCTCTGAAAAAGATCCTTCATGCTCAATGAAATTGGCAAAACTTCTAAAAGAAGCTGGTTTACCTGATGGTGTTTTTAATATCGTAAACGGTGGAAAAGAAGCAGTAGACGGACTTATAAATCACAAGGATGTAGTAGCGATGAGTTTTGTTGGTTCTACACCTATAGCTAAGTATATTTATGAAAATTGTGCAAAAAATGAAAAAAGAGTTCAAGCTTTAGGTGGAGCCAAAAATCATTGCGTGGTAATGCCAGACTGCGATTTGGATCAAGCAGTTAATGGCTTAATGGGAGCTGCATACGGATCTGCGGGTGAAAGATGTATGGCCCAATCAGTTGCTGTAGCTGTCGGCAACATTGGCGACAAACTAGTAAGTAATTTAGCAAAAAAAGTAGAAACTTTAAAAGTGGGTCCAGGTATGGATAAAAAATCAGAAATGGGACCGCTAGTAACTAAGGAGCATTTAGAAAAAGTTAAAAATTATGTGGACATAGGAGAAAAAGAAGGAGCGAAATTAATTGTCGATGGAAGAAATTTAAAACTTCAAGGTTATGAAAATGGATATTACATTGGTGGATGTTTGTTTGATCATGTTACAGCGAAAATGAGAATTTATAAGGAAGAGATATTTGGACCTGTTTTATCAGTTGTAAGGGCAAAAAATTTTGATGAAGCTTTACAATTAGTAAATGATCATGAATTTGGAAATGGTGTAAGTATATTTACTAGGGACGGAGACTCAGGAAGAACTTTTTCGAATAAAGCCAAGATTGGAATGGTTGGAATAAATATCCCAATTCCGGTTCCAATGGCATTTCATAGTTTTGGAGGCTGGAAAAGATCTTTATTTGGTGATCAGCATATGCATGGACCTGAAGGAGTAAGGTTTTATACTAAATTAAAAACAATAACATCACGATGGCCATCTGGTTTAAGATCAGATCCTGAATTTGTTATGCCAACTATGAAATAATTTGACTATGAAAAAAAAGATTACATTAATTGGAGCTGGTCAAATTGGCGGAACTCTTGCACATTTAATTGCCTTAAAAGAATTAGGAGATGTTGTATTATTTGATGTAGCTGCAGGCATAGCCAAGGGGAAGGCTTTAGATATTGCACAATCCTCACCTGTTAATAAATTTAATATTGATTTAATTGGAACAAATAATTATGAAGATACCAAAAATTCAGATGTAATAATAGTTACTGCAGGAGTTCCAAGAAAGCCTGGTATGACAAGAGATGATCTACTAGGAATAAATTTAAAGATTATAAAACAAGTTGCTGAAGGGATAAAAAAAACTTCCCCCAACGCTTTTGTAATATGTATAACTAATCCATTAGATGTAATTGTAATGGCATTACAAAAATATTCAGGAATGCCCAAAAATAAAATTATTGGAATGGCAGGAATACTAGACTCGTCAAGATTTATATATTTTTTATCGCAAGAATTAAAGATACCTGTTCAAAAAATAAAATCTTTTGTACTAGGCGGTCACGGTGATAGCATGGTAGCTATGCTAGGTTCAACCGAAGTAGATGGAAAAAAAATTGAGGAACTCGTGAAGGAAGGTGTTATTAAAAAAGAAAAACTAGAAGAAATTGTAGAGAGAACAAAAAAAGGAGGCGCTGAAATTGTAAAATTTTTAGAAAAAGGATCAGCTTTTTACGCCCCAGCTGCTTCGGGTGTTGAAATGGCTGAAAGCTACTTAAAAGATTTAAAAAAACAATTACCATGTGCAGCATATTTAAACGGCGAATATGGATTTAAAGAAATTTATGCTGGAGTTCCTGTTATAATTGGAAAAAGTGGAGTAGAAAAAATTGTTGAATTAAATCTAACAGATGAAGAAAAAAGCAACTTTTCGAAATCGATTGACTCAGTTAAACAACTATTTGATGCAGCAAAAAAAATTGATCCTAAATTAATTTAAACTTATTTTTTTTCTAATACAATTTTGTAACCTAATGCAAATATTTTAGGGAATAATAAAGCAAGAAACTTATCTAAGTATCTTAGAATATTTAAGAAAAAAAAATTTAGAGGAATATAAAAAGTTTTAGAGGTTACTCCACCTGAATTTAAAAAAAGTAAACATTCACATAATTTCAAGTATTTTAAATTAAATTTCTCTCCTAATTTTTGTTGAAACTTTTTCTTTTCGTTAAATATTAAATACGGAATAGCACTGTTTCCAGACCATGGATCATCAATACCAGTTGAGGGCTCGTTTAAACTCCAAACATTTTTAGTAAAATCAAAACCTTCGTGTCTCATAAGAATTAAGACTAACTGTAATAAAACCGAGCAATGTGCATCAAATATAATTAATTTTCCGCCTTTCTTTAATATTCTATGCATTTCATTAAAAAATTTTACTGGATATGGAAGATGGTGAATCATATTAGATGAAATGACAAAATCAAACTCTTCATTTTTAAATCCAGTACCCTGGGCATCAATATTTTTATGATCTAAATGATTATGGTTAGAAAAATCACTTATCTTAAAATTTTTAGATTTAATAAATTTTTTAGAGAATCCAGCAGCAGCTCCCACTTCAATACCTTTAGCGTTTTGATCAATAAAATTATTCATCCAGCTAAATCGTTCTTTCAACAAGATATATAAATTTTTGTTTTTATTTATGTCATCTATTGATCGCATGACATCCCCCTCCTGTTTCATAAGATTTTCTGAGTGTTTAAATCTAATTTTATCTTTTATTTTTAACATTGTGATTTTGCTAATAATGAATTCATGATAATAAAGTCTTTATGAATATTAAATCGGTCCCTTCTCAATTAATTTTAAAAATTTTACTAGGTTTTTTAGCTTTTTATATAAATTATTATTATGCAAATAAAGGCTTATATCCAATAGATACTTTTAGTTTTTTTGATAGCGCATACTATATTACCGAGGGTCAGCACCCGATTAAAGACTTCTGGGTCATTTCAGGTATTTTTGTTGATTATACTCAAGCGCTTTTTTTTTATATTTTTGGATTAAATTGGAATTCTTATGTATTTCATGCGTCCAGCTTTAATGTAATTATTACATTATTTTTTTTTTATTTTTTAAATCAATTTAACAAAAATATCATCTACAATTTTATTTTATCTTGCTGTGTAGCAATTTTATGCTACCCAGTGATCGGGACTCCTTTTCCATATCAACATTCATTAATATTAAGCATAATTTCTTTATTAGTTTTTTATCTTGCTGTCTATAAAGATGAAAAAAAACTTTGGTTTATATTACCTTTGATGATGCTTTTATCCTTTTTAAGTATGCAACTACCCTCTGGAATAATTAATTTAATAATAATATTTTTTTTACTAATTTATTTTATTTTTTTCGATAAAAATTTTTTTATCTATTTTTTGGCTGGATCAGTAGTTTCTTTATTTATACTAATTATATATTTTATTATTACTGAAGTAACATTTAAAGATTTTGTTTCTCAATTAATTTTGTTTCCACTTGAGGTCGGAAGAGGTAGAATTTTAAGTGAAGAGACTGCCTTTGAGGGCGCTAAAATTGTTAATAAGATGACTCTGCGAGGAACATTAGGTCACTTTAAATTTATTTTTTTTTTCGTTTTTGCAAATATAATATTAATACTACTTTGCATTAAAAAGAATTTAAAAAGATTTGCATTTGATAAAAAAATTGTAATTAACATTTTCATTTTATTTTGCTCACTAGGTTTCATATTTCATCAACTTATAACAGCTAATCAAACTTTTATTTTCTCGTTAATACCTATTTTAGGTGGTCTTTTCCTTTTACAGTTAGACCAATTTGAAAAATTTAAAATGAAAGATAAGATAAAATTAATCTCTGTTGCTCTTATATTATTTTCAACTTTCAAATATCATTTTGTTTACAATGAAAAAAGAAAGTTTATAGATTTACAAAATATTAACCTTTCAAAAGCAGTAGATGCAAAATTTTTAAGTCCTAAATTTAAAAACCTTAAGTGGATAACTCCAAATAAGTACAACACTGATCCAAATTCTGAAATAAAATTTCTAAAAGAGTCTATTAAAGTAATTCAAGATGATCCTAGAGAAAAAATGTTAATTACACATTATCAGTTTTTTTCTTTAATAATGGATGAAAATTTAAATATTCCTAATAGGTGGTATTATCCAAACAATACTTTTCCGGCTTCTACTAATTTTAAATATTATGATGAGTATAGCAAAAAATTTAATGATAAAATTAAGCAACAAAAAATTGAAATTATATATTTGGTAGAAAGTCTTCCTAAAGAATTTCGATCAATAAATTTCGAAAACTTATTAAAAAATAATTGTTTTGAAAAAGAAAGATATAATGAAATGTTATATTCAATTAAACTAAATAAATGTAACTAATAATTTTTAATTTTATAATTTTTAAAATAGTTTTTAGTTAATCTATTACTGAGATATGAAATTAAAAAGTTCACGCAATTAAATATAAATAAAGTTGCAGAAAAGACATAAAATAGATTAACATCTTTATATTCATTAAAAAAAAAGTAACAAATGAACGAATAAACGATAGTAGAAAATAATATTCTGTACCGAAAAACTGAAAAAACTTTAAAAGCATGAAATACTAATCCTAAAAAATCCATTTTTGATGTTCCGGTAAATCTTTTCTCTCTATCTAAAGTAATATGTAAAATTTTTTTAATATTAATAGATATTGTGGGAGGAAAAGCGCTATGAAGATCAGTCTTATAATAAATTTTATTAATATCCCCAGAGCTAAGTAGGCAGTAATTTCCAAATTTAATTTTCTTAAAAGCAAATAAATTAATTAAAATACAATAAGTCTTATAAAAAAACCTAAACCAAAAAGGCTCTTTTCTTTGTCCACGATTAACCACAATAGAAAATTTTGGTTTTTTTTTACTTTTGTCAATCATCATCTTTATTCCTTTGGGATTATCCTGTCCATCTGAATCTATAACAATTGTTTTGTAATTTTTTTTATACGTTTTTTGTATATGTTGTATTCCTATAGCCAATGCTCTTTGACTACCAACGTTTGTTGACAAAGAAATTAAAGTTAATTTATTTATTGTAGCTAATTTTAACTTTTTGTGATTAAAATTTTCAGTTGAACAATCATTCACAACAATTAAATCAAATTTCTTTTTTATATCTTTTTTAAATATATCGTTAATTTCAGCTAAAAGCTTAGTTAAATTTTTCCAATCATTATAAACAGGAGTCAAAATTATAATTTTTGCTTTCATAATGGAATAATTTAAATTTTATGATAGTAATAGCAACTAAAATGAATATACACGAACATCAAGCTAAAGAAATACTTAAAGAATTTGGAGCACCAGTTTCAAATGGAGTAACAATTTTATCTGTTGATCAAATTAAAGAAAAAATCTCAAATTTAAAAAGTGATAAATTTGTTTTAAAAGCACAAATCCATGCAGGAGGAAGAGGAAAAGCTGGAGGCGTAATATTGGTCAAAAATATTAATGAATTAGAGCAAGAAGCGAAAAAAATGATGGGGAAATTACTTATCACTCATCAAACAGGACCAGAAGGAAAAAAAGTAAAAAGACTTTATATCGAAGAGGCTTCAGAAATTGATAAAGAATTCTATTTGTCATGCTTAGTGGATAGAGAAAGTTCCAAGATAGCTTTTATAAGCAGTAGAGAAGGAGGAATGGATATAGAAAAAGTAGCAGCTGAAAACCCGCAAAAGATAATTACAACAAAAATAGAATTAAATAATGAAATTAGTGAAAAAGATATAAAAAAAATTTTATCTCCATTTGAATTTAATGAAATTCAAAAAAAAGAAGCATCGGAATTAGTAAAAGCACTTTATAAAATTTTGATACAGAAAGATGCTAGTTTAATAGAAATTAACCCCTTAATAACTACCAAAGCAGGAAAAGTTTTATGTTTAGATGCAAAAATGAACTTTGATGATAATGCAATTTTTAGAAGACCAGAAATTTTAAAGCTTAGAGACTTGAATGAAGAAAACCCATCTGAAATTGAAGCTAGCAAGCATGACCTAGCTTACATCAAACTAGAGGGATCAATTGGTTGTATGGTCAATGGAGCAGGTTTGGCTATGGCTACCATGGATATAATTAAACTTTATGGAAAAGAACCAGCAAATTTTTTAGACGTGGGAGGAGGAGCATCTAAAGAAAAAGTTGCGGCTGCTTTTAAGTTAATTCTTTCAGATAAGAATGTAAAAGGAATTTTGATTAATATATTTGGAGGAATAATGAGATGTGATGTCCTAGCACAAGGAGTTATAGAAGCTGCCAAACAAATCAATTTGTCTGTTCCTCTAGTAGTAAGATTAGCTGGAACAAATTTTAAAGAAGGAAAAGAAATACTAGATAATTCAAATTTGAAAATATTATCTGCATCTGACCTAAATGATGCAGCAAAAAAAATAGTGGAGGCAATCAAATAAATGTCAGTTCTAGTAAATAAAAATACAAAAGTCATTTGCCAAGGTTTTACAGGGACTCACGGAACTTTTCATTCTGAACAAGCGATTAAATATGGTACCCAACTAGTTGGAGGAGTAACTCCTAAAAAAGGTGGTCAAAAACATCTAGGCCTTCCAGTATTCGATACTGTTAAAGAAGCAAAGGATAAAACTAATGCTAATGCCACCATGATCTATGTACCACCAAAGTTTGCAGCTGATGCAATTATTGAAGCAATCGATGCTAAGATAGAATTAATAGTATGTATCACAGAAGGAATACCAGTTATTGATATGTTAAAAGTCAAAAAAGAGTTAAAAAAAAATAAATCAAGGTTGATTGGGCCAAACTGCCCAGGAATTATTACCCCGAATGAATGTAAGATAGGCATAATGCCAGGAAGTATTCACAAAAAAGGTAGTGTAGGAATTGTCTCCAGATCAGGTACGTTAACTTATGAAGCAGTAGCCCAAACTTCTACAAATGGGATGGGACAATCAACTTGTATTGGCATCGGAGGAGACCCAATAAATGGAACAAATTTTATAGATTGCCTCGAACTTTTTTTAAAAGATGATGAAACTAAATCAATAGTAATGATTGGAGAAATAGGTGGTTCAGCAGAAGAAGAAGCATCGGAATTTTTAAAAAGAGAGAAAGTAAAAAAACCGATGGTAGGCTTTATAGCTGGTCTTACTGCACCTCCAGGAAGAAGAATGGGGCATGCTGGAGCTATAATTTCTGGGGGAAAAGGTGGTGCCGATGGTAAGATAGAAATTATGAAATCAGCGGGAATTACTATCTCAAAGTCACCAGCGGACATAGGAAAGACACTTTTGCAGAAACTTAATGGCTAAAATTCTAAAAGTTGTGTTAAAATAAACTTACAAATGTCTTCATCTAAAAACAATAATACTTACAAAAAAACATCTTTTTTGATAGGAAATAATACTGAGTTCATAAATGAATTTTATGCTGATTATCTATCAGATCCTAAATCTTTACCAGAGAGTTGGAGAAATTTTTTTGACGGTTTAAGTGATGAACAAAAATTAGTTTATGATGATTTAAAAGGACCGAGTTGGTCACCAGCAAAAAAAAATAAAAAAATCTTATTAAAACCTAAAGAAAATAAAAGAGAAGAATTATCTGAGGATATAAATTTAGAGTCAATCAAACAAGCCACTCAAGACTCAGTTAGAGCGATAATGTTAATCAGAGCTTTCAGGATAAGAGGGCATTTAATTGCAAATTTAGATCCACTGTCTTTACAAATAAAAAAGGAACATCCAGAATTAAAACCTGAGACTTACGGATTCAAACCTCAAGATTATTCAAGAAAAATTTTTTTAGATGGTGTACTCGGCCTTCAGTATGGAAACTTAAGAGAGATTTTGAATATACTTAAAAAAACTTATTGTTCAAAAATAGGTTACGAGTTTATGCACATGGGAGATCCGGATGAAAAAACCTGGATTAGAAATAGAATTGAAGGTCCTGAAAAAGAAATAGTTTTTACAGAAAATGGTAAAAAAGCTATATTTAATAAAATTATTGAAGCGGAGGGATTTGAAAAATACCTGCATGTAAAATTTGTAGGTACAAAAAGATTTGGCCTGGATGGAGGAGAGTCTTTAGTTCCTGCCTTAGAACAAATAATCAAAAGAGGAGGAAGTTTAGGTGCTAAAGAAATTAAAATTGGCATGCCTCACAGAGGAAGGTTAAACGTTTTAGCAAACGTTATGAGTAAACCATTCAAAGCGATCTTTAGTGAGTTTTTTGGAAAGAGTGCAGCATCTACTCAAGATTTAGAAGGAGATGTAAAATATCATTTAGGAGCATCTTCCAATCGAGAATTTGATGGTAACTCGGTTCATATTAGTTTGACAGATAATCCTTCACATTTAGAAGCAGTCAATCCAGTAGTATTAGGTCAAGTAAGAGCAAAACAATTTTTTCACCAAGACACTGAAAGAAAAAAAGTTATACCAGTTTTAATGCATGGTGATGCTGCATTTGCTGGCCAAGGTATTGTTGCTGAATGTTTTGCGATGTCTGGTTTGCCCGGACATAATATTGGAGGAACAATTCATATAATTGTCAACAATCAAATAGGATTTACAACAGCTCCAAGATTCGCGAGATCTTCACCGTATCCTTCAGATGTAGCGAAGATTGCTCAAGCACCGATTTTTCACGTAAATGGAGATGATCCTGAAGCGGTGGTTCATTGCGCAAAAATTGCAACTGAATACAGACAAAAATTTAATCGAGATGTTGTTATAGATATGGTTTGCTATAGACGATACGGACACAATGAAGGAGATGAACCTTCTTTTACTCAACCAATGATGTACAAAAAAATTAGATCTCATCCCTCTACGTTAAAAATTTATGGAGATAAATTAATTAATGAAGGATTAATTTCAAAAGATGAAATAGAAAATAAAAAAAGTAGTTTTAAAAAATTTCTTGAAAAAGAGTTAGACTCATCTAAGTCCTATAAATCTGAACTAAAATGGTTCGAGGGCGCTTGGTCACGGTTTAAACCTGATTTAGGAAAAGATAAAAGGGGAAAAAGTGGCGTCAATAAAGAAATTTTATTAGAAGTTGGAAAAAAAATTTCTACTATTCCAAATAATTTTAGTGTTCATAAAACTTTAAAAAAAATCTTTGACATAAGATTTCAGATATTTGAAAAAAATAATCTTTTAGACTGGTCTACAGCTGAAAATTTAGCTTTTGGCACTCTATTGACTGAAGGGTTTTCAGTTAGATTATCTGGACAAGACTCAGGAAGAGGTACTTTCAGTCAAAGACATGCAGTTTTAAGAAATCAAGAAAATCATGATAGATTTGTACCGTTAAATAATATTAAGAAAAAACAAAAAAAATTTGAAATAATAGATAGTTTATTATCTGAGTTAGCAGTTTTAGGTTTTGAATTTGGTTACTCTTTATCCGAACCTGAAACTTTAGTATTGTGGGAGGCCCAGTTTGGTGACTTTGCAAATGGTGGGCAAGTTATAATTGATCAATTTATAACTTCAAGTGAGTCTAAGTGGGGTAGAGCTAGCGGTTTAGTATTGTTATTACCACATGGGTATGAAGGACAAGGCCCAGAACATTCATCGGCAAGACTTGAAAGATTTTTACAATTATGTGCAGGAGAAAATATTCAAGTTGTGAATTGTACTACCCCAGCAAATTATTTTCATGCTTTAAGAAGACAGATGCATAGAGATTTTAGAAAGCCATTAGTAGTAATGACGCCTAAATCTTTGTTAAGGCATAAAAAATGTGTTTCTAATTTGAATGAATTTACCACAAAAAGTACATTCCACAGAGTTTTGAATGATGATGCATATCTTAAAAATAATAAGTTAATTGAGTTAAAAAGAGATAGTGAAATTGAAAAAGTTGTAATGTGTTCTGGTAAGATTTATTACGATCTTATCGAAGCAAGAGAAAAATCTAACAATGACAGAGTCGTTTTCATTCGAATTGAGCAATTATATCCTTTTCCAGCCAAAACTCTTGCAAATTTGCTCAAAAAATACGAAAAAGCCGAGTTTATTTGGTGTCAAGAAGAGCCAAAAAATATGGGTGCTTGGAATACAATGAGAAATTATATAGATAGAACATTGGAAATAATACATTTTACTAAAGATAAAGTGAGATACGTGGGCAGAAAAGCTTCATCCTCAACTGCGACTGGAAATCTAAATAAACATCTTGCACAACAAAAAGAAATATTAGAAAAGATACTAGGAAAGTAAATGTCAGATAAAATTATAGTCCCTACTTTAGGAGAGTCGGTCACAGAGGCTACTGTTTCGAAATGGCTTAAAAATCAAGGAGAAAAAGTTTCTGCAGATGAACCAATTGTAGAATTAGAGACTGACAAAGTAAATGTAGAAGTTCCAGCTCCATCGAACGGTGTTTTGGAAAATATATCGGTCAAAGAAGGAGAAACAGTCAATGTAGGAGCGTTACTCGGTGTAGTAAACGGGTCAGAAAAAATAATAAACGAAAGCATCAAAGAAGTTAAAAAATATTCACCGCCTAAGCAAAAAACACAAGCATTAAAAAGCTCTCAAGAGGAGATTAAATCACTCAAATTAGAAGAAGAAATAACTAAAGAATCAAAAACGAAATCAGAGGAACCACTAATTCTAGATAATTTTCACGAAGAAATTAAAGTCAAAGTCAAAAAGCAATCAAATAATTTAAAACCATCATTATCACCAGCCGCAAGAAAGATGGCTGCTGAATCACAAGTTGATCTGAATAAGATTCAAGGATCAGGAAAGCATGGTGTAATTTTAAAAGAGGATATTATGAGTTTGATGGGATCAAAACCATCTCCTTCTGAAAGAAAGATTAAGCATGGTCCAGAGGAAAGAATTAAGATGACAAGACTCAGACTTACAATTGCAAAAAGACTAAAAGAAGCTCAAGAAAACGCAGCAATGCTAACTACTTTTAATGAAGTCGATATGAGCGAGATAATAAAAATGAGAAATCAGTATAAAGAGGAATTCATTAACAAATATTCCACAAAGCTTGGCTTTATGTCTTTTTTTGTTAAAGCTTGCATAATAGGACTTAAAAATTATCCTGCTATTAATGCTGAAATTCAAGGTGATGAGATTGTTTATAAAAATTATTACAATATTAGTATTGCAGTAGGCACAGATAGAGGATTGGTTGTACCAGTTTTAAGAGAGTCGGATGAAATGTCCTTTGCTGATATCGAAAAAAAAATTAGTGAGCTTGGAGAAAAAGCTCGAGACGGAAAAATAACAATTGATGATCTGCAAGGTGGTACTTTTACAATCACCAACGGTGGAATATATGGATCAATGCTATCTACACCAATACTTAATTTACCCCAATCTGCTGTTTTAGGAATGCATAATATTGTTCAAAGACCAGTTGTTGTAAATGGCAATGTTGAAGTAAGACCTATTATGTATTTAGCATTATCATATGACCATAGAATTATTGATGGTAAAGAAGCTGTATCATTTTTAAAGATCGTAAAAGAGTCTTTAGAACAACCTAAGAGACTTTTCCTTAATATTTAAAAATGGATAATAATTTTGATCTAATTGTAATTGGAGGTGGCCCTGGCGGGTATGTTTGTGCCATCAGAGCAGCACAACTAGGCCTTAAAACAGCTTGTGTAGAATCAAGAGGTACTCTGGGAGGAACATGTTTAAACGTAGGATGTATTCCATCCAAAAGTTTATTAAATTTATCAGAAAATTTTCATAAAGCGAAAAAAGATTTTGGCAACCAAGGTATAGAAATTAGTAATATCAAACTTAATATTGCTAAGATGATGTCCAATAAGAATAAATCAGTTCAAGTGTTAACAAAAGGTGTGGAATTTTTATTTAAGAAAAATAAGGTTACTTATTTAAAAGGCAAAGGAGTTTTATTATCCAAAAATGATGTTGTAGTTTATAACAATAACGAAAAAAAAAATTATAAATCAAATAATATAGTGATTGCAACTGGTTCTGGCGTTGCATCTCTTCCTGGAATTGAAATAGATGAAAAAAATATTATCTCATCAACTGGCGCACTTTCGTTAGCTGAAGTTCCTAAAAGATTAGTTATAATCGGAGCAGGTTATATAGGTCTCGAAATGGGTTCTGTTTGGTCAAGACTAGGATCAGATGTGACTGTGATTGAATATTTAGATCATATTACACCTGGCATGGATCGAGAAATATCAAGAGAATTTCAGAAGATTTTGGCTAAACAAGGAATAAAATTTAAATTAAATTCAAAAGTGAAATCTTTAAATAACAAAAAAAACTCTGTGAATATTAATTTTACTGACAATAAGACCTCAAAAGAAGAGACAATCGAAGCTGATAAAGTATTAGTATCTGTTGGACGAAAACCATATACTGAAGGTCTAAATTTATCGAAAGTTGGTGTTAAAAAAGATGATAAAGGAAGAATAGATGTTAACAAAAAATTACAAACATCAATAAATAATATTTATGCAATTGGAGATGTTATTAATGGCCCAATGTTAGCGCATAAAGCTGAAGAGGAAGGCATTGCAGTTGCAGAAATTTTAGCAGGACAAGCTGGGCATGTAAATTACGACGTAATACCTGGAGTTATCTATACTTCACCAGAAGTTGCTTCAGTAGGCAAAACAGAGGAACAACTTAAATCTGATAATAAAGATTATAAAGTTGGAAAATTTCCGTTCCTAGCTAATTCAAGGGCAAAAGTAAATAATGAGACTGATGGATTTGTTAAGATTTTAGCAGATAGTGCAACTGATAAAGTTTTAGGTGTTCATATTATTGGAGCACATTGTGGCAATATGATTGCTGAAATGGCATTGGCTATGGAGTTTGGAGCTAGCGCGGAAGATATCGCAAGAACTTGTCATGCACATCCCACTCATACAGAGGCAATAAAAGAAGCAGCTTTAGCTGTTGATAAGAGACCAATTCATTTTTAATTAAAAAAAATTCTAATACAATTAATGTATGAAAGCTCAAGTTTTGTTGCCTAAAATATTCAATTTTCCTTTTACCTATAATCAAAACAGAATTAAGATAAAAATCGGGGATTTAGTAGAAGTACCCTTTGGCTCTAAAAAAGAGGTTGGGGTAGTATGGAAAAACAATTACCCCATACCTAAAAATATTAGAATTAAAAATATTAACAATAAAATAAATTATCAAATTGATAAAAAACTAATTAAATTTATTGAGTGGTTCTCTGTTTATAACATGGTTCCAATCGGTCTAGTTTTGAAAATGGTTATAGGGAGTAATAACAATTATTTTAAAGATAAAAAAGACAAAAAAAATTTAAAAGATAAAAAAATTAAAATTAAAAAATTTAATTTAAATGAAGAACAATCATTAGCGTTAAAATTTCTGGAAATAGCTAATAATAAATTTGATGTATCAGTTTTACAAGGAACAACAGGTTCGGGAAAAACACTGGTTTATTTTGAGAGAATAAAAAGGGTAATACAAAATAAAAAACAAGCTTTAGTTTTATTACCTGAAATATTTTTAACTAATGAGTTTAAACAAAGGTTCGAAGAATTTTTTGGATTTGAACCAGCTATTTGGCATTCTAAGATTACCCAAAAACGAAAAAGAGAAATTTGGCAAGGAATTATAAATGATAAGATAAAATTAGTAGTTGGAGCTAGGTCATCTTTATTATTACCTTTTAAAAAACTTGGACTTATAATTGTAGATGAAGAGCATGATATTTCATATAAGCAAGACGATGGCGTTATCTATAATGCAAGGGATATGGCTATTTCAAGAGCTTCATTTGAAAATATTCCTATAAATTTAATTACTTCGGTTCCTTCTATTGAAACATACAATAATATTATAAATAAAAAGTACAGACATACTAGAATTTTAAAAAGATTTAAAAATTATCCTCTACCAAAAACGAAAATTATAAATCTAAATATTAATAATATTAAGGGTAAATATATTTCATCTGATACTGTAAATTTAGTAAAAAAATATTTACAAAAAAAAGAACAGATTTTATTTTTTATAAACAGAAGGGGTTTTGCTCCATACTTAATTTGTAAAAAATGTGGTTACAAACATGAATGTAATAATTGTTCAATGTATTTAACTTTCCATAAATTGAAAAATAAAGCAGTATGCCATCACTGCTTGTTTGAAAGAAATATCAAAAGAAAGTGTAAAAAAGACAATCTATGTGACTTTATAATGTACGGTCCGGGCGTTGAAAAAATATACGAAGAAGCTAAAGAAATTTTTCCTAAAAATAGCATTAATATATTTTCAAGTGACTATATGAAAAAAAAAAATGAAACAGAAAAATTATTTAAAAGAATAAAGGAGAACAATATTGATATATTAATTGGAACACAGATGATTTCGAAAGGGTTTAATTTTCCAAAACTTAATTGTGTTGTAGTTGTAGATGCTGATTTTTCTGGTAGAGGTTTTGATTTACGAGCAACTGAAAAAAATATTCAATTATATCATCAGCTTAGTGGTCGAGCTGGCAGGTTTAGCTCAGATTCATTAATAATATATCAAACCTTATCACCTCAAAACCCAACACTTAATGAATTAATAAAAGATAAATCAGACGAACTTTTGAATAATGAACTAAGCTTACGAAAAAAAAATAAATTACCACCTTTCATTAGGTTAATTGCAATTATTATTTCCTCTAAAAAACATGATTTAAGTTTGAAAGGAGCTTTAGAAATAAAAACAAGACTAAGTCAAATTAATGGTCTAGAAATTATGGGGCCAGTGGACTCACCACTTTTAAAAATCAAACAATATTTTAGAACAAGGCTTCTGATAAGATCTAACAATCAGACTTTAATGCAAAAAAAAATTGCAAATTTGCTAAATAGACTAAAAATATCATCAAAAATTAAACTCACGGTTGATGTTGATCCTATCAATTTTGCATAAATTTAAATTGGCAACTTGATCAAATTTTACTCTTATGATACGAAACCTGCATAACTTCACAATTACTTCTAACAATAAAAAATGAGCACAAATAAATCTTTTTCTACTGAAACCTCAGAGAGATATTCTCGCGCATTATTTGAGGTTGCAAAAGAAGCGAATGAGCTAGAGAAAATAGAAAATGATGTAAAAAACTTTCAACTCCTTTTTAGCCAAAGTCCAGAAATAAAAAACTTTATACAAAATCCTACTCAAAGCATAAGTGTTCAAAATAAAGTAATCGACTTACTTTCAGAAAAATTAGAATTTAAAAAAAATTTAAAAAATTTCTTTTTATTGTTAGTTAAAAAAAGAAGAATATTTTTCATAAAAAAAATTTCTGAAAGTTTTATAAGATTATGCTCATTAAAAAGAGGAGAAGTTAAAGCTTCACTGGTTTCATCTAAAGAATTATCTCAAAAAGAACTTGAAGATATCAGCAGCGATTTGTCAAAATCAATGGGGTCGACCATAAAGTTTGATTATAAAGTCGATAAGAACCTTATTGGAGGTTTAAAATTACAACTTGGTAGCTTTATGATAGACACTTCAATAAAAAATAAATTAAAAAAATATGAACAAGCGATGATAGAAAATTAACATGACAATAAATCCATCAGAAGTAACAAAACTATTAAAAGATCAAATTAAGAATTTCGGAGAAAAAGCTGAAGTTTCTGAAATAGGTAAAGTGTTATCAGTTGGAGACGGAATAGCCAGAGTTTTTGGTTTAGATAACGTTCAAGCTGGAGAAATGGTAGAGTTTGAAGATGGGTCAAAAGGAATGGCTTTAAATTTAGAAAACGACAATGTTGGGGTGGTAATTTTTGGTGATGACCGGAGTATTAAAGAGGGAGATACTATTAAAAGGACTAATGCCATCGTAGATGTTCCGGTAGGTAAAGAATTATTAGGCAGAGTAGTAGATGGACTAGGAAATCCTATTGATGGAAAAGGAGTGCTTTCAGTTAAAAATAGAAAACGTGTTGAAGTAAAAGCCCCCGGTATAATTCCAAGAAAATCTGTTAATGAACCAATGCAAACAGGTTTAAAATCAATTGACTCACTTATACCTATTGGAAGGGGACAGCGTGAATTAATTATAGGTGATAGGCAGACTGGAAAAACAGCAGTTGCGATTGATGCTATAATTAATCAAAAAAAAATTAATGAATCTTCTGATGAAAAGAAAAAATTATATTGTGTTTATGTAGCTATTGGTCAAAAACGCTCTACCGTAGCTCAAATAACTAAAACTTTAGAGGAGGCAGGCGCTTTAAAATATACTACTATAGTCGCGGCAACAGCATCCGACTCTGCTCCTTTACAGTTTTTGGCACCTTACACAGGATGTACAATTGGAGAATATTTTAGAGACAATGGTATGCATGCTTTAATTGTTTATGATGATTTATCTAAACAAGCAGTAGCTTACAGGCAAATGTCTTTATTACTCAGAAGACCACCTGGACGTGAAGCTTATCCAGGTGATGTTTTTTATTTACATAGCAGATTATTAGAACGAGCAGCGAAGCTAAATGATAAGAGTGGAGGAGGCTCATTAACTGCTTTGCCTATAATTGAAACACAAGCAGGGGATGTTTCAGCATATATTCCAACTAATGTAATTTCTATTACTGACGGACAAATATTTCTGGAAACAGAATTATTCAATCAAGGTATTAGACCAGCAGTAAACGTTGGTCTATCAGTTTCCCGAGTAGGATCTGCGGCACAAACTAAAGCAATGAAGAAAGTTGCAGGTTCAATTAAGTTAGAATTAGCTCAATACAGAGAAATGGCCGCTTTTGCACAGTTTGGCTCAGATCTAGATGAGTCAACACAAAAATTATTAAACCGGGGAGCAAAACTTACTGAACTTTTAAAACAAGACCAATATTCTCCAATGACTGTAGCAGAACAAGTAATTTCTGTTTTTACAGGGGTAAAAGGCTATCTCGATGACATTGACCTTAATAAAATTAAAAAATTTGAAAAAGAATTAGTTGAAAAACTTAAATCTGAAAAACCTGAAATAATAGATGCTATAGAAACAACCGGTAAACTTGAGGAGAATACTGAAAACTCTTTAATTCAAACAATTGAGGATTATAAAAAAGGAAGCAAATAATGCCAAGTTTAGATGACCTCAAAAAAAGAATTAAAAGTGTTAAATCAACCCAAAAAATTACTAAGGCCATGAAAATGGTGGCGGCTGCTAAATTGAGAAAAGCTCAGGAAAATGCTGAAAAAGGAAGGCCTTATAGTAAAAAAATGGAAAATATAATTCTAAATTTAACTAAATCCATTAATGACCCGGAGAATGCTCCAAAGTTATTAGTAGGCACTGGGAAAGATAAAACTTATTTGTGTGTAGTATTAACAGCAGATAGAGGATTATGTGGCGGTTTTAATTCAAATATTTGCAAACTTGCAAAAGTAAATTTTAAAAAGATAATAAATGGAGGTAAAGAATTGAAGATAATAACTGTGGGTTCCAAGGGACTAGATCAAATTAAAAGAGAGTATGGAAAGTATTTGATTAAAAAATTTAGCTTTAAAGATAAAAAACAAATTTCATTTGGTGAAGCCCAAATAATAGGCAAAGAAATTATTGATTTATTCAATCAGGGCGCATTTGATAAATGTATATTATTTTATAATAATTTTAAAAATGTTATTACACAGATACCTCAAGCACAACAAATAATACCTGCAACAAATGACTCGCAAAAAAAAAATGAAGAAAAATCTTTCTCATATGAATTTGAGCCAGACGAGGACGAAATTTTAGATGATCTTTTACCTAAAAATATTTCCACTCAAATTTTTAAAGCTTTTTTAGAAAATGCTGCAAGCGAGCAAGGCTCAAGAATGACTGCTATGGATAATGCTACAAGAAATGCTGGAGATTTAGTCGATAAGCTTACAATAAATTATAATAGAAGCAGACAAGCCTCAATTACTAAAGAATTAATAGAAATTATATCAGGAGCTGAGAGTTTATAATTATGAACACACAAGGAAAAATAACACAAATTATTGGTGCAGTAGTTGACGTAAACTTTGAAAGTGATTTACCTGAAATTTACACAGCTTTAGAAGTTAACAATTCAGGGAACAAATTGATTCTGGAAGTTGCGCAACACCTTGGAGAAAATGATGTGAGAACGATAGCGATGGATGCAACAGAGGGGTTAAAGAGAGGTGATGTGGTACAGAGCACCGGATCTCCAATTAGTGTGCCTGTGGGAACAGAAACACTTGGTAGAATTATTAATGTTGTAGGAGAGCCAATCGATGAAAAAGGAGATGTAAAAACAAAAGAAAAATGGCCAATACATAGGCCAGCCCCAAAATTCACAGATCAAGCGACGGAGACTGAGCAATTAGTTACAGGAATTAAAGTGATAGATCTACTTGCCCCATATGCAAAAGGAGGGAAAATAGGATTATTTGGTGGAGCAGGTGTTGGTAAAACAGTAACAATTATGGAATTAATTAATAATATTGCGAAAGCACATGGAGGCTTTTCTGTGTTTGCTGGAGTAGGAGAAAGGACTAGAGAAGGTAATGATCTTTATCATGAAATGATTGAGTCAGGAGTTATTAAAACTGATGGCAAAGGATCTAAAGCTGCTTTAGTTTATGGACAAATGAATGAACCACCAGGAGCAAGAGCTCGAGTGGCTCTTACTGGATTAACTGTAGCTGAGTATTTTAGAGATAAAGAGGGACAGGACGTGCTTTTTTTTGTTGATAATATTTTTAGATTTACTCAAGCAGGCTCTGAAGTGTCAGCTCTATTAGGTAGAATTCCATCTGCGGTTGGTTACCAACCCACTTTAGCAACGGATATGGGCAATCTTCAAGAAAGAATTACATCGACAGACAAAGGGTCAATTACTTCTGTTCAAGCAATTTATGTACCAGCAGATGATTTAACTGATCCAGCGCCAGCGACTTCTTTTTCCCATCTAGATGCAACTACTGTACTGTCTAGACAAATAGCAGAAATAGGTATTTATCCCGCAGTAGATCCATTAGACTCTACCTCTAGAATACTTGACCCTAGAGTCGTTGGAGATGAACACTATAGAGTTGCTAGAGATGTTCAAAGAATTTTGCAAGCTTATAAATCTTTACAAGATATAATAGCAATTTTAGGAATGGATGAACTATCAGAAGAAGATAAACTAACAGTAGCTAGAGCTAGAAAAATCCAAAGATTTTTATCTCAACCTTTTTTTGTGGCTGAAGTATTTACTGGTTCACCGGGAAAATTAGTAGATTTAGACTCAACTATCAAAAGTTTTGATGCGATTTGCAAAGGAGAATACGACCATTTGCCTGAAGCAGCATTTTATATGGTTGGAGGAATAGAGGAAGCAGTAGAAAAATCTGAAAAAATGTTAAAAGATAATAAATAGAAATGAAAGAAAGTTTTCATGTTGAGATTATAAGTCCTGACAGTTCAGTATTTAAGTCAGAAGCCACTGAAGTAACTATACCATCCTTCGAAGGACAGATGGGAATATTAAAAGATCATGTACCTTTAATTACTTTTTTGAGACCGGGCGTTATCACAGTAAAACAGGATAAAGAGGAAGAAAAATTTTTTACCGAAGACGGGACAGTAGAATTTGTTGAAAATAATTTATTAATTTTATCTGCTACAGCAAGGACATTTGATAACTTAAAAAAAGAAAATATAGAAAATGTCATTAAAAGTACGCGAGAGCTTCTTGAAAAAGATAACATTAATGATAAAGAAAAATATTTGTTATCTTATAAAATTGATACCCTAAAAGAAATTAATTAACAAATTTTTTTATTTCCTCTTTTAATTTTTGATATACATTCTTCTTAAAATCAACAATTACATCAGGTAACTGATCTATATTAACCCATTTCCACTCGATAAACTCAGGATGTTTAGTGTTTAAATTAATTTCATTTTCGCTACCAGTAAATTTTACAATGAACCATTTTTGTTTCTGCCCCCTAAATCTACCTTTCCAAATTTTACCCAGAAGTTCAACGGGCAATTCGTATGATAACCAATTTTCCAACTCTTTAAGAACTTCTATACTTTTAATACTAGTTTCCTCGTATAATTCTCTTTTCATGGCATTTATTAAATTTTCATTTTTTTCTACACCTCCTTGCGGCATTTGCCATTTATCAATAGGATTATCTTTTCGTTTACCAACAAAAACTAGATTATTATAATTTAAGACTATTGCTCCCACACCAACTCGTAGAGGAAGTTTTTTACTTTTCATTTAATTTAAGAGTTAAATAAACTGAGAGCGTATTGTAATTGATTGTCTTCTTCAGTATTCATTTTAAAACTATCGCTACTTTCTTCAACAAATATATCTGGAGTAACACCAACTTCAGAGATGGAGTCGCCAGATGGTAAATAGTATTTTGATATTGTGAGTCTCATACCTCCACCATTTCTTAAGGGTATTATTGACTGAACTGATCCTTTTCCATAAGAGTTTTCACCTAATATAATCGCCCTTTTATGATCTTTAAGCGCACCAGCAAATATTTCTGAAGCTGAGGCTGATCCATTATTTATTATCACTATTATAGGTTTTCCTTTAACTTCGTCACCTTTACGAGCAAAGAATTTTCTTGTTTCAGAGGCTTTACGCCCTTTTGTTGAAACTATTTCTCCATCATCAAGAAAAAAATCTGTAATATTGATTGCTTGAGTTAACAATCCACCAGGATTATTTCTAAGGTCTAGAATATAACCAATCATATTTGTTTTCTTTTCATATTGTTTAACTATGTCTAAAAATTGTTTGTCACTATTTTCATTAAATGATTTAAGTCTTATATAGCCCAAGTTTTTTTCTTTACCTAAAATTTCTGAACTCACCGATTTAACTTCAATTATTTTTCGAGTTATAATAAATTCTATTGGTTTTTTGACGTTCTTTCTTCTTATAGTGAGTTTGATAGAGGTTCCCACAGGCCCTCTCATAATCTTAACTGCTTCCATTAGTGATTTACCTTGAACTTGTTCTTCCCCAATCTTAATTATGAAATCTCCAGCTTTAATTCCAGCCTTTGCCGCTGGCGTATCATCTATAGGTGAAATTACTTTTACCACACCAGCTTCCATTCCAATTTCAATACCTAATCCCCCAAACTCTCCACGCGTATCGGTTTGCATTTCTTTAAATAACTCTGGGCTCATATATGCAGAATAAGGATCTAGAGATTGAAGCACACCATTTATAGCGGAGTCCATCATTTTTGATTGATCTACGTCATCAACATAATCTTTTTTAATATTTTCTATAACTTCCCCAAAAAGATCAATTTTTTCATATAAATCATCTTTAGAGTGAGATGAAATTATGCTTAAGTTCATAATTAAAATTACAATAAGAAGTATTTTTTTCATAATATTGCTTTTTCTTTTGGAATTTCCTCAGCCCACATTTTTTCTAAATCGTAAAACTCTCGTTTCTCAGGGTGAAAAATATGAACTATAATATCGTTTGTATCTACTAATTTCCAGTCATTCGAATTTCTACCTTCAATCCTGCAATTATCTAGACCTTTTTTTTTAAGTTCTATTACTAAAATTTCAGACAAGGCTTGCAGATGTCTTGAGGAAGTTCCAGAAGCTATAATCATATAATCAGCTATATATGACTTATTTTTTAAGTCTATTGCTGTAATATCCTTAGCTTTATTATCGTCTAAAATTTTTTCAATAAGTTTTTTAATATTAATAATTTCCATTAAAATTTATTTTAAAATTTTTTAATATTTGATGATGATATGTTAATTGGTTTATTTTTAACAAATATAATATTTTTTTTATTCAAGTATCTCACTACAATAGATCTTTTACTTTTTTTATCAAATCCTTTTCTCGAAAAAACTAATAATTTTGTTATTTTAACTATATTTTTCCAACTTGTCCACTTATGAAAATTTAATAGGTTGTCAGATCCTAATATTAGGCAAAGATTTTTTTGTCTCTTCGTTTTTATAAAATAATTTATTACATTTATTGTCCTAGAAGACCTTATTTTATCATCCAAATATAAGACATTTGTGTTTTTAATTCCTCTTAATGCATTTTTTGATTTAGATACCCTTTCTCTTAGAGAAAAAAAAGGTTTTTTTTTGAAAGGATTCTTTTTTGTAATTACCCAGTAAACTTTTTTGAATTTTGCTTTTTTTAGAGCAATTTTTGTTATCGCAACGTGACCTTGATGCGGGGGATCAAAACTGCCTCCAAGAATTCCTATATAATTTTTTTTTGTTCCAAACATTTTTTATTGTCTGGTAATTCCTGATCCAGACACAATGTACTTGTATGAAGTTAATTGATTTATTCCGACAGGTCCTCTTGGTGGAAGTTTGTTAGTTGATATTCCTATTTCACCCCCAAAACCAAATTCTCCGCCATCAGCAAATTGAGTTGAAACATTATGCATCGCTATTGAACTATTAACACCATTTAAAAAAATCTTAGCATTTTTTGAATTGTTAGTAATGATACTATCTGTATGCATTGTGCCATATTTGAGAACGTGATCGATACATTCCTGAACATTTTTAACTGTCTTAATTGAAATTATTGCGTCAAGATATTCAGTTCTCCAATCCTTTTCTTTAGCAAATTTTAACTTATTTTTAAAAAGTTTATTAATTTTGCCGTCTACGCGCACTTCACACCCTAATTTCATAAGGGAGTTGATAATCTGTATTCCATGTGATTTTAAAACTTTTTCATCTATCAAAAGAGTTTCTACAGCCCCGCATATGCTTGTTCTTCTCATTTTAGAATTAATAATTATTTTCTTTGCCATTTTTAAATTGGCACTTTTTTCAACATATATGTGGCATAAACCCTCTAGGTGTCCGATAACATGTATATTAGAAAGTTTTTGAACCTTAGCTACCAATCCTTTACCACCTCTAGGAACTATCACATCAATATATTTACTCATTTTTGAAAGCAAACTATCTACAACTTGTCTATCTTTTCTATCAATAAATTGAACACAATTTTTATTAATATTATTTTTTTGCAGAACATTTCTAAAAAGATTAGCTAAAATTTTGTTTGAATTTAAAGCTTCAGATCCTCCTCTTAAAATACAACAATTTCCAGACTTCAAAGTTAATGCAGCAACATCTGCTGTTACATTAGGCCTACTCTCATAAATAACTCCTACTACCCCAATTGGTGTTGAGACTTTTTTAATTCTTAATTTATTAGGTCTTTCCCATTTTTCTAAAATTCTTCCAACTGGATTTTTAAATTTTGCTATTTCATTGATCGAGTGTCTAATTGCCTCTATCCGTCTATCATCTAAAATAAGTCTATCTACAAGATGTACACGTTTAACATTTTTTACATCCTTTTGATTTTCTTTGATTATTTTTCTTTTATTTTTTAACAAAGATTTGCTGTAATGATCTAAAACCTTTTTGATTTTGGAATGTTTTATATGTTTTAGATCTTCGAGAGCTTTTCTGGCATTTTTTCCAATTTTAAATAAATATCTCATTTATAATTTTACCATATCATCTTTATGAATTATTTCAGATTTACTTAAATAACCTAAAATATTTTCAATTTCTTTACTCTGTTTTCCTTTTATTTTTTCTATTTCCTCAGAGTCAAATGAGGATAATCCTCTGGCTAACTGCACTTCATTTTGATCAACTATTAACACATTAGCCCCTTTGCCAAAATTGCCTCTGATTTTTACTACTCCAGCTGCTAGTAAACTTTTTCCATTAGATAATGCTTTTGCCGCTCCGTCATCTATATAAATAATTCCTGGAGAATTTAAAGAACTTATAATCCATTTCTTTCTAGCGTCTAAACTTGAAATTTTAGGTTTGAAATGAGAATAAATTTTATTTTTTATCATTCTATCAATAGGATTATTTTTTTTCCCATTAGCGATAAACATGTGGCAACCCGAGTTCATACAAATTTTTGCCGCATCAAGTTTTGTTGAAATTCCACCTGATCCGTATAAGTTTTTAGTATTATCAGCTAAAGAATAAGTGTTTTCATTAACAATATTAATATTTTTGATTAACTTTTTTGTTTGATTGTACAGTCCATCTACATCTGAAAGTATTATTAGAGTATCTGCACCAATAATTTGTGAAACACGTGCCGCAAGTCTATCGTTATCTCCATACTTTATTTCGGCTGTTGCGGTTGTATCATTTTCATTTACTACTGGAATAGCTTTTAACTTAAAAAGATTATCAAACGTGTTTCTTACGTTTAATGCCCTTCTTCTTTGTTCTGTATCATCAGGGCTAATTAAAATTTGTCCTGACTTTATTTTGAACTTATCAAAAAGTTTTTGAAATTCACTAGCTAAATGAATTTGACCAACTGCTGCAATCGCCTGACTCATTTCTAGCTTAATTTTCTTTTTTCTAATTTTTAAATATTTTTGCCCCAAAGCTATTGCTCCAGAGGAAACAATGACAAAATTTCTTCTTTTTCCATATTTTTTGATATCTTTGATTAAAGATGTAACCCATTTTTTTTTAAATTTTCCATTTTTGTCAACCACTGTTGATGAACCTAACTTTAAGACAATCTTTTTTGAATTATCAATTAGCATATTTAACTAATATTTTTTTAATTTTTATAATATCTTTGCTCGAAAATACTGAAATAACTTCATGTTTCATTTTTACCTTTTTTTTAAATTCGGTTAATTTTTTTTTGATATTATTTTCACTTAATAAATCAGATTTATTGAAAAAAATAATCTCTTTTTTAGTATTCATCTTTTTATCATAAGATGACAATTCTGTTTTGATTTGTTTGTAAGTGTTTACAACATCATCTTCAGTTAAATCAATTAAATGGAGTAAAACTTTACATCTTTCTATATGACGTAAAAACTTATCTCCTAAACCAATTCCTTTGTGGGCCCCTTCTACTAATCCTGGGATATCTGCAAGAGTTACCTCTTTTCCATCGTAATTTGCTACTCCTAGGTTTGGATTAATAGTTGTGAAAGGATAATTTGCAATTTTTGGTTTTGCTCTTGTTAAAGAAGCAAGTAAACTTGATTTTCCTGCGTTAGGTTTACCAATAATACCAATATCTGCAATTACTTTTAGCTGTAGCCATATCCAAAATTCTTCACCAATTTTCCCATTGGTTTTTTTCTTAGGCGCTCTATTAGTTGAACTTTTAAATCTAACATTTCCTAATCCGCCTTTACCCCCCGAAGCCACAAGATATTTTTCTTTATTATCCATAAAATCATAAATAAGAGTATTATTATCTTCTTCATAAATTTGAGTTCCCACAGGTACTTTTAAAATTAAGTCTTGTCCGCTAGCTCCAGTTCTGTTTCGTTTACTACCTGGTTTTCCATGTTGGGCTTTAAAATGCTGAGTATATCTAAAGTCAATTAAAGTATTAAGATTTCTATCCGACTCAACTATGATTGAACCGCCGTCTCCTCCATCTCCTCCATCTGGTCCACCGTATTCTATAAATTTTTCCCTTCGGAAACTTGCTGATCCAGAACCGCCGTTACCAGCTTTGATATATATTTTAGTTTGATCTAAAAATTTCATTTTCTATATAATATAAATAACTGAGGTTATTTATAAAGATTTAATTGGGGATTACAGAGACAAAAGTTCTGTTCAATTTTGATTTCTTGAATTTCACTTTTCCCTTAATTAAAGAAAAGATCGAGTGGTCTTTACCCATGCCTACATTTTCACCAGGATGAATTTTAGTACCTCTTTGCCTGACAATTATGTTTCCAGGTATTACTAGCTGATCACCATATCTTTTTACACCTAAACGTCTGCCTTTACTATCTCGGCCGTTTTTCGATGATCCACCTGCTTTTTTTGTTGCCATTTAAATTCTTACTTTTTTGTTTCTTTTTTTGTAATTTTTTTTTCTATCTTATCAATTTTCTTTTTTTCAGCAATTTTCGCCTCGTCAATTACTTTTCCACCTTTAGCTAATATTTTTGTAATCTGAATCTTTGCATGTTTTTGTCTATGACCATTTTTTTTTCT
>MDSV01009410.1_pt1 | contig 28987 bp, 13 predicted proteins | sample 810851 | NCBI WGS metagenome assembly MDSV01 (sample SAMN05326640, study PRJNA326480) | marine metagenome | isolation source: seawater | place: Atlantic Ocean: North East | collected 2012 | reverse complement strand
GCTTCGAGCCGCCGCCGCCGCCGACGCCGACGCCTCGGAGGCGGCGTCGGAATCCCTCGCCTCCCCCGCGGCGGTGCGCCTGCTGAGCGCCTGCGCGACCTTCGCCGTCGCCTCGCTCGCGTCCGCCGCGCTCACCGCGAGCGCATCCGCGACGCCCGCGTCGCACGCGTTCGTGAGCCTCGGCGCGCGGCGTGGCGGCGGCGGCGGCGGCGCGCGAGAGGAAGATTTTGACCGCGCGCGCGCCCGCGAAGTTTCGCGCGCGCGCGCCGCGCTGGTCCTCGCTTCGGATCGCGCGAAGGCGCGCCTCGCCGCCGAGGCGCGAGACGTCTCGCGGTACGACTTCTCGGGCGCGGGCCCCTCGCTGGGTCCTCGGAGCCTCGAGGCGAGCCTCGCCGATCTCGGCATGGCGGCGGGCGTCGACGCAGAGGGGGGCGCCGCGTTCGCCTTCGTTCGGGACGGAACGACGACGGAAAAGAAATCGCGCACCGACGGCGACGGCGACGCTGACGGCGCCGGCGCCGGTCGTCGTCGTTTTTGGGGATGCGCGCCGGTTCCCCCGGGGTCGCACCGCGCCCCGAGGGCGTGGTCCGCGGCGTCCCCCGATGACCGGTCCGCGACACTCGCGCGAAGCGCCGCCGCGTTCCTCCTTGCGCTGGCGAGGCGCTGCGCTTCTTCTGCTCCCGGGAGCGCCTCGAACCCCGCCGGCGTCGCGGGGCGGTCCGAGTCTTCGCGGTGCGTCTTCGCGCCGCTCCTGGAGACGCACGTCGAGACGCTCGCGTGCGCGGCGTCGCTTCTCGGCGAGGCGCACGCCGAGGAGAAGAGCGCGCCCGCGGTCGCGTTCGCCGCGGAGGAAACGCGCGCGCGGAGATCGATCCCGCGCGAGGTGTTCGACGCCGTCGCCGAGACGCTCAGGCTGAGACGCGTCGAGACGCCAAGGCTGCCTTCTTCTGCTTCTGCTTCGTCTCAGCGCGTCGCGCAACCCGGATCGATCGCCGCGTTCGGGGGCAGAGGTGGGACCGGTTCGAACGGAGCGGCGTTCGGTGGACGTGGGGGGCGTGCGCGAGGGCGAGGTCGGGGCTTTCGCGGGGCGGCGCGATTCTGAGAATTCTGTTACGCCGGAAAGCATTCTCCGGTGACGCAGGCGAAAACGCGAAGTCGCGCGTACGTACGAGTAGACTCGACGCGCAGGTTAGAGAGCAGAGTCGCGTTCGCGTTACAACCGTAGGACGAGAAACGCGCTTTACGCTCGAAACGCGAGCGCTTTCGCACATCACGCACATCGCGCTCACGCCTCCTCCTCCTCGGGCTTGCCATGGAGCCAGGAGGCGAAGTTGTCGAAGAGCTCGCCCTCGTAGTTGGACTCCTGCTTCATGCCGGCGTAGAACTTGGCGCCAACCTCCGAGCGCGCGCCGCCCTTCTTGGCCGCCTTCGCCTTGGAGCGTTCCGCCTCGGCGTCCGCGCGCATCTTCGCCGCCACCTTGGCGTACGGGTTGAGGCGCTCCATCGCCGCCTTGTTCTTGAGCGGGTTGCGCTTGAGCGGCGCGTGCGCGCGCGCCTTGCCCGCCTTGGGCGCGTTCACCGCGGACTGGATCTCGTCCGAGTTGATCACGCGCGACAGGTCGGGCACGGCCATGATGTTGGCGGGGGGCTTCCAGCCCTTCTTGGCGGAGGAGGCGTTCGCGGCGGTGCCGTAGATGGCGTCCAGCTTCTCGAACGCGCCCTTGGTCCAGATGACGAAGCGCCCGAGGTGGCCGCCGGGCGCCAGCGTGAGCAGGCCGAGGCGGTCCACGGCGCAGAGCTCGACGCCGGGGATGTTGCGCATCGCCTTAACCAGCGCGGGCGCGGCGCCGGCGCTGTGCGCGTCGTACACCACGAGGGGTCCCTTGCGCTGCACGTAGCGGCGGTTGCGCATCTTGCCCTTGCCCGAACGGATGTTGCGGGAATCCTTCACCTTTTCGATATCCGCGTAGGCGCCAATAGACTTGAGCAGCGCCACCGCCTTGGCCGTCTTGGAGATGGCCTCCGACGCCTCGTCGATGATCAGGGGCACCTCGGGGACGGTCTCAACGGCGTGGCCGCGCGCCATCAGCAGCGAGGGCACGGCAGAAGCCGCGAGCGCCGAGCACACCGCGTAGCGCTTCTGCTTGAGGTTGACGCGGCGGTGCCAGCGACGCCACGTCTTGGTGGGGGCGAACATGCGGCCGCCGCGGCACATGTTGCCGAAGGCACCCTGGCCCGCGCGGTGCGTACCGCCACCGGGGACGCGGGGAATGCGCGACACGGCGCGGCCGGTGCCCCAGGACTCGGCGGCGGTCTGGTGACCGGCCTTGTTGAACACGGCGTACGCTTGGCGGTTGTTTTTCTGATATTAGGGTTTTGGGGAGGGCCGATCGGACGGGCGGGGAGGACGCGGTGGGTCAGACGCGTGGGTCAGACACGGAGCCCGACGCCTTCGAAGGCGCACGCGGCGCTATGAAACGCGGTGCGTGGCGACCGCTGGCGCGACGCGCGCGTGCCGCGTACGGGGAGGGGGATGGTGGCACACCGCGCTGTCCGCGGGTCGTCATCGGAAAACATCTCCGGGCGTACGTACCGCCATCGAGGTGTGCACGTCGTTGACGAGATCAGGCCGGATGGGGCTGAGGAACACCTCGGGGAGCTGGCAGGAGCCGCCGCCTTGGACGGCCACCGTGGGGAGAGCAGCAGGGGCCATTTTGATCGTGGATACCCGGGGTCGAGACGCGCGCGGGGCTGAAAGAGGGCGAGCCGCCGCCGTGTCCCAGCTTTTCACAGGGGCTGTTTTTAGGGTTCAAGAAATCTCGTTTCACGATCTGATGTAGCCTATGGGCTACACCTCGCGTTTCGGCATGCGTTCACATATTGTTAGAACACGATCGAGACGCTCGCGTTGGACTTCCGCGCGCACGCGCCCGCGCGAGACGAGGATGGATATTCCCGCGTTCCTCACCGCCGCGGAGGCGTACCCGCCTCCCACGAATGCGGACGGGACGCCGATGCGCTTCTCCTACGGCACCGCGGGGTTCCGCACGGTCGGCACCACCCTGCGCTCGACGGTGTTTCGCTGCGGCGCGCTCGCGGCGATCCGCTCGCGCGTCACCGGCCGCGCGTGCGGCATCGTGATCACCGCCAGCCACAACCCCGAGGCGGACAACGGCGTGAAGCTCGTGGACTGTACGGGTGGCATGCTTCCCACCACGTGGGAGGCGGACGCCGAGGCGCTGGCGAACGCCCCCGACGCGGAGGCGATGCGCGCGGTCATCCAGAAGCTGCTCGCGACGGACGAGCCCGCGGAGTCGCTCCACCCGCCTCCCCCCGCGGGTCTCGCCGCGGACCCGCCCGCGCCGCACGTCTTCCTGGCGCGGGACACGCGCCCCACCGGCCCTGAGCTCGCCGCCGCCGCGAGCGCGGGCGCGGCCGCCGCGGGCGCCGCGGTGACCGACCTCGGGCTCAGCACCACCCCGCAGGGCCACTTCGCGGTGTACGCGGCGTACCGGGGCTTGCCGAGGACGGAGGCGGACTACTACGCGAGGCTCGCGCGGGGGTACGCGCGACTGTGCCGCTCGCTTCAATTAGAACCGTCCGCGTCCGACGACAAAAGCGCCATCTTCGTGGACTGCGCGAACGGCGTCGGCGCGCCGAAGCTGGCGCGTCTGCTTGACGCGGCGCGAGAGGCGGGCGCGCCCCTGCAGGTCGAGCTGCGCAACGCGAATTCCGGCGGCGGCTTGAACGAAGACGTGGGCGCGGACTTCGTGCAGAAGGAACGCGCGCTTCCCAAACACGGCGCGTTCGCGTCGCTCCCCGCGAACGCGAAGTGCGTTTCCGTGGACGGCGACGCCGACCGACTGGTGTACTTTTACCGCGACGCGAAAGACGTGGACGACGAGTCGCGCGTTCGGCTGTTGGACGGGGACAAAATCGCGACGCTTGTCGCGACGTTTCTGGGCGACGCGTTGTCGCGGTGCGGCTTGAAAGCGAAGCTGCGCGTCGGGGTGGTGCAGACCGCGTACGCCAACGGCGCGTCCACGCGGTACGTCGAGGAAACGCTCGGGCTCGAGACGATGTGCACGCCCACCGGCGTCAAGCACCTGCACCCGGCGGCGGAGACGTTCGACGTCGGCGTGTACTTTGAGGCGAACGGACACGGCACGGCTTTGTTTTCGGACGCGGCGCTGGCGACGATCGCGGCGGTCGCGAACGACGAAACCGGGGCGGTCACCGACCGCGTTTCGAAATGTTCCGCCGCGGAATCGCTGCTGGCGCTCGCCGAGACCATCAACCCGGCGGTGGGGGACGCGCTGTCCGGCGTACTGGTCGTGGAAGCCGTGCTGAAGGCGCGGCGGTGGCGCCTGGCGGACTGGGACGCGACGTACGCGGACCTGCCCTCGAAGCAGGTCAAGGTGCGCGTGCGCGACCGGGGCGTCATCGTCACCGCGGACGCCGAGCGGAGAGCCGTGCGGCCGGAAGGCATGCAGGCGGCCATCGACGCCGCGGTCGCGGCGTGCGGCGAAGGCAGCGCCGCGCGCGCGTTCGCGCGGCCCAGCGGCACGGAGGACGTCGTGCGCGTCTACGCAGAGGCGCGGACGAGGGAACTCGCCGACGCGCTGGCGCGTTCGGTGGCGCGCGTCGTCTACGCACAGGCGGGGGGGGTGGGTGACGAGCCGTGATCGATCGAAAATCGATGAATTGGATACTGTGTGCATCGTGATGAGGGACCTTCCATCGTAGCTATACTCGCCGCGCGCGAGAGTCGCGGCGTACCGAATTTTTCTTTTTTTCTCTCTGCACTTTCCAGGAACGACGTCGTCGCTTCGATCCGGCCGATGTTGATCACCTGGTGTGATCAACAGACCGTGGGAGCGCCTGTCGCAGCACCGGACGAATCGACGAAGAACTTCGGAATTTCACGGTCGCGGCCGACCCGCGCGCACGAGGCTGGCGGCGCGCACAACTCCGCGCACCGGCTCTTCTCGGCCACCCTCGCGCGCGATACGCGTGGCACGCGGCGACGCTCGGCGCACACTCCCGGGGCGTGACCCGCGAGATCGACTCGGTTTAGATAATTATCCCGTTTTCGCGGGCGATCACGTTACGGCACACCCGTCCGCTAACACTCGTCCGCGCGACTCGTCAACCCGACCTCGACCGCGATGGTCTCGGTGTTCCCCGACCCCGAGTCCGTGCGCCGCGGCGCGGTGGAGTATCTCGCGACCCCCGAGAACATCGGCTGGGTCGCGATCGGGTGCGTCCTGCTCGCGCTGGCGTTCCAGCTCGGATGGATCCTGAAAGGCTTCGCGCCCAGGCACAAGGAGATCACCACCGCGCACATCGTGCGCGCGCTCAACGACGAGACGTACGACCAGACCATCTTGACCCCGAAGAACCTGGCGAAGATTATCGGGTGGTTACCTAAGTGGATCACGTTTCCCGCGCGCGAACGCGCGGCTTGGCTCAACTGCGCCGCGCGGCAGTGGTGGCCGTTCCTCAACCGCGCCATAAGCAACTCCGTCGTCTCTTCGGTGGAGCCCATCCTGAACCGGCTCGTCGAGGGCAGCAACGTGAAGATGAACTTCTCCAAGTTCACGCTCGGCATCGAGCCGCTGGTGTTCGTTTCCATCAGAGCCGTCACCGAGGTGCCGAACGAGGTGGGGCTGGACATTGAAGCCAAATGGGCGGCGGCCGACCCGGAGGTGCAGCTGGACGTGCAGTTCATGGGCCTGACCCTCCCCATCGCCATCGAGAAGGTGGAGTTCTTCGGCGTCGTGCGCATCGTGTTCGGCCCTCTGTGCGACTGGTGGCCCTCGTTCTCCGCGATGCAGGTGGCGTTCATCGGCAAGCCCACGATCAACTTCAACCTTCGGCTGGTGGGCGGGGACATCACCGCCTTCCCGTTCATCGAGAAGCTGCTCACCAACCTGATCAAGAACGTGCTGGTGAACCTGATGGTGTGGCCGAACAAGCTCGACATCGGCATCACCAACGACCTGGGCGCCAAGTCCGTGTCCAACTCTGGCATCGTGCGCATCACCGTCAAGCGCGCGAGCAACCTGCCGCAGCTCGACCGGCTCAAGGCGGCGGCCAAGATGCGGCCGGCGGTGGAGCTCGTGGTGACGGACGGCGAGTACGGCAAACCCAAAATCGTGCGCGCGACCAAAGTCGGCGAGGGCCAGGACCCGACGTACGTCAACGAGACCTTCGACGTGCGCGTGCACGACATCCGCGGCGCGAAGCTGTCGCTGTGCGTCGTGGACACCGCCACCACGTACAAGAACGTCAAGGCGGCGGGGCGGCAGGCGCTCGGCGTCGGGAAGCGCGAGCCGGCGACTGAGGTGACCGACGACGCCGACGAGGACCGCGACGTCGCGCTCGAGAAGCGCCTCGGCGCGTCGCGCATGTCCAAGGCGGAGAAGTCCACGGAGATGCACAGCACCATCGAGGGCCAGAAGCGTTTGAAGAAGAGCTCGCAGAGCGTGCTCGGGTTGGGCGAGTACGAGGTGGGCGCGCTCGTGGACAAGCCGTACGAGGAGACGAGCGTCGTGCTGAGCCTCTCCAACCGCAAGGACCTCACGAGCAAGATGGCGCGCGCGTTTGCCAGCGGGAAGCGCGACGAACGCGGAAACCGAATCGGACCGGAAATTGAGTTCGTCGCCAAGTACATGCCCTTCGACGAGATCGAGGAGGACGTCGAGGAGCAGGAGCGCGTGCGTGGCATGTCCTTGGAGGATATCATCGCCGGCGGCGACCTGGCGCAGTTCTGCGGCGTGCTACACGTGCGCCTGATCCGCGGCGACCACCTCGCCGCCAAGGACGCCAACGGGCGCTCGGACCCGTTCGTGAAGCTTTCGATCGGCAAGCAGCTGCACAAGTCGTCCACGAAGCGCGAGACGCTCAACCCGGTGTGGGACGAGGAGTTCGACTTCGTGGTCGGGATGGCGGAGCTGCAGAACAAGACGCGGCTGCGGCTCGAGGTGTGGGACTGGGACAGCGACGGCAAGCGCGAGTACATGGGCAACATGTCGCTGGACGTGAAGCGCGTCATCGGGCAGATTTTGCTGCTCGCGGGGCAGGCGAGCCGCGTGCTGAAGCGCGTGGACGAGCTGGAGGAGACCTCCAGCGGGCGCCTGCACGTCGAGCTGGAGTTCTACTCGGTCAAGAGCGAATCCGAGAAGGTGGCCGCGGCGGTCACCGCGCAGGCCAAGCAGGAGGTGGCGATGGAGACGGCGGCGAAGCGCCGCGCCGGCAAAGCCAAAGCGGGCGACGCCAAGAGCGACGTCGCCGACAAGAAGCAGGAGATGATGGCCAACATGTCCAGCCGGGTCTCGGACGCGGCGGACGCGAAGGGACGAGAAACAGAGGAAGAAAGAGACGACGAACACGTCTCCGACGCCGACGACAGAGTCTCCGACGCGGACGCGGAGGCGCGCGCCGCGGAGCTGGCGGCGCTGTACGACGACGACGCTCCGGAGCCGCCGCCCGCCGGCGGCTGTTTCGGGGGCTGTTTCGGGGGCGGGCCGAAGAAAGCTTCTTCTTCTGGCTCGTCGCGCGCGAACGCCAGCGCTCCTCCGCCCCCGCGAAGCGAAGCGACGCATTTGCCGCGGGTGGAGCTGGCGTCGCCCCTGCCCACCTCCGAGTCGCCCTCCGCGCAAACGGGCGAGACGGAGGAGGCGCCGGAGACGCGGAAGGCGCTCTCCGACGGCGCCGAAAACTGAACAAGACGCGTTCGCGTCGCGAGGCGAGGTCGCGAACCGGCGTCGCGCGAAACACGACAGAAGAGGCGACCTATTTTTTTTATCTCACGGTATTACATATGCTTCATAGCTACTACTACCACGCGCGTGTGCTTTTCGTCCGTCGTGTCGATAGAACGCCGCGCAGGGATGGCATTTCATCTCGCCGCGCGGGCGGGGAAACGCCTCCGTTCGGTTTTCTCGATCCTGCCGTCGCTCGGAAATTTTTTTTTGGCGAAACTCCGTCGAAAATCGAAAGCAACGACCGGGTTCTCCGCGCCGTACTTCACGCGCGCACCCGCACGACTGCATACCCTCCCCACACCCCCACTCCAACATGTCCCTCGCCACCACCAGCTCCCGCGTCGCCGTGCGCCTGCCCACGCTCGCGCGCGTCGCGCGCAAGTCCGGCACCCGCGCCGTGACCACGACCCGCGCCTCGAGCGCCGAGACGGTACGAAACCCCCCTCCCGAGAAACCCGCGGACTTCTTCTCCGGACTTCTTCTCGAGCTTGGCGACGCGCGCGCGCGTCGAGTGACGTCGCCGCGCGCACGCGTCGAGCGTGTCGCGTCGTCTAAGCCGCCGATCCGACACGTGCGCCCCGAGCGTCGAGCGCGACGACGCCTCCGCGCGCCTTCAAGACGTTTCCGTCCTCGACGCGGAAGACGTCGTCGTGGCTTTCGTTCTCTCGGAACGACACCGCGCGGAGTCTCCATCGATTCGCTTTTTCGTCCGAAAAACCGAAATCTGACCTTCGCGCGTCCTCGACGCAACAGGAGCAGCAGCAGCAGCAGCAGCAGTCCATCCAGACGCAGGGCCCGACTATGCGCTCGATGGCGCGCCGGCGCCCCCTCGGCGGCCTGATGGGCGTCTCGCCCTTCGGTTTGTCGTCGTCGCCGCTGGCGGACATCAACTACGAGTTCAACCGCATGCTGCCGCTCATGGACAGCATGATGAACGGTGCGTCGTCGTCGAGATCGCGCGCGCCACCCGTACGCGTTGAGCGTCCGGTCTGCGTCCACGCGCGGGTTGAACCGCGCATCTCGCTTATCGAAACGCGACGACGTGTTGTGACGCGTCTCCGAACGCGCGCCTCTTTTCTCGTTTCGGTCGGCGAAGACGACAAAACGCGAAACGCGAAACGCGCCGAAAGCTCACCGTCTCTCGAAGCTTTGCGCGTTCCCCGCCGCCGCCTGTTTCCGCCCCGCCCCCTTTCCTTCGCCTCGCGACTCTCCTCTCCCTCAGACGTCGCCGCGCTCTCCAACGCCGTGTTCGGCCACCCCGACACCGTCGGATCCTTCCCCTCGAAGCTCGCGTTCCCGTGCGACGTGCTCGAGAAGAAGCGCGAGTACCAAATCACCGCCGACCTGCCCGGCCTGTCCAAGGACGTCGTCAACGTCACCGTGGACGACGAGCGGCGGCTGCACATCACCGCCGAGCGCGCCGAGCGGCACGAGGAGAAGGTGGGCGAGGACGACGAGGACGTGAAGATGCACGTCTATGAGCGCACCTACGGCAAGGTGGAGCGCATGTTCAGGCTCCCGGAGAACGTCGAGGACGAGAAGATCGAGGCGGACATGAAGAACGGCGTGCTCACGGTGCACGTCCCCAAGCAGCCCGAACCCGCGAAGGAGCAGATCCCTGAGCGCGCCATCAAGATCAAGTGAATTCCTACCACCGACAGGTCCTAGACAGCGCGTAGGGCGCTCCGCGGTGCGGAGCACCCCGCGGTGCGGGGCGCCCCGCGGGCTACCGACGCGGCACAGACGCACTGACGCGCGTTTCGAGACTCGCGCGCGTCTCTCGGAGTCGGCGGCGGCTGAAACAATCGGAGACGACGCCGACGCCGCGACGGTTTGAGGGAGAGAGACGCCTTTTTGTTCGGCGGCGAACGGAACTTCGCGAGACACACACGAATACGCACAGAACACGTTTGAGAGACGCGAAACGACCTTTTCGTCGTCACGCTCGAGACACGCCTTTTGATCCGCACATCACACACGCAGATTAAAACATCTCCGCTCCGAAACCCGAACGTCGAAAAGCGCGTCACTCCCACTCCACCGTGGAGGGCGGCTTGCTGGTGATGTCGTACACCACGCGGTTGACGTTTTTCACCTGGTTGCAGATCTTCGCCGAAACCTCCTGCAGGAACTTGGGCTCGAACTGGAACCAGTCCGCGGTCATGCCGTCCGAGGAGGTGATCGCGCGCAGCCCCACGACGTGCGAGTGCGTGCGCTGGTCGCCCTGCACGCCCACGGACTTGATGGGCAAGAACACCGCGAACGCCTGCCAGATCTGGTCGTACAGGCCCGCCTCGCGAATGGCGTTGATGTAGATCTCGTCGACGGCGCGGATGGTGTCCAGCGCGTCCTCCGCGCACACGTCCCCGAGCACACGCACCGCCAGCCCCGGCCCGGGGAAGGGGTGGCGCGAGATGAACTGCTTGGGGACATCCATCAGCAGCCCGAGCTTGCGCACCTCGTCCTTGAACAGCATGCGCAGAGGTTCGACCAGCTCGAACCCCAGCTCTTTCGGCAAGCCGCCCACGTTGTGGTGCGACTTGATGGTGTGCGAGTGTTTCTGGTCCGAACCGGGGGGGGGGCAGGACTCGATGACGTCCGGGTACAGCGTGCCCTGCACTAAGAACGTCGGCCGCACGCCCGTTTTCCGTTCCACGTCGACTTTGTACTCCTTGAACACCTCGATGAATTGCCCGCCGATGGTCTTGCGCTTCTTCTCCGGGTCCGTCACGCCCTTCAGCTTCGCCAGCAGGCGCGCCGAGTCGTCGATGCACGTCACGGGCAAGTGCAGGTGGTCCTTGAACATCTTCATCACGCGCTCCTGCTCCTTGTAGCGCAGCAAGCCGTTGTCCACGAAGCAGCAGTGCAGGCGGTCGCCGATCGCGCGGTGCACGAGCGTCGCGGCGACGGCGCTGTCGACGCCGCCCGAGAGCGCGCATATGACGTGCGCGTCCGGACCAACCTTCTCCTTGACGATCGCGATCTGCTCGTCGAGCACGTTCTGCATGGACCAGCCCGCGGTGAGGCCGGCGATGTCGAACAAGAAGCGCTTGATGGTCTCGAACCCGCGCTCGCTGTGCGTCACCTCGGGGTGGTACTGCAAACCGAACAGCTTGCGCGCGGGATCCTCAATGGCAACCACCGCGCCGGCGTCGCTCTTGCCGACGCACGCGAAGCCGTCGGGAAGCCGCGTCGCCTCGTCGCCGTGCGACATCCACACCTGCTGCGAGGCCGCCGGTTCGCCCTTGAACAGCAGCGAGTCGTTCACCGTGTGCACGGGCATGCGGCCGTACTCAGCCTTGTCCGCAGACTCCACGGAGCCGCCCAGGCGCTGCACGAGGAGCTGCATGCCGTAGCAGATGCCCAGCACGGGGATGCCGTTCGCCTGGCAGTGGTCGAAGAAGCCCTCGGGGACCGTGGGCGCGCCCTCGACGTGCACGGAGTTGGGGCCGCCGGAGAGGATGATCACGCTCGGGTTCTGGTCTGTGATGCGTTTCTGTCGCGCGTGGACGGGAGACGTGGACGGGGGACGGGGGACGGTGAGACGGTGAGACCATGAGGCGCGGCGAGATATTTCTGCGGCGACGCTCGGCCGCCTGTCGCCGCACGTTCGAAAAGCGCGAGAAAACGAACCGGGAAGAACCCGCGAAAGCGCCCGGTGCCGCAAAACGTCGAAAAAACAGCAGATCGCGGCGTTTCCCGGCAGCCGCCGCGGCAGTCCCCGGGCGTCGTGGGCATCCGGTATCGCGCGGCGAGCGTCGCGCGCGCGACAACGCGCTGTGGCATCGCGCTCGAGGCTGGGCGGGGCGTGCAGGGGGAGCGCGCGGTGCTCCGAGCGGGGCGTACCATGTCGACGTCGCCGGGGAGCAGGCACGAGTACACCCCGAGCTCGCGCACGCGACGCGTGATGAGCTGCGTGTACTGCGAGCCATAGTCCAGGACCACGACGGTATCGGGTCCGGTGACGGGCCCGGACTCGCGTCTGGCCTTCTTGGCGGGGTTGGGCGACATGGCGTGGCCGATGTGTGCGTGCGACGCGGCGATGCGCGAGCGCCTCTGAGCGCCGACGCCGCGAGGCGGCGCTTTTCGCACGTGAGAAGGCGAGCTGAAACGTTTTCAAACCCGCGAAGCCGCGAACCCGCGATTTCAGCGGAAATGAGCGCTCGGCGCACGTCGAGGTTTTTTACGAAAATGCTGCGGTACAAGTAGACCACTGTGTGAAAACGAGCGTTTCGTCGAGACGGCGTCAACGTCGTCGCTCCCGGAACAACGGCGCCGCGTGTTCTTCCCAGTGCTCCGCCCACCTCGTCTCCGCGGCGACGAGGGCGCCCTCCTTGAGCTCGTCGAGCTCGATCGCGCCCTCCCCCCAGCCGCGAAGCAGCCGGGTCAGAGCGGCGGCCAACTCGTCCGCGTCGGAAAACAGCGCGCCGTTTGTTTTTCGTCTCCGGCTTTCGTTTTCGTCGCGCCGGGAGCCCTTCTCCCCCGCGGCGACCAGCTCGTGTATGGCGTCGTACCTCGCCGCGACGACCGGTAGGCCGGCGCCAAACATGTCCACTACCTTCATGGGCAGATCCAGACCCGAGGAGGACGTGTGCAGGCACACGCCCAGGTCGGCGGCGCTCAGGATCCGGGGGTAATCCTCCGACTCGACCCACGCCGTGCGAACGAAAACGTGCGCGAGGCGCGCTTCGGACATCCGGCGCTCGTACGCCGCGCGTTGCGGACCCTTGCCGGTCACGATGACCAGCAGGTTGGGTAGACGCGCGGAGCGCTCCGCGGAGCGCTCCGCGGAGCGCTCCGCTCCGCGACCGCCTCCTTTCCGTTTCCCGCGCGCGGAAGAAGGAGACGTTTTCGAAACGGAAGCGGAGAGCTCGCGCGTCGCCGCCGCGTCGTACGCCTCGAGCGCCTTCAGCAACACGCCGAAGTCCTCGTCCGGGGTCCAGCTCGTGCTGCTGACCAGCACGCACGGGCGGTCTGAGCGCGCGCGCCAGCGCGGCGAAGCGAGCGAGGCGGCTCCGCGACTCGGGGACCACGACTCGGGGACCCGCGTCGTGATGGGCGTCGACGCGCGGACGACGCGACCGTTTCTCGGGTTGGCGAGATGGACCGAAAAGTCCCCGAAACAAAACGCGTCGCGCGTCGAGAGCTCGTCCGGTCGTCTCGCCCCGGACGCGTCCAAGACGGGTTCGAGTCTGAGGAACAGGTCGTGCGCTTCTTTCGCGGAGATGCCGGGCTGGAAAAACGCGGGCGGCGTGTCGTGCAGAACCGTCGCGTCGCGAACGTCCCACTCTCGCGCCAGCCAATCCCGCGCCGCGTTCGTCACGCAGACGTGGGCGTCGGCGCCGGCGCCGGCGACGCGCTCGTACCACTTCGCGAGACGCACCAGGAAGTGCGCCTCGCCCAGGCTGAGTCCCATCAGCGTGTACGCGAAGTTGTGCCAGTCGATGATGAACGCGGCGTTCCGCAGGAAGGACACGAGCCGGCACACCGTGAACGACGGCGCGCACGGCGGCGTCTGCAGGAGCACGTAGTGCGGGCGCGGCAGCCGAAAGAGCATCAGCGCGAGCAGCTGCAGGAGTTGCGTCGCGACGCGAACCGCCAACGCGAGGACGCGAGGCATGCACTTGTTGAGCCACGCGGGGGGCGGCGCGATGAGCCGCAGGTGGATGTGCGGGTGGGCCACGATCTCCTCGCGCGGGGTCGAGCCCGTGTACGCCACGACGTCCACTTCCAACGAGGCCTGGTCCGCGAGCGACAGCGCGTGGTACTGCATGCGCGGCGAGCGACCGAAATCGCCCAGCACCACAACCTGCACGCGCCGCCGCGGCCCGGCGCGCGCGCGCGATGACCCGCGGCGACGGGACGCCGCCATGATGAAACGCGCGGGGGCGAGTGGGCCGCGGTACCCAACCTCGGTCGGAGTTTCGATTCGAGGACATCGTCGTTCGTCGCGATCGGCTGCTACACTTTTATCGTAAATACACAGAGCTCCGCCCGTCGTCGACGCTGAGGCGCACGACGCGACCCTCGGTGTACGCGTATCATTGTATCATCGTATACATTTGACTTACATCAAGTCGCGAAGACCGAGAAGAACCCACACGCGTCGAACGGAGTACTACGCGCGCGTCCTTCGAGCATCCGTCCAACGACGCGGCGCGAAGCGGAGAGTCGTCTCTCGACGCTTCCCCTAAAACATTTTAGACGCCAGCCGCGCCCTCTTGCGCGCAGAGGCCACGGGCGAGATGGGCGACACAGCCTCCATCACCCTGCTGAGCGCCCTCCTGGTTTGCGGTGACACCGCCGAAGAGAGCGTCTCGAGCACGTCGCCGTCGGACCCGGCGAAGAAAAGCACCGCGCCGCCCGCGACGAGCGTCGCCGTCGTGGCGACAAAGAACAGAACGGCGACGCCTTCCCACGTCACCGTCACGATTCGCGCGTCGTCGCTCGCGTCTTCGCTCGCCCAGTCGCTCGCCGGCTCGAAGGCTCCGTAAGGCTCCGTATCGCTTCCCGACGCTCCCGCGCCTCCCGCGGCTCGGACCAAGTCGAGCACCGAGCCGAGCGCCTCCTCCGCCGCGAGCACCAGACGTGTCAGCCCGGGAGGGTACGCCGCCCACGCGCCGCGCATCACGCACCGCACCGGCTCCGCCGGCGCGGTTCCCCGCGCGCCCCACGCCGCCGCCGCGTTCCACGCCAGCGCCGCGAGCCCTGCCGCGGCGTTCATGACGGTCGCCAGCGCGAAGACGGTGATGGCGATGGTGTACCCCGAGAGAAGGGCGGCGCACGTGACCATGGCCACCACGCGGAGCGTCTCGGGGGTCATCGCCAGCGCGTCGTGCGCGGCGTGGCCCACCGGGGGCGACGACGCGGGGGGCGAGACGAGCGGCGGCGAGGCGTACGAGACGTCGGCCGCGATGCGGACGTCGGTCGACGAATCGAACGACGCGATCAAAGGTGTGCGCGCAGGCGTCGCCGTCTCGCAGACGTCCGGATTGACGCGCGATTCCGGAGCCGCCGAAACGCGCGGCGATTCCGACGCCTTCCGAACGGGATTCGCCGACGTGACCGCCGCCTCCGCGCCCGGAATCGTCGGAATCGTCGGAACCTCCGCATTTTCGTCCTCGGTTTCCCGCGCGACGAGCGCGGCTATAACCGCCTTCGTGAGCGCCGCCGCCGCGCGGCGCGCCTCGTCGCGCAGGTCGTCTGCGGACGCGAGAGCGGGCGTCGGATACGTCGCGCCCGAGGCGGAGCCGGGGAACGCGACGCGCGCGTCGACCGGGGTCGAGTCCGTACGCTTTGAGTCGTCGGGAGACCCGGAGGCAAGGCTCGGACAGACCTCGGGCGTCGTCTGAGACGTCCTCGTCTCGGGCGCCGGCGATATCGCCGAAAGCGCGACGTCCAGCTTGGAGTGCACGGACGCGAACCACGAGCGCACTTCCTCGATGACCGCCTCTTCAGACGGCGAAGAAGACTCGTCCTTCCGCGTCTCGGCCGTGTCGTTGTCATCCTCCGGCGTTTCGTCGCGTCGCAACGCGGCGTCACACGGCGTGGCGGGAAACGCGTGCGCGATGGGCGTGTTGGCCGGCGTGGGGTGCGTCTTCGCGTTCCCCGGCGTCGTCGCCGCCGCCGCCAGCACGATGGTCGCCGCGTTGACCCTGGTGCGCACGGTTGGCGAAAACGCGCCGCCCGTGCCCTGGCCCTCGTCGAAGTCGGCGTCGCGGCCCATTCGCGCGTGAAACTCCGTGGGCGACGACTCAAGAACCGGCGAGGGTCGGTGGCGGCGCGCGGCGGAGGTGGAGGCGTCCGCGGGCGTGATCCTGGGATCTCGGCCCCCGGACGCCCGAGCCGCGCCCTCGCCCGCGAAAAAGGCGCTCTTCTGCGAGAGCGCCGTGCCCGGGGTGGACCCCGCGCCCGCGGAGTTGAAGCTCAGGTCGAAGTCCTCCGTGGTGCGGAAAGCTTTCTCGAAGGCCGAGCTTTTGGGGGTCACGGGCGTGCGCGCCGCGGGGTTGGGGGACTTGGGCGTCAGCGGCGCCCTCCGCGTCGGGAGCGTGGGGGTGGCGGCGAAACGCTTCGCCACCGCCGCCTCGTGCGCCCGCAGCGTGCTCGGCGAATCTGGCTGGCCCTCGGGCGCGAGGGGCGCGCGAAGGAGCGACAACGCCTCCTGGGCGCCCAGCGCGGGGTTCTCCTTGTCGAACACGCGTGTGTGCTGCGGTTCGGAGCGCATTACACAAAAGGTGGGACATCGCGAAGAGGGAGTGGCGGAGGTCAGCGACGGAACCCTTCCGACGCGAAGAGATGTTTCGCGACGTTCCGAGTGGCCGCGAAACGCGTGACGCGATGGCGAGACCGCGCGACAAGGCGACCGCGCCGAAGCGCGCGCGTACCTCGAGGGTGTCGTTCCACACGATTCCGCCTCTGTGGCGAGCCGAGCTCGACTTCATGGCTGACTTCGTCTTCATGCTACTGGCGTCAGGGGCAGGCCTGGCGCGCGTCACAGTGCAGGGTAGCGTCTCGGAAGAGAAAACGAGATCTCTTCGGGTCGCGAAAACGACGGTTTCGCCTTTTCCCCCTCGACGCATTCGACAGGGCGATCAGTCTTGAACATCGGAAAACGCGACATGGAAAAAAAGTTCGTGCGTTTTTTCCCCTTCAATTTTCGTTCGTCAAACACGCGACGGCTACAGTACGCGAGAAAGTTCGACGCTCGTACTCCTATCGCATCGCTCGCGGCCGCGGCGACGGGCTCTCGCCCCGCTCCCATCGCGCCGCGTTTCCCGACCCACCACCCGGGCTCGAGCCGAGCCGCGATGTCACATTCGGCGATCGAGGCCCACCGGGGGTTTTGGGAAATCCCGAGAGCGCGTCATCCTCGTTTTCCTTCCCGAACCCGGGAAGGAGATGCGTCGCGAACCCGCGGGCGCCGCCGCCGCACGCCGCGGGCGCCGCGCGCCACCGTTCGTCTTCCGCGCGCGCGAGGTTCTCGCCCGCCAGCCCCCCGCGCCTCGGCTGCGGTTTGAGCCGGCTCGAGGTTTTTTCGTCCCGACCGCCGCCTGCGCTCCCGCGCGCGCGGTCGCGCACGAATCCTATCAGGTCGCGCATCGCGCCGTTCACCCGAAACTCCAAGTGACGCGAGAACGTCGTGCGGTCGAGCGGGCACCGGAACGCGCGGCGCTGATCTTCGTCCCCCGTCCCGCGCATGCCCCCGACGCACTCCGCGCAGAAGTTATGGCCGCACGGAAGCGTCACCGGCGCGCTCCCCGCGCCGTCCGAGCAGAAATCGCGCAGACACACCACGCACTTCAGGTCGTCCTTCAGTTTCTGCTTGATAAACGCCGAGCCGGGCGACGCGGGCGCGTCCGCCGCGCCCGACGCCGTCGGTCGCCCGCGACCGGGCGTGGCGAAAGCCGGACTCGCGTCGGAAGCGCGGTCGCGGGATTCGGGTTTCGCGGGGGCGGGTCTGGAAGGCGCGTCGGCGTCTCGCCTGCGCGCCACCTCCGCGGCGACGGCGGCGCGGATGCCGCCCGTGCGCGCCAGCGCGATTGGCGTCTTGCCCTCCGCGTTCCGCGCCGCGAGATTCGCACCGAGCGCGAGCAGCACGTCGACGCACCGCGCGTCGCCCCGCTCGCACGCCACGTGCAGGGGCGTGTTCCCGTCCGCGTTCGCGCGAGAGACGTCCACGCGTGGCGCGTCCGAGGCGTCCTCGCGCGCGTCCGGGACGCGCGCGAGCGCCTTGACCGTCTCCACGTGTCCCCCCTGCGCGGCGCGCAGAAGCGCCACCGACAGGAACGACGCTTTGGTGGCGGGGGAAACATCGCGGGGGCACGGGCCGTCCGCGAGCGCGCGGACGGTCGCGGCGTCGCCCGCGGCCGCCGCGGCGATGAGCGCGGCGCGATACGCGCCGTTCTCCAGGCGCGCGGCGTCCATGGACGGTGGCATCAGGCCATCCAGGCGCGGAACGCAATGAGAGGTGAGGGGAACCGCGCGACGAGAAAAAGCAAGACACGAAACGCCGACAGGGCCACGCTTGGCTCGAAACTTCCGTCGCGCGATTTTCGGGAGTTTCTCAATCCACGCAGATGTACAACTTTTACGTCGCGCCATCGCGTAAGCGTCCGCGAGACGTACTCTGTCTCCTCTTTCATCACACGAGCTCGCTCTCGAGCTGCGAGTAGTGGAACACGAAGTCCGGCTTCGAGCGCTGGCACCACCCTCCCGCGGCGCCGGCGTTGTCACTGGAGGAGAAGTCGAAGTAGATGTAACTGCCCTGCTCGTACAGATCCGTCGACGCTTTGGGTTCCTCGCGCCGCGCGAACCACGCGCCGCGCGTCTTGTGGAACCGCCAGTTGGCGCGCTTCAGCTCGCGCGCGGCGAGGTACTGCCGCGCCGTGCCTTGCTGGTAGTAGAACGTGAAGAACAGCGCGTCCGCGTCCAGGCGCTCGAACAGCGCGGGGTTCTCCAGCACGGGCGGCGCGGACGTCGGGTACGACGCGGGAATCGGGACGGACGGCTTCTCGCGCCGCGCCGCCGACCACGCGCCGTCCGCCGCGCGGGGCGCGTGCCGTCGCGCGGCTTCCAGCAGGCGCAAGCGCACCGCGGGGTCGTGGTGGGTCAAGCCGCCGAGCGACACGCCGACCGGGAGGCCTCCCGTCGACGAAGGTTCGTCCGTCGTCGAAGCGCCATCGGCGGAAGAGCCGTCGTTCGCGCGCGATTCGCGACGCGCGACGCCGCGCGTCGCGAATCGCGGCGCGGCGTCCCCGGCGCGCGCGTCGCGCGCCGTCTCCTCCAGGAGCTCCGCCAGCGCCGGCGGCGGCGCGAGGGCGTCGCTCGCCTCGCCGGCGGTCTCGTCGACAGAGCCGGGCGTGTCACCGCCGCCGTCCTTCTGCGGGCCGTGCGCGTGGCCGCCGCTCACGTTCTTGGGGAACGTCAAAGGCGCCGGCAAGCCCTTCCCGCCGGGCGAGCCCGAACCCGACGACAGCGACCCGCCCGCGCCGGGCTGCGTCTGCGGCGACCCGGCGCCGGCGCCGCCGCGCGCCTGCGCCTGCTGCCCGCGGCCGGGCACGGGCAGCGGGAACTTGCTCATCCCGGGCGCGGGGGGCGTCTGCGGCGTCTGCGGCGTCTGCGGCGCCGCGTGCGCGGCCCCCGTCCCGCCGCCGCTACCCGTCCCACTCGCGCCGTCGCCGCCGGCGGGCGGGAACGACCAGCTCTGCTGCTGCTGCAGCCCGGAGACGCCATCCGCCGCCGCGCCGCCGGGCGCGCCCCAGGACCCGCCGCTCCCCCCGAGCGCGCCCTCGCGCGCGGCGGCCGCGCCCTTGGGCCCGGGGATCGCCTTGCCGCCACCGCCGTCGCCGTCGTGCTTCAGCCCGAGCGGCGCGGGCAAACCCGCGCCGCCGCCCAGCACGCCCGCCTTCCCGACGGGCGCCGGGATGGGCTTTTTGGACGAAGGCGCCGGCTCCGAGGGTCGCGCCTTGACGCCGTCGCGGCGGTCCGAGAGCTCCTTGGCGCGTTCGTGCGTCGCGTCCTCGTCTTTTCCGAGCGAACGCTCGTTCGCCGCGTCGACGCCCGAGGCCTTTTCCTTCTCGGTGGTTTTTCGCGCCTTTTCGCCGCCGTCGACGCGCGCGGCGGCGAGCGCGAGCTCGGCGGCGATGTTCACCGATTTTTCCTTGTTGCGCGCCGCGACGTCTTCCAGGTCGTCCAGGTCGAGGTCGGCGTAGATGTCCTCCGGCTCCGCGAACTCGTCGAAGTCCTCCTGGTTGCGCTCCAGGTAGTCCTCCACCAGGTCCTTCAGGTCCTCCGCGTCCGTCGGGCTCAGCGCGTCGTCGTCCACCAGCCGCGCGCACAGCTCCAGCCGCGCGATGTGCTGGTGGTGGCGCGACATGGACTCCTCCAGGTGCGTGAGCCGCGAGTTGCCCGAGCCGCCGCGGGAGCTCTTCTTCTTCGAGCTGCTCGTCAGCGAGTCGATCTCGCTCTCGAACGTTTCGATCTGAGTGTTCATCTCCTCGATGGCGTTGGTGATCCAATCTCTGGCTTCGTCCTTGGCCTTCTCCTTGGGGTCCTTCGCGACGCGCGCCGCGGCGAGGCCCTCCTTGGAAAACGCCTTCGTCTTGGTCTCCTTCTCGATCACCTTGAACCGCTCCATCTCCACCTCGATTCGTCGGCGAGCCTCTAACAGCGGGTTCTTGTCCTTCACGTCGTTGGAAGCCGCCCACTGCTTCACCTGGTCGCGGAAACGCTGAAGCTTCTTGATCTCCTTCTTCAAGTCGGACTGCGCGGTTCGTCAACGAGGGAAGGGTGGATGTTTTCACGCGCGTCGACGAAGAGGACGATCGACGAGGAAAGAGGGACGTGTGACGACGAGCGACGCGCGGGAAGCGAGGCGCGCGGGGGAAGGAAGGTCAGAGGCGGTCGGGAGAGCCGGCGAGCGGTGCGTGTCACGAGCATCGCTCGAGTCGTCGCGGACGCGGCGCGGAAACGCGGACCGAGCCTCTCACGCGGCCCGTAGGGTTTTTTCGCCAATGCGGGTCCACGAAGAGACACGGCAATTTCTGGTTTTCGCGCGCATCCGCGAGGTGGCGAGGTCCGCGGAGATTCCTGGAAACGGCGCGCGTCGTCGCGGAAACGCCGGGCCTCTGGTCGTTCGGTGTCATCGAGCGACGAACGACCGAACGTCGCGACGAGGTCCGAGCCGCGGACGAAGTCGACGTCTCGTTCGACACGCCTCATCACTCATACGCACCTCGTACTTCTCCTTGTGCTCCTTGGTCTCGGCGTTCTCCACCTTCTGGAAAGTACGCTCGAAAACCTCCATGCCCTCGTCGATCTTCTTCATCGTCCGGTCGATCTCCAACTGGAGCTTGCGACGGTCCGCCATCTCGACCGAGGTTTCGCCCCGTCGGTCGCCGTCCCCGCGCCGGGCGCCTTTGCGGTGGCCGATCCAAACGCGAGAGTTTCGCGTGAACCGAGACGAGCGCGGTACGTAGATGCATCATCAGTCTGCTTTATTTGTTGAGTGAATCCTTTCGTCGACTATCGACTCACATGGGCAAACAGTTTGAAAAACGATTTTTTTGATAGACTGCTGACACCGCCTCCGCCGCGCGCGCGCGGCGGCGCGTCACCTCAGCTCGTCGTCCGTGACCACTTCCTCCCCCTCTTCCCCGTCCGGCACCACCTCTAGATCCAGCGCGATCTCCTCGCCTTCCTCGTCGTCGACGTCCGCGAGGGCCGTCGCCGACCCGGTCTCCTCCTCCTCCTCCGCCTCCTCCGCCTCCTCCGCCTCCTCCGCCTCCTCCGCCTGCACGACGCCGCTCGCGCCGCGCAGGTACTCCGGCTCGTACTCCGGGACGGACCGGAGCGGTTTGAACGGCACGTCGCCGCTCAGGATGTCGTCCACGAAACCCGCGCCGGCGGTTTGAGTGAACCCGCCGTCTTCGCTGGGAAACGCCCTGTGCGCGAACCGGTTGCGCGTCCCCGTCTTCACCGCGAGCGCCGCGGGCGCGCGCGCCGCGCGTCTCGCGACGTCGTCGCCGAGACCAAACCCGGCGGCGAAGTCGCGCGCCGCGGACGCGGGGTTCGAGACGTCCGCCCAGACGAACGACAGAGGGTCGTTTCGGTACGCGCGGGAAAGCGCGCGAAGCGCCTCGTGCTCGGGGAGCGAGCCCTCGCCGCGAGGCGCGTGCAGCAACAACAACACGCACGTCCCCGCGAAGCCTTCGAGGCAGACGTCGCGCGCGTTGTCGGCGGTGAGCTCGGCGTACTTAGCGTCGCTCACCCTCCGCGGCCGCCGCGGCGGCGGGAACGAGGGGAGGGGCTTCCAATCCAGACCGGCGTCGTCGCCGCGCGCGCACTTCTCGACGAACGCCTTCGCGTTTCGGATCTTATCCCCGGCTCGCGTCCCCAAGTCGGCGGCGCGCGCCGCCGCGAAGGTCCCGGAGTCGTTCCCGTCGCTCCGCGCGCACACGAGCGCGGGGAAAGCCTCGATCTTGAAGTTACGCGCGATACCTCCCTTGTCGTCCTCCGCTCTGGCGTACGCGAACACCGCGCTCTTGCTCTTTCCGTTCTTGAACTTCACCGCGACCGAACTCAGCCAGGCGTGCGGGCCGGCACGCGACCCGGGCGGGTCGCCCTTCGTGAGTAAGACGGCGCGCGGCGCTTTCGCGTCGCCGTGGTGCAGGAACCCGTGCGCGTTCTCGTACGCCAGACGAGGCGCCAGAGGGTCGTCCTTCGTGTCTCGCTCCGTGGCTTTCGCCTCGCAAAAGCGCGTGATGCCCTCCTCGTCCCTCGAGCCCGCGTACGTCTCGGGGGCGTACGCGGATCCCTTCTCGCGGCCCGCTAAAAACGCCTTGATCGCGGGGAAGCCGGAAACGCCGTGCGCGTCGCACAGGCTCTTGTGCGCGTCGCAGTCCACCGCCGCGAGCGTCGCGGCGGTCTTGGTCTTCTTCAGCGCGCGCGCCGCAGCCTCGTACTCGGGCGCGAGTTTCTTGCAATGGCCGCACCAGGGCGCGTAGAACTCCACCAGCACGAACGCGTCGACGTCGTCGGTGACTCTGGATTTGAACGTCTTCGCGTCGAGCGACACCACGGGGCTGTCGCTGTCGTACAGGGCCGTGGCGCTCGTCAGGGACGAGACCGCCGCGAGTGCGAACGCAAGCTTGACCGGGAAGCTCGTTCGCGGAGGAGCCATCCTTGTCGATCGCGAGCCGAGAAGTGACATCGCACCCCGAGTCGTGGTGTCATCAGCATTCTTTTGCCAGGTCGATTTCTCAGTGCACTGAGAAATCCGTCGACCGTCGCCATCCAGAGGTGCCCGATGACGTGTCGCGACCCACTCCCGCGCGCGCAAACCGCGCGTCCGTCTCGCGTCCTCACGCCGATGTCTCTCGCGCGTGTCACTCACGCCGCGCCCGCCGCCGCCTGCGCGGCGCCTCGCGCGCGCCACGCGCACGCGTTGGCCTCGCGCGCCGCGCCCGCGCGCGGTTCGGGTTCCGTCGTTCTCGGCACCCGGGCACCTTTTCCGCGAACCGTCGCGCGTCCTTCCGCGCGCTCGTCGGCGCGCTGCTCCGCCGCGGGCGACTCCGGCGATTCCGGCGCGTTCGTGCCGTGGACCGCGTCAGACCGCCTCGGCCTCGCCGCGGGGTGGGTCGCGCTCGGCTCGGCGGCCGCGTTCGTCGCGCCCACCGGCACGTCCGCCTTCGACATGGATCTCATCGCCGGCCTCGTCTCGGCGCCGTTTTCGGGCGCGACCAACCCCATCTTCGAGGCGCTGTTCAACAGCCTGGGGGTCGTGCCCGCGGTGTACGCGGCGCTGCTCCTGCCCGGAGGCAAGGACCAGCCACGCCTGAAGCCCGCCGTCCCGGTCGCGGCGTCCTTCGCGCTGGGCTTCTTCGCGCTCGGGCCGTACCTGATCCTGCGGGAGCCGCGCGACGAGGTCGGGTCCGTGCGGAAAGCGGACCTCGGGTGGGCCACGCGGACCGTTCTCGAGTCCAAGGTGTTCGCGGCGTTCAACGCGGCGTTCGCGGCGTTCCTCATCGCGTACGGCGTCACGCACGCGGACGCCGCGGCTGTGGAATCGTTCAAAATGCTGTGGACCGAGCAGAGCGCGCTGTGCTGCGTGTCGTCGTGCGACCTGCTCGTGCTCTCGCTCGCCATGTACGGCGCCGTCGCCGAGGACCAGAAACGCAGAGGCGTGTTTTCCGTCAAGAAAGCCGCCGCGTTCGCGGCCGTGCCCGTGCTGGGGCCGTGCCTGTGGCTCGTCGCCAGGCCGGAGCTGCAGGACTGAGGCGAACGTTCACGTGCGCGTCGACGCAACGCCGGAAACGCGCGTAGCTACGGTGGTCTATTTTTTTACATACTCGTAGTCATACCTTAGGTTCCTCGTGATGTTTTAAGCTCGCTCTCTCGCGCGGCCGCCGCGCGCGAATAGAAAACGAGTCAGCCCGCGAACCCTTCCTCCTCCGCGACGCCCTCCGCGGTGAACCGCCGCAGCCTGTCGATGAGCGCGGCGCACTCCGCGCGCACGTCCGCGTCGCTCCGCGCGCGCCCCACAGAAACCAAACTGTCCCGCAGCGCGCCCGCGAACCCGCGGACCCGGCGGTTCAGCCTCTCCGACTCCGGGTCCGGCGCCGCGGGAGACCGCCCGCCGCCGCGCGCGCCGCTGGGCGTCCGCGCGGACGCGAGAGGGCTCTCGCACGGGGACACGGGGACGGGGACGTACCCCTCGAGTCGCCCGCGCGCGCCGCTCCCGGGGACGCCTTCGGGAAGCGCGTCCTCGTCTGTCTCGTCCTCGTAGAAGTAGTCCGCGGCCCCCAGCCACGCCTCGGGGTCCTCCTCCTCCGCCGCCGCCGGCGGGTTCGCCAGCGTCGCGTCGAAGAGCGGCGGCGGCGGTCTCGCGCTCCGCTCCGCCGCGCGCGCGCGCTCGCGCGCGAGCTCGCGCGCGCGCTCGCGCGCGCGGAACCCCCGCGCGGAAGGCGCGTCCGACGGAGGCTCCGTCGGCGACTTCGCCTCGACGTTTTTTTCGCCAAACGAAAACGCGTCGTCTCCGTCGCTCTCGCTCTCGCTCTCGCTCCGCTCTATCCGGGACGCCGCCCACGCCGCATCCTCCTCCTCGCGCAGCTTCGCATACGCCGCCTCCCTCCGCGCGTACGCCGCGCGCAGCGACGCGTCGTCCAGACCGACGCCATCCACGAACGTCCCCGCCGCGCCCGTCGACGCGTCGCCCTCGCCGACCGTTCGCTCATCCCCGAAACCGAAAAAACCGAAACCGCCCCCCGGCGAGTCCCCCGACGACGTCTCCGTCGCGGGTGCGTCTCGAGGCACTTCCCGTACTTGGCTCGGGTCGCGCGCACGCGGCGAACGCCGTCTCGCGCCGGCACGCGCGAGACGCTCGCCGGGAGTCGCCGACGCGACGCGAAGAACTTCCGAGTTGACGCTTTCGAGTCGGAATTTCGCGGAGGGCGTTTTTTCGTACCGCGAGGCGGACGCGACGGCTTCGCCGCGAAACGCCGTCTCGCCGCCTCCGTCTCCGAGCGCGCGCGCGCGCGCGAGCGTTTCGCGGCACACTCTGTCCCCCGCGCGGAAGCCCGCCGCGGTGGCGCGCAAACGCCTGACTTCGTCCGGTCGCTCGACGTACAAACGCACGCGCGAACGCAACGCGGCGCAGAGCTCGGCGGCGACGCCGCGCGTCATCTCGAAACGTCTCGATTCGAGTTTCCTGGTCTTGACGCCGAGCTGCTTGAGCTCGAACACGTGCGCATCCACCGCGCACCACGACGTGAGCTCGTTGAAGGCCGCGCGGGACACGCAGCGCTTGGTCTTGGCGTCCACGAGCGCGACCCCGTTCACGTCCACGTAGAGCAACGTCTGGCGCGGCGCTCTGCGACGTAAGCGTCCGAGGAGCTCGTGGCAGACGACGAACATCGCCTCGGGGTCCGGGGACGAGGCGGCGTCCGGGGCGAGTCCGATGCTGAAGCTAGAACCGCTCACACTCGCCGCTGGGGTCTCATCCCGATCGTGGATCACGCCGGGTCGCGCCATGCCGCCGGCGTCGAGGACGCGCGGTGTTGGTCTGTCATCCGCGAGTGCTTCGAATTCGACTTCCTTACTGACGTCCGAGGAACGACGTTCAGTTCGTGTCGTCCTGGGCACACTCAAACTTTCACCCGTCAGATCTCGACACAGCTCGGTGCGCGTGAAGGCTGCGGAGACGCCGCGCGCAACGTCGACGCGCGGTCGACGCGCGCGATAGGCCGGTGTATCGGCGGCGGGGGCGTGTTGACGGGGTGAAGACCCAGCACCATGCCGCAACACTCCCTGACTGTCGGCGGGCAGCAGTACGATGTGGATTTCCCGTACGCCCCCTACGACTGCCAGCTCACGATGATGGAGAAGGTGCTCGAGTCGCTCACGACCGGTCGCAACGCGCTCCTGGAGAGTCCCACAGGTACGGTGTGCGCGGCTATCCGCCCGGTCGTCCTCTCTCCCCGCGTCACCGCGCGCCGTCACCTCCGATCGCCGCCATCTGTCGGCACCCGAAAACGAGAGGTTCTTCGCGCGAAGAGGAAGAGGCGAGTCTCGCCGCCTGACGCGACTTCTTCCTTCGTTCCTCCCTTCGCTCGCGCAGGTACCGGCAAGACGCTCTGTTTGCTGTGCGCGGCGCTCGGGTGGCGCGACGCGCACGCGCGCCGGGGAGGAGGCAGCCTCCTCGGCGTGGCGCATCAGACCGGCGCGACGAATCCGACGCCGGAGGAGGCGCGCGCCGCGCCGGCGGACGCCATCCGGGACGTCTCTGGCGAAGCGTCTCGGGCCGCCAGAGTCTCGGAGTCGGTCGGAACCACCGCCGGCGAGACGCGCGGCGGTGGTTCCACCGCCCAGCGCAACGCCGCGCCGCCGAACGCGACGCATGCTCGTGCCTCTGTGATCGTGTACGCCAGCCGCACGCACTCGCAGCTGGCGCAGGTGATCAAGGAGCTGAAGGCGACGCGGTACCGCCCGCGCATGGCGGTGCTCGGCTCGCGGACGCAGATGTGCGTGCACAAGGAGGTCCGGCGCCTCTCCGGCGTCGCGCAGCAGACGGCGTGCAGACAGAAGACGGAGTCGCGGACCTGCGCGCACTACAACGAGGTGGACCGCTTTTTCCTGTCGGACCCGGATTTCGGCAAGCGCGAGCCGGTGGACATCGAGGACCTGACGAGACTGGGCGAGAGGGGACGCGTGGGGGGGGGGGGCGGGCCGTGTCCGTACTACGCGTCGCAGGACATGGCGTCGCGCGCGGACATCGTGTTCGCGCCGTACAACTACTTGATCGACCCGAAACTCAGGGAGACGTTCGGAAACAGAATCAGGTGGAACGACGCCGTCGTTCTCTTCGACGAGGCGCACAACGTCGAGGGCGCGTGCGCGGAAGCCGCCTCGTTCGAGTTGCCCGCCGCGAACCTCGCCTCGGCGGTGCGAGAGGCGCAGGAGGCGTTCGAGCTCGCCGCCGCCGAGGAGGAGCTCTCGGCGGCTTCTAACGAGGCTGCCCCCGCCCGGCTTTTGTTCAACGCGCGCGGCCGCGGCGAGGACGACGGCTTCGGCGGCGCGGGCGAGCGTCTGGGCGTGAACGGCATGAAACGGCTCGTCGACGGAGACCGCGACGGGTTGCCGAAACGTCAAGCTCTGGAGTACAAGCAGCTCCGGGGCATCTTACTCGCGTTGGAGTCAAAAATCGCGAGCGAACTCGACGGCGTCCCCAGCGCCGTCGCCGGCGCCGCCAAGGAGCTCGTGAAGCCTTGCGCGTATTTCTTCGACATGCTCGCGAGCCTGCGGATCACGGACGAGCCCACGATCGCGGTGCGCGGAGGTGACGGCGGCGGCGACGGCGACGGCGCTTCGAAAACGAGCAGCGCGCGGTTGCTGACGGGCGTGATGCGCGACGCGGCTTTGTTGTTGGCGGGCGAAGCCGCGAGCGGCGGCGGCGCGTTCAAATCGCGCCCGTCTTCGTTCCGGCTCACCGAGGTGGCGGACGCCCTCGAGAAGGCGTTCGCGGTGCGCAAGAGCGGGCAGATGGACGCGTTCCGCGTGCGCATCGGGGCACCGGATACGGGCGCCGGACGCGGGAACGCGTTCCCGGGCGGATCCGCCAAGCCCGGCCCGACGCTGAGTTTCTGGTGTTTCACGCCGGGCGTCGCGATGCGCGCCTTGAAAGAGAAGGGCGCGCGCTGCGTGGTGCTCACTTCCGGTACGCTGAGCCCGATGTCGAGTTTCGCGAGCGAGCTCGCGCTTCCCTTCCCCGTGCGCCTGGAGAACCCGCACGTCATCGCGCCCGACCAGGTGTGGGGCGGCGTCGTGCCGGTCGGCCCGTCCGGGAAGCGGCTGAACAGCAGTTACCGGTTCCGCGACACCGACGAGTACAAAGCCGAGCTCGGGAACGCCGTCGTGAACTTCGCGCGCGTCGCGCCGGACGGCTTGCTGGTGTTCTTCCCCTCGTACGGCGTGATGCGCGCGTGCGTGGAGTTTTGGAAGAGCCACGGCACGCCGAGCATCTGGGACCGCGTGTGCGCCGCGAAGCACGCGGTGGTGGAGCCGCAGGACAAGGCGGCGTTCGCGGCGGCGTTCGCCGAGTTCAACGCCGCGCTCGGACTCGACGCGCGCGACGCGAAGGCGGAGGGGCGAAAGTCGCGGGGACGCGGCGCGGACGAGCGGGCGGGCCCCGGAGGCTCCGTCGCGCGGCACCGCGGCGGCGCCGCGTTCTTCGCGGTGTGCCGCGGCAAGGTGAGCGAGGGCATCGACTTCCCGGACCGAGCCGGGCGCGCGGTGATCCTGACTGGCATCCCGTACGCGCCCAAAGCGGACGCGAAGGTGCGCCTGAAGCGCGGGTTCCTGGACGAAAAGAAGACGGCTTCGGAAAATCGGGCGCGGGAGCTTTTGAAGGACCGCGACGGCGTCGACCGCGAGAGCGTCGCGTTATCCGGTGAGGCGTGGTACTCGCAGACGGCGATGCGCGCGGTGAATCAGGCGCTGGGGCGCGTCATCCGGCACAGGCACGACCACGGCGCGGTGATCCTGCTCGACGAGCGGTTCGGGTACGGCGACACGCGCGCCCAACTATCGGTGTGGCTGCGGCCGGCGATCCAGAGCTTCGACGCGTTCGGCCCGGCGGCGGCGCAGCTGTCGCGCTTCTTCAAGCGACGCGCCACGCGAACTGCTGACGCGTCGAAACAGGTCGAACACCCGTTTTTTTCGGCGCGCGCCGTCTCGCCGGCACGCGGGGACGACCCGGCGGGACCCGCCCGCGCGGACGGAGAGGCGACCGGCGAAGCGACGGGAAGACGCGAAGACGAAAAAGAAGCCGACGCGCCTTTTTCTTTTCTTTCCAAAAGTCTCTTCGGCGGCGCGGTTCCGCGGCGGTTCCGGGTTGATCCGGATTCGGCGCCTCCGGCGTACCCGCGCGCCTCTGTCGGTCGGGCTTCGGCTCCGGTCGGCCTGATCGCGGCGCTCGAGGGGGACACGACCGCGCGCGCGACCGCGCTCGGCCCGAACGACGCCGCGGGGGGGAAGGAGGCCGCCGCCGCGGCGAAAGAGGCGGCTGAAAAGAAAAAGAAAACCGGAGGGCTCTCGGCGATGCTCGCGCGCGCGCGCGGCGCCGCGCCTCCCGCCGCGCGCGCCGACGCCGCGGGCGCTGACGGCGTCGCTTCACGCGGCGTCGTGTCACACGGCGACGCCGAAGCGCGCGACCCGGCGCTCGC
>MDSV01204757.1_pt1 | contig 29003 bp, 25 predicted proteins | sample 810851 | NCBI WGS metagenome assembly MDSV01 (sample SAMN05326640, study PRJNA326480) | marine metagenome | isolation source: seawater | place: Atlantic Ocean: North East | collected 2012 | reverse complement strand
CAGATAGATTTAATAAAAGATCTGATGATAATTCTTTTTCTAAAGATACACGTTTTAAAAACAATAAAGGGAAAAAGAGATTCGTTTTCAAAACTGCTCACTTTGATAATCAAAATAAAAAAAAATTTAAATACTCATTTAAGTTTAAAAAAAACCGTCATAAAGGAGAAAGTAAAAACTCTTGATAGTAAAATACCATTAAATTGAACACATAATCTGTTGATTAATAACAAGTTTATATTGGTGCGGCCAGAGAGACTCGAACTCTCATAGGAAATTCCCACTTGGCCCTCAACCAAGCCTGTCTACCAATTTCAGCATGGCCGCATCTTGACGCAGAATAAATGAATGACAATTTCATATCAAGTTGATAGATTTGGCTATTAGATATGAATTTTGAAACTAAAAATATAACAGATCCAATCTTTAAAAAAATTTCAGGAGTGGTACCTGATATTGAGTGGGCTTTCCACGCTCCATATATCCATAAAATTAATAAACTTAAAAAAGAAAAAAATGCAGTTATTTTAGCACATAATTATCAAACACCTGAAATTTATCATGGTATAGCTGACTTTGCTGCTGACTCACTTGCTCTAGCAATTGAAGCGTCGCAAACAAAAGCTGAAATAATTATTATGTGTGGAGTTCATTTTATGGCAGAAACAGCAAAACTAATGAGCCCTTCTAAAAGAGTTTTTTTACCAGATATGAGTGCAGGATGTTCTTTATCATCTTCTATTACTGGGAAAGATGTTAAATTACTAAAAGAAAAATATCCAGGTGTTCCTGTAGTTTCGTATGTAAATACATCTGCTGAAGTTAAAGCTGAGACAGATGTTTGTTGTACTTCTGCCAATGCTGTAAAGATTGTAGAATCGCTTGGAACCAAAAAAGTTATTTTTCTACCTGATGAATATTTAGCAAAATATGTTGCTTCAAAAACAAAGGTTGAAATTATTTCATGGAAAGGAACTTGTGAAGTTCACGAAAAATTTAATGCTAAAGAAATAAATGATATAAGAAATCGAAACCCTGGAATAGTGGTAATAGCACACCCAGAATGTCCTCCAGATGTAATTAATGCTTCTGATTTTGCTGGATCTACAACTGGAATGAACGAGTATGTTAAAAAAAATCAACCAAAGAAAGTTATGATGGTTACTGAATGTTCAATGAGTGATAACGTTCAAGTAGAGAACCCTAAAGTTGAATTTATAAAACCATGTAACCTTTGTCCTCATATGAAAAAAATAACTTTACCCAAAATATTAGATTGTTTAGAGAATGAAAAAAATGAAATTTTTATTTCAAGTAAAATGATAGAAAAAGCTAAGTTATCTGTTGAAAAAATGGTAGCGATTGGACGTTAAAAATTTTCAGTGAGACTAAATCAGCAATATATTAATAAAATTGTAAAGGCTGCTTTAAAAGAAGATTTATATCCAAATAATGATATCACTACAAATTTACTAAAAAAAAATCCTATTATTACTGCGAAAATAATTTGTAATCAAAATGCGATTATAGGAGGTTTGGATTTTGCTAAAACAGCATTTAAAAATTCAGATAAAAAAATAAAATTTAATTCAAAAATTAAAGATGGTGATAAAATTAATAAAAAAAAAATTATTGCTACAATAAGAGGAAGAGCAAAATCAATATTAAAAAGTGAAAGAGTTGCTCTGAACTTCTTAAGCCTGATATCAGCGATTGCTACAAAAACAAATAAATTTGTAAAAATTTTAAAAGGAAAAAAATGTAATATATATTGCACAAGAAAAACACTGCCCAATTTAAGAATTTTACAAAAGTATGCTGTTAGATTAGGAGGAGGTTTAAATCATAGATTTAATCTAAGTGATGAATATTTAATTAAAGATAACCACATATCAGTAAACAAAAATATTAAAGAAATTATTTTAAAATCAATAAAAAAAAATAAAAAAAAAATAACACTAGAGATAGACAAAATTGATCAACTAAAAGAAGTGTTAGGGCTTAAATTTCATAGAGTATTATTTGATAATATGAATATAAAAAATTTAAAACTTGGAGTAAAACTAGCAAAAAAATACTACGAAACAGAAGCTTCTGGTGGTGTTAATATTAAAAATCTTAGCAAAATAGCTGCTACAGGCGTATCTAGAATATCAGTTGGTGAAATTACTCATAGTATTTCTTCAATAGATTTTAAGTTAGAAATTTAATTTTCAATTAATACTGCTTGAGCTGCAGATAATCTCGCTACAGGCACTCTAAATGGTGAGCATGATACGTAATTTAGTCCAATCTTTGCGCAAAAGTAAATACTTTTTGGATCACCTCCGTGTTCACCACAAATACCCAGTTTTATTTTTTTATTTTGTTTTTTGCCTTTTTGTGAGGCAAGCTCTATTAATTCACCTACACCTTTGTCAATTGAAACAAATGGGTCAATTTCAAAAATTTTATTTTCTATATAATCATTTAAAAACTTTCCTGAATCATCACGACTTATTCCAAAGGTAGTTTGTGTTAAATCATTAGTACCAAAACTAAAAAAATCTGCATGTTTAGCTATATCTTTTGCTCTTATAGCTGCTCTTGGTAATTCAATCATTGTTCCAACTAAATAATTTAATTTGGTCTTATTTTTCTTTTCAATTTTTTTTGCAGTTTTATCAACTAAATTCTTCATTATTTTTATTTCAGCCTCACTAGATACCAAAGGAATCATAATTTCTGGAATTATTGAATTAACTTTATTTTTTTTACACTGAATTAAAGCTTCAAATATTGCCTGGCATTGCATTTCATAAATTTCTGGAAAAGATATGCCTAATCTGCACCCTCTATGACCCAACATTGGATTATGTTCATGAAGTTCATTAATTCTATTAGTAATTTCAATTTTTGATAATTTTAATTCATTAGCAACATCATTAATTTCTTTTTCATTTTTGGGCAAAAATTCATGCAAAGGAGGGTCTAAAAGTCTTACTGTAACTGGAAGTCCATTCATAATCTTAAAAATTTCTTTAAAATCATTTCTTTGATATGGTAATAACTTAGTTAATGCTTTATTTCTATCTTCGATAGTTTTTGAAAGTATCATTTGTCTAACTAATAATATTCTATGTTCATCAAAAAACATATGTTCTGTTCTACATAAACCAATTCCTTCAGCACCAAAATCTCTTGCAGTTTTTGAGTCTATTGGTGTATCTGAATTACTTCTTATTTTAAGTTTTCTAAAGTCATCTGCCCAACTCATTAATTTAGAAAAGTCACCTGAAAGCTCAGGTTTAACAGTAGGTACCTCTCCAAGAATAATATTTCCTGACGATCCATCAATTGTAATTATATCTCCTTCTCTAATAATAGAGCTTGAAGCTTTAAATAATTTTTTTTCATAGTCTATATTAATTTCATTTGAGCCTGATACACATGGTCGTCCCATACCTCTAGCAACTACAGCAGCATGGCTTGTCATTCCTCCTCTAGCAGTCAAAATACCTTTGGCGGCATGCATTCCCTGAATATCTTCTGGAGAAGTTTCTATTCTAACTAATATTGTGTTTTGCATCATTTCATTTTGTCTTTGTGATTCTTCAGCTGTAAAAACTACTTTTCCACTAGCTGCTCCAGGGGAAGCTGGTAAGCCAGAGGCTATAATATTTTTTTTTACTTTATCATCTAGAGTTGGATGCAATAGAGTATCTATGGTATTTGGATCTATTCTTAGTACTGCTTCTTTTTTAGAAATTAGTTTTTCATTTACCATATCAACTGCAATTTTTATTGCAGATTTAGCAGTTCTTTTTCCAGATCGAGTCTGCAACATCCATAATTTTTTATCTTCAACTGTGAACTCAACATCTTGCATATCTCTATAATGTTTTTCTAGTTTTTTTAAAATTTTTTTTAATTGATTAAATATTTTTGGAAAAGTTTCTTCCATAGATAATTCTTTTGCTCTTGCTTCTTCTCTTGATTTTTTTGTTATATATTGTGGAGTTCTTGTTCCTGCAACCACATCTTCTCCTTGGGCATTAATTAAATATTCGCCAAATATTTTATTTTCACCATTTGAAGGATTTCTTGTAAAGACAACACCTGTAGCACTTTCGTTACCCATATTTCCAAAAACCATTGATTGAATATTCACTGCTGTTCCCCAATCATCAGGTATACGATTTAGTTTTCTATAAATTTTAGCCCTATTACTATTCCAAGATAAAAAAACTGCACTTATTGCTCCAATTAATTGATCATATACATTTTGTGGAAATTCTTTTTTTGTTTTATTTTTTACTAACTTTTTAAAATCTTTAATTAAACCATCCCAGTCATCTGCGTCTAAATCTGTATCCATTATGACACCCTTCGTCATTTTGTAGTTCTCAATTATTTCTTCAAAATTATAAGATTCTATTCCTAAAACTACATTGCTATACATTTGAATAAACCTTCTGTAACTATCTTTGGCAAATCGCAAATTTGAAGTTTTTGTTGCCAAAGCTTCGACTGTTTTATTGTTTAATCCTAAATTTAAGATAGTATCCATCATCCCCGGCATAGATACTCTAGCTCCAGATCTTACTGAAATAAGTAATGGGTTTTTGCTGTCACCAAATTTTTTTTTAGAAATTTTTTCAATATTATTAAGCTCTTTTTTAATATTATTAATTAAAATTTTAGGTAATTTTTTTTTATTTTGATAAAAAATTTCACATACCTTGGTGGAAATAACGAAACCATGTGGAACCGGTAGTCCTAGCTTGCCCATTTCTACAAGATTCGCTCCTTTCCCTCCCAAAATATTCTTAATATTTTTTTTTTGATTTAAGAAAGAATAATTAAAATTATAAATTAATTTTTGCATTAAACTCCTTCAATTTTCGAAAAATTTATAAAGTTATCTAGTGTCATACAAAACATTTTTAAAAGTTCTAATCGATTTTTCTTTATACTTTCATTTTCATCATTAACAACTACATTATCAAAAAAACTATCTATATTGGTTTTTGCATTTGATAGAACTTCTATTGTTTTCTCATAATTTTCCATATTAAAAGTGCTAGAAAAATATTTTCTAATACCATTAATGGTATCAAAAAGTATTTTTTCTTCATCTTTTTTAAATAAAACGCTATCCGGTAAACCTGTAATTTGAAATCCATTTTTTTTAATTTCTTGTTCTAAAATATTAGATACTCTTTTATAAGATTTTAAAATATTTTTTCCATTGTCTTTAGATATAAACTTATTAAACACTTGGCATTTTTTATACAATTCTAAAAAATTACTATTGTTATGAGAACTTACAACTGCTTCAATAATATCAATTCTTATTTTTTTTTCCTTGAGATAATTTTTTACTCTTTCTCTTAAAAAAGATATTAAATCTAATGCTACTGATTTATTTGATAATTCAAAACTTTGTTCTTTATAAAGTATAATCGAATAGTTTATTATGTCTCTTAAATTAAATTTTAAATTATTTTCAATGATTATTCTTGATAGGCCTAATGCAGCTCTTCTTAAAGCGTAAGGATCTTTTGAGCTTGTTGGTTTTTCATTAATACCAAAAAAACCAACTAAAGTATCTAGTTTATCCGCCAATGCGACTGCTACACTTGTGGGTTTTTTTGGAACTTTGCTATCTAAACCAATTGGCAAATAATGTTCCTTTATTGCTAAAGATATATCATCATCAAAACCTTGATCTTTTGCAAAGTATCCACCCATTATACCTTGTAGCTCAGGATATTCTCCTACTAAATCTGATAACAGATCAACTTTACAAATTGAAGCCGAAACTTCTATTTTTTCTTTATTATAATTTAATTGATCAGAGATTAAAGAACCAAGCTTTCTTATTCTTTGAACTTTTTCAAATAAAGATCCAAGTTTATAAAAAAAATTTATCGATTTTAAATTACCTACTTGTTTAACCAAATTTAATGATTTATTTTTTTTCCAAAAAAAATTGGCATCGCTTAATCTTGCATTAATAACTCTCTCATTTCCTAATTTGACTAAACCTTTTGTATCTTCAGAGTTTGTTACAACAAAAAAAGTATTTAACAGATTGCCCTTTAAGTCAAATGTAGGGAAATATTTTTGATGTTGTTGCATTGAAGTAATTATAATTTCTTTAGGTATGTTTAAAAAATCTTGATTAAACTTACATAATAAAATTTTTGGTGACTCTACTATATTATTTACTTCATTTAATAATTTATCATTAATTGAAACATTGATATTCTTTGATTTTGAAATTTTATTTATTTTTGCATTTATAAATTTTTTTCTAATATTATGATCTAAAATAATTTTATTATTTTTTAATTGATTCAAATAATCATTAAAATTTTTAATTTTTTTTTGATTTGTTTGAAGTTGAGAATCAAGAAAAGTAAAGTTGCTACTTTTAATATGATAAAACTCAAATTTAATAACATTTTTATCAAATAATGCCAATATAGATCTTAGAGGTCGTCCCCAGCTTAAATCATAGCTTCCCCATTTCATTGATTTTTTCCAAGAAAATTTCTTTAATATTTCTGGTATTATATTTGCTAGTTCTTCTTGAGCTAATTTGATTTTAGATTCGACTTTTGCAAAATAAAACTTTCCTTTATCGGTCTTTTCTTCAACTAAATTTTTCAGATCTATTTTTTGTGACTTAGCAAAGCCTTCTATAGCTTGTTTTGAAGAATCAACTCTTGGACCCCTTATTTTATGAGCTTTTTTATTAATTTTTAATGGAATTCCACTAATAAAAAATACTAGCCTGTTAGGCGTAGAATAAGAAAAAGATGATTTGTACGCAATTTCTTTTTTTTCAAGACCTTCTTTAAATAGCTTTAATATATTTTCTCTTGCGTCTTTTTGCAATAAAGCTGGTATTTCCTCACTAAATAATTCTAAAAAAAAATCAGACATCAACTTTTTTGTGACTCTAACCAAATATGTCCAATATTTTTAGTTAAATCTCTAATTCTAGAAATATAGCCAGCTCTTTGTGCTACCCCAATAACTCCTCTTGCATCTAAAAGATTAAATATATGACTAGCTTTTAAACACTGGTCATAGGCTGGTAAAGATAATCTTTTTTCTAATAATGCTTTACAATCCTTCTCGGTCATATCAAATATTTTAAATAGATTTTCTGTATTAGCATATTCAAAATTATAAGCAGAAAATTCTTTTTCTGCTTGAAAAAATATATCTTTATATTTTATTCCTTTATCATTCCATAATAAATCAAATACATTATTTTTTTTTTGAGTAAACATACAGATTCTTTCTAAACCATATGTTAATTCTACTGATATTGGCTTACATTCTATTCCTGCCATTTGCTGGAAATAAGTAAACTGTGTTATTTCCATTCCATCACACCATACTTCCCAGCCTAATCCTGCGGCACCTAAAGTAGGGCTTTCCCAGTCGTCTTCTACAAATCTTATATCATGCTCTTTATAATCTATACCAATTTTCATTAAACTATTTAGGTATAACTTTTTTATTTCATCTGGTGATGGTTTTATAATAACTTGAAATTGATAATAGTGTTGTAACCTGTTTGGGTTTTCACCATACCTACCGTCAGTTGGCCTTCTAGATGGTTGAACATAAGCTGCTTTCCAAGGATTCGGTCCCAAAGATCTTAAGGTTGTAGCTGGATGAAATGTGCCCGCTCCTACTTCCATATCATAAGGTTGTAATATAACACATCCTTGTTTACTCCAATATGTTTGTAAATTTAAAATTGTATCTTGAAAAGTTTGAATTTTTTTATTTACTTTTTTGTTTTTTTTTTTCATTAAAAACCATATCTTTGCCAAATAGATCTTTCCTCAAGCCCTTGTAAGAGTTGGTCAATTTGGTTTTCGGTGCTTGCTGATAGTTTTTTACTAAGCCATCCTTTTTGTTTTTCAAATTTTTTAATTACTACATCTTCTCCAAATTTTTCTTTTAAAATTTCATCTACGTTTCCTATTTCATCTACTAAACCTAACTCTTTAGATTTTGATCCAGACCAAAACTCTCCTGTAAAAAGATCTGGTCCTAGATTTTTATTTAATTTTGATGATCTGCTCTCTTCAACTACCTTAATAAAATCTGCATGCAAATCTAACTGTATTTTTTTTAATCGTTCAATATCTTCTTCCCTTTCTTCCTTAAAAGGATCTAGGGTACTTTTATTTTTTCCTGCTGTATAAATTCTTCTTTGTACACCAATTTTTTTTATTAATTCTTGAAATCCAAATGATGAATAAATTACTCCTATTGAACCTATAATTGAACTTGAATTTGCATATATTTCATCTCCAGCGCATGCTATTAAATAACCACCTGATGCAGCAACATCTTCTGCAAACACTAAGACCTTTACTTTCTTTTTTTTAGCCATTTTTCTTATATAGCTATAAATTAAATGCGATTGAACTGGTGAACCACCTGGTGAATTAATTGATATAGCTACTGCACTAATTTTTTTTACAGAAAAAGCCTTTTGTATTAGTTCTTGCTGTCCAATGAAATCTATACCTTGTTTGAACTTACCTACATTACCAATTACTCCACTTAATCTTATTATTGGTACTACTTTTTTTTTTTTAAAAAATGAAAACATGATAATTTGTCCTTCTAATACATCATTTATTAGGGTTTTTTAAGCTTTATATCAAAAACTAAGATAATAAATACTTATAGTTGAAATTTAAGGTGCGTCAATTCATAATGAAGAAATAATATTTAAATACAATAACTTCTTCACATGGGAACAGTAATTAAACTTCAACAAAAAATAAATAACTCTTACAATGATTTAAAATCTAGCGTCGACCATAAACTGATTTTAGTTGATGAAAAGATTAAATCTAAACTTTCTAGTGAAGTTAATCTAATTGAAAAAATGATTTTACATCATTTAAATACTGGAGGAAAAAAAATTAGAGCTTTATTAACTTTAGGTTCTTCAAAATTATGTGGTTATACTAAAGGAACCAGAGATGTTAATCTAGCTGCATGCGTAGAATTAATACATAATGCCACTCTACTTCATGATGATGTAATTGATAAAAGTATAATTCGTAGAGGTAAAAAAACTAGTAATTCTATATGGGGTAATCAATCATCTATATTAGTTGGTGATTACTTATTAAGTAGATGTTTTGAAATGATGGTTGAAGATGGTGATTTAAATATTTTAAAATTATTATCGTCAACATCTTCTAAAATAGCTCAGGGTGAAGTCTTACAACTTGAACACAAAGGTGAAGTGGATATGCTTGAAGAAACTTATTTAAAAATAATTAATTCAAAAACTGCTGTATTATTTTCGGCTGCTACAAAAGTTGGGGCTATAATTGCTAATAAAACAGAAAAAGAAAAAGAAGCTTTAGAGTTTTATGGAAAAAATTTAGGTTTAACTTTTCAAATAGCAGATGATACTTTAGATTATAATGCTAGTTTAAATATATTTGGAAAAAAAGTTGGCCAAGATTTTTATGAAGGAAAAGTTACTCTTCCAATTATTTTAACTTATCAACAAGCGAATAAATTTGAAAAAAAATATTTAAAAAATATTTTTATGAAAAAAAATAGAACAAAAGAAGATTTTAATAATATTGTTGAATTAATATTAAAATATAAAATTATCAATCAATGCTATAAAAAAGCAGAATATTTTATAAATTTATCTTCAAATTCACTAAGTATATTTGAGGACTCTAAAGAAAAAAGAATATTAGAAAATTTGACAACTTTTAGTTTAGAAAGATCCTTTTAAGGACTCAATAAAACTTTTTTCCAATTATTTTTTAATTTACTAAATTTTAATCTTTCATGTATTCTATTTGGGCCATCAAGCCAAAACTCAATGGTTGATGGTATCAAATTCCATCCAGACCAATGTTTTGGTCTTGGTAAATTTTTATTGATAAATTTTTTTTTATAGTTTTCTATTGATTTCAGTAAATATTTTCTACTGCTTATAATTTCAGATTGTTTTGATGCCCAAGCTCCAATTCTACTATCATACCCTCTGGAATTAAAATATTTATCAGCTATATCATCATTAACTTTTTCAACTACTCCAAAGATTCTAATCTGTCGCTGCAAACTTTTCCAATGAAAGCACATTGCTGCTTTTGGATTACTTTTTATGTCTAAGCTTTTTTTACTATTTAAATTTGTGTAAAAAACAAAACCATTTTTACTTATATCTTTCAACAAAACCATCCTGACTGATGGATTCCCATCTTTATCAGACGTCGCTAAAGAAAGAGCATTAGGATCATTAATTTCCTTTTTTTTTGCTTTTTTCATCCAAATTTTGAACAATTCGATGGGATTATCAGTTACTAAGAAGCTTTCGTGTAATCCAAATGGGTTTTTTTGATTCATAATTTTGTCTAAATAATCTATATAATATAACTTAATGTCATTTAATACATTTGGAAAGCTATATCGTTTTACTACATGGGGAGAATCTCATGGTCCTGCAATAGGGTGCGTCGTTGATGGATGTCCACCTAATATAAAAATCTCAGAAAATGATATTCAGAAAGATTTAGATAGAAGAAAGCCTGGACAATCAAAGTTTACTACTCAAAGAAAGGAAAGGGATAAAGTTCATATCTTGTCTGGAATCTTTGAAGGTAAAACTACTGGTACACCTATATCGATGATTATATATAATGAAGATATGCGCTCAAGAGACTACGAAACAATTAAAGATAAATTTAGACCTGGTCATGCTGATTATACTTATCTTAAAAAATATGGTATTAGAGATTATAGGGGTGGTGGAAGACAATCAGCAAGAGAAACTGCTAGTAGGGTTGCAGCTGGAGCAATCGCAAAAGTTGTTTTAAAAGAAAAAATTGGAAAAAAATTTAACGTAATCGGTGCAGTAACTCAATTAGGTATACTTGGTTGTAATATATCAAAATGGAATAGTAATCAAATTAGAAAAAATCCTTTTTTTTGTCCTGATAAATCTTCAGTCAAATTATGGGAAAAATATTTGCTTGAAATTAGAAAAGCTGGATCATCTTGTGGAGCTATAATTGAACTTAGAGCTTCAGGAGTTCCTCTTGGTCTCGGTGCTCCAATTTATTCAAAACTTGATGCTGATATTGCTTCTGCCCTAATGAGCATTAACGCTGTTAAAGGAGTTAATATAGGAGCTGGTATGAACTCAGCTTTTTTAAGTGGTACCCAAAACTCTGATGAAATAATTAAAAAAGGTAAAAAAACACTTTTTAAATCAAATAATGCTGGTGGAATTTTGGGTGGAATATCTTCAGGCCAAGAAATTATTGCATCATTTGCAGTTAAACCAACATCTTCAATATTACAAAGTAGAAAAACTATTGATAAATTTGGAAAAAATACTAAGATTTCTGTAAAAGGAAGACATGACCCTTGTGTAGGAATTAGAGCTGTTCCTATTGGTGAAGCTATGTTGAATTGTGTTTTGCTTGACCACTATCTAATGAATAAAGCTCAATGTCAAAATTAAATTTTTGATTTTACTTTAGATAAAATCACGTTCGATTTTAACGTACTAATAACCTTTTCTTCAATTGAATTTGAATCTAATCCTGCTTTTAAATACATATTTTCTGGAGTGTCTTGATCCAAAAAATAGTCTGGCAAAATCATTGATCTAAATTTTATACCTCTATCAATAAGACCTTTTTCAGTTAAATAATGCATCACATGTGATCCAAACCCTCCTATAGATCCTTCTTCTATAGTGATTATAACTTCATGAGAAGTTGATAGTTTTAATATTAAATCTTCGTCTAAAGGTTTTACAAATCTAGCATCTGCTACAGAAGTTGATATTCCCTTTTGGTTTAAAGACTCTGCTGCTTTTAAACATTCTTGCAACCTTGCTCCAAAACTAATTAATGCAACTTTTTTACCTTCTTTAATTATTTTTCCTTTTCCAATAATTAACTTCTCATCTATATTAGGTAAATTGACACCAATTCCATACCCTCTTGGGTATCTAAAAGCACATGGTTGATTATTAATTCCTACTGAAGTATTAATCATTTTAACTAATTCATTTTCATCACTTGCTGCCATTACAATAAAATTTGGTAAAGTTGCAAGATATGTAATATCAAATGAACCTGCATGAGTTGGGCCATCTGCGCCTACCAAACCTGCTCTATCAATAGCAAATCTAACTGGTAATGATTGAATAGCAACATCATGAACTACTTGATCATAGGCTCTTTGAAGAAACGTAGAATAAATAGCAGCATAAGGTTTGTATCCTTCTGTAGCTAGACCTGCTGCAAAAGTTACAGCATGTTGTTCTGCTATACCAACATCAAACATTCTATTAGGAAACCTTTTTGCAAATAAGTCCATTCCAGTACCTGATGGCATAGCTGCTGTAATACCTATGATTTTACTATCTTGTTCAGCATGTTTAATTAAGGTATTAGCAAAAACCTTTGTATATGTTGGAATTTTAGAAGTCGATTTTTTTTGTTCACCAGTAACTATATTAAACTTTGAAACCCCATGATATTTGTCTCCCGATCTTTCAGCTGGAATATAACCTTTTCCTTTTTGAGTTTTTATATGAATTAAAATAGGCCCCTTATGTTTAGAATTTTTTACATTTTTAAGAATATCTGTCAAAACAGATAGATCATGTCCATCAATTGGTCCAACATAATAAAAACCAAGTTCACTAAACAAAGTTCCTCCTGAAACTATATTTCTTAAAAAATCTTCAGCTTTTCCGGCTTTATCGCTAAATCTTTTTGAAAAAGCCGAAAAAATTAATTTTAAAGTTTCTCTAAAATTAAAATAAATTCTACCTGACAATAGTTTTGCTAAATAAGATCTCATTGCTCCGACAGGAGGAGAGATTGACATATCATTGTCATTTAATATAACAATTAACTTTGATTTTGTGGTTCCAGCGTTATTCATAGCTTCATAAGCCATACCAGCACTCATTGCTCCATCACCTATAACTGCTATAACATTATTAGAATTATTAGATAAACTATTAGCTACAGCAATTCCTAATGCAGAAGAAATTGAAGTCGAGCTATGAGCAGTGCCAAAAGGATCATACTCACTTTCTTTTCTTTTTGTAAAACCAGAAAGTCCATTCGCTTTTCTTAGAGTTCTTATTTTATTTTTTCTACCAGTAATTATTTTGTGGGGATAAGTTTGATGTCCAACATCCCAAATAAGTTTATCATTTGGTGTGTCAAAAATATAATGCAATGCTAATGTTAGTTCAATAACTCCGAGTCCAGCCCCTAAATGACCTCCTGTTTCAGCTACAACTTCAATTAATTCATTTCTTAATTCATGAGCTAATGCTTTTAACTGTTCAACATTAAGTTCTTTTAAATCAGAAGGAATATCAATTTTATCTAAATATTTATATTTGTTCATCTATGAAGCTCGATAAGTAATAAATTTAATTGAATCTATTAAATTTTTAGTTTTGGGTCCATATTTTTCTATTTCAAAAATAATTTTATTTTGTAAATTATAAAGATATTTAATTGATTTACTATATTTTAAAAGATTTATTAATGTCGCTTTACCTTTTTTTTTATCTTTTTTTGTTTTTTTTCCCGCTATTTTACTATCTCCTTTATAATCAATTAAATCGTCTGTTAACTGAAATAATAGACCTATCTGTGAACCAATAAAATTTAAATTATTAATGGTTTTGATGTTTTTTTTTTTAATAATTGCTGGTGCTATGCAGCAGAAACTAAACAGCTCTCCTGTTTTTTTTATTTGCATATTTACTACTTTAGAATAGCCAACTTTTTTATTTTCAAAATTTAAATCTAAATATTGTCCTCCAGCTATTCCTAGATGACCTGAACTTTTTGAAAGTTGATTTATTAATTTAATTTTTAAATCAGTATGTATTTTTAATTTTTTATCACTAATAATTTCAAAGGCTAATGTTAATAATGAGTTTCCTGCTAACACAGCTGTGGATTCCCCAAATTTTTTATGTGTTGATAACTTTCCTCTTCTTAAATCATCATCATCCATTATCGGTAAATCATCATGTATTAATGAATATGAATGAATACATTCAACTGCTGCTCCTAGTGCAATAAGAAATTTATAATTAACATTAAAGATTTTACCTACATCGACTAAAATTTTTGATCTAATTTTTTTTCCTCCTGAAAATAAACCATATTTCATTGGCTTTATTAGATATGTTTTTTTTTGTGATTTTATTATCTTTTGCAAATATATATTTATATCTTTAGCTACTTTATTAAGTTTATTTTTCATTTTTCTTTTTTTTGTAAATCTTTTTTAAAAGATCTTGTGCTTTAGATGATATATCTTTAGCTTTTTCTTTAAATTTATTTTCAATAATTTTATTTAGTTCAATTAAAGACTGATATTTATCAATTGATTTATTTAAATCTTTCTCTTTTTCTAATTCTTCTAATCTTATTAAAGCTTCTTTTTTTAGCTCATCTAATGATTTACTTTTCTTATTTAATATATTATTTGTAGATTTCATACTATATCCATAATAATTATTATATGAGAAACATCTATTCAATTAAAAAAATAAAAAAACATTTGATTAATAATGCTGTAGTGGCAATCCCAACTGAAACCGTATATGGGTTAGCTGGAAATGCCTATTCTGATAAAGCTGTTAAAAAAATATTTGCTTTGAAAAAAAGACCAATTATTAACCCTTTAATTATACATTATGGAAAATTAAATGATTTAAAAAAAGATTGTTATTTAAACAAAAATTTTAAAATTTTATTTAAAAAATTTTGTCCAGGTCCTTTGACTTTTGTGTTAAAAAAAAAGGTAACTTCAAAATTATCAAAATATGTAAATCTAAATAAAAAAACATTAGCTGTTCGCTTTCCAAATCACAAAATTACAAAAAATATTTTAAAATATATAAATTTTCCTCTTGCTGCACCTAGTGCTAATATCTCTTCAAAATTAAGTCCTGTTACTGCTTCAGATGTAAAAGATGAGTTTAAAAAAAAAATAAAATATATAGTTAATGGTGGAAAAAGTAAAATTGGTCTTGAGTCAACAATAATTAATCTTGTGGGGAAACCTGTGATTTTAAGACCTGGTGGTTTAGAAATAGAAAAAATTGAAAAAGTATTAAATAAAAAAATTAAAATAAAAAAAAATAGTAAAAATATATTGGCTCCTGGTCAACTAAATTTTCACTACTCTCCTGGAATACCTGTGAGACTAAATGCAAAAAGTCCTAAAAAAAATGAAGCTTTAATTCAATTTTCAAAAAGTAAGTATAATTATAAAAATTATTTTTACTTAAGTAGAAAAGGTAGTATGAAAGAAGCAGCAAAGGAACTATATAGTTTATTACGATTAATAAAAAAAATGAAATATAAGTCTATTGCTGTGAAAAAAATTCCAAATAAAGGCTTAGGAATTGCTATTAACGATAGATTGAAACGTGCGTCTTATAAATGATTAAAAATTCAATAGAGGTTAAAAATTTAGTCAAAAAATACAAAGAAAAACTAGCTGTTGATAACTTAAACTTTACAGTAAAAAATGGTGAAATTATTGGTCTACTTGGACCAAATGGTTGTGGAAAAACAACTACAATTGGTATGATATTGGGCTTATTAAAACCATCGAGTGGTGAAGTTTTAATAAATGGATCTAATATTGAGTTTAATAGAATTCAACTTCTTCATAAAATGAATTTTATTTCTCCGTATATAGAATTACCAAAAAAATTAACAGTAAAACAAAACTTAATTGTTTATGGAAAATTATATAATATCAAAAATATTAATGATAAAATAGAGTATCTCTCGATCAAATTAAGATTAAAAAAAATTTTAAATAATATAACGGGAGAACTTTCTTCTGGTCAAAAAAATAGAGTTAGTTTAGCTAAAGCTCTAATTAATGAACCTTCGGTCTTATTATTAGATGAGCCAACTGCTTCTTTGGATCCTGAGACAGGAGATTTTATTAGATCATTTTTGGAAAATTATAAAAAAGAAAAAAAAGTATCTGTTTTGCTTGCCTCTCATAATATGAATGAGGTTGAAAGATTATGTGACTCTATTTTAATGATGAAAGATGGAATAATTATTGATGAAGGCAGTCCAAAAAATTTAATAAAAAAACATGGTAGACAAAACTTAGAAGAAGTTTTTTTAAAACTTACAAGGAATGTTAATGAATTTTAACAAAATATATGGTCTTTTTTTAAGACATTTTTACTTGATTACAAGGTCTTTTCCAAGGATTTTAGATCTGATCTATTGGCCATCCATCCAAATTACATTATGGGGTTTTATTTCAAATTTTTTTGCAAACCATAGCACTTATTATAATGGAGCCGTTGGTGTTATTTTAACATGTGCAATACTTTATGATTTTTTATTCAGAACAAGCATAGGTTTTAATATGCTTTTTTTAGAAGAAATATGGAGTAGAAACTTTACAAATTTATTCATAGCTCCAATAAAGATGAGTGAAATAATTGTATCTTTAATTTTTACAGCTTTAATTAGATCTTTAATTGGACTTGTACCGGCGATTTTATTAACGTCTCCTATTTTTGGGATATCTATACTTGATCTTGGAATGCCTCTTTTTCTTCTTTTTTTAAGTTTATATATCTTTGGAATTACATTGGGATTATTTGTTTCAGCAGGATTATTAAGGTTTGGTCCTTCTTTCGAAAATATTGCTTGGTCAACTATGTTTTTATTGGCTCCTTTTGGATGTATTTATTACCCTATAGAAACATTGCCAGAAATCTTTCAAAATATTGCCTATGCTCTACCTCTTGTTTATATCTTTGAAGAAGCAAGAAGTATATTAATTGATCAAACTTTTAATTCTGCTCAAATTTTTAAAGCTTTTTATTTAAATGGAACTTATTTATTTATAGCAATTTCTTTATTTTATTATTCATTTGGTCAAGCAAGAAAAAAAGGATCCTTAATTAATATTGGTGAATAAATATATTAAAACTCAAAATTTAAATTTGTTTTAAATATTTTATTTTTATCTAAAAAAATTATTTCATCATTATCTAAATTTCCTAAGCCTTGCGATATAAAAGAAATATTATTTTTTTTTAAACATTCAGATCTTGGTTTGTTTGGAAATGCTCCAGTATCTCCACTAAAAATAAAAATATTATTGAATTTATTTTTGTACTTACTTAAAACAAAGAAATAATTGGGTATATCATTTGGCTTATCTTCAAGTGAATTTGCTATTTCCTCAGGATTTGGTCTTAATATATGATGTGCAAAAATATATAAATTAGATTTTGGTTGAAAATCGATATCTTCAATTAATTTAAAAGTTTGTTTAGAAAATTTCCATGGATTCATTGTTGTATCATCTATCAACAAATGTTGTTCATTGATTTTTATTTTTAACGGAAAATCCCATATAAAAATTTTTTTAAATATATCTCTTTTTGTATTTTCTTTTTTTGAACCTGTATCATGATTTCCTGGTGCTATTATAAAACTTAAAGTTTTTTTATTAATATACTCTATAAAATTATTCCATCTTTTTTCAGATGGATACGAAAGTACATCTCCAGTAAAAATTATCATTTTAAATTTTTTATGATTTTTATCTAAAAATTTAATTAAATTTGCTGATATTGTGCCGTAATTAGTACCTGGTCTTCCATAAGCATGTCCTACTATTAATATTAATTTATTAGAATTTTTATAAATTTTTTGATGATTTGATTCAAAACCAATAGAACATTTTTCTAAATCAACTTTTTTAAATTTTATATTATTGGGTGAAATAATAGACTTGATACTAAAAATTACTAACTTTCCCTTTTCTCTTAACAGTTTATATGCACTTGGTTTCGAAAATTCTAATAAAACACCAAATAAAACACCTAGTAAAAGTATAAAAAATAATCGCATAATCTTATTTTCTATTTAATTTGAGATATAATAGTATTAGTATTAATTTCCTAAATATTAACTTATAAAAAAACATGGATGAAATATCAATAAAAAATATACTTATTAAAATAGTTTTTTTATCTATTGTGTCTATATTGCTAAGAATAAGTCTTTCAAAATCTGGGCAGCATTGGGTAAATACATTTCAACAAACATTAACAATTGTATTACTCCCTATTATATCATTTGTTATAACAAATGTTATTGCAAATGACTTGGCTTTATCGTTGGGAATGGTTGGGGCTCTTTCAATCATTAGATTTCGTAACCCTGTAAAAAATCCTTTAGAGCTTGTTATCTTTTTTGGATTAGTTTCATTAGGAATATCTTGTGCAGTATCTTTAACTTGGTCTATATTTTTGGCTCTTACATTGATTGGTGTTTTTCAATTTGCAAATATTTTTAGTTTGATTTTTAAAAAAATTTTTAACAAAAATTTATTTAGTACATCTTTTAGTGAAGGAAATTCCTTAAATATTTTAGAAATTAATAGTAAAGTTAAAATAGAAGAATTGGAAAAAAGTAAATTTATTTTAAGTTTTTTCTATTCTAATGACCAAAGCTTATATTGCTATAAATTATCTTTTAAAAATGAAAGCGATGCAAAGGAATTAATTGATAAATATAAAAATAATATTGAGGTTATAGATTTAAAAGTTGATATTAATTAAAAATTTAAATGATGAAAAAAGTAATATTTATATTTTTTTTTTTAATTCAATCTCCATTATTGGCAAATAATAATAAATTTGGAATAAATTCTTTTTGTCATAATGAATTTAAAAATTTTAAACTTTCTGAAAAAATATATCCCTCTAAGATCTCTATAAATATTTTAGAATATAAATTAAACTCCTGGAAAAGAAACTCACTGAGAATGAAATTTTCAAGAGATGGAATAATTGAAAAAAAATATAAAAGAAAATTTCCCGCAATAGTTAATGTTGAATTTAATAACAAAATTAATTGTGAATTTAAAGCAACTGTTAGACCAGTTGGAGATTATAAAGATCATATATTAGTTACAAAATCTAAAGAAATATTTCAGAGTGTCTTTGTTCATTTAAAATCTGGAAATATTAATGGTTTTACTAAATTTAAACTTTTATTAACTAATAGTAGAAATAATGTTCATACGCCTAAACTATCTTCCTTTAAAGGGTATGGAGATAAAGAAATCTTTGTAGCACACTTGCTTAGAAATCTAGGATATATTGCTCCTCGAACTTCTAAAATTAAAGTAGCTATAAATAATCAAAATACAATTTTTATGCTTCTTCAAGAACATCCATCTAAAGAAATGCTGGAATTCAACAGCAGAAGAGAAGGACCAATTCTTGAAGGTGATGAAAGTTTATTTTGGGAATTTCAAAAACTTGATTTATTTAGTGCAGAAAATATTTCTTTGACAAGAATAAAAAACTCTAACTGGTCAATATTTAATGAAAAAACTTTTTCTACTTCACTATCTTCTATAAATTTATTAAATAAAGTATATTTAGATTATATTAATAAATACAATCCTAATAATTCCTGGAATACAGTTTTAAATAATAAAATTTTATCCTTTAATAATTACAAACAAGAAATAAATTTAAATGCATACGATATTTTAATTTATGGAATGGGAGCTGATCATAGTTTACGACCGCATAATAGAATATTTTACTATGATACAATTAACCAATATTTTGAGCCAATTTATTATGATGGTGATCCTTTCATTGTTTTGCCAGAATATAAAAAAAAAATTACTCTTAACATAAATAAAAAAAAATCAGTTAATAGTGTAATTAAATCAATTGAAACTATAAATATCGAAAATTTCCATAAAGATTTAAAAAGTTTAGGTTCTAATTTATCTAAAGAAAAAGTTAAAGAGTACTTAGAGATAATAAAAGAAAATATAAATAGTATTAAATTTGAAAATCAAAAAAACATAAAAAACCAAGATTATTTTAAAAAATATTTTATTAACTTGACTCAACATAATAAAAAACAAAAAATTTTATATAGTTTTTTTGATGAAAAAAATAACTTTTTTATTTGTAATGTTAAAAAGATAAATTGTAATAATAAAATAATATTAAAAAATGTAAATGATGTTTTAGAAGGAAGATTTAAGTATAACTTAATGCCTGTTCAATTTTTAGGTAAACTTGATTTTAAGGACAAAAATAATGTAAATTTTTTAAATACTGAATTCAACAAATTTAAATTATTAAAAATAAAAAATACTAAATTTTTTTTTAATGACGGTATAGAAATAAAAATTCAAGATAATAATATAGTAAATATTTTTCAAAAAAAATATTATGGAAAAGTAGTTGTTAATGGGGATGAATTAAAAAATTTTACTATTAATTTCTATGGTTTGGCTAAAAAAAATAATTTTGATTTAAGTAAAGTGGATCAAAAAACACTCACAGGATGCGTCACTTTTATTGATATAAAAATACACAAGTTAAAGTTATTTTCCAAAAATGGTCTGTGTGAAGACTCTTTTAACTTTATTAGAGCTGGTGGGATAATTGATGAAATAATTATCTTAGATTCATTAAATGATGGTATTGATTTTGATTTTTCTTCACTCCAAGTTAATAAAATAGATATAAAAAACTCTGGAAATGATTGTATAGATTTATCAAAAGGTAAATATAGTTTTGATAATATAAAATTAAATAATTGTGAAGACAAAGGTTTATCCGCTGGTGAAAAATCTTTGGTACAAATTAATAATATGCTTATTGATAATTCAAACCTTGCTATTGCCTCAAAAGATGAGTCAGAAGTATTAATCAATAGCTTATATGCAAATAATGTTAACTATTGTTTGACTGCTTATAGAAAAAAAGAAGAGTTTAGTGCTGGTGGATATATACAGTATAATAATCTAAATAATTGCTCAGATAAAAAAATTTATTCTGAAGAAGGTTCTAAAATAATAAAAAATGACTCCTAGAATTGAAGAAAAAATATTAATTTCAATTAAACAACTTTCTGAATTTAAAGAATATTTATATAACAAAAAAGCAAAATATCTTTTTCCTAAAAGAAAAATTGAAAGTTTATATTTTGATAATTTACAAAAACAAATGTTTTTAGATTCTGAGGAAGGTTGTGTTCCAAGAAAAAAAATAAGATTAAGAAGATACTATAATATCAAAGATAAAATTTATTCTAGTTCTAAACTAGAACTTAAAATTTCAAGCTATGAAGGACGTTTTAAAAAATCAATTAATATAGATAATTCTACTTATAGAAACTATATTAAAAAAGGCTACTTAGATGAAAACTATGGCTTATGTGAACCAAAATTAATTGTGAGTTATAATAGAGATTATCTTCAATTAGAAAAAGTAAGAATTACTATTGACGAAAATATCTCTTATCAAAAACACAATAGTAAAATATTTTATAATGACGAAGATATAATTGTTGAAATAAAAGCTAATAATGAAGTAAATAGAGATTATATCTTAAATTTATTACCTTTTCAAAGAACTAGATTTTCAAAATATTCTAGGGGTTTTTTAAAAACAATTAATGTTTAACCATAATTTGGTGCGCCTGCTAGGAGTTGAACCCAGAACCTCCTGATCCGAAGTCAGGCGCTCTATCCAATTGAGCTACAAGCGCAATAAGATATAATTACAATATAAAATGAAAAAAATCATTAAATTAATTGTTGATTTAAATAGCCAAACAAAAAGAATAGATACTTTTATTAGTTCTAATGAAAAAAAGCTGAGTCGTACAAAAGTTAAATACTTAATTAAAAATGGGTATTTAAAAATTAATAATATGAAAGTTTTTGACCCAGATAAAAAAATAAAATTAGATGATAAAATAAATTTAGAAATACCTTTTGAAAAAAAAATAAAAATTAAATCATATAAATTTAATTTAAATATTGTATATGAAGATAATGATATTTTAATAATTAATAAACCTGCAGGACTTGTCGTGCACCCAGGAGCTGGTAATTATGATAAAACTCTAGTTAATGCCTTAATATATTATGATAAAAATAATTTATCTTCCTTAAATGGAGAATTAAGACCTGGAATTGTACATAGGCTCGATAAAGATACAAGTGGCTTGATTGTGGTTGCAAAAAATGATTTTGCCCACATGCATCTTTCAAGACAATTTAATAAACACACTATAGATAGAAAATATGTTGCTATAATTTGGGGTAAACTAAGACCACAAAATGGAATAATAAAAACTTTTATAACCAGAAGTAGTAAAAATCGTCAATTAATGGAAACAAGTCAAACTAAAGGTAAGTTTGCAATAACAAATTATAAAACTATTGAAGTTTATGAAAGTGAAAAAATTCCAACAATTAGTATGGTTGAATGTAAATTAGAAACTGGCAGAACACATCAAATAAGAGTTCATATGAAATATAAAGGCAACTTTATTCTTGGTGATAAATCTTATAAAAAAAAAATAAAAAAATTTAAGGATATTGACTTAGATCTTGAAAATATAATTAATAATTTAAATGGCCAGTGCCTTCATGCCAAATCATTAGGTTTTTTACATCCAACAAAAAATGAAAAAATGTTTTTTGAGACAAAATTACCCCATAATTTAATTAATATTGTAAAAAAACTTAGAAATTTAAACATCTAAAAGGCCTTGTTTTTAACAAAATAAATTACTACATAAATACCTATAAACTAATATGACAACTAAAACCTTAAATTATAATTTACCATCTCTAAGTAATGAAGGGGGTTTATCTAGCTATCTAGTTCAGATTAAAAAATTTCCTATGTTGGCTGCTGAAGAAGAATATATGTTGGCAAAAAGCTGGAAAGAAAGAGGGGATATTAAATCTGCTGAAAAATTAGTTACTAGTCATCTAAGATTGGTTGCAAAAATTGCAATGGGATATAGAGGATACGGTTTACCTGTTAGTGAAATTATTTCTGAAGGTAATGTTGGACTAATGCAAGCAGTGAAAAAATTTGATCCTGAAAGAGGTTTTAGATTGGCAACTTATGCTATGTGGTGGATTAAAGCAGGAATTCAAGAATACATTTTACGCTCATGGAGCTTAGTAAAAATAGGAACAACAACAGCTCAAAAAAAACTTTTTTTTAATTTAAAAAAATTAAAAAATCAAATTTCCCCTAAGTCAGAAGGAGATTTAAAAGATCAACATATAAAAGAAATATCTGAAAGATTGAATGTAAGTAAAGAAGAAGTTGTATCAATGAATAGAAGATTATCTGGACAAGAAGCGTCATTAAATACTCCTATTGGTGAAGATGGAGATGAATGGCAGGATTGGTTAGCAGATAAAACAATGGACCAAGAACTGACTCTTTCTCAAAATCAAGAACTGGAAGAAAGAAAAAACTTGTTAAAAGAGTCAATGGTTATTTTAAATAATAGAGAAAAAGAAATTTTAAATTACAGAAGACTTAACGAAAAACCAGCTACCTTAGAAGAGTTAAGTAAAAAATATAAAATTAGTAGAGAAAGAATTAGGCAGATAGAAAATAAAGCTTTTGAAAAAATACAAAAACATATGCTTAATGCTGCTAAATCAAGAAACTTATTACCAACAAATTAAAGATTGAATGGATTTTCTATAAGAATAGTATCTTTTCGTTCTGGACTTGTGGATATACTCGAAATTTTTGCTCCAATAAATTTTTCAACTTCATTAATATATTTTTTTGCGTTTTGTGGTAACTCATTAATAGTTTTAATTCCTTTAGTAGAACTTTTCCAACCGGGGAAAACTTTGTAAATTGGTTTTACATTAAATTGATCTTCTGACGATGCTGGTAAATAATCAATTTTTTTTCCATTTAGTTCGTAACAAATACACATTTTAACTTCATTAAGATTATCTAATACATCAAGTTTAGTCAAAGCAACTCCATCAATTCCAGAAATTTTTATTGTTTGTCTTACAAGAACTCCATCAAACCAACCGCATCTTCTTTTTCTGCTAGTAACTGTTCCAAATTCTTTACCTTCGATACCAAGTTGCTCTCCAATTTCATCAGTTAGCTCTGTTGGGAATGGTCCTTCTCCAACTCGTGTGGTATAAGCTTTTGTTATACCCAAAACATAGTTAATTGTATTTGGTCCACATCCTGATCCTGTAGCAGCTGATGCAGCTACTGTGTTAGAAGATGTAACATAAGGGTATGTTCCATGATCTACATCTAACAAAATACCTTGAGCTCCTTCAAATAATATTTTTTTTCCTTCTGATTTGAATTCATCTATTTTTTTCCATACAGGCTGTGAAAATTTTAAAATTTGAGGGGCAATTTTTAATAATTGTTTTTTTAATTTGTCTTTTTTATAAATTTCTTTTCCCAAACCTTTTCTAATTGCATTATGATGTATTAATACTTTTTCAAGTCTATTATCTAAGTTTTTTTCTGAAATTAAATCCATAATTCTTATAGATCTTCTTCCTACTTTATCTTCATACGTAGGACCAATTCCTCTTCTTGTAGTACCTATTTTTGATTTTCCAGCTGCATCTTCCCTGATTTCGTCCATCTCTCTATGAAATGGTAATATTAAATTTGCCGATTCAGATATAATTAAGTTTTTTTCTGATACATCCACCCCTTTTGATTTAATTTCTTTTATTTCGTCTAATAAAGCCCATGGATCAACAACTACTCCATTACCAATGATAGAAATTTTATTTTTCCTTACAATGCCCGAGGGTAGCAATCTAAGTTTATATGTAATTCCATTGATAACTAATGTATGACCAGCATTATGTCCTCCTTGAAACCTAACTACAACATCAGCCTCACTAGATAACCAATCAACAATTTTACCTTTTCCTTCATCTCCCCACTGTGAACCTATAACAACTACATTTTTCATTTAAATCTTTTATTTACTTTAATTGTGTTTAAATGGTTAATTGGTCCGTAACCTTTTCCATATTTTGGCCCCGTTCCTATGGCATGGTTAACATACTTAATTGCCTTCTCACAAGATTTCTTTAATGTTTTTCCACATGAATAATAAGTAGCTATTGCACTAGATAGTGTGCAGCCAGTACCATGTGTATTTTTTGTATAAATTTTTTTATTTTTAAAAATAATTGTCTCCTTTCTGCTTACAAAAATATCACTCATAATTTTAGAAGGCAAATGCCCCCCTTTAATTAATATGTTGTTAACACCTAATTTTAAAAGTATATTCGCTGCAAAAATCATATCTTCTTTTGTTTTAATTTTTACATTGGTTAAAATTTCTGCTTCGGGAATATTAGGTGTGATTAAATTCACTTTTTTAATTAATTTTGATTTTAATAAATTAATTGCTTTTTTATTAATTAATCTAGTTCCTCCTTTAGCCACCATAACTGGGTCCAAAATTATTTTTTTAATATTTATTTTTTTTAATGATTTTATAATAGCCTCTATTATTTGAGTAGAATGTAACATGCCAATTTTTATTGCATCTGGTTTTATATCTTTTACCGTGAACTCAATTTGTTTAGATATTTCTTTTGGTGAAATTGAAATAATTGAACTAACACCTGTTGTATTTTGAGAAGTTATTGCAGTAATAGCAGTCATTGCATATGAGCCTAACGAGGTGACTGTTTTAATGTCTGCTTGAATTCCAGCTCCACCGGAAGAGTCAGAGCCTGCTATTATTAATATTTTTGACTTTGGTTTCAATTTAATTAATTGATTTTTTAACTATTTTAACACATTTTAAAAGTAAATTTTTATTTTCTGACTCAGCCATAATTCTAATTTTTGGTTCTGTGCCAGACTTTCTAACTAACATTCTACCTTGATTTTTTATTAAATCTTTTGCTTTTTTAATTGCTTTCCTGCAATTTAAAGAATTGATTATAGATTTATCTTTAACAAATATATTTTCTAATTTTTGTGGGGTAGGTTTAAATTCATCAAATAGTTCACTAGCTTTTTTTCCTTTTCTCATAGAAAACAAAACCTCAAGTGCAACCAATAACCCATCTCCTGTAGTTGCAAATTTTCCTAGTATAATATGTCCAGATTGTTCTCCTCCTAAATTAAATTTATATTTCTGCATTTTTTCTTTAACATACCTGTCTCCAACCTTTGCTCTATAAAATTTAATTTTATTTTTTATAAAATAATGTTTTAAACCATAATTTGACATTAATGTTCCTATTACACCTCCTTTAAGGATTTTTTTTCTCTTCCATCTTGCTGCTAACATTGCTATTATTTGATCTCCATCAACTATATTTCCCTTTTCATCACATAAGATTATTCTATCTGCATCACCATCTAATGATATGCCCAAATTTGTATTAAACTTTCTTGTTAATAACTGAATTTTTTTTGGATATGTTGAGCCACATTTTAAATTAATATTTAAACCATTTGGAGAATTTCCTATTGCATAAACTTTTGCACCTAAAGATTTAAGAAGTTTTGGTCCAGCCTTGTAGCCTGCCCCATTAGCACAATCTATAGCTATTTTTAGTCCTTTTAAATTAAAACTACTTGGAAAATTGCTTTTTAAAATTTTAACATATTTATCATTGCCATCTTCAAGTCTTTTTACTCTACCTAGCTTTTCTGGTTTTGAAAGGTTTGTTATTATTTTTGAATCAATTAACTTTTCAATTTTTTTTTCTATTTTATCAGATAATTTTAATCCATCTGGTCCAAATAATTTTAAACCGTTGTCATAGTAAGGGTTATGAGAAGCTGTAATCATAATTCCCATATTGGCCTTCATTTTTTTAGTCAACATAGCAAGACCGTTACTTGGCAAAGGTCCTAGAGTGTAAACATGCATTCCTGCAGATGCTAAACCTGAAACTAAAGCAGGTTCTAAAGTATAACCTGACAATCTTGTGTCTTTTGCAATAATTGCTATTTGTTTATTTTTTTTTAAATTTTTAAAATAAGTACCTGCAGCTAGACCAAATTTAAAAAACATCTCTCCATTTATATTTCCTTGATTTACCTTGCCTCTTATTCCATCTGTACCAAAATATTTTTTTGTCATTATTTTAAATAAAAAGAATTAAAAACTTTTATACTCTGATTAACTTCATTTACATCATGAATTCTAAAAATTTGAACTCCTTGCATCATACCATATAAAGCTGCACCAATGGTGCCTCCTAATCTTTCTTTGCTATCATTATTTCCTGATAGTTCTTTAATAAATTTTTTTCTTGAAATGCCTAACATTATAGGAAAACCAAGAGAATGAAAAAGAGAAACATTAGATATTAAAGTAATATTATGTTTCAAGTTTTTACCGAAACCTATTCCTGGATCAATTATAATATTATTATGTTTAATTCCTTTTTTTCTCACTTGTTTAATTTTATCTTCAAAGAAATCATAAATATCAAAAAGTACATTTTTATATTTAGGATTTTTTTGCATTGTTTTAGGTGTTCCTTGCATATGATGTATAACAAATGGAATTTTAGATTTTTTTAAAACATTAATCGTATTAGGATCGTGCTCCAAACCAGAAACATCATTGATTAAACTTATTTTATTTTTTAAACCTTTTTCCATTATCAAGCTTTTCCGAGTATCTAAAGAAATAAAAAAATTGTGTTTTTTTAATTTTTTTAAAGTTGTATTAATTCTTTTCCATTCTTTTTTTGTTTGAACTTCATCAGAACCAGGTTTTGTAGACTCTCCACCAATATCTATAATTTTACAACCTTCTTTTACCATTTTTTTGGAATGAATATATCCTAAGTTTTTTTTAGTATACTTGCCTCCATCTGAAAAACTATTGGGTGTTAAATTTAAAACTCCCATTAAAATTGGTATTTTAAATAAATTTATTTTTTTAAAAAATTTTTTTGCTATTATTGTTTTTAAATCCAAGTTAATTTTATTTTTTAAGATTTTGTTTTGATACTTTATTTGATTAATATGGATTCTTTTTTTTGAATTTTTGGTGAGTATTTCTATATTATCAAAAGAAATAAGATTATTTCCATTTAAAGGTAAAGATAATTTTTTTTTTACTTTTAACTTTGATTCTAAACCATAATAAAAATTACACGCTCTTGTGTAATACTTTTTCATTACAATCTAATGTACAGGATCTGGTTTTAAGCCAATAGAATCTAACGCTGAGGATTTTTCTTCTTTAGTAAGATCCATATCTTCTTTCCTATCAGGTGTTTTATTTTTAAGTATTAAATCACTAATTTCCTCTCCAGATAATGTTTCATATATTAACAAAGCTTTTGCTAGTTTATGTAGGTCTTCTTTTTTTTCTGTTAATACTTTTTTTGCTCTTTCATACCCTTTGTCTACAATTTTTTTAACTTCACTATCAATTTTTTTGACAGTTTCCTCTGACATGTTTTGTTGTTTGGTAACAGATCTACCCAAAAATACCTCTTCTTCATTCTCACCATAAGAAAGAGGTCCTAGTAGTTCACTCATTCCATATTTTGTTACCATGCTTTTTGCCATTCTAGTTGCCATCTCTATATCAGAAGAGGCTCCTGAAGTTACTTTGTCATGTCCAAATATCATTTCTTCAGCTATACGTCCTCCCATTGCTACAGCTATGTCAGAATACATTTTCTCTCTTGTAACAGATAATTGATCTTTTTCAGGTAGTCGCATCACCATTCCTAAAGCTCTTCCTCTTGGTATAATAGTCGCTTTATGTATTGGATCAGATGCTTTTTCATTCATAGCTACTATTGCATGACCACCCTCATGATAAGCTGTCAATTTTTTTTCATCTTCAGTCATTACCATAGATCTCCGCTCAGCTCCCATCATAACTTTATCTTTAGCTTCTTCAAATTCAGTTGAAGTGACAATTCTTTTATTTTTTCTAGCAGCAAGTAATGCTGATTCATTTACTAAGTTTGCTAAATCAGCTCCTGAAAAGCCTGGTGTTCCTCTCGCTACTATTCTTAAATTTACATCAGGTGCTATTGATATTTTTTTTACATGCACTTTTAAAATTTTTTCTCTACCAATTATATCT
>MDSV01189382.1_pt1 | contig 29005 bp, 29 predicted proteins | sample 810851 | NCBI WGS metagenome assembly MDSV01 (sample SAMN05326640, study PRJNA326480) | marine metagenome | isolation source: seawater | place: Atlantic Ocean: North East | collected 2012 | reverse complement strand
GAAACCGTTGCGAACTCCGATGAATCAATTGAAGGACATCCGTTGACCAAATGACCTGGGGTTGCGATTCTTTACGCGGTGAGCAAATTCTCACTTAGAACGATGTAGGCGTTGGTCTCATTGTCGGAGGCTAACGCTTTCTTTTTCTGCGGTCACAGTGACCGCGTCGGGCGTGGACAATCCACGCAACAACAGCAGTAACCGGAAGTACGCAATGCGTGACTCCTTTGCTGCACTAACACCGTAGGAGTACGAATGCGTACTACAGGAACCGTGAAGTGGTTCAACGATCAGAAAGGATTCGGATTCATCACACCGGCGGACGGAAGCAAGGACTGCTTTGTTCACCACAGTGCCATTCAGGCTGAGGGATTCAAGACCCTCGCAGAAGGTGCTACGGTTGAGTTCGACATCGTTGAAGGGGCCAAGGGCCCTGCCGCGGAGAACGTCGTCGCGACCTGAAAACCGTGACGTGAAAGAAGTCCAGGAGGCTGTCCCATGCATTTGGGGCAGCCTCCTTTTTTTCTGAGCACTAAGTAATCGGTCTGAGGATGTATTGTTGGTCCCTAGCCATCTGTCCGACATCGGCATGTTGAGGAATAGAGTGGGCGCTGAGGGACTCGAACCCCCGACCCCCTGAATGTAAATCAGGTGCTCTAACCAAGCTGAGCTAAGCGCCCTACTGAGTTTACAGAGGGACAATCTCCAAACTCCCCCCTGTCTCACCACTTTGACGGTTCAGTCAGCCGATTTAGAGGCCAAAACGACGTTACCGTCAGCACAAGATAAAACCCTTCCCTCTCGATTGGAGGGGTCTGTCTTTGACAGCCTTTATAGGCGACACTCATTTTCTGTTAATCTGTAACTGATGGAAATGTCTTTTTAAGGAGCCTCGCTCATATGAACCGCGCCGTCGCCTACATCCTCTCTTTTGCCCTCGCGGCTCTCATATCCGCTCCCGTCTACGCACAACAGTTCGGAGGACCGCTAGCAGTAAGCGGCAGTCAAATCCTGGTCGGGGAGTCTGGAAACCAAACGCTTTCAGGTATCGTCTACGTATTCGAAGAAGTAAACGGCACCTGGAGCGAAATCGATCAGATACAAGTAACCGAGGCGATTCGCTCTCCGGATGGATTCGGAAGGGCGATCGTAGCTGACCAAACGACACTCCTCGTTGGAGCACCGATTGAGGGCTATGCATACCTCTTTGAGCGCTCCGCAGAGGGTGCGTGGGGTGAGCCGACGCCAATGAAAGGGCAACCCGACTCGGGCTTCGGTGCAGCTGTCGCGCTGACCGACCGTTACATGATCGTCTCCGCACCGGAGGAGGAAGCTGGTGTAATCTACGTGTGGGATCGTTCAGCTCCCCAAGACCCAAAGAGGTTAGAGGCACCCGACGGAGTCGACGCCTCTTTCGGGTCGTCAGTCGCAACCGATGGAGTTCACCTGCTCGTCGGGGCAGCCGGGCGACGTGGAGGTGCTGGTTCGGTGCACACGTACACGCTCGAAGGGCTAAATGCACTCGGCCAGCTAACCACGGATGACTTACCAGATCGCTCGGCCTACGGAAGTGCCATCGCCGTGCATCAAGGAACCGCATACGTAGGCGCTTCTGGATTCGACGACCGCGCTGGTGCTGTCTTCGTGTTTGAATTGGATGAAGGAATCTGGACAGAAGTTGCGCCACTCCGACCGATTATCGCAGCTCCTAATAGTCAATTCGGTGCATCGGTCGCACACACAGATGAAGGTCTTCTAGTCGGCGCACCCGGTGCGAACGGAGGAGAAGGTGCCCTTTATCGCTTAGGTCAGGATATGACACAAGTGAGCATTCTAGAGAGCGAGACCGCTGGTGAAGGCGCGGGGCTAGGTGGTTCTGTGGTAGCAGCTGACGGCCTCAGCGCGGTCGGTGCGGTCGGTGTTGACGAGCGTGCGGGTGCTGCCGTGATCTATGCCGAGTGGAGCGAGCAAGGGACCGTTATAAACGACGCACGTGGATTCCCTTCGATCACGGGTGAAGAGATTGAGTGTGCTGAAGGAAGAGCCGATGTGTTTGATTGCGAGAGTGTCAACATCGTCTCCTTCATGCCGATCAACGAAATCGGTGGAGTGCGCGGTACTCGTGTCAACGACATCTGGGGATGGACGGACCCCGAAAGTGGAATTGAGTACGCGATCGTTGGACGAACCAACGGGACCTCATTCGTTGACCTAAGTGATGCTTCAAGCCCGGTCTATGTAGGAGATCTACCCAAGACCCCCGGCTCGAGAAGTGCCATCTGGAGAGACATGAAAGTGTACAGCGATCATGTATACATCGTAGCTGATGGAGCCGGGGCCCATGGGGTTCAGGTGTTCGACCTACGAGAGCTCCGTAGATTCCAAGGAGACCCGATCACCTTCGAGGAGACTTTTCACTACGACGGTATTCACAGCTCACATAATATTGTGATCAACGAGGATACCGGGTTCGCGTACACCGTAGGGAACAGCGGTGGTGGCGAGACCTGCGGAGGCGGATTCCACATGCTGAACCTCGAGGACCCGGCACACCCAATTTTCGATGGTTGTTACGCAGATACGAACACAGGCCGACGCCTTACAGGCTATTCACACGATGCCCAGTGCGTGATCTACCATGGCCCGGATTCTGAGCATAGCGGAAAAGAGATCTGCTTGGGATCAAACGAAACAGCACTAAGCATCTCAGACATGACGGACAAGAGCGCACCCAGAACACTGGCTAGCGCGACTTATCCAAATGTCGCGTACGCACACCAAGGATGGCTTACAGAGGATCATCGGTACTTCTACATGAACGACGAAGGAGACGAACCGAGTGGGCTCGTTGAAGGAACCCGTACACTCGTATGGGATGTCCAAGACCTCGACGACCCAATTCTTGTTTACGAGTACATCGCCGAAACAACGGCCACGGACCATAACCTCTACATCGTAGGAGACATTATGTATCAGTCGAACTACGACGCCGGTTTTCGAGTCATAGATATCTCACAACCAGAACGTCCTGTAGAGATCGGATACTTCGACACATCGCCGTACCAAGGCGGAGCTTCCTGGAGCAACTATCCGTTCTTTGAAAGCGGCATGATCGCCGTTACCGGAACTGGTGACGGGCTCTTCATCCTTAAGGATGTGTCTAGGCGATTGATCAGCTGATTGACGGAGGTTAGCCGCAGCTAACAGTGGTCTCACTGAAAGATCGCGATCCTGCCGGATTACGATAGTAAAAGATAAAGTCCCAATAGAAGCCCTCTTCGGCGAGCCGTTGTATTGGTTGAGAATTGATAGTCGATCCAGACTCGACCACCTGAGACCTGAACTCCGTTGACATCACTGCGGAGCTCACAGACTCGCTTCCAAGGACCTCACCGCTAGCCAGACTGCGGAACGTGAAATCGGCCTCTCCAAAACGACCGAATTGACCATCATCACCTACCGCAGTAGCTGTGACGACCACATCGCAAATAACCTGAGTACTGGCTTGCGCTACTATCGTATCCACAGACTGAACAGTTACCTGGAAGTCGACTTCGACGGTGCCACTGCATCCGGCCAAGACAAACGCAAATGCTATGAAGGATGATGGCTTCATGTCGTGCTCGGGCTCTCTTGAGACATTCTATCCGGCAAACATGGGACCAACCCAGCATTCTGCAACCGCTGAACATTATCTGTGTACAGTGTTTCGTTCACGCTCCCTGAGTGCAATTAAATGACGGACGTTACAATCATCGGTGGAGGCATCGTCGGCCTCTCGACGGCACGCGCACTCCTCCGTGAAGAAAACATCAGTGTGCGAGTGTTAGAGAAAGAGTCAGGGCTCGCTCAACACCAAAGCACACACAATAGCGGAGTGCTCCACGCTGGCCTCCAATACATGCCGGGCTCGTCAAAAGCCCGCTTGGCTCGAGAAGGCATTCGACAAATGACCTCCTTCTGCGCAGAGCACAACATCGAACACGAGATTTGCGGTAAACTGGTCGTAGCCAACAACCGAGCCGAGTTACCACTCCTAGAAGAGATATTCAACAGAGGTGTCGCCAACGGCCTTCAAGGGTTGAGACGACTTTCTGGGGCCGAGGCGAAGGAAATCGAACCCCACGTGAACGCCAAGGCGGCGATTCTGGTTCCAGAAGAAGGGATCGCAGATTACGGGCGAGTATGCGCCACGCTCGAAATACTGCTTATAGAGGCGGGAGCAGACATCGTAACTGGAGCAGAAGTGAGGCTCCTAGAAAGGCGATCCGGTCTATGGAGGATCACCACCACTTCGGGGGTCTTTGAAAGCCGTATGATAGTGAATTGCGCCGGTCTGCACTCGGACCGGATCGTTACCATGGCCGGAGGTAATCCTGGATGCCGCATCGTTCCATTCCGTGGCGAGTACCACCGGCTTAGCCCAGAGCGTGAGCACCTAGTTCGACACCTAATCTATCCCCTGCCCGAACCCGGATTCCCCTTTCTCGGTGTGCACTTTACACGTCGCACAGGCGGTGGCATTGATGCAGGACCAAACGCGGTTCTAGCCTTCGCGCGAGAAGGCTACGACCTAGCAACAATCAACCTTCTGGACTTGAGCAGTGCGCTGACTTTCCCGGGGCTCTGGTACTTCGTGGCCAAGTACCCGCATATGGTGGCCCGTGAGCTAGGCCAATCTTTCGATCGCCGGCGTTTCGTAACCGCGCTGCAGCGACTCGTACCAGAAGTATCCCACCAGGACCTCGTACCTTCCGGTTCAGGAGTCCGGGCCCAGGCCATGGACGCAAGAGGTGAACTGATTAATGACTTCGTTTGGTCCCAAAGCCCGGGAGCGGTTCACGTTATTAACGCTCCCTCGCCAGCCGCAACCGCCTCGCTCGTTATCGGAGGAGAAATAGCTACCCAAGTGCAGAACCAACTCGTCAGATAGCTTCCACCGTACCATCCGACGTGGACCACACACCCACGTCACTCACAGAAAAACCAATCTTGATCTGAGCTACGGCCTTTTCGCTACCAGCTCGATCTCTACACAAGCGTTCATTGGTAGAGCAGCGACACCAACCGTAGTGCGCGCTGGCTGCGGGGCCTCGAAGCGAGTTGTATACGCTTCGTTCATGGCCGAGAAATCGTTCATATCGGTAAGGTAAACATTGACTTTAACTACATCTTCGGGGCCTAGCCCACCATCAGCCAAAACTGCAAAAAGATTATCAAAGCACTGATGAGTCTGATCCCCCACTCCTCCCTCTCGAAGTCCTCCGGTTTCTGGATCAATTGGTGTCTGACCGGAACAAAAAACATGCGTACCGTCGTCAATTGCATGAGAGTATGGCCCGATAGCAGAAGCAGTCGGACTAGAGAGAGCCACTCTTGCCATCAGCGGATGATCGCCATCGGCAGGAGCACTACATACCCTAGTACTAGTAGCACCGGTGCCGCTGTGATCGAACCCTGTGCTAAGAGCCAGTAGCCCAAAGTCAGAGCGGCAATTCCTCCCACTCCAAGGGCCGCGTTCACCTTGGTGAAACGCAAATTGCCAGAGGCGTCTTTAGTTTTATTCTTCGACATATCAGGATCCTAGATGGGTGCGTCGGAGGGGTCAATCTCCTAGGTGGTGATTTAGCTCTCTGACAGGTATCCCCAAGAGCTCAGCCGCAGACTCTTGGTCCCCGCCGACCCGATCGAGGACCCTATGCACATGCAGGCGTATCACAGCCTTAAGTGTGACATCTTCAACATCAGTATCATGACTCTCGAGAATGAGGTGGTCAGCCCCTATGACGGTACCTCGTGCAACGATCGCCGCCCGCATAAGGGCATTCTCAAGCTCTCGAACATTGCCGGGCCAAGGGTGATGTTGAAGTCTCAGCAAGGCCTCATCCGAGATCCTTCTGACATCTCTTCCTGTCTCCTCCCGAATCTTGCCTAAGAGGGCGGTCGCGATCATCTGAATGTCACCGGGGCGCTCTCGCAGAGGGGGTACGTTGATCTCCACCACTTTGAGCCGGAAGTATAGATCCTCCCTGAAGCGCCCTTCCTCGATCAAGCGTTCGATTGGACGATGCGTGGCACCGATAACCCGAGCCTTTGTAGACCGCGGCTCCTCTCCACCCACTGGATAAAATTGACGCTCCTGCAGCACCCTGAGGAGCTTAGTCTGAAAGTCAGGGCTTGTATCTCCAATCTCGTCCAGGAAAATCGTCCCTTTACCCGCAAGTTCGAAGTAGCCTTTCCGTGATCCTGTAGCACCAGTGAAAGACCCTTTCACATGACCGAACAATTCTGACTCAAGGAGAGAGTCCGTCAGGGCCGTGCAATTGACCGCAATGAAAGGTTCACTTGAAACATCAGAGTTGTCGTGGACACCTCTGGCAATGACCTCCTTCCCTGTGCCAGTCTCCCCACGAATCAGCACGGTGGCGCGATTCGCTGCGAGCACACCAATCGTCTTGTAGATATCGATCATGCGGGGATCACCACCAATCAGACGTCCCCTCGGAAGTGCCAGTGCTTCCTCTGTTTCCGCCGTCGAGTCCAGAAGCTCACGTTCCTTGAAACAGCGGTCAGCCAGTGATTGTAGTGCTTTGGGGTCCACAGGTTTAACCAAGAAATCAAAGGCACCCGACCTCATCGCCGATACCGCCGTCTCCATGTCATCATGAGCCGTCATAACCACGACCTCTATGCCATCAGTCGAGGTGCGGATCTTGTCTAGGAGTTCCAGCCCCGTCATCCCAGACATACGCACATCAGTCACTATCATTCCCGGATCAAATGCAGCGACACGAGCCAGTGCTTGTTCCGCACTCTCCGCAGTCTCAACTTCATATCCAGCATGGGTTAGACGAGTCTTGAGGACTTCTAGTCCATCCTTGTCGTCATCAACGACCATGATCCGAGCATACGTGTGTTTAGTCATGATTCCTTTCCTACCTGATCAGAGGAATCGAGATCCCACCACGCCGGCGCATCTGGGAGTTCAACGGCTCTCAGCCTAGCCAGTTTCTCAAGATTCCGACTCTGGCGACCTCGGATCATGAAAAGCAAGACTAGCGATAACAGCAACCAAAAGATGGCCGAGTGACTCAACAGGAAAAGCCACCCATATCTCTCCCGCACATGTCTTTTCCAGTCTTCCTCGAACTGTCCAACGGTCACACCGAACGTTTCACGGAAAGCATTTTCGAACGATCTATCACTTAACCAACGATCCAGAAAGGTCCTAAGCCCCGCTTCACCACCTGTTTCAAGTACATAAGTAACTGCACTAGCAGCCAGTAAATAAGCCGTCCTCGCTTCTTCACGATCGGCCGGCCAGCGGAGCGTCAATGTCTTCATCTCAGGAGCTCGGCCGAGTGCGATCAAGACGCGTAATCTCCACGCGCCCCCGACGTCGAAGCCCCCGGAAGCCCACTGAGCATATCCTTCGTTGAACCACCTTGGGATCCGAAGATTACCCAAGTAGTCGGCAAGGCCGAGGTGAGCCCACTCGTGGCGTAGAGTGCGCAATCCCTCCCCATCGACGACCCGAACTCCCTCCCCGGTAGGCATGACCAAGGTATTCCATGCTGGGATGGCCACTCCCGCACGCCACTCAGGTACAACGCCACCGGTTATTTGGTCGAAAGCCGCGGCTGAGTGTCCAAGAACAACGTGCACACCCGCTGGTACGTGTGCCGGAAGACCTGGGAGTGGCTCGAATGCATCGACCAGCTCACCAACGCGCGCAGCGATCCGCTCGTCCGCTTCTATATGGTGAATCAGCGCTCGCTTCGAAGACGTGACTACGTAGGCCTGACCGTCCATAGAGTCAGGCACTGGAGGGAAAGACACATCCTGTCCCGAAGCAGCGTTAGCTGCGACGATCCCCAAAAGCAGGGTCTTCGCCAAAATCAGTATGCCCATCGGATCACCGGGGTGACCGCGACAGCCAACATTCACTCTGACCGAGCCCACTCAGCAATCGTCGCCAGATCCTCAGGCAGCTTAGACTCGAAGATCATCTCCTCGCCCGTTGTAGGGTGTTGGAATCTGAGTTCCGCTGCGTGGAGGAATTGCCTACCAATTCTGCGTGCGAGTTCATCGACCCACCTTCTGCTTGGTCCACCAAGCCCTCTCTCCCACCCCAACCCATAGGTAGCGTCCCCCACTACCGGATGACCCACGTGCTCAAGATGCACACGGATCTGATGCGTTCGCCCTGTCTTGAGCGCCACGTGGAGCAGATCAGCTCGAAGCCATCTCTCGCGCACCTCAAATCGCGTTGTGGATTCTTTTCCATCCTCCAATATAGCCATCCGCTTTCTGTCCCTCGGATCCCTACCTATCGAAGCGTCTACCACAAGTGGTGAGTCGGTCAGGTGACCCCACGCCAAGGCGAGGTAAAAGCGTTTCATTCGTCGGATCCTAATAGCTTCTGAAAGAGCTCTGTGGCTCGCATCAGTCTTAGCCACGACAAGGAGACCGGAAGTGTCCCGGTCAAGACGGTGGACAATGCCTGGGCGCGCTCTCCCCCCCACACCTTCGATGTCAGGAAAGTGCCAGAGCAGTGCATTAACTAGCGTCCCCGAACGATGTCCCGGTGCTGGGTGGACCACCATACCTGCATCCTTGTCCACCACTAGAAGGTCCTTGTCCTCGTATACGATCTTAATGGGCAGGTCCTCGGCTACGGTATCTACCGCCTCGGCTTTCGGTACTTCCACCTCGACAATACTTCCCGGCGATACAACCTGAGACTTCCTCGCTTTCCGACCGTCCAGAGTGACTCGTCCCTGAGCAAGGAGCTTTTGCACTCGAGCCCGAGACAACTCCAACCGATCAGAAACAAACCGATCAAGGCGCTGCTCTTCTTCTCCCGGCTTCGCTCTCAGCGTGTGTCTCTCCATAGCGTGATCCGGGTCAGGCTCCTCGTTATCCTTTAGCTGTCAGGCCAATCCAAGCTTCAAGCCCATCAACATCTACAGAACGAACATGGTCTCGGTCCCCCTCGGCCACAGTATCACGAATCTCCACTCGAACAGCGAGCGTCTCCCTACTGATGAACTCTTCGTACGCCCTTGCCGCTTCCTGAATTGAGTTTGGTCCCGCAGTGACGAGCTCTATCCGATCGGTGATTTCAAGACCTGCATCACGTCGGAGTCGCTGAATTCGGTTCACGAGCTCACGCGCAATACCTTCGGCTCGAAGCTCGGCGTCAAGTTCAGGGTCAAGCGCCACAGTGTAAGCTCCCTCTCCCTTCACAACCAGGTTGCCTGCCGCCTCTTGGACGACTTCAAGGTCACCCAGCTTGAGTGAGACTTTCTGCCCATCCACTTGGATCATTAGCTCCTCTCCAGCCTGCCAGGCAGAGAGCGCTGACTGATCTAGGGCTCGGATCATGTTAGCCACATCGTTTGTCCGCTTACCGAAACGCCCACCTAAGGAACGGTAGTTCGGACGAGCAGTAAGCGTCGCAATTCCGTCTACCGAAGATAGAAATCCGACATCCTTCACATTAAGCTCGTCCTTAACTATCTCGAGCATGTCCCCAGAAAGTTTTCGTCCGCCTGGTAAAACGGCTCGCACTCCCCTCAGTGGTTGCCGAACCCGGATCTTAACGTCCTCGCGAGCCGCACGACCTAGAGAGGCCAGTGCCCTCACTGCATCCATGTCCTCTTCGAGGTTAGCGCCACCGACCACAGCCTCACGCTCCACCGAAGACATCCCAGTAGGAAACGGCTCCAGGTGCACGCTACTACCACTCAAAGCCCGATGCACCCAGTCCGCAGCGAAGGGAACGCACGGAGCCGCAAGTAGGCTGACGCTCCGCAGAGCATCGTACAGGGTTCTAAATGCTGCACGCTGGTCTTCCGCGTCATCTGAGTTCCAGAAGCGAGATCTGCTCCGGCGTACATACCAGTTTGAAAGATCTTCAACTACGAAGTCTCCCAGGATTCGATATGCCTTAGTGAGCTGGTAACTATTCAGCTCATCGCTTACCTCCCCTATGACCGAATCCACCTTCGCCAGAAGCCAGCGGTCAAGCAGCGGGCGGTCTTCTGGCTTTGGATCCTTGTCCGAGGGCACCCACGACTCGACACTCGCATACAGTGAGAAAAATCTGTAGGTATTGAATAGGGTATCGAAGAATTTCCTGGCTGCCTCACGGACACTCTCTGGGTCATAGCGCTTGGGAAGCCACGGGTTCGATGAGGTTATAAAGTACCACCTTACCGCATCTGCACCGTGGTCATCGACCGCATCCCAAGGGTTCACGGTATTACCCTTAGACTTGGACATCTTCTGGCCCTGAGCGTCCAGGACAAGATCGTTTACCAGACAGTTTTTAAACGATGGGCCGCGGCCAAGCATGGTTGAGATCGCAAGCATCGAGTAGAACCAACCCCGCGTTTGATCTAACCCTTCACAGATAAAGTCTGCAGGAAAGTGGTCCTCGAACTCGTCGACATGATTGAACGGGTAATGCCACTGTGCATAAGGCATGGCTCCTGAGTCAAACCACACATCAATCACTTCCGGTGACCGATGCATAGTCCCACTGCATTCCTCGCAATCCCACTTGATCGAATCAATAAACGGTCGATGCGGGTCGAAATCCTCTCCCAAAGGACCGGCCTTTTCCTCAAGCTCTTCGAGTGAACCGATCCAAGTCACGCAGGACGGATCAGAGTCACATATCCAGACAGGAAGAGGCGTGCCCCAATACCGGTCTCGAGAAAGCGCCCAGTCGATGTTTCCTCTTAGCCACTCGCCGAACCTCTTCTCTCCAACCTCTGGCGGATGCCATCGAATCTGATCGTTATTTGCGAGAAGCTCATCCTTTAGCTTGGATGTGGCCGCAAACCAAGAATCAATCGCGACGTAGAGAAGTGGTGAACTGCATCGCCAGCAGTGCGGATAACTGTGTACGATGGTACTTGCCTCGAAAAGCAGCTCCCGGTCGCGTAGCTCTTCAACTAGGACTGTATCGGCGTCCTTGACGAACTGACCGCCGACCAAGACAACCTCCGGGTCAAAGCAACCGCGACTGTCGATCGGATTCAGCATTGGTAGGTCGTGACGTTGTCCGGCGGCATAGTCATCCGCCCCGAACGCTGGGGCCATGTGAACAATGCCCGTGCCGTCGTCAGCACTTACGAAGTCCTCTGCCACCACAGTCCATCCGTTTCCACGCTCACCCGGCTCCGGCACAAGATCAAGCGGGCGACGGTATCGCCAGCCGACTAACTCACTACCCAAATAACTTCGAGCGATCTCGACCTCCTCACCGAACAGAGCTTCCACCCTACCTTCGGCGATGATGTACCGCCGTCCATCTCTTTCGACCTCTACATACACGAGGTCCGGATGAACAGCGAGACCAGTATTCGATGGCACCGTCCATGGCGTGGTCGTCCAGGCTAAAATCGCTCTCTTACGAGGGTCTGGGTCCCCATTTTCGGTGAGCACTTCGGCTACAAAGGTGAGGGATGGATCCTCCACATCCTTATATCCCTGCGCCACCTCGTGCGACGAAAGAGCCGTTCCACAACGCGGGCAATACGGAACGCTCTTGTGCCCCCGATATAAAAGTCCCTTGTCAGCGAAGGTCTTCAGAATCCACCACACCGACTCAATGTACGGTGTATGGAAAGTCACATATGGGCGCCAGTACTCAAGCCAGTAACCGATTCGCTCGCTGAGCTTTTCCCACTCCTCCTTATACGTGAATACCGAGTCCTTACAGGCCTGATTAAATTCGGCAATCCCGAGGGCCTCGATCTCCGGCTTTCCACTTATTCCGAGCTTCTTTTCAGCCTCAATCTCGACTGGTAGGCCGTGCGTGTCCCAGCCAGCGATTCGAGTAACACTGTGTCCGAGCATCGCGCGGTGTCGGCACACGAGGTCCTTGATCGTCCGACTCAGAATATGGTGGAGTCCGGGACGACCATTTGCGGTCGGGGGTCCCTCGTAGAAGACAAAACGTTCACCGTCCGCGTTCGCGGTCAACGTCTGTCGAAAAAGGTCTTCGTCACGCCAGCGCTCGAGGATGTCCTCTTCGATAGCAAGCAGGTTTCCGGGAAGCTCGGGATAACTCATATCGTTTACAATAACTGAGAAGGTCTTTCGGGGGACCAACGCCAAATCGCGTCGAGATTACATCTGTCCGACTATTCTTTCTAATAGCTGGGTCAAGTCGGGTTCGGCGGCGCTAGCCACCTCGATAATTCGTGACACATCTACTGGTTCCAATGCATCCGGCAGGCATTGATCCGTGATTATACTCATCCCCATTACTCGCATACTCATGTGTCGAGCAACGATTACTTCAGGCACGGTGGACATACCAACGATATCCGCACCAAGACGTCGCAGCATACGATACTCAGCGCGAGTTTCTAGTTGAGGACCCGGGACCGCGACGTAAACACCTCTATTTAGGCTAATCCCTAATTTGAGAGCCTCACGCATCGCTAGACCCTGAAGGGCGCGGTCATACGGCTCAGACATATCCGGGAACCGGGGCCCGAAACGATCGTCATTCGGACCCACGAGTGGACTGTCTCCAAGGAGATTAATGTGATCGTCCAAGAGGACGAGTTCACCCACACCCCACAATGGATTCATGCCGCCTGATACATTCGTGACGACGAGTGTCTCAGCCTTCAAAAGACTCAGTACACGGATCGGGAATGTTACCTCCTGGAGTGAATATCCTTCGTAGCGGTGGAACCGTCCCTGCATGACCACAACGGGTGTGCCCTCAATCGTACCGATAATAAGCTGCCCCGAATGGGTTTCCACAGTTGGTTCAGGGAAGCCGTCCAGATCGATATATGGGATTGTCGACTCTACGTTGATGACGTCTGTTAGCGCGCCAAGACCTGTACCGAGGACGATAGCAACTCGAGGAACTAATTCACCAGTCTGATGACCTCGAATCGCCTCCGCGGTCGCCTCTGCTCTAGTATAGAAGTCTTTATTCATAGTGAAACGCTCACTCTCTCCGCCTGAAGATCGCGAGGGCTCGAATCAATCACGCCGTATATCCCGGCCTTGGACCAAAAAGAGCTGTTCCGATCCGAACCATAGTGCTGCCTTCGCGGATCGCTATATCCAGATCGTTAGTCATTCCCATGGATAGCTCCGTTCCGAAACCGTCCAAAGAAGCTACAAGCGACTCTGAAAGCCTGCGAAGGGAGGTGAACGCCGAAGTAAGCACTGCCTCGTCATCTACAAATGGTGCCATTGTCATCAGCCCGCTCACTCTGAGTCCAGGAAGTTCTGCCAGCTCAGCGATCTCTTCGAAGGCGGACTCAATCATGAACCCACCCTTGGATTCCTCTCCAGAGGTATTCACCTGTGCTAGGACTTCTACAAGCCCTTCACCCTCTAAACTCGACGTTGAAATCTTACGTGCGAGCTTCAGTGAATCGACCGAGTGGACGACATCTGCAACAGCGAGGACACGCCGAGTCTTACGACTCTGTAGATGTCCGATCATGTGCCACTGTGCACATTCGGCCCCGAACTGCTCTACTTTTGCCTCTAATTCTTCGACCCGATTCTCTCCCAAGTCCTCAAGTCCAGCCTGAAGCGCAGCCTCTACGCACTCAAGAGGGTGTGACTTTGTCACAGCAATCAGTCTCACCGCTCCACTGGTGCGACCTCCAGCTTCTTCGGCCATAGCAATCTGGTCTCGTACGCGTGGGAGTGTCTCTGCCAAGCGTTCTGAGTAGGTCTTAAGGAGAGATGACATGATGGGACGAGTAAGTACAAAAAAGAAGGGACCCCGCCGGAGCACCGGCGGGGTCCCTAGGATCCTGACAGGCTCCGGTTTAGCGAACCTGGAAAGTAATGGGGAACTGCACCCATACAGGCACTTTCTTATCTCTGTTCAAAGCCGCAGAGAAACGGTAGACATCGGCCACTGCCAAGGCGGCGTCGTCAAGCGCTTGGTGTCCAGAAGTCTCGGAAATCCGAAAGTCCTGCACGATGCCACCTTCGTCGATGAAGAAAAAGACAACTGCTCTACCACCAATACCCGCATCACGGAGTAGCGGCGGATACTCGCGCTCCATAGCCCGTACCACTTCGGCACGGTTCAGGATGGACGGTGCAACAGTGAAGGGAGTGAATGTTGGCGCAGCAGAAATATCGACAGCCTCTTCTTCAGGTGGAGGCGGCAGATCCTCGACTGGGTTCTCCTCAAACGTAGTCGGGGCGATCGTGATGTCCTCTTCGATGTCAGCCGTAGCCATCACTGGTGTCGCCGGACGCGATATAGCTTGCGGTGGCGGCGGAATCTCAATCTCGGGCGGAAGCTCAATTGCCTCGATCTCTTCCATAACTGTAGAAATGTCTTCCGCGGTGAGTTCTGGCCAGAAAACAAAAGTCCCTGCGTGCATGAACGTCGCCACGATCATCGAGCCCCAGAACCAAGAACTGAATGTCTTCTTCAAGCGCTCGTTAGCAGTCCCCACTACTTGGACGTCTTCATCTGTCATCGTCTTTCCCTCTGCATACTCTGTTCAAGCTGCGCGGCAAACACCACGCGAACCACACCAGCCTCAGTTAGTTCTTTTTGGATCTGATCCATGTACAGGTAGGGGACCTCACGATCTCCACGAATCGAGATGACCAAGGCCCGATCGGATGCCGCGTATAGCGGAGCCACCACAACCGAGACATCCTGCATCTGATAGGGCTGGTCGTTCATGTAGACGGATCCATCACGCTCCATCCAGATATTCAAAATATTCTTCTGCTTCTCGTCGATCTTTTCTGCCGCCTCAGCCTCTGGCCAAATGATCGGCCGATCACGATCAGCTTGGAAGACCGTGGTGACCATGAAAAAGATCAGGAGAAGAAAAGCAATGTCCGCCATCGAGGACGAGGGAATCTCGTCAGACGCCTTCGAGCTTTTCTGGAAACCGCCACCCTTCGCACCCATGGTCTAGTTCTCCAAGATTTGAAGGGAGATACGCTCAGCGTTAGCGGCGTGGAGTCCATCAAGCACGTCAACCATGTGGCGATATGGAGCCTCAGGGTGCGTCTTCACCGCGGCGATCAGGTTTGGGTTCTGGCTCACTTCCTGCCGCCAGAGACCCTCAATCTCCCTTGGACGCATCTGTTGCACCTGCTGACTCTCACCGCGCTTCACCTCGACGATGCCGCTCGGTTGAACGATTAGGTGCAGAATGTTCTTCTGGCTGACCTGTGCTTCCTCTCCCGGCTCAGGGAGTACGACCGCCAACCCTTTATCTTTAGGAAAGGTCGTCGTAACCAAGAAGAAAATCAGGAGAAGAAAAGCAATGTCCGCCATCGACGAGGTTGGAATATCGTCACTGACCTTCGACTTTTTCTTATTCAGAACTGCCATATCCGTCCGGCCTGTTGGTTTTCAGAAAATACTGGATCTGTGTGTGTCAGGTTCCACTCTTGACGATCTCGATCTTGCCGTCTCTTTCAAGATCCCACGCTAGACTCATAATCTTCGACGCGCCGTGTTCCATATCGGTAACCAACTGATCAATCCGCGTTACGAAGAAGTTGTATGCAATGTTTACGGGGACTGCGATCACGAGACCAGCCGCCGTGGTAAGCAGTGCGACCTTAATTCCCCCAGCGACGAGCGCAGGATCGACGTTCCCCGCCGCTTCAATCGCCGCAAAAGCCATCACCATACCGTAAACCGTACCGAGAAAGCCCATCAGCGGTGCCACATTCGCAATCGTTGCAAGGATAACGAGGCCTCGCTCTAGGAAGCTGAGCTCAATAGTCCCGATGGTAGCGACCGTGCTCTCAAGCTCTCCGTCGTTAAGCTTCTTGCCCTCAATCCGACGCAGTCCCGCGAGAAGAATCGCCGACGCCGGTCCAGGAGTGTTGTAACACAGTTCAATCGCACCAGTTACATCACCTCGCTTAACCATTTCGTCCACATCTTCGAGCACTCTGTTCGAGCCCTTATGGGCGATTCGCAGTGTGAAGAACTTCGCGATCATCACGCCGACCGATATCATTGAGCAGAGCACGAGCGGGTACATCATCAACCCGCCGTCTGCGAAAAGGGTCAGCAGCCGATATTGGGATCCCACGAAGACTTCGCTCCTGATTGGGCAGCGCTATGCACCCCGGCTTTTGACCGCTCAGGCCTTACACCGGAAAAGACGCGCCAATTTAGGCGGCTTCCAGGAAACGTGTCAACGAGGTGTCGCCTATTTTTTCTTGGAAGTCAGGATTGGGTGACCGGGTTAGAAACGGATGACCGATCCTTCTTCAAAGCCGGATCGACGCCCTGTAGCAGAGTACGCAATCTCTCCAACGACACATTGCGCTCCAGCCGACCCATGCGGGCTACCGATATCTGAGATGTTTCTTCGCTCACTACAACTACAATCGCGTCAGTTTCTTCGCTCAACCCAATTGCAGCACGGTGACGCGTACCCAGCGAGCGATCCTTCATGGTCGCCTGAGTCAATGGAAGGATCGCCCCCGCGACACGAATCCGATCTCCTCCAATAAGCACTGCCCCATCATGGAGGGGTGAATTTGGATTAAAGATCATCGAAAGCATATCGGCTGTGACCTTTGCATCGACCGCACTACCCGTATCTGCATACTCACCGAGTCCGACCTCTTGCTCGACACAGATTATCGCCCCCCAACGAGCTTGAGACAGTCGCTCAACCGCTTCCATAATATCGTCGGCAGCAGGGCTGCCCTCTAAGCGCTGAAACGCTCGGACCATTCTACTTTGTCCAAGTCTAGCTAACGCAACCCGCAGTTCGGGTTGAAAGACTACGAGAGCGGCTATCGCACCATACTGGAACGACGTCTCTAGCAGAGTGCGGATGAGAATGAGATCAAGAAGGCGTGACAGTCCGTACAACGACCCGAGGATGGCCAGTCCAAGAATGATCTGCATGGCGCGGGTACGCTGGAGAACCAGGAGTACCCGATAGAGCAGAAACGCGACAATCACGATCTCCAAAAGGTCAGTCCAGCCTATCCGAAGGAACTGGAGGTTTTCCAGGATCGTTGTCACGTTTTGGCTCCGGGTGGTGCTTACCGGTGAGTCACGGCTGTCTCGTTAAGGTACGGCTCCTACGCTCCTTGCGTGAGACCCTTGGTTTGAACATGCACCAATCGCAGGTGTTTCGCATAGAAGAAACCCAAAACGTGGGATGAGTCTCTTCACCCCACCCTACTCTCCTGAGCGCCACCGATCTCTTAGGGCACCTCATTTTTCTTGCCATCCACGTACCCCGGAGCCGGCTCTGGCAACGGGCCTTCACCACCGAGGCCGAACGATCTAGGCGTCGCCTCGTCCGCTGGTTTAGTGATCGGCTGTGCGCCAACTGATTCCGGCGCTTCTTCTGGTTCTGGGAGAGGTGGAAGAGGATCGCCTCGGTCCAGCGCTTGGATTTCTGAACGCCCTATAGTTTCACGATCTAACAGCGCTTGTGCGATCCTTTCCAGCAGATCGTTATGCTCGTTCAGCACGTCATGAGCTCTGCCATGTGCTTCGTCGAGAAAACGCTTCACTTCCTCGTCAACCATCCTGTGAGTGTGCTCGCTCACTGTGCGGCGCTGCTGGATCTCACGTCCGAGGAATACCTCTTGCTCATTGTCGTCCAAAGCAACCAATCCAATTACTTCACTCATCCCGAATGACGTTACCATCCTACGAGCCATCGATGTAGCGCGCTCGATGTCATTTCCCGCACCCGTGGTGACCGCGTTCACTCCAAATACCAATTCCTCCGCGACTCGGCCGCCAAACAGCATCGCAAGCTGGCCCTCCATCCACTCTTTCGTATAAGAGTGCCGATCCTCCTCGGGCAAACTGGCAGTGATCCCCAGCGCACGTCCACGAGGCACGATCGTGACCTTGTGAACCGGGTCAAGCCCCGGCACCCTCAATCCCATCACTGCGTGCCCTGCCTCATGATAGGCGGTGAGCTTCCGCTCACGCTCGTTTAGGACAAGGCTCTTTCGCTCAGTCCCGAGCATGACTTTGTCCTTCGCTATCTCGAAATCGTTCATCGAGACCTTATCCCCATCCCGACGAGCGGCCAGAAGCGCTGCCTCATTACAAATATTTGAGAGATCGGCGCCGCTCATACCCGGTGTTCCCCGAGCGATAACCGAGAGGACAACATCCTCATCTAAGGGAAGCTTTTTCGCATGAACCTTGAGAATACCCTCACGGCCTTTCACGTCTGGCGCGTCAACCACGACTTGACGATCAAAACGGCCCGGTCTTAAGAGCGCCGGATCAAGAACGTCTGGACGGTTGGTGGCGGCTAAGAGGATGACGCCCTCGTTCGATTCGAAGCCGTCCATTTCAACGAGAAGGGCGTTGAGCGTCTGTTCACGCTCATCATGTCCTCCCCCGAGCCCCGCTCCCCGGTGACGTCCCACCGCATCAATTTCGTCCACGAAGATGATGCACGGAGCATGGGCCTGGCCCTGCTCAAACAGATCTCTCACTCGCGAGGCACCGACCCCCACAAACATCTCAACAAAGTCCGAGCCCGACATCTGAAAGAAGGGACGCCCAGCCTCACCGGCGACTGCCCGTGCGAGAAGTGTCTTACCGGTTCCCGGAGGCCCAACAAGCAGAACCCCTTTAGGTAGGCGCCCACCGAGCCGAGAAAATTTTGCAGGATCTTTGAGGAACTCGATAATCTCAGATAGCTCTTCCTTAGCCTCATCCGCTCCTGCTACGTCAGCGAACGTCACTTTGGGCGTGTCGGGTGATATCAGTTTGGCCTTGGATCGCCCAAACTGAAACGCGCGGTTTCCACCCCCTTGCATAGTCCGAAAAATCCAGATCCAAAAAGCTATGAAGAGAAGCCAAGGCAGCGCCCCGAGCAGGAATGTCCCCCAACCCGCCTCTGGCTGCTCGGCATCAACTATGACATTCTGATTAGCTAACTCGCTTAGTAAACCATCTGTCACATCTCCAGGGGTCATCGACTCAAATTTTACGAATTCTCCGCCTTCGATGGTTATCGGCTGGGTGAACTCGCCCTCCATCGCCCTATCCAGGAATGTGACCCTGTGCACGAGACCTTGATCGAGGTACTCGATGAACTGCGAGTATGTAACCCGAGCGGGGGCTCCTTCCTCACCACGGACAGACTGCATGAGCAGGAGGAATACAACCGCCGAGAGCATTAGAAATGCTGCGTTCTTTGAAACGCGGCCTAGGCGCTGATTGGGATCGGGCTTGATCGGATCGTTTGACATCGATGTCTCTGTAGTGCGGGCCCAAGCGATCCCGCTCGGGCCTTAAATGCTCGCTATATAAGGGAGATGACGAAAGGCTTCTGCATGATCGAGTCCATACCCCACAAGGAACGATTTGGGTGCATCGAACCCTACCCACCGAGGTTCAAGTGACTCTGCCGACACGCGCTTATGCAGTAAGGAAATAACATCGACACGAGATGCTCCGAGAGATTCTATCCGAGGAACAAGCTTCGACATCGTCATTCCCGAATCAATTACATCCTCCACAAGCAAAACCGCTCGGCCTTTGACATCAGTTCTAGGGTCACAGCGGAACTCTACCTGACCGCTTGAAACCATCGCGTCTCCGTAACTAGACGCTATGAGGAAATCAATTTCATGCGGAACCGCGATAGCTCGGACGAGATCTGCCAAGAATAGGAATGATCCCTTTAGCACCCCTATCACAACCAGCCTGTCCTCCTCAGAGTACGCGTCGGATACCTCGCGGCCCAGTTCCCTAACCCGGCTACTGATGGTTTCTTCCGAGTACACGATCTCGTGACCTGCGCGATCTCCTGTCATGGCAAAATCCTAACTCTGAGCGAGGGTGCACCCGCCTTCGGCGCGGCATCCGTGGAGCGAGCGACACCGGGGACCCATAGCACCTCTCCCCGAGCATCGACGAGCACCGGCATTACCTCCCGTTGTCTAATAGGAATACGATGCTCCAGCATTATTTTCTTCACTTTACGTGAACCAGCGCTATTGCGCAGGCGATCCCCGGGAGCCCTAGCTCGTACCTCCAACGGAAACAGTAGGCCCGCGAGTTCGAAGAAAGCTTCGTCTTCTTTTTCAAGATCGCTTGACGGTTCTTCAGCCCACACGACCCGGTACCTCTTACCAGCAAGCCTAACTTCACCGTCACCTTGGCTTCCCGACTTGATCACCACGGTCTCGTCTACCTGTGATCGGGCAGGCTCAAGACTTGGACGGCTACCCAAGAAGACCACCCTTTCGAACTGCAGCCTCGCGATCGCACCGCCACCTAGATCGATCGATCGCCCGCTTCTAGACGAAGAAAGAAAATGGTTAACCCTCTCCACCCCTGCTTCACTGAGCGTCACACCGACCTCGGAAGCAAGATAGCGTATAACGCGAGCCCTCAACGGCCGACCTAACACCCTTAGAGCATCTCCATCGACATCTAGAGACGGACCTTGCGATTCATTTTGCAATCCGTTTCGTCTTCCATCGAGAACCTCGAAGACCATGGGTAGTGCTTCGGACCATGCTTCTGCCTCAACCCCTGAAATCCTCGCCAGCCGAACGAGCGATTTTTTGGCCGCGGGCGTTACCGATAGTTCAAGCTCGGGAAGGATCTTGTGGCGCAGCGCGTTTCGCGCATAGCCAAGATACTGGTTTGTCGGATCCTCCCTCCAATCGAGTTTCTTTATGCCCGCATAAGCCTCTAGATCCTCACGCCACAAACCGAGCAAGGGCCGGGCCACTCCTTTACGCTGCCCAGCAATCCCACGCAGACCGTCAGGCCCCGTCCCTCTGAGCATTCGGAACAAGACCGTCTCGGCCTGATCGTCAGCATGGTGGGCTGTGAGCACCGATGCGTTGTGGCCGGCAGCGATTCGAGTGCGATCAAGAAACGCGTAACGTGCTTCTCGCGCATCTGCTTCGGATTCGAGAGCCTTCTCCGCTCGTTCAACGGTTAGCGGGACAGCCCATTTGTCGCACATCTCAATAACCCAATCCGCATCTCCCTCGCTTCCATCACGCATACCATGATCGAAGTGCGCTGCGGTTAGAATCGGTGCTGTACTTGGGTCAGCCAGGCACAATGACCGCAGTGCGTGCAGGAGGACACAAGAATCAAGTCCTCCTGAAAAGGCTACCACTAGCTGCGGTCTTTCTCCGGCCTGGTCCAGAAAATTCTGTAGGGCGGCCAGAACTGCTGACTGAGCGACTTCGTCATGGGGCGATCTGCCACTCATAGAAACGCTTCCGCGCTTTTGCGTCTCAATACGGGTGGAGGCGGTCGTCCGGTCTTAGCGACGAGGACTTGAGAGAGTATGTCTGGCCGATCGGTCTGAATTGCGTCTACACCCCAAGACAGCAAGCGACACATATCATCCCGATCATCTACCGTCCAGACGTGGACAGGGATATTCATTTTATGGGCTTCTGCGACTAATCGGGGCGTTAGCACTCGAAAGCCGTGCCAACTCTCAGGGACCTGAAACGCATCTACCTTTGGGGTAAAACCCGCTCCGCCGGGTAAACGATGGAGGATCCAAAAAAGAACACAGTCCCTAGTACTAGCACCCCACGGACCCTTATAGCCGCGGGCATCTATCCGATTCTTTTCGTGTTCTGCAGCCACTAGGACTCGATACTCAGCGCCATGATTTCGAATCACTTCGACTAATGGCCCGGCCACGCTAGCCTCCTTCGCCTCTATATTGAGCCAAACAGCCGGCAAAACTTCGAGGAGCTCATTCAGCGTGGGGATCGTGACACCCTTGCCCCGAAAGGAAAAATCGCCATCGAGATCCCGGAATCGGTACCCAGCATCTAACTGCTTTAACTCCTGCCTCGTGTACGCCGATACGGGCCCAGCTCCGTTGGTGGTTCTGTCGACACTGTCGTCATGAATGACCATGACAACGCCATCCTTAGAGAGACGCACGTCCAACTCTAGCATATCCGCGCCCCAGTCTCTGACAGCTGACTCGAACGCAGCCATCGTGTTTTCTGGAGCAAGCCGACTCCCCCCACGATGAGCTACCAGTAAAGGGGCTCCGGCAAGATACGCCCTTCCTGGGCGAGGCCTGAGCCGGAAAACCATCGTTCGCGTCAGGCCTCAGCCTGCTCCAACCGCTCAATATCTTGCTCATTCAGACCGTGATATAGATACAGGACACGATCGATAAGCCCTCCCGTCATCTCCATTTCCGCCTGAAGGCGCTCTAGGTCGCTGTTGTCAGGATCGGAAAGTTCGTCCTGGAGCACGACCAATCGGCTTGCCACAAAGTCAAGCACATCAGAGACCACTTGGGGGCGCGGACTGGCCGGAGATAGCGAATCCGGCATCACCTCGCTCAGCAGCAGTCCACGCACGTACGCCAGCATACCTGGGAATGTTAGCTCCGCGAGAGTTCCCGCATCCCGGGCTTCCTCATCGGTAATGAGTTCCCATTCGATCTCGTTCCAATAAAGGTCCTGTGCCTCGCCAAGCAGGTACGACCTAGTCTCATCAGGGATCTCATCATCCGCACCTGCCTCAGGAGTAGCGAGTGGCCGCCCCAAGGCGCGCTCCATTTGTTCACGACGGCCTTGTAGGAGCGTTGCTGCACGTTCAGACATAACTTGTTTAATCCCGGCAGTTAGGAGCACGATCTCTGAGAAGCCAAGATACGAAGCGCCGGGACCTTGGGGAACAGGATTCGAGACCAGAAAACAAGGCAGGTCACCCGGATGCGACAACTTTATCGGCTATTTGAATTCCGGATACCAAAGCACCCTCTACTCGACCTCCACGACACCAATCACCAACCGCTCCGATTCCGAGCTTAGCATCCCAAAGAACACCAGGTGCGAATCCATCCGCCAAAGCATAGCCCCATCGGTGAGTACGCTCGAATAGCGTATCAGGAAGTGACCCGAAACGCATCGTGAGCTCTTCGAGAAAACGCCGCGCGATGTCGGTTCTGTCCCCAGACCAATGTCTTCGAGTCCATTCAGAGCTTGCGTGCACTACCCAAGCTTCCACATCAGGTCGCCCAGGCTTACTCGCATCCCGGGCAATCCATGTGAAAGGTCCGTCTCCGACGAATGCTCCATCGAAATCCATCGGTGGTGGCTCAGCAAATACAAACATTCCCGCAAAAGACGGGGCCATGCCGACCGCCTCTGCCGCTCGCTGAAGCTCCGGCACCTCACTCAAGAGGGGCACTGCCTGCGGGGCAGGAATCGCTATCACTACTCGATCAAAGCCCCCGTGGTCTCCGCCGAGCTCATCATGCAGATGCCACTCTTTTTGATTTCTTTCGACTCCAACTATACGGGTCAAGCTTAGGATCTCCAGCTCTCCCCTGAGCTCGCTAGCTAGCGATATCATTGATGGCGTGCCTACATATCGCTTAGTGGGTCGAGCTACTTCGGCAGTGTTCCCCATAAGTCGGACCAATCTACCTTTCCAAAGCGCAACGACTTTGAGGCTGACCCAATCCTCGAGCATAGGACTTATGCGCTCGTCCCTCACAGTAAAGAACTGTGCTCCATGATCGAATTGGTAAGCACCATGTTCTCTGGTGTTAAGTCTTCCTCCTGGGCGACGGCCTTTGTCAAAGACACAAACATCCGCTCCCGCATCGACAAGGGTACGAGCGGCGACCAAGCCTGCTGGCCCTGCACCAATAATGGCAACTCGGGTCATGCAGATCGCACCGAACTGAGGCCACCGTCTACACCAAGCGTCTGACCAGTTACCCAGGATGCCTCAGGCGATAGAAGCCATTCGATGGCCCCAGCGACATCCTCGGGGGAGCCAAGCCGGCCAAGCGCATGCATTGACTCAGACGAAGCCCGAGCAGATGGGTTCCCGGTTATCCGAGACGTCAGAGGGGTGTCAACAAGACCCGGCGCTACTGCATTTACCCGCACTCCTGATTTTCCGTATGTAGCAGCAGCGGAGCGCACTAGGGCATCAACTCCTCCTTTCGCTGCAGCGATCGCCTCGTGATTCGGAAGCCCGTGAGCTGCCGCCGCCGTGGATACCAATACGACACTCCCTGCTTTAGACTTCATCATCGGGCGGGCGACACTACGCACCAAGGCAAAAGACGACGTCAAACTCGCGTCGACAGTGGACCTAAATTCTTCGAACTTAGTCAGGTGAGCGGGCTTAAGCAGAAGGCTTCCCGAGCAATTCACGGCGCCATCAATCGTCCCTAGAGATTCTACCGCTCTCTCTACTACATCATCTACAGCGTCAAAGTCAGATGCATCAGCTGGAAATGCATCCACCCCTAGTTCTTTGGCTAGACTGTTCAACTTTTCTTCGTCTCTTCCCGACAACACCAGCCTCGCACCGTTTGCTTTTAGGCGGCGCGAAAGCACCGAGCCGATTCCCCCGTATGCGCCGAGGATGAGGACATTCACACCCATTACTAGGCTTCCTTTTTAGTGAAATTGGTTAACAAGCAAGGATTAGATTTCTTCGAGCACCATCGAATACCACCAGAACAGAAATAAGGAGCCCTGATTGCCCGTTTTACCGAGACTGATTGCTCATGCGGACTGGAGCTCAAACGCCAAGAAACGATGGATTTGTATCGCCGAGTTGGATCACCAAGGATCATATCGAGTTCGTGTACCCGAGAGCGTCGGGGACCCTCAGAGTTTATTTACCAAACTTCTCAAACGTGCGGCTGGTGGTAACGTCTTCGCAGGATTCGATTTTCCGATTGGTCTCCCCTCAGCTTACGCTGAAAAGGTCCAGATTCGAGACTTCCGCGCACTCCTTCCAGAGCTAGGTCACGGTATATGGGCCGACTTCTTTGAGGTCGCACGAGAGAGGAGCGAGATAGGACCTCTCCGACCGTTTTATCCCATGAGCCCAGGAAAGAAGGTAGGGGTCCGCAAGCAAAATCACCTTCTTGAAGCGCTGCAGGTAAAATCAATTAAAGACCTCCTTCGTGAATGTGAGAAAAGCACAGACACTCGAGCTGCGGCATCGTCCCTTTTTTGGACACTAGGTGCTAAGCAGGTTGGGAAAGCTGCGATAGTAGGTTGGCGTGACGTGCTCATCCCCGCCCTTCAAAACTCGAAGGTCGACGTGGCCATCTGGCCCTTTGACGGTTCGCTGTTTGACCTGCTTTCGCATCACAAAATCACTGTAGCAGAGACCTATCCAGCCGAAGCATGCCTTCATCTCTGCATGTCCCCACCCGGTAGAGGGTGGAGTAAGACCAATCAAGCCGACAGAGCTTCTAAAGGAAAGCACATACGGAATTGGCTTTGTTCACGTAAAGTTGATGCAGAATCACAACTTTTGAAGATGATCGGTGCGGGATTCGGACCGTCGAAAGACTCAGAAGATCCGTTCGATGCACTCGTCGGACTGCTGTCTATGATTGAGGTCGTATTGGGCCACAGGCCACCGGGCGAGTCCTGCGTAAAGCAGGTCAGATCCATTGAGGGTTGGATCCTGGGTCAATCAGCGAGGGGGTGACAGCTATCAAGGCTGTCACCCTACCCACCCTCTAGGAAGCGCCGCACTCCGCCTCTGACACTCTAGGGACCCCAGCTACTCTCGGTCCCCTAGCACCAGCATCCACCAGTAATGGAACGACCGTCATCATTGGCTGACCCATGTGGAGAAGAACATCTGATCCGTCCTGCTCTGTCTGGAGTCCGAGGAGGGTGAGCTGCGGCTGAAGCGTGGTGACCTGGTCCGTGCTGAGCACGTAGGCGCAGGGAGGGGGATTGAGAATCTGATCGGGGGTCGAGGGGTTGTCATCCGCTCCAAACAAATAGAACGGCTCAGAGCGATCCCGACCGATAGCTTCCTTGGCCCCCGGCGCGGCTGTGACCGCAGTGACTATCTCACCCGATCGGTTCCCGAAGAACTCTAGGACCTCGTTCATTGTCTCCTTATGGACGGCCGCGCGCCTCTGTGCTCCCTGCTGGCCAGATGATTCTACGAGAAGTCCGAGAGCGTGACGAAGGCCAACAGCATTACGCAGGATGCCCTCGTTTTCGTCCCCCGGCGGGCCTGGCCCCGGACCGTACAACTCGACAGTCCGACCGGACACAGGCAGCTTTTCGAAAAGGTGGTCCTCCACAAGTGCGCGCGAAAGGTCTCTTACCGGCCCGTAGACGTTGAGATTCCGGGGCCAGAGCAGCTGCAAATCGGGCGTTGTCGCGCTGGGTCGCTCGTGAGCGTCCACCACTAGATCCGGTCGGAAGTCGCGGATCACCTGCGCGATTGCCCGAGCCTCAGGTGTGACGAGGGCTAGATGGTCACGGTTGATGTCGACATTGTCCGCATTACGGCGTGTGTTGGCGAACCGTCCGTCAGGATTCGCGGTGGGAATAACCAAGACCGTAACTGTGCTCAACGCATCGGGAAGCAGGCGTTCCTCGACGAAGGCGAGGTCCCTCAGGAACTGGAGCGCGGCCTCGCGTCCAGCCGGCTCATTTCCGTGCTGAGTTCCTACGACAAAGAGCACTGGCCCCACCGCAATCTGATCATCAGGCGCTGGCTTCGGATGGGCTAACCGAACAAGGTGGATCGGGCGGCCCTGGACCGAAGTCCCGACCTCGGTAATACGGACTCGGTCGGATTCGGCATCGACCGCAGCCAAGAACGCGAGTTCTTCTTGATGGGTCGTGAACCCTAAACCGCTCCGTTGCTCAAACCCAGTTAGGTGAGGGTCAGCCTCTTCGGGTGGCGCGCAGCAAACCAATCCAGGATCCGAGCACGCTCCGAGAATCGGAATAAGGATGATAGCAAAGAGATATGCCCTATGCGCACTCGGAGCACACACTACTTGGCCCTATTCCTCACAACTCGACAGAAGAGAAATCCTAGCACAGAAAAAATCATTCCTACGACAATTTCAAAGCCGTAACTGCTAAAGATGTATTCCAATCCTTAGTGCTCCTTCAGGCGCTCGAAAGATAGTCGCATGAATTTATTGAGTTCTAGTAATCGTGATATGGAAATCATCACCCTCGAGTTCTTGATGCCAATTCATGCCAACACTAAAGGCGATTCCGCTATTAAAGCTGATATTTGATTCTTCATATTCAGCCAGACTCATTCCATAAATATCCCCACCCGATTGTTCGAAAAAAGCTAGGTATGGTCTATTACAAGTCGCCTTTACTGTTTCCTCTGTAGCCTCTGAAACTTCACAAACGTTACCAGGGATCATGCTCCAGTTTCTGTACATGGCGCTGAACAGATCCATGGCATTTTGCACGCCACTCCAGCCGGGACTAAAAATATCAGCTTGAACCTGCCCACTTTCGGCGGGAGACAGACCCCGTTTTTTCAGTTCATCTAGGTATAGAGCAGAGGAGACAGTCCAGATATATGCCGTTCTCATCCAACGCTCTTGATCTGTAAACACAGGAAGTTGGTACCCTTCCGTCACTGATACTACTTCCACGTCCTCTTGGACCACACGCTCTTGAGGCCCACATGCGGAAATAGCGATGAGGAGGAAAGCGCTCGTTAGTGAGATTTTCACTTGTTTTCTCCTTTGGTTTTCTGGATTGCGTTGCGCGCCTCTCGCGCCGTTCGGCCCAAGCTTCAATGGATCTTAAATTGAGCAATCCAAGTTTGTTTCGGAAACACACTAGAACCAAATACGTCCTAAGATCCCCAACGCCTGCCATAAAAACGAGACGAAGTACCCAACACCGACCGCGACAGCAAAAAGAAGCGAAATCAGCATGGTCGAGGATTGTTTATTCATATATACAAGCCTACATGGGAACCCATCGGTGGCTAGTATGAGCCTGAGAGCAGGGGTCGATCAGGTATCGATTTGTCTATTCGCAATAGGCTTCAAAATTCTTTGCGAGGTCTGCAGCTAATCCTGACCACCGCAATGCATTCTCGATACGCTCATTCGCCTCAGACTCGTACCCTTGATCCTCAAGCCTCTCTAATTCTTCAAGGAGTGCGCCAGAGATTCCTAGGAAGAGACCAGAGCCAGCACTTAAACCCACACAGTCTTCTGCCTCCCACAATCCACTGCGTTCAACTGTCTGCTGTTGGGCGCTCACTTCAGCACCAACAAATTGGTTTGCTAGAAAGCCTCCAACGAGAATACAACTCAGACCGAAACCCAAAATCGACATATGGCGCATCTGTTTTTCCTTTCTCCGTCAGCGTGTAACCTGCCAGTAAATGACAGACGGCGATCTAGGCTGTCAAAGCTGGGGAGCCTTGCAGAACTCATGAAGTGGCAGAAACGGTGTGCCCTAGTCAGAATAAGTCGATCCAGCCCAGCCAGATCGCGATCATCACGAGTAACGCGAAAATGAACACTCGTCTGTTCCTAATCTCTCGATACTCTAGTGCTCTTTCTCTCTCTCTCGCTCTGTCTGGCGTGTTAACGACATCGATGGCCTCTCCTTCCATGTCGACTGGGGCTGGTAGATCAAGCCCCACGAGTGTCTGAACCCAAGCGTTTGGGTTGCGCTTGTAATACTGCTCGACAGAGCCACACGCAGTGCAGGCAGACTGAACGAGTGCCTTAGCTTCGGCGCTAGTCTGAGGACGGTATCCACAGGTTGGACAGCTCACGTACAGCGTTGAGCGCAACCAGTGCGAAAGCTGTCTCATCAGGCACCTTCCTTCTTTGAGGCCTCCGTCAGCGTGTAACCTGCCAGTAAATGACAGACGGGGATCTAGGCTGTCAAAGCAGGGCCGTCTCCGATCCACCTCCGATCACGGTCACGACGCACGCCTCGCCGAAAATTCAAGACTTATTGATGCTCGAGGTGCAGGTCAGGTGAGGTACGAATGTTAGAGGATTCCGAATCCAAGTAGAAAGAAAATCAGAATCAAGACTAAATAGGTGAGTTCCTGGATGTCTTCTTTCATGTCGACAGCACTAATACGTTCTTCATATCAGTTACTCGGGCAGGGGTCGTAGGTCCTGGTTTCACCGTATTCAATCCACTCACCACATCGGGTACCGTTGTAGTAAGAGGAGTAGGAACCCTTAAACGTGAAGTCACCGTT
>MDSV01236410.1_pt1 | contig 29022 bp, 31 predicted proteins | sample 810851 | NCBI WGS metagenome assembly MDSV01 (sample SAMN05326640, study PRJNA326480) | marine metagenome | isolation source: seawater | place: Atlantic Ocean: North East | collected 2012 | reverse complement strand
TTCATAAAAATGTTTTATTAAATCATAAAAATTTTCATTATAATTTTTTGATACGGTTTGAAGTCTACCTGATCCGTCAACATGAACAACGGCAGATATTATATTTTTTTTTTCATTTTTAACTTGATAAACTTTTGACATGAATGGTACTTGATCTTTTACTTCAAACCATTCATCAGTAAATTCTTCAAGTATAGATGGAGCAAACGGCCTAAAACTTTCTCTGCGTTTTATTTTTGAATTTATTATCTCTCTTATATTTTCATTCCGAGGATCAGCAAGTATAGATCTATTGCCTAGTGCTCTTGGACCCCACTCCATTTTCCCATGAAAGTATCCTATAATTAGCCCGTTTGCTATTTTATTTGCTATTAAGTTATGCAATTTATTTTTGTCATCAATAAATTCTATACTTATATTATTCTCAATAAAATTTTTTCTATAATTGCCGATAGATTTTTTTATATGTGAGTTTGAGAAATTTGGTCCAAGATACGGATTATCTGAAAAATTAAAAAAATTATTTAATTTTGAATTTCTTAAATACACAGCAGATCCCAATGCTCCTCCTGAATCTCCAGGAGCTGATGGAACATAAATATTTTTATAATTTGAATTTTCTAAAATTTTACCATTTGCTACTGAATTCATTCCACATCCTCCAGAAATACATAAGTTTTCGTTGGGGTTTTTTTCATAAAGATCATTTATTAATTTAATAAAAATATCCTCATATATTTTTTGAGTAGAAGCAGCAATATCCTTATGAAATTTGGTTATCTTTTCACCACTTAATCTCTCGGGTCCAAGAAGTTTAATTATTTCATTTGAATATACTTTACCAATTTTGGGTTCACCATCTAACCAGGTCATATCTACACTTCCAATATGATGTAGAAAATATTTTAAATTTAATTCAAAACCGTTTTTATTGTCATAGTATAATATTTTATTTAATTTATTTACGTATACTGGTTCTCCGTATGGTGCTAGTCCCATAACTTTATATTCATCTCCATATTTGTTAAATCCTAAAAATTGTGTCATAGCAGTGTAAAAAATTCCAAGAGAATGTGGAAAAAGTGTTTCGTTAAATTTTGTGATTTTAACACCGTTGAAATGACCAGTTACCGTACTAACAAAATCTCCAAAACCATCTACTGAAATAAAATTAGTTTCTTTAAAATTAGAGAAATAAACTGAACTTGCTATATGAGAAGTATGATGATCTATATTATGAATCTTTGCTTTTAGTTCTGATTGAAAATTTTCTTTAAATTCTGTCTTTAAATTATTAATTTTACTAATATTGCTAAGTCTATTTTTTAAAAAATTATAATTGAAAACTTTTAAAGAAGCATAAATAATTTTAGGTATTATTTTTTGCTTAGGATTTCTATTAATTGTGACATGATCAATATCTTCTAATTTTAAACCAGAGCTCTCAAGGCAAAAATTAATAGAATTTTTTGGAAATCCTGCGGAGTGTTTTATCCTTGTGAATCGCTCCTCTTCTACTGCTGCAAGTATTATATTATCTTTTAAAATACAAGCTGAAGCGTCTCCATGGTAAGCATTTAAACCCAAAATAAGCATATTTCAATTTATTAAACTATTTTTATATTTTTTTTTCAAAATAAATCTCTGTAAAATTTTTGGCATAAGTATTTTAAAAAAATTTTTAAAATATTGATTAATTTTTTTTAAATACAAAAAATAAATTAAATTTTTATTACCTCTTTTACTTATAATCATTATGTTTTCATTAAATACTTTTTGTCTATTTACATCAGCAAGACCACCTGATTTTACTTGTGAAATTATGTAATCTATTTTTTTAAATTTTTTTCCTTCTAAATAACATTGATAAAAAAAGTCAAAGTCACTAGAAAATCTATATTTTAAAGAGAAATTTTTTTTTTTTAAAATATTTGATTTGACAAAAACCGACTGGTGACAAAATGGCATTAGAAAAGTGTTATATTCAAATGGTTTTGATTTAAGAACGTATTTAAAATTTTTAGTACTAACTATAGCATCCCCGTAAACTATATCGTAATTTTTAACATCTTTTAGAGTAAAATTATATAAGATATTTTTTTTTAAAAATTTATCACCTGAATTCATAAAAATTATCCATTTTCCTCTAGAAATTTTAATACCTTTATTCATAGCATCGTAAATACCTCTATCTTTTTCTATTATAAATTTTGAGATAGTTTTTTTTCTTTTAAAAATTTCATTCTTAGTTCCATCATTGCTGTTGCCATCAATTACTATGATTTCAAAATTCCTATATATTTGTTCTGTTATTGATTCTAAAGTTTCAAGAAAATCATTTTTGGTATTATAAGAAACAACAATTATTGAAAATTCAAATTTATTTCTAATTATCATTTTCAATTTTCTTTATAAACCTGGATAGTTTCTTTTGCACATTTTTCCCATGAAAAATGTTGAGTTCTATTAATACCATATTTAATTTGATTATTTAAAATTTCATTTGAAGATAAAATTTTATCTAGTTTGAAACTTATATCATCAATGTCTAATGGGTTAAAATATTCTATTCCATCACCACCTATTTCTTTAAGGGCACCACCATTGCTAGATATTACTGGACAACCAAGGGTCATTGCCTCCAAAATAGGTATTCCAAAACCCTCATACAAAGAAGGATAAACTAATGCTGCAACATTTCTATATAAAAATTCTAAATTTGAATTTGAGTCATCTAAAAATAAAGCATCATTTATATTTAATTTGTTTTCTTTTAAAACTTTGAAGTCTAAGTTGCCTACTTTTTCACCTCCAAAAAATAAAAGTTTAAAATTTTTTTTTAAAATTGATGATCTTGAATAAGCTTTAATAAAATTTTCAAAATTTTTATAGCCATATCTACTTCCTACAAAAAGTAAATAATTACTATATTTTTTTTTTTCTTTAATATTAATAGTGTTATTTGAAAATCCAGACGCCAAATGAACAACATCGATTTTATTTTTATTTATAGAAAAAATATTTACCAGATCTTCTTTGGTTTTGTTGGAAATACATATAATTTTATCTGATCTTTTAATAGAATTTAACTTAATTTTTGAGACTATTTTAGAATTAGGGAAATATTTAGGAAAAATTTCATTTATCATATCATAAACTGTACAAACAGTTTTAATCTTCTTATCGTAGTTTTTATTGGAATAATAAGTTTCATGAATAATATCAGGCTTAAAACTTTTGATAAAATTTTTAGTTAAATTGTGGTTTATGATTTCATAAAATCTTTTCCCTATAGAGGGTAATGTAGAAATATAATAATTTTTGTTATTTTTATATTGAATTCTCTTTAAATATAAATTTTTATGTATTGGAGAGTAAATTTTAACATCTTCATTTAGTTTTGACATTTCATTTCCTAGATTATAAATATAGTTTGAAACACCACCAGCATTTTGTTGATAAAAAATTTTGTAATCGAATAAAATCTTCATTTAAAAGTTTATTTAATATTAATTACAAATAATTAAGTTATTAAGCTACAGTTATTTTTATAAATATCGAAATTTAGATGTATACTAGATTGTTCAATCAATAGAATTATTATATTTAACATTTATGAAAAAAAAGTTGGCAATTATACTGGATCAATCAGATATAAAAACTTGTGAATTTAATAAATATACGATTTTTGATTTTATAAAATTATTAGATAAAATTGATATTATTGATGTGTCTAATATGGTTAAATCTAGACACAGTGAGGGTTTATTTTTTTCAAATTCTCAACAATCTTTAATTCAACCAAATAATATTAATGAGCTAAAAAGTGTTTTAAAAAAAGAAAATTATGTTTTAATGTATTGTCTAAATAACAGTTTAAAATATTTATCAATAAATTTTTTACTGACTAGAATAAAAATAGAAAAATTTATAGTTAGCAATGTTGGCTATAATCCAGAAAATTATAATTTCCATAAAAAACAAAATTTATTTAGGAAGTTATTTATTTTTTATAATGTTAAAATTGTAAATTATTTTATTAGATTTTTAGTTTTAGTAAGAATTTTACCAAGATATGAATATTTTTTTGAGTCAAGCAGTTATGTTGTTGATTCTATTAAAAATGCTATGAGTTATAATATCAAAAAAAAATTATCCTTTTTAGACTTCTCATATTATAAAAAAATCATCAAAATAAATAGCAGATCCTACGATGAAATATTAAGAAACAAGTCCTCTATTTCACAAGATTATATAGTCTTTATTGATGGCATGATTTTTGACCATAAAGATGTAGTTATAAGAACAGGATCACCAATTGAAATTCAAAGAAAAAAATATTACTCCTGTTTAAGAAAATTTTTAAACGACTTACAAATCTTATATCAAAAAAAAGTAATAATTTGTTTACACCCTGGCAATATACTTTCAGAAAAAAATAATGATTTTAACGGTTTTGAAACTATAAAGTTTCAAACAGTGGAATTTATAAATAAAGCAGATGTAATTGTTTTTCATGAAGGAAGTTCTATAATTCAAGGTATAGCAATGAAAAAAAAAATTATTAATTTACAAGCATCCTTTCTAAGTGATTATATAAATATGAGGTGTGAAATGTATGTTAAAACTTTAAATTTGAAGAAATATAACCTTGAAAACTACAAATTGGAGCCAAAAAATGTTTTGGATAACGATTTAATAAGAAGATGTGATTATTATGACGATTATATTGAAAGAAATATCGTCTCCGAAAAAAATATAACTAGTACTCAACAAATAATTAACTATTTTAATAAAAATTTTTAATATTATGCTTTACTGTTCAAACTTTGAACGCTATAAGAATTTAATGAAGCATAGCGAAGATCATTTTCAACTGTTAAGAAAACTTGATAAAAATCCGAATTTTTCTCAGAGAAAATTGGCAGATGATTTAGGTTTCAGTCTTGGCAAACTAAATTATTGTCTAAATGAACTAAAAAAAAAAGGTTTTATAAAAGTCAAAAATTTTAAAAAAAGCAAAAGAAAATTAAGTTATCTTTACATGTTAACACCCTCTGGATTTACTATGAAAAAAAATTTAACCTTAGATTTTATGAAAAAAAAAATTGAAGAATATGATGAATTAAAAAAAGAAATTTCAAAATTAACAAGTGATGATAGATGAGCAATATTGGTCATAATAACCCCCCTCTTGATCCTAAAGAAACAATTCTTAAAAATATTAATAGAAAAAAACCAATACTAGATAGGGAACCACAATTTTACAAAGAAGTACCACTTCCTAGCTGGATAGAACTTAGTTTGATAGACGTATGTAATAGAGCTTGTTCATTTTGCCCCAAATCAGATGACGCTATTGCTCCAAATACCTATCAAAGAATGACCATGACTTTAATAGATAAACTGGTATCAGATTTAAAAAAAATAGATTTTAAAGGTGCTTTTTGCTTATGTGGTTATGGAGAACCCATGCTTCACAAAGAGTACTTGGAAATAACAAATAAACTTGGTGAAATTGGTGGTGTTGAAATAATTACAAATGGTGATCTGGTAAATAAAAAAACACTTTTACAATTATATGAATCTAAGGCTACAAAGCTTATTATTAGTCTTTACGATGGACCTGAGCAAATAGTTAAATTCAAAAAGTTGATAAAAGATGCAAACATTCCTGAAGAATTCGTGGTTCTTAGAGATCGTTGGTATAGTGACAAGATAGACTATGGTGTAAAACTAACTAATAGAGTGGGTACAGTTGGGGTTGGCAACCAACCAAATATTGAAGATTATTCAAAAACAAAATGTTTTTATACTGCCTATCAAATGCTTATCGACTGGAATGGAGATGTATTTCTATGCCCTCAAGATTGGCAGAGACGTCAAACGATGGGGAATATTATGCAAACTGAGATATTTGATATATGGAATGGACCAGTGCTGTCTAAATATAGAAGAAAACTATTATGTGGAGAAAGAAGTTTAAGTCCATGCAACCAATGTAATGCTGATGGTATGGTTTATGGAGAAAAACACTTCGGTGCTTGGATAAAGAAATAACTAGTAAATGAAAATTTCTAAAATAAGAAAAAAGATGCATAAATATACAATTTCAAATGGGAAAATGATTGGAAATTTTGAAGGATTGTATAAAGATTTCAAAGATCCATTTCTGCAGACGCAAAAAGAGAAATTTGAGACCTCTAAAAAAGCTATAGTTAATTACTGTCAATTATTACAATATACAAGAAAAAAAAAACTTAAAACACTCGAAATTGGATGTGGATTTGGTCAATTAAGTAAGGAACTAAGTAAATTAAAATTTAATGCTTATGGAACTGATATTAGCAATACAGCTATAAAAAAGGCTCAAAGAGGAAGTTTAGTTAAGTTTTACACTTCTGACTTTTTAAATTTTAAATTATACAATAAAATAAACCCAGACATCTTTATTTTAGCAGAAGTTAGCTGGTATGTTCTACCAGAATTAAAAAAATTCCTGAATTTTTTAAAAAAAAATTTTAAAAATAAATATATTATTCACACTCTGGCTATTTATCATCCAAATAAACAAAAGTATGGGAAAAATTATTTTAAAAATTTAAAAGAAATTTTGAGGTTTTTTAATTTAGATTATCTAGAATATGGTGAAAAATGGACCAAAGAAGAAGGTAGAACCTTTTTTTTAGCAAAAATTTAAGTTTACTGTGAAACAGAAAGAAATAATAATTACAAAGGGTAAGTTACAATATCTATATACAAAATCTAAAAAATATTTAGATTTTTCTCTTTCAAGTGGTGCTTTAATTTTTGGTCACTCTAATAAGATATTTAAAAAATCAATTCTGAGTCAAATTAATTATGGATCAAATTATTCAAGTAACAATATAAACAAGGAAAAATATACTCAGTTATTAAAGAAAGAATTCAAAAGATTAAATGAATTTGAGTTCTCTAATTCCGGTTCAGAGTCTAATCTAAGAGCATTAAGATTGGCCAGGGCAATAACAAATAGAAAAAAATATGCGATGGTTAATGGTAGTTGGCACGGATCAATAGATCAATTTCTCTTTGATACTAAGATGGACAAAAAAAAGTCTTTGAAAATAAAAAACCTATCATCTGGAGTAACGAAATCAAAAAATTTAATTATTTTACCCTATAATGATATTAAGTTATCAAAGAAAATATTAAATACAAAAAAAAATCAAATTTCAGTAATCGTAATTGAACCTATCCAATGTGGTATCCCTAATGTCAACTCAGTTGAATATTTAAAATTTCTTGAGAAGTATTGTAAAAAAGAAAATATACTTCTATGGTTCGATGAAGTTATTACTGGAATGAGAGTAAATAAATTAGCCGTTTTTCGTAAATATAATTTTAAACCAGATATAGTAACATTTGCAAAATGTTTTGGGGGAGGAATGCCGATTGGTATTACGGCTTTTAATAAAAAAGTAAGTATTAAAAAAAAAAATCTAAAGCAGAATGTTTTTTTTGGTGGTACGTTCTCTGGAAATCCCTTATCAACTAAAGTGGGATTAGAAACATTTAAATATTATTTAAAAAATCAAAAAATTTTAAATAGGAAAATTAATATCTTAGCAAGAAAATTGGAAAAAGAGGTCAACAGTTTCTGTTTAAAGAATAAACACAAATTTAGACTTCAAAGATACGAAAGTATAATACGTCCAATTTTTACAGACAAAGATGTATTAAATAAAATGCAACGAGAAAATTATGACAAAAATTTTGTAAACTCTATAATGTTTAAGAATTATTTATTAGATCATAATATTTTTATATCAAGTAACTGTAGCTTTTTCATTAGCGCGTGCCATAGTAATAAAAATATAGTTAATTTAATCAAAACAATAAAAAAATTTGTAATTAACAAATTAAATTAATATTTAAGTTCTTTAATTACACGTGCAGGGTTCCCCGCGACTAAAGTCATAGGTGGAACATTCTTTGTAACAACAGATCCAGCTCCTACAACTGCTCCCGCTCCAATTTCAATACCTTTTAAAATAACAACATTTACTCCAATCCATGCATCTTCACAAATTATTGTAGGACTAATGTCCACATCATCCCAATTTTTTTTTTCCATAAACAAATTTGGTAAATCATTTCTGCGCAAAATATGATTTACTGGATGAGAATTATGATCAAAAATACTTACATTCCAAGCAATATGAACATTGTCTCCTATCTTTATTTTGTTTGCACAGCTCAACACTGATCCACCCATGAATGTATTATTACCAATGTCTATAATTGCTCCTTCTTTTTCAAACACAAATGATGAGTCAACTAAGGATTTATTGCCTATTTTAAATTTACAATTTATATTATTTTTTAGATCAAATGATCTATAGTTTACTCTTGAATTTTCTCCTACAGAAATATTTAATTTTTTCTTAAGCTTAAAATAGCTATATTTATTTAATAAAGTTCTGAGAATAGTTTTCATAATAAATATAATTAACTTATCATTATTCTTTGAAAAAATATATTATTCAGTTATTAAGTGTAAATTATTAGCAAAAATTTAAAACCAAAATTTGTTAATAAATTAAAATTATGAAGTTTATTTCTCATCGAGGGAATCTAAATGGTCCAATAAAGAAATATGAAAATCATCCTGATTACATTAATGAGGCTCTTGAAAGAGGATTAGATGTAGAAATAGATGTTAGGGTTAAAAATGAAAATTTTTACCTAGGGCATGATTTTCCAGAACATAAAATAAATGAAAAATTTTTGCTTAATAATAAATTATGGTGCCATGCCAAAGATTTAGAGGCAATAAATAAATTAAGTAAAATTAAGTGCCATTTTTTTTGGCATCAAAGGGATTATGTCACTATTACTAGTAAAGGATATTTATGGACATACCCTGGAAAAAAAATATTTAAAAAAAGCATTTGCGTTTTACCAGAAAAATCAAATTACAGAAAATTTGAATGTTACGGGATATGTTCTGACTATATTTTAAAATATAAAAAAAAACTTAAATGATAAAAGGATTAATATTTGACTTAGATGGTGTTTTGGTAAATACAAAAGATTTACATTTTATTGCTTTAAATCAAGCTTTAAAAAAGATTAAAATTAAAAATATTATTAGTTATGATGATCATGTAAATATTTATGACGGGCTTCCAACGCTTGAAAAATTAAAATTATTAAATAATAAGAAAATTTTAAAAAAGTCTCAATTTAAAAGTGTAATTAAGTATAAACAGAAGTTAACTATCGAACTTCTTAAAAAAAAAATTAAATATAATAAAAGAATTTTTAATCTTTTTTATAAATTAAGTAAAAATTATAAACTTGCTATTGCCACAAATGCTGTGAATGAAACAATGGAATTATGTTTAAGAGTTCTTAAGATAAAAAAATTTTGTAGTTATTCAATATGTAACAATAATGTAATCAACCCAAAACCTCACCCAGAGATATACTTGAGATGTTTAGTCGAACTTGGTTTAAAGCCAAGTGAAACAATAATTATTGAAGACTCGCACTATGGAAGAGTTTCTGCGCAAGACTCCGGTTGTCATTTAATGCCAATAAAAAATTTGGATGATGTTACATTTAATAATATAAATAAAAATATAAAATTAAGATCTAATAACCTATCAAAGGTAACTATGAATAAATGGGATGATAAAGATATGAATATATTAATTCCTATGGCTGGAGCAGGAAAACGTTTTGCAGATGCTGGATATATTTTTCCAAAACCAATTATAGAAATTCAAAACAAACCAATGATACAATGGGTAATCGATAGCCTAAATATTAATGCAAATTATGTATTTATTATTCAAAAAGAACACCAACAAAAATTTAACTTAAAAAGTGTACTTAATATATTAAAACCTAATTGTAAAATAATTGAGCTAGATAAGGTCACAGATGGCGCTGCATGCACAACTTTATTAGCTAAAAAATATATAGATAATGATAAACCCCTGATGATTGCAAATTCAGATCAATTTATTAAATGGAATAGTTCAAAATCACTTTATAACTATTATTCTAAAAAATATGATGGTGCGATATTAACATTTGAGGCTATTCATCCAAAATGGTCATATGCAAAATGTAATGATAATAATATTGTGTCGGAAGTTGCAGAAAAAAATGTAATCTCAAGAAATGCAACGGTTGGGGTATATTACTGGAAAAAAGGTTCAGATTACATAAAATATGCTGAACAAATGATTAAAAAAAACATCAGGGTAAACAACGAGTTTTATGTTTGTCCAGTTTATAATGAAGCAATTCAAGATGGTAAAAAAATTGTTATTGATAAAGTTGATGAAATGCACGGGTTGGGCACACCGGATGACTTAAAGAATTTTATTCATTATCTAGAAAATAAATAGATTAGTCTTGTTTTATAAATAAGGTTTCTATAGTCGAATAAGGATGATGACTATACCTCGGGAGATAATAACACTTATAATCTATTTTTTTCATTCTATTTAATAAATTTGTTAATCTGTTGGTCCAAATTTTAAATTTTTTATTGTCTATAATATCATCCTCCGAATATTCAAATTCTACAACTATTTGTTTTGGATATATTTTATCATTTATCAAATTATCCAAAACTTCAAAAGCTGCCCCCTCAATATCAAGTTTTAAAACATCAATTTTTAAGTGTTTGTTTTGATCCATTAAGGTTTTCAATTTGTAACATTGCAATAAATCGTATGTTTCACTCTCAAAAAGATTTGTAATCGAACCCCCTGTATTGTGTGAGTCATTTTGAGATTGATGATAAAATTTAACTTTTTTATCCTCATCCCAAATTCCATAATCTTTAAAAAATATTAAATTTTTATTGTATTTTTTTTTTGCCATATAGTTTATTGCTAATGATGTGGGATCATAACAGAAAACTTTACACTTAAATCTGTTAGACAAAATTTCTTCAAAAGAAATACTCTCGCCTACACCAAAAGTATAAATTATTGAATTTTGTTTTATTAAATCTTTATGTAATAAGTAATTTCCAATATTTATTATATTTATATCATCAAGAATATGTAGCTCATTTTTTACAAAATTTTTAATTAATCTTCTTTTTTTTAAGAATAGATATTTAAATGGGAATTCCCCGACATGTTTTGGATTAATTTTTTTATTTATAAAACTTACTATGGAAATAAATAATCCTTTAAGACCTTTTGTTTTAAATTTAAGTTTTAATCTATCAATCCAATATTTTTCAAATAGAAACATTATATATAAATTATAATCTTATTTTGTATATTATAAATAGAAGTAATATAGTCTGTTATATTCAAAATTTAATTTAATGAAAGATCTAACTATTTTAATACAGGGTCCATATTTTGAGTTTAATGAGTATAATTCAAACAGAAACATCAATATTTTAAAAAAAAATTTCCCAAGCGCAAAAATATTAATATCAACTTGGAAAAATGAAAATAAATTCGAAGTAAAAACAAATGATAAAATAATTTTCAATGATGATCCAGGAAGCGTAATTGATAATCATATCGGATCTGCAACAAATGGATCTAACATTTTAAGGCAGGTTGTATCTGTAAAAAATGGTTTGAATGAAATTAACACAAGATATACCTTAAAAATAAGATCAGATTCTTATTTTAATTCTAATAAAATTCTAAAACTAGAATTAAACAAATTTCAATTTGATAAAAGATATAAAATTTTTGATGAAAGAATTATTACATCAACAATTGGATCATTAAATCAAAAAAGTACCAATATTTTGTATAATTTTTCTGATTGGTTCAATCTAGGTCTTACAAGTGATTTAAAAAAAATTTGGAATTATACTAGTATAGAAAGTGACGAAATAAATTATTTTAGTAAATTTAAAAATAAAAAAAAAAATATTTATGGAAAAAACTGGGATTTAAAATTTACTGCAGAGCAATTTATTTATTTTAAATCAATTAGTCAATTTATAGAAAATAAAATTGAACATGCTCATGATTACTCTAAAAAAAAATTAGTCTCAGCAGAAAATTATTTGGTTAATAATTTTTATTTAGTAGATCCGGATAGAGTTGATTTTGTTTTTCCTAAATATGATTCTAAAATTAATAAAAATTTGAATAAAAATAATACAAATTTAAGAAATAAAGAACTGGTATATTTTTCTTATAATGAGAATGATTGGAAAAACATTTATTACAAAAAAAACTTTAGTTATAATTTTTTATTTAATTTAAGTAAAAATTACTTTTTAATGAAATTCAAAATTAAAAACTTTGTATATAAGCTGTTCAATTTTTAGTTATTTAGATAATACAAAATTTAAATCAAATCTAAATTTTTTTTTTTTTTTAAGATTATTTTGAAAATCTTTTATAAATCTTTGAATTATATGCTCCTTATTATATGTAAAATCATGTGTAATTTTTTTATTTTTTGTTTGAACTACTATACTGCGTAAATTTTTTTTAAATCCTGTACTAATTTTATATTTTTTTATGTTTGAAAAGTAATATTTTTTGATTGCCAATATATGACTGCCCAATTCATACTTATGATTGTTTTTTAATTTTTTATCTTTAACATGAAAATTTAAAATTACACTTGAGGTTAAATTTTTAAATTTTACCTTATTTTTTTTCAAAAAATTTAAATAAAGATATTCAAAATGAAATCCTACTAATAAGTTATTTTTCTTTTGAATTTCTATCAATTCTTCTGTTTTTTTTTTTGATACAAGCCAAGGCTTTTCAATTATAAGATTGAATTTTTTATTTAGACACTCTTTAACAATTTTAAATTGATCATTTCTATTTGGTGTTATTGCTAACCATATAATTTTGTAATCTTTTTTAGTCAAATTAAGTTGTTTACGTAAATTATATAAGTATGCTTTGTTATTTTTATATCTTTTTGGACTTTTTAGATTAACTTTAATTGCCTTTAAATTAAGACTTATTAAAATATTATATATTCTATTGCCCCAATTATTTCCAATTACTGCATAACTTACTTTCATAATTTATATAAATTTATATATATAAATATATCGTGAAAAAAAAAACCTTTATGATAATTGGTGCAGGCTGGATGGGATGCCATCTGGCATACTCATTAGTTAAAAAGGGTTACAATGTAAAACTCTTTGAAAAAAATAAAATATTTAATGGTATGTCAGGCGCAAATACCAATAGATTACACATGGGTTATCATTACCCTAGAGGCTATCAAACAAGAACTCAATCAAAAATTGGCTATAAAAACTTTAAAAGGGAATACCCTTCTTTAAATAAAATAATCAAAAACAATATAATTTATATCATCAAAAAAAAATCAGTAATTGATTACCCTACATACAAAAATGTAATGTTATCCTCAAATTTAGAAATCCAGGAAACAAATTATTTTGCAAATCAATTAACAAATGTTGAGGGTATAATAAAAGTTAAAGAGGCTCAGATATTGCAAGAAAAAGCCAAAAAATTTTTTAAGAAAAAGCTAAAAAAAATTTTAATCGAAAACAAAGAAATATCTTATAAAAAAATTAAATTGGGAAGAAAAATAAATTTTGAAAATTTTGAATATGATTATTTAATAGACTGTACAGCTGGTCATTCTCTGGGGGAAAAAAAGTTTGACATATCTTATGAACCAAGAGTAACTTGGATATATAGGTCAAATCTTAAAAATTTTGCATTGATGGCTATGGATGGTAAATTTTATAATATCTTTCCTTACGAAAAAGGTGAATATATTTTAGGAACACCACAGTATTCAAAATTTAAAAAATTTAATAAACTAGCTAAAGCAAAAAGATTTATAAAAAATATAAAGAAAAAAGAAGTAATGAGAAGAAAATTACTCTCAGAAAATATAGTAAAAACTAGTTTTCTTAATTTTAATGAATTTTTTAAATTTAAAGGGTTTTTCTTTTCGTTAGCAACTATTTTTAACTCAAATTCAGATAATAGACCAACTTTAGTAAAAAAAGAAAAAAATGTTTTCTTCATCTTAGGTGGTAAGATAGACACAATATTTGAGGCAGAAAAAGAAATATTAAAAAAAATAAATTAATTTAATAGTTTTAATCTTTTAATTATTTGATTTAGCTTTTTATAAGCATCTGGTGTATCTATTGCTAAGCAATAACCATTTTTTGATTCTATTTGATAACCAAAAAATTTAATACTTTTATTTTTTACTATTCTTTTAAAAACATTGTTTGATAAATCTGTAAAATGATTTTTTTTAATATATTTAAATATTTTATGATTAAAAATAATTACTCCTGTATTTACTAAATATTTTGAACTGCCTTTATCTCCTCTCTTTTCATTGAAACTAATAATATTGTCAGTTTTATTTAAATGAATGGAACTACTTGCAATACCTGTGAATGGATTTTTTTTTATTGAATATAGGGCCATCGTTATATCAGATTTTTTTTTAAATGGTAATCTAACATTTTATTTAAGTTAAAATTCAATAGATTATCGCTATAAATTACAAAAAATAATCCTCCTAATTTATTTTGAACTTTTTTAATCGCACCAGCAGTTCCAAGTAATTTTTTTTCATTACTAATATGAACTTTTATTTTTAAATTTTTTTCAATTTTTCTTATTTCTTTTTTTAAAAGATTTGGTTTAAAATAGGTATTTACTAGATATCTTTTGAATAATTTAGATTTAAAAGCCCAATTAAAATTCCTATATAAAATGGTTTTTTTTTTTATTTGAATTAATGGTTTAGGTTTTCCTTTAGATATAGGCAAGATTCTACCACTAGTGCCAGCTGCAAGAAATAAAATATTTGTCATTACAATGGGTTAAGTTTTCTGTAAAATACTTCTATAATCCGAAATAAATTAAATTTTATAAGTTGTTTTTTTAAATAAAATTTATCAACCTTAAATATATCTCTACTCAGCCACATATCATAATCTAAATCAGGTAATTTTGATTTAGGCTCAAGATTGTTAATATCAATTTTGCTTGTTTTTAAATCATGAAACCATTCTTTATACTTCATCTTAGTATGAGTAGCACCCTTTACGAAACCTATATTAGATACAAGATGTTTTTTTGGTATTATACTAATTTTTTTTTTTGACCAGTTTGAATAAAGCCAAATGTAATCCCATGCTCTAAATTTTTTATTAAACTGAATATCAAAAATTTCAGTCCAATATGAAACAAATTGTTTATTATCGAGTATATTATATAAATGATTTTTTTTTTTTTAATCTTGGCCACCTTGTCATATTTTCATCATAATCTTTTATTGAACGTCTCCAAGTAGCATACCCCCAACACAAATTGTAATTACTAAAAAAATAACAAGGATCTTTCATAAATTTTTGATTTTTAAAAGAGGATCCACATATCTGGGATATTTGATGGTTATTTCTATATTTTTTTAGCATTTCGCTACAAAATATAAAGAAAGACTTATTTGGGACAGTGTCGTCTTCAAGAACAATACCCTCTTTTTCCTTTTTAAAAAACCAATTAATAGCATCTCTATATGAAATATACGCACTGACATGTTTTTTTCTCTCCTTTAAAAAAATTTTACAATTCCAATTTATATTTTTAATTATTTTTTTTACTTCTAAATTTTTTTTTAAATCTAATTTGTTTCCTTTTGGAGGAATGTTTATTGAGATATAGATTTTAGTTGGGCGAACTTCTCTTAATTTTTTAACCACCTTAACAGTGGTATTTGGTTTAATATAGACCATAAGTAAAATAGGTGTTTTCATTTATAAAAAATTCTTTGTCTCTTTAATTAATTTTTGATTTTCTATACAAAAAAAATTATTACCATAATATTTACCTACAAAAGAATAGTTTTTAGATAAATGCTTTAAATATTCCGAAAGTTCATTTCCTTTGAAAGTTTTAAGATTTTTAAAAAAAAAATTTTTATTTACCAACATATATCCAGCTTCTGTATAATTTGTATTTAATTTATCCTGGTAAAATATTTTTTCTTTATCGATAATAATTGGTCCATTCTGATTATTCTTTTTTTTTACAATAGATAAAATAACTTTTGATATTTTCTTTTTTTTTAATGAAAGTATTTTTCTTAGACTAAAATCCCTGATATAATTATCACAATACATTAGCAAAAAGTTTGGTCCTTTTATAAATTTTTTTGCATTAATAATTCTGGTTAATGTTTGCCAATTTTCACCTCCTTTTACAATATCAATTTTTTTATTCTTAAAATGAGAAATTATTTTTTCTTTTTTATATCCTGAGAGTATCAGAAAATTTTCTACTCCGTTTTTTTTTAATTGTGCAATTAGGATGTCTAAAAAAACTTTTCCATTAATCTTTATCAATGCTTTTGGAGTATTTTTTCCTAATACCCCAAGTCTCTTACCTTTTCCACCTGCTAATATCACAGCTTGGATTTCTTTGGGCGAAACCATTAATATTAAATTTTATATTTAGATTTCAGCGCATCATTTCTGAAACCTTTAACTGTATCTAGTGAATATTTACTTAGATTGTAATTTATTAATTTGAATTTTTTTATCACATCACTTGTTACAGTAATTATATGACATTTTATTTCATTTGATTGATAAATGTTATACAATTCTCTTGTACTTGCCCAAATTAACTCAGAGTTTTTATTTTTTTTCATTAGTTTTAGTGCCTGTTTCATTACAGGTGTTGGATCTCTACCAGTATCAGCAATTCTTCCTGCAAAAATAGAAATACACGATGGTACTTTCGGGTTTAAATTTTTTAAAACTTCTTTTACTTGATTTATAGTCATAATTGCGGTCACGTTTACTTTGATACCTCTTGATGATAAAAATTTGATTACATTTGCAGTTGTTCTTTTTTTTGTATTTGTAATAGGTATTTTTACATAAACATTTTTACCCCAAGAATTAATTTTTAAACCTTGTTTTTTCATTTCATCTAAATCATCCGAAAATACTTCAAATGAAATTGGTTTATTTTTAATTTTTTTTAAAATTTTTTTTGCAAAATCTGTATAATCTCTTATCCCGTTTTTTTTCATTAATGAAGGATTGGTTGTTAAGCCCTTAATCAATGGATTTTTACTTAATTTAATCATCTCATTAAAATCAGCCCCATCAGCAAAGATTTTGGTACTTTTAAAAATATTTTTTTTCATATTATTTTCTCTATACTCTTTATCATTTTTGAAGTACTAGTAAATTTATAATCACAATTTTTTGGTTTTAATTCATCATAATTATAATCAATAAAAATAGTAGTGCAACCAACACTATTACCAGCCTCAATATCTGTATTTCTATCTCCTACCAGAAAACTTTTCTTAAGGTCAATATTCCATTTTTTCATTGCTTTTTTTAACATTCCTGGTTTTGGCTTTCTACAATTACAATTATCAATTTTATCATGCATACAAACAATAACCTCATCTACTAAAAAATATCTTTTTATGATTGAGTTTATTATTTTTAAAGTATATTTATTTAATTTGCCTCTTTTAATGTCAGGCTGGTTAGTAACTACTACTATAATAAATTTTTTTTTTTTTATTTTTTTTATAAATGATAAAAATTCATAATTTAATTTTAACTCGTGAGGGTATCGTGGAGAGTATGGTTTTTTATCTATTATGATTGACTTATTAAGAATTCCGTCTCGATCAAAAAAAAAAGCTTTATTTTTTTTCAATAATGCTCTCCCACTTTGTCTCTTTTTCCTTAAGTTCGGGGTGAGATACTAAAAGATGCCAAATTACTGCCTGATATGCCTCTGAAAAGGGTGTTAATAATTTCTGGTTTTTAACAGGTATTACAAGAGCTACATCAGAGTTTTTTGCAGCATAACCATTGGATTTTCCTACTACCGACAATATTTTACATTTTCTTTTTTTTGCAAATTTTATTGCTTTAATTAAGTTTACGCTTATGTTTTTTTTTATATTTCCACCCCCTACTGAAAAAATAAATATGATATCTTTGCTACTTAAATTGCTTATATTAAGCCACTGAGAGAAAATTTCTGACCAACCCTCATCATTAGTTCTTGCTGTTAATTCTGAAACATTATCAGTAGGAGCATAAGATTCTATTCCAATAATTTTTCGAAAATCATTAACTGCATGAGATGCATTCCCTGCGCTACCACCTACACCAAGAAAAAAAATTCTTCCTTTATTTTTTTTACAAGATTTTATTTTTTTTACCATCAAACTAATTTTCTTAATATCTAGATTAGATGATATCCAAGAAGACTCTGATAAAAAATTTTTTATAAATTTTTGCATTTAGTTTATATTATTCTTGTAACTCCATTAAAATCAAAATTAAACCTTAATTCTTCTATGCCTTCTGTTAACATTGCACTTTTGAGTTTTTCCTTGTCTTCAGCATAAAAAAGTAAAAAACCTCCACCACCTGCACCAACTAGTTTTCCACCTAATGCACCATTATTTATACCTAAATTATAAAGGAATTTTATTCTTGGATTAATTGTTTCTGGCGATCTTTGATATTTGCATCTCCATTGTTCGTTTAAGATTTCTGCAAAATCATTCAGCCTTCCGCTTTCTAAGAATTTTTTGCTTTTTAATCCAAGTTCTTTGTTTAACTCTAAATTTTTAATAATATCTTTATTTTTTTTTTTTGTTTGAATATTTTGTTTTTTTAAAATTGAATCTGCACTTCGTGAAAACTTTGTAAAAAATAAACACAAATTGTCATCTAATTTTTCTAATATTGGCTTTGAGATCTTTAAAGGTTGCACAAAAACTCCTTTTTTTGAAAATTTAAATGAATTAACTCCACCAAATACTGAACTATATTGATCTTGTTTACCAACATTCCTCTTCAAATCTTCAATTTCTATTTGACAAGCTTTTTCCGCTAATTCGTTATGTCCTATTGATCGATTTTGAAAAGAATAAATTGCTTTAATTAATGCAACTGTAAAAGCACCTGATGAACCAACTCCTGTTCCTGCAGGTACGTCTGCCGCAACTTGTATTTCTAATTTTTCTTGACTAGACATATACTTTTCAAAAACTTTTCGTATTATTGGATGCTTAATATCTTGGATTTTTTTTACTTTTTCGTTTGTTGAATACTTTAAAAAAAAGTAATTTTTAAATGGTTCATACATATTTATGTAAACATATTTATTTATAGTTGCAGAAACTAAAAATCCTCCATTTTGATTATAAAAAGAAGGCAAATCAGTACCACCACCGCCAAAGGTAATTCTTAATGGGCTTTTTATAAAAATCATAACAATTAAAGATTTAATTAAAGATAAGCATTTGTCTACAAGTTTTAAATCATTTTTGTAATGGTCTTTTAATTAATTTTCCATTTTTTAATAAAAAGATTTTATTGCAATATTTTAACGATGTACCCTTATGAGCAATGTTTATTATTGTAATATTTTTGTAATTTTTAATGATATTATTAAGTATTTTCTTTTCTGTTTTTACGTCTAGGGCTGAAAAGGCTTCATCTAAAAACAAAATTTTTGGATTACTGTATAATGCTCTAGCTAGACCTATCCTCTGTTTTTGGCCACCAGATAAATTAATTCCCCTATCTCCAATCATAGAATTAGTTTTACTTTTTAGATTTTCAACAAAACTCAACAAATTAACGTCTTTTAAAATTTTTTTAAAATGTTCATATTTAAAATCTGAATTTCTACCAAAAACTATATTTTCCTTGATAGTATCATTTATTAATGTTGTATTTTGTGAGACATAACCAATCTCATCATACCAATGATGTTTATCAAAATTAATTAACTTTCCATCGACTAAAATACTTCCACTATCTGGAGAAATAAGGCCCGATATTAAATCAACTATTGTACTTTTACCTAGACCTGTACCACCGATAATTCCTACTCTGTCTTTAGAATTTATGATTAGATTAAGTTTTCTTAGAACTCGTTTATCATCTAAGTAAGAAAAATCAATATTCTTCAACTCTATATTTTTTTTAAAATTTATCCTCTTTGGCTTAATATTCAGTTCTTTTTTTAATTCATCTTTAATTTCTTTATAAATCTCCTCAACTGATGGAATATGATATCTTAGAACTTGTTGAGAAATTACAACCCTATTTATTGATGGTAATAATCTAAATGATGCAGCTGCAAATAAGGCAAGTAAAGATACTATCTTATTAAATGGGACCTCCTGAAGAGTAAAAATAATTAAAAAGAATGAAAATACAAAAATTAATACCAATTCTATACCAAGTCTTGGTAAAGTTTGCAGTGTTAAAAATTTTTTGACAACAATAGCAAATTTATTTAAAATTTTTGCAAAATTATTTAAATAATAGTTTTGTAAAAAATAGGTTTTTATATCCCTAATACTATAAAATATTTCATTAGATTTTTTTATAATTTGTTCATCATAAACAAACCTTTCATTACCTAACTGTTTTATAATTTTTTTTGTAAATTTTATGTAAATTAAAGCGAAGATAATTAATAAAAATATTACTGAAAAAGATAAGATGCCAATTTGTGTAAATAAGAGTATTGATATACCAATTATCACTAATATTTCGATTATTAAACTTAACATAGGTGATACAACTCCAAATATTAAAGAACCACATTCATCTTTAATATTTCTTAGCAGTTCTGAGGAATTTCTTTTAAAATAATTTCTATAGGGCATATGAAGATATTGAAACATCAGTAATTCAGAAATTTTGGCTTGAAGGTATGTTGTATATTTGTTTTGTTGATAATTTAAAAATAATACAAATATAGTTTTTATAACAAATACAATGCATAAGACTATTATCGTTAAATATATTTGATCAATGTGATCTAAATTTTGAACTAAATCTAAATTCGGTAGAATTTGTTTTAAAAAACTTTTATTTTCTATTACACTTAGTACCGGTATAATCAAACTAATCGAAAAAACCTCAAGAATCATGCTGGTAAAAATTAATAATCCTAAAAAAGCTATTTTTTTTTTTCCAAACTTACTAGTTATAAAAAAAACTTTTTTTAGATAATTATTTAATTTTTTAAGACGCATTTAATTATTAGTGTTTTACACATCTGAATTTTTTAGAGTCAATAAATTCAGATATATTATTCTTCAACTTGCTCTCTGTTTCGTTATTAAATATACTTAACCACTTATTATAAACCTCTGGACTTTGATAATCTATATTGCTGTTACTATTTATTAGTTCATCAGAAAAAAGGTAAAAACTATTTAAATATCTCATAAAAAAATACTCTTCAATATTACGTTTGTTGTAACTTAAACTTAATTTTTCAAAGTTATCTATTGCTTTGTCATAATCATCGATACTGGACGCATGATAATTAAAATCGTAAGCTGTGTGCGGATTATTGTATGCTGCGTTTATGACAGGAATTCCAAAATATGCATATTCTAACCCAATAGTTCCATAAACTGTTAAAACTAAATTAATTCCTTCATTAATAAGTTGGCCATGAGATACGTCTTTGTCAATTAATTTTATATTTCTATACTTATTTAAAAAAAATTTTGATGTTTCTTTATTTTCTTCAAATTCCATTGGATGAAATTTTATATACCAATCAAAATCAGAATTTTTGCTTTTTTTACCTAGAAATTCTATCCAATCATAAAAATCATTAAAAATAAAACTCCCATAAACATTTGGCGCATCAGAAAAATGATGAGCTGCAATTAAAATTTTTTTTTTATTATTTTTTATTAATACATCTTTTTTAAATATCTTATTACTAAATGGGCTATCGGGTGGTAATGCACTTACTTTATTTTCTATTGTTCTTTTTCCCGAAAACTTTTTTTTCAATTCATTTTTAGATTCTTTTAAAAATCTTTGCTGAATGTTTTTAGGATATTTTTTAAATTCTTCTTTATAATATTTCATATCAAAAATTGTTTGATTACTTTCATTGTGTGAAAAAATAAAAAAAGATCCAGCTGAAAAAACTTTAATATTCTTTTTTGTTGCAATTCTTAGAATAAGTCCGAATTCATAAACCGTATGACTTAAAACTACAGCTTTCACATCATTTTCTTTAAAATATTTCTTCCAAAAAAAGAATAGATCTAAAACATTTAGTAAGTAATTTTTGAAAACTAATGATTTGATATCTATTGTTGGTAGATTATATTTTCTTAAGAATCCATCATAAATTAAATCACCTATATTAGTTTCATCAATTGAGATTTTTAAAATATCATTTTTTGAGACTAAGGAATTTAAAATTTTATCTTTTAATCCTTGATTATTTTTATTAAAAAATTTTTTTGGAATTACATGATCTACAGCTCCAAAAGATTTATAGACATTTCTGTAAGAAAAATAATAAAAATTTTTAATGAAAGATTTTACTTTATCAAAAATACTATTCTCAATATTTGTGCTATAGGATTGTATCTCAGCGTCATATTTTTTTGAAAGATGAGCGGCTAAATAAGAGTATACAATATGCGAATCACAAAGAGCATTGTATTCCAGCAATATTTTGTTATTTTTTTTTTCGTTTTTGTTGTGAAAAATTTTTTTATTGTGAATAATAAATTTATGAAAATACTTTATAGTCTTGAAGCTCAAGTTTTTTAACATTTTTTGAAAGATACAGAGCTAGGATTTGTTTTACTACAAGTTTTAACCATAAAATTAATTTCTCACTTTAATTTTTTTTTTTTTTTAAAAAACTTTTTGCAGCAAGTATGCTTTCTTCTGTAAAATGAAAAATATTCTGCGTACACGCTGCTGAAATATTAGTTATAGCAAATAAATCTAAGAAATGTTGCCAATTACCCGCACCACCGAGTGCTAAAATTGGGCAATCAATTTTTTTTGCTACTAAACCCACTAAATTAAGATCATATCCCATTAAACTACCATCATTATCAATATTATTTATCAATATCTCGCCAACTCCATACGAAAGTACTTTTTTGCAAAACTCTATAGGATCTATTAATAAATCATTTTTTCCACTTTTGCCTAATACTGTATAAGAATTATTTTTTAATATTTTTTTACAGTCAACAGATTGAATAATAGATTGATTTCCATATTTTTTTGAAATATTTTCAATTAATTGAGGATTTTTGATTATATCAGATCCTAAAACAATCTTATCTGCTCCATTTTTAAAAAAAATATTTACGTCTTCAATTTTAGAAATTCCACCTCCCACTGCTATGGGTACAAAACAATTTGTTGAAAAAAATTTTACTAAATCTAAAAATTTTTTAGTGAATTTTTTATCTGAAATATCAATTAAAATTAATTCATCTATACTCCAAAGATCAATAAAATTTTTAGTATATCTATAATCTGGTTTAAATTTTTTTGTTCTAAAAAGAACACCATCTAAAAAAGTCAGAGTTATAATTATTCTTTTTTTTAACAATCAACACCTTTCATCAAAATTTTTTAGAATTTTTAAACCATTAGATTGGCTTTTTTCTGGATGAAATTGTACCCCATATACATTTTCATATCCAACAGCAGCAACAAAATTGACTTTATAATTTGTTTCAGCAATTACTATTTTATTTTTTGTTAAACTAGTAAAATAAGAATGTGTAAAATAAAAGTCTGAATTATTTTCTACACCATCAAATAATTTATTTTTATGTAAGTAAGTACATTGGTTCCATCCTACATGGGGGACATGTAATTTTTTGTCTACTGAGATAAAATTCTTAAATTCACCTTTAAATACTTCTAATCCTTTCGTATACCCATGCTCACTACTGGAACTAAATAAAACCTGGAAACCTACACATACACCTAATATTGGAATTTTATTAATAATTTTTATTTTTATCAGTTCATCTAGATGTTTATTTTTCAATTTTTTCATAAAGTCTTTGTATGCACCAACACCGGGCAATATAATTTTCTCAACATTATCAAAATCATTAATATTTTTACAAATTTTATAAGAAATGTTAAGTTTTTGCATTGCAGAAGCTAAGGAGGCTATATTTCCTGTATCTAAATCAATTATTCCAATCATAACATTTAAAAATTTTGTTCTAAAAATTGATTTGTTCCTAATATTGAAAAAATAAGTTTGGAATAATGATTTGGTATATTGTTAAAATTGATATCTTTTTTTAATACCTTTAAATTTATAAATTCAGAAATTGGGGATTTAATATTAAATATTTTTTCAATAACATCTTTATCTTTAAAATTAATTACTGAACCTATAGATGCATTAAATCCTTTTTTTTGTCTATTTAATCGAATTTCATCAATTAATATATTCTTACCAGCATCCCTTAATATTTTTTTTTGATATCCATCTGAGATTAAATGGTGAGGAGGAATTGTATATGCAAAATTTAATAAATTTCTATCTAAATAAGGACTTCTATTTTCAACAGAATAAAACATTGAGTTTAAATCATCATGTTTTAAAATTATTGGAACACCTTCATGGAATAATTCATTTTGCATTCTATTTCTTAAAAGTTCAGTAGTAAATTTTTTTTCTGTAAATTTATAATTTATTTTTTCAGTAGAGTATTTTTTAATATTAAAATTAGTTTCATAAACTAAATCTCTATTTTTTGGGTTTTTTATATAATGGTAGGGATCTTTTAAATATGGATTTCTTATTGTGGGCAAAATAAATTTTTTCCAATCTTCTATATTTTTTTTTAAGTATTCTGATTTTTTTAAACAATGAAAATGTAAAAGATAGTGATCATAGTATCCTGTAAATAATTCATCTGCTCCAGTTCCAGAAATGGAAACTTTAAATTTTTTTTTTGCCATACTTTGAATTAAAAATGAATGAATATAATATGATAAAGTAGCTATTGGACCATCATGGTAATTTGTTAAAGTTTTAAGTCGATCGAAAAAATTATATTTATTCGGGTTTAGGTTTATTAAATTGGAATTAGATTTAAGATCTTTATTAATTAATTTTATATTTTCTTTTTCGTCATATCTAGGATCACTATCTATAATAGAAAAAGTTGATATTTTTTGGTTAAGTTTTTTATGCGCAATTGATGCCAACAATCCAGAGTCAATGCCTCCACTCAAACAAAATGCTAATGGAACATCAGATCTCATTCTAATTTTTAAACTGTTAAATAAACAACTTCTGACTCCATCTACAGAGTCTATAAGACTCATCTTTTTGTTTACTTTTAATTTCGGCTGCCAATATTTTTCTTTTTTTAGATCTAGTTTATGATTTAAAATTAAATTAGTTCCAGATTCTAAAGAAAAAATTTTATTATAGAATGTATCTGTTGATTTATTTAAAGACTTATATCCTAAAAATAAATTTTTTTTTATATGATTTCTATTTAGCTCAAAATTATTTTCGCAAAGTGATTTTATGAATTTTATTTCTGATCCAAAAAAAAATCCATTTTTAGAATAATAAAAAAATAACGGTTTCTCTCCAAAGGGATCTCTAGACAAAAAAAGTGATTTTTTTTTTGTGTCCCATATTGCAAATGACCACATACCTTCCAAATGATCTACGCATTTTTTGCCATAAGCTAAATAGCTCTTTAGTAATACTTCGGTATCCGATTTTGTATTAAATACGAATCTTTTTTTTAGTTTCTCTCTTAATTCTACATAATTATATATTTCACCATTGAAGATAAGTATAAAATTTTTATATCTAAATGGTTGGTTTGATCTATCCTTGATATCTATTATCTTTAATCTAGTGTGTAGAAGAGAAATATTTTTATCTAGTACAGTTTCATTATAAGTTGAATAATAATCTGGACCTCTATTCTTCATTAATCTCAAGGTATTAATTATCGCATTATCTCGAATTAATTTCTTTTTAGATATAAAACCACTTATTCCACACATTTGTCTAATGTTTCAATTTATTTTTTGATTAATAGTATAATTTTTTTTGCTTTTTTTACTCAAAAATTTTTTGAGATTTAAAAATTTATTACTTTTGGCTGGTCTAAGAAATTTTATATTTTTAAGTGATAATTTTTCTCCTTTTTTTATTTTTTTTGAAGAATAAACACCTCTCCTAGCTAAACTAATAACGGATTTTTCTAAAACCATAACTTTTTTTTGCTCTGTTCCAAGTTGATTTTCAATTTTTCTAATACTTTTTATTAGCTGTTTTAAATCGTTAAAGTCTGCTGATAAAGAATGATCTCTAAAATTTGAAAATTTTTTATTTAAAGTGAAATGTTTTTCAATTATTTTTGCACCCAATGCTACTGCTGCTAGACATGCTTCATTACCTAAAGTATGGTCAGAGTATCCAATTAAATTATTAAATTTTTTTCTGAGAAAACTAATTGATTTCAAGCTTGCTTGATTATCATTTACAGGGTAAGAGGTCACGCAATGAAGATATGATATATTTTTTTTACATAAGTTTTTACCAATTTCTTTTTCGATAAATTTATTAATTTGTTCTAAATTTTTATAATCTATCATTCCTGTAGAAATTAATATTTTCTTATTTGACTTAATTAATTTTTCAATCAATGGGAAAAAATTATTATCACCTGATGCTACTTTAATAATATCGGTATATTTAATTAAAAAATCAGCACTTTCTAAATCAAGTGGTGTAGACATAAATATTATTTTATGTTTATTTGAATATTTTTTAAGTTCTAAAAAATTTTTTTGTGATAATTCGAACTTTTTTAATAAATTGTATCTTTTAAGATTATTTTCTCTAGTAATAAAGTTTTTGGTTTTAAACGTTTGAAATTTTACGGCATCTGCACCAGCTTTAGCGGCAGATTTAATTAATTTTTTTGCGTTATTAATACTACCTTCATGGTTATTACCTATCTCTGCAATTATAAAAGTCTTTTTATTTTTATTAAAAAATTTAAATCCCACAATAATTAATTTATTTTCTTAAATTATTCCAAAAATTTTTGTACCAAGTTATATATTTAGAATATCCTTTTTCGATAGGATTTTTTGGATTAAAGCCAATTAACTCTTTTGCTTTGTCTATTTTAAGTGTTCCTCTCTCTGGCATAAATTTTTCTTTTTCTTTGTAATTTATTTTTATATTAGGAAATTCTTTTTTTAATAGTTCTACTAAATCGTTAATTTTTCTGGAATTACCATATGTTAGATTGAATATTTGATTTAAAGCATTATCTTTTTTACAGCATAAGGCAATTCCTGATACCAAATCCTCAATATAGGTAAAGTCTAATTTTTCATCACCTGTTCCATTAATATTAATCTCATTACCTTGTATTGCATTTTCAATAAAAATTTGTCCAACTCTTCTACTTACACACCTTTCACCATATAATGCGGATGGTCTTATTATTGTGTAGGGCAAATCAAAGATTTGATGGTAGGCCTTAACTAAAAGTTCACCAGAATATTTTAAAGTCCCATAAATTCCTATTGGATCACACTTTGAATTCTCATCAACATCAGTGCTTTTAAAATCACCATACACCATACTTGATGAAATATAAATTAGATGGATTTTTTTATTTTTGGCAAAGTCTAAAGAATTTTCAAGCGTTCTAAAACTATGATCAAAAGTAGTGTGTGGATCTTTATTAGATTTATTTGCATGAGAAACTGCAGCTAAATGAATTATTATATCAGGATTTATTTCATAATATAATTTAGAAACCTCATGATAATTTCTAGCATCTTGAACTAATAAATCTATATTGTTTTCATTAAGAAGTTCAATTCTATTATTTAAAATTGACGTATATAAAGATTTGTTGGTTATATCTTTATCTTGAAAAGACAATAAATTATTTACTGAAAGGCTATCTACAATTACAGGAGTTGTTTCAAGTGATTTTAAATGTAAGGCTAAATTATGTCCAATAAAACCACTTCCACCAACAAGTAATATTTTCTTATTTTTCATATTTTAAATAAAATTGATTAATAGTATTACAAATCATATCTACCTCGGATAATCTTAATTTAGGATAATTAGGTAATGAAATATTCATATTGCCGTATTTCATACCATTAAAATAGTCATCTATGTTAATTTTATATTTTTTTTTATAATAAGTCATTTTTGGAACTGGTGTTTTATAATGTATACTAAAACCAATTTTTTTTTTTTTTAAAAAACTGGCCAATTTATCTCTTTTTTTGCAAAAAATTTGAAAAATAAAATAAGAACAGTCGTTTGAAAAGGGAACAAATTTAATATTTTTGTTTTGTGTTAAATTTTTTATGTATCTTTTTGCAATAATTTTTCTTTTTTGAAGATTTTTTTTATATTTTAATATCTGTCCATACCCGATTGCGGCTTGAAAATCAGTAATTCTAAAATTAAATCCTAAATATTTTACATCATAGTCTCCAACTTTCTTTCTATTCACAATATCTTTGTCAATACCAAAAGCTTTGAGCATTTTAATTTTCTTGAATATCATTTTATTATTTGTAATTATCATTCCACCTTCACCTGTGGTAACTTGTTTAGTAGGATAAAATGAAAAAGATCCTGTCATTCCATAGTTACCTACATGAATGCTGTTTTTGTATGTCCCTAATGCATGAGCACAATCTTCTAAAAGGATAATTTTATTTTTTTTACAATAATTTGAAATTTCTAAAATATCACAAGGATACCCTGCCATATGAACTAAAATAATCCCTTTTGTTTTTTTTGTTATTTTTGATTTGATCCCATCTAAATTTAAATTTCCTTGGGGAAAAGTAACGTCTGCAAATATGGCTTTGGCACCTGTATATTCTACAGCATGTGCAGTAGCAACATGAGTTTGAGATGGAACAATTACTTCATCCCCTCTTTTAAAACCTGCAGCTATACATGATAAATGCAATCCAGCAGTACAACTGGATACTGTAATAGCATATTTTGCTTTTGTAAATTTTGCAAATTCATTTTCAAACAAGGTATTATATTTTCCGTGGGTAAGCCATCCACCTTTTAAAATATTTTTTACGTTTGTTAAATCCTTTTTAGAAATATTTAATTTTGAAAAACTAATTGTCATATATAGTTATATTAG
>MDSV01083423.1_pt1 | contig 29023 bp, 14 predicted proteins | sample 810851 | NCBI WGS metagenome assembly MDSV01 (sample SAMN05326640, study PRJNA326480) | marine metagenome | isolation source: seawater | place: Atlantic Ocean: North East | collected 2012 | reverse complement strand
TCAACTCCACCGCGTCCATGGACGCCGACCGCGTGGCGGGCGCGGTGCCCTTCGTGTACCCGACTTCGGGCCGCGTCAAGTTCGCCGCGCCGTACAGCGCCTCGATCACGGTGGCGATGGAGACGCGCATCCCGGACGTCAACGAGTCCGTGATGCAGTTCGGGCCCTCCTGCGACGTGGACGTCACCGAGCTGACGTACATCTGGACCAACCTCACCGGCGAGGCGGACTGCTTCTACACCGACGTGCGCTCAACCGCCTACGCCGGCTTCGAGCGCGCGCCGCGCGCGACGCGGCGTTCGCTGGTGATCCCCCCGTTCTGCCTCAAGCCCAGGGCCGAGCCGCACAAGATCGAGCTGTTCAGCACGTTCGGGAGCGACCCGGACGCGCCCGCGTCGCGCACGGAGGTGCTCCTGACGGTCACGCCGTCGCCCCTGGTGGCGGCCATGGGAGGCGGCGCGGGGCCGCGCGTCGTCGCCAAAAACGCCGAGGGCTTCGCGCTCGACGCCTCCGCGTCCTTCGATCCGGACGCCGCCGCGCCGGACGCCGATCCCGAGCCCGAGCCGAGCGCCCCGTCGTTCCGGTGGTCCTGCGGCGCGGTGGAGACCGGCTACGCGCCCGACCCCGCGGACGGCTCGCGGGACGCCGCGGAGATGGCGCGCCTGTACGCCAAAGCGCCCGTCTCCGCGTGCCCCGCGGCGGTGAACGAGAAGCTGGCGGAGGCGCGGGGCGGGCCGGCGGTCCCCGACGGCGTCTCGGGCGCGCTGGACCTCGACACGCTGTACCGGTTCACGGCGCAGTACCAGGTCGGGGACGACCGCGTGGCGAACGTCTCGACGCTCGTGCACGCCGTGGACGCGCCGGTGCCCTCCGTGACGCTGCGGGCGCCGGTGGCGAAGTCGGCGTCCAGCGTCGCGCTGCGGCTGGTGGGCGCGGCGGACGCCGCCGCGCCGCGCGAAAACGCCTCGGACGCGAGCGCGGCGACGGCGGTTTCGTCGCGCGTCGCGTTTTCGTGGACCGCCGCACCCGCGCTCGACTTCGCGAATCCCGCGAACTTCCTCACCTCCACCGACGCCACCTGCCTGGTGGTCGCGCCGAACGTGCTGCTCCCCGGCCAGGCGTACGTGTTCACGCTGATGGCGAAGCGCGAGGGCGTGGACGCCGTCGGGTACGCGTCGGCGCCGCCCGTGGAGGTGATCGGCCCGCCGGCCGTCGGCGTCGTCGCCGCGACGCCCGCCGCGGGCTTCGAGCTGGACACGGAGTTCTTCCTCTCCACGCAGGGCTGGGGCGGCGGAGGCGTGCTGCTGTACAGCATGGGCTACGTCGCGCGCGGCGCAAACGGAGAGGACGCGGAGGTGTTCCTCACGCGCCAGCAGGCGGCCACCACGGCGCGTGGGACGCTCCCGGCGGACGCCGGCGCGGCGGACGGCGAGCGAACAATAACGCGCGTCTTCGCCTACGCCGAGGTTCCCGGCGGCGGCGGCGCCGTCGCCCGCGCGGAGACCACCGTGACCGTCGCGCGCGCGCCGCCCGAGGAGCTGGCGCGGCGCGCGCGGGACGCGCTGCGCGCGGCGGCGCTGCTGGAGGATATCGTCGCGCGCGCGGCGGGCGCGGTGGCGGCGTGCGCGGCGATGAACCCGCCGGCGCGTATCGCGGCGCCGGCGAACGCGTCGGGCGTCGACGCCAACGCCACCGCCGCGGCGAACGCCGCGCGTGTCGCGTCTCCCGAGGAGCTCCTCGTTCGGCGGGACGTGCGCTCGGGCGCGATGGCGCTCGCGATCGAGTCCGCGCGGCGTACGCTGGAAATCGTGGACGAGGACCCGACCGCGTCCTTGGACCCCGACATCGTCGCGGGGCTGATCGTCTCCGTGGCGACCGTCGCGGCGGCGCCGTCGGAGCTCTCGCCAGACGCCGCCGCCTCCGGCGTCGAGACGGTGAAGGCTCTGCTCCGCGCGCCCACCGCGCGCGCGCCGCGGGCGCGCGCCGCCGCCTCCGCCGCGGCGCTCTTCGACGTGGCCCTGCGCGTCGTCGCGCTCGGCGGCGCCGATCACTACGACGGCGCGCTGATGGGCGCCGCGGACGCGGAAGGGTCCGCCGGCGCTCCGCCGGCGACGGCGGCGTCCCGCGTCTCCGCGGCGCGGCGCCGGCACCACCGCCGCGCGCTCGCGCAGACGCCCGGAGAGACGGAGGGTTCCCCCGCCGACGATGAAGTCGTCGACGGCGAAAACGCGACGGACGTTCCAGATGACGCCGTCGCGCGGATCAACCCTCTGTCCGCGATGGCGCTGGATGGCGCCACGGTCGCGACGCGCGCGATCGTGCGCGGGCGCGTGGCGAACGAGACCATCCCCGCGCTGTTCCAGAGCGCGCTCTCGGTTTCGGCCAGACGGGTGTTCCCGTCGGACCTCTTCCGCGACGGCGAGCCCGTTCCGGCGCGGATGGACCACCCGCGCGCGGCGACGTACGTCTTCCCCCCGTCCGTCGCCGCCGCCCTGGCCACCAGCCAGCACGCCGACGTGTCGCTCTACCGCGTGGACGGTGAGATGGTCCCCAGCGGCACGCGCGCCATGTCCGACGCGTGCGCCGTGGACCTGCGCGACGACGCCGACGCGCGCGTCGCCGCGGCGGAGGAGGAGGAGATTCTCGCGCGCGTTCCGCTGCTCGGCTCGGGCCTGCTCGAGCTCGAGAAGGCGGTGTACCAGTACCAGTGCGCCAGGCACGTCGCCGGCGTGTGGGTCGCGGACGACCCCGAGGTGCGCACCGGCGACGCCGTCGAGTCCGCGCCGGGGTCGGGGCAGTGGCACGTCGAGTGCTTCGGGCGGGGCGGCGCGTTCCTCGGGTACCTCGTCGGCGTCGTCGTCGCGCCCATCGCGTTCGAGGCGCCCGACGAGGACGCCGAGGCGGCGGCGACGCGCAACGCGTACTGGTTCCTGATGGCGTTCACAGTCGTCTTCGCGCTGGTGTTCGGGGCGTGCGCGCTGCGCAGAGGCATGCGGCGGTACGCAGTCAAGGTGGCCAACTCGGACAACGCGGAGGCGAATAAAGCGTGAGGGAGGGACGCGGAGCGCGGACCGCCTTCGAGACCTTAGAGTCGCGCTTTCCTTTAGGTAGACACGGTAGATGGACTACCTACGGTAGATGCATAGCCGCGACGCGTAGACTTGTTAAAAGAAGTATGTAGGTCCGAGACGCGCGCAGTCACACCGTCAGGAACAGCCGCAGCAGCCCCTTGAGGTACCCCACGATCTCCGCGCCCCCGAGCTTGGAGGACCCGTACACGCGGTCGACGAAGGCGATGGGCACCTCCCTGACCTTCAGGCCGGCTTTTTTGCACCGCACCATGATTTCCATCTGGAACACGTACCCCCGCGAGCGCACGCGCCGCACGATGTCGAGCATGGCGTCCTTGCGGTACAGGCGGAACGAGCCCGTCAGGTCGCTCACCCCCGGGGCGAGCAACACGTGCGCGAGGTAGTTCGCCACCCGGGATGTCAGCTTCCGGCGCGTGTCCCAGCCGTGCACCCCGCCCCCGCGCGCGTACCGAGTCCCCGTGACCACGTCGCACCCCGACGCGCGCTGTTCGGCTACGAACTTCGGGATCGCCGAGGGGTGGTGGGACAGGTCCGCGTCCATGATGATCACGAACGCACCGGTGGCGTGCGTCAGGCCGTGCACATACGCCGTACCGAGACCGAGTTTTCCCGACCTAGGCCGCAACAGCAGGTTTTTGTCCTCGAACTCGCGCTGCAACGCGGCGACCACGTCCGCGGTGCCGTCGGGGGAGTTGTCGTCCACCACGATGATCTCGAATTCGTCGTCGCGCAAACTCGGGTGCGCGAACGCCTCGCGGAGCAACAGGTACAGAATCCCGATGTTCCGCCGCTCGTTGTACGTGGGGATGATTATGCTGTACTTCGTCATCGCGCCCTGCGCCCCGCGACGACAGAGCCCGCGCCCGGGCCGCGGCGAGTGATCGGGCTCGACTTCCGCGTGTTGGCTTTCGACTTTCGCGGGACAGAAAACTGCCATAGTGCCAACCAAAACTTAATCGTCCGTTGCCCAAACGGCACCTTCAGTCCGGAGTCTCACGAGATGGCGAACGGCGGGTACGACGAGTACGGCGCCGGGCCGGGGTCGGCTCAGCCCCCCCCCTCGGCGAGTGGATACACGCCGTACACCGACTACCCCGCGCAACCCAGGTTCGGCATCTCCTCGCCCACCCCGCGACTCGCGCGTCGCGAACGATTTCGTTCGAATCCTTCTCGGACAGCTCGAGCTTTTCGCGTTCGCGCATCTGACCCACCCGCGCACCCACCTACGACTCTGACTTTCCTGTGAATCCAGCGCGATGCCGTCGACGTCCGCGCCCGGGTACAGCGCGGGCGGGTACGACCCGCACTACTCCGAGCCGCACCCCGCGGACTTCCACGACGCCGGTGCCGGGGACTCGCGCCCCGAGTACTTCGCCGGGATGGAGGAGATGCTCGTGTACTTTGAGGGCGTGACCGTGGCCGTGGTGAACTACTCCCCGGAAGACACGGACGCGATCCGCAACGAGCTGCAGATGCTCGGCGCGCGCGTGCGTGACCGGTACACCCCTGAGTGCACGCACCTGATGACCCCGTACCAGCAGGGCCCGGATTACAAGGAGGCGAGCCGCGACGCGAAGATCGTGGTGTCCTACGCGTGGCTGGAAGACTGCTTGACCGCGCGCCGCGTGGTACCACACTCGGACAAGGTGCTTTACCAGCCGATCCGCGACGAGAACGGCGTACCGGGCATGGAAACCGTCGTCGTGAGCATCGCGGGGTACAAAGGCCCGATTCGCAACGACATCCGCGAACTCATCGAGGCGACGGGCGCGACGTTCAACCAGAACTTCACCAAGAAGACCACGCACCTGGTTTGTTACCGCGCGGAGAGCGAGGTGTACGCAAAGGCGCTGCTGTTCAAGCTGGAAGGGCAGTCTCTGGAGATCGTGAACCACCGCTGGATCGAGGACAGCGCGAAATCGTGGAGGCGCATGCCCGAGGAGGCGGAGACGTACAGGAAACTGGGCGTCGAGGTGGACTTTGAGGAGCGCCTGGACGCCGAGAAGAAGTTGCGCATGGACGTCGAGGCGCAGCTGGAGGAGGAGGAGCGCAGCCGGCGGAATCTGCAGGAGCTCCTGGAGGCGGAGGAGCAGGCGAGGCAGGAGATGCAGCAGCAGCTGATGGAGGAGGAGGCGAACCGCGTGTCTCTGCGGACGCAGCTCGACGGTGAGGGCCAGAACCGCGAGGCGCTGCAGCACCAGTTCAGCCGAAGCCGGGCGGACATCGACTCGCTGCAGTCGCTGCTGCAGCAGTCGGAGGCGAGCCGAGGGAAACAAGAGCAGCAGCTGTTGGCCGCGGAGGAGGAGCGCCGGGCGATGATGCGCCAAGTCGATGACATGCGGAGGCAACAGACCGCGCTGCAGTCGCAGTTCAGCCGAAGCAGACAGGATCTGCTGACGCAGCTCGAGGCGCGCCTGAACTCGATCGAGCAGCTGCGCTCGGAACTGGACAACGAGGCCAAGTCGCACGGCGATACCGCGGCAAAGCTGGACGCCGAGCGCGCGGCGCACAAGGCGACGCAAGAGAAAACCGTGCAAGGCGAGAAGCACGTGAAGCAGCTTCAGGACCAGCTCGCCTCGGAGGGCAGAGATAAAGCCGCGTTGCAGAAACAGCTCGAAGCCGAGCGCAAGAGCCGCCTGCACATTTTGTCCGACTTCGAGTCTGAGCGCAAGCAGCGCGAGCACCTGATCAAGCAGCTCGAGGCGGAACAGAAGCTGAGACAGTCGCTGCAGAAGGCGGTCTCCACGAAGGAAGAGCTGCGGCTGAAGGCTGAGGAGGAGATCGAGCGCTTGAACCAGGACATCCAGGAGATGATGGATGAGATTGATCGGCTGAAGACGTTCGAGCCCCCGGAGAAGACGGACGACGAGAAGATCAACGTCAAGCTGTTTTTGGAGGATGACATTCGGTTCCTGGAGGTGGACCCGGACGCGTCGTACGAGGAGCTCATCATCGCCGTCGGGAAGGTGTTCATCGAGACGTACGTGATTCGGTTCGAGGACCGGGACAATCACCATATCACCCTGAAGACGAGCGACGACTTGAAGATCGCCATCCGCCAGCACGAGAAGGCGGAGTCGCCGTACCTCAAGCTGGTGCTGGAGAAGGCGGGCGCGAAGAAGACTACGGTGTTCGGGTTCAAGAAGAAGAAGAAGCCGGGCGACGAGGGCGGCGGCGGTCCGCAGTTAGACAGGAAATCCTCGTGGTTCCGTAGCAAGAGCAAGGGAAGGGACGACGACGACGATTTCGAGTAGCCGCGAGAGGAGCGCGAACCGCGGACGGTTTCGAAAACGTCGTCGCCCGCCGCGGCGGCGCGCGCGCGTCGAGTAAAAAATCTTTACCACGCTTTCCTCGCGTTTCGAGACAAAAACGTCTCCTTGCCCCGCGCGTCCGCGGAGGAAGACGTGAATAACGACGCGTACACGTCTTTATCCGCGCCCGCGGGGGCGTGGTCTCCAGCCTTGAACGTCTTCGCCTGGTTCTTAAGCCGCTCGACGCTCAAATCGTCGCACCCGTTCCGCTCGCGTCGCGGTCGTTTCGCGTCGGACGCGCGCGCCTCGTCCGCGCCGGGAGGAGGCGCGTCGTCGCCGCGCCGCCGCGCCTTCTTCGCCTTCTTGGCCGCCTTCCTCGCCGCCTCCTCCGCCAGGGCCTCCCGCATCGCCTCCAGCTCATCGCCCTTGGGGCAGAGCGGGATCCTCGTCTGGTCCGCGAGCGCACACTCGGGGCCCAGCATGTCGTCCACCGCCGCCTTCGCCTCGCGCAGCGCGCGGTCGCTCACCACCAAGCCGCTCGGCGCGAGCGCGAAGAAGCGCGTCTTCCCGTTCAGGTCCAGCCCGGTGACCGGGCACGAGAACTTCGCCTCGACCGCTAACCGGAACGAAGACGCGTCGATGACGTTCGTGCTCGTGTTCGTCGTTTTTCCGTTCGTCCTCGCCTCAGAGTCGTTCCCGACGCGGTGAAGCTTGAGCGTGGTCAAAGACTTGAGCCCGGCGACGTGCTCGAGCCGTTTCGGCGTCGGCGCGCCGTCCACGGCGACGTCCCGCAGCGCCTTGATCACGGGCTCCTTGTTGAACAGCGACCCCAGTCGGTCGATCACGACCGCGCCTTCGCGCGTTTCCAGCGGCTCTTCCGTCAACGCGCAGTTGAACCACCGCGCCAGGTCCTCCTCTTTCTCGTCGCGGTCGCGCACCGTGCTCTGCGTCGAGTACCGAACGAACCCGCCCAGCGATTCCTGCTTGCGCGAAAAGCCTTGCCCGCCGCCGTCCGCGTACATCTCCAGGTAGCAGCTTCGCGACTCCGCGCCGGTGGCGCCGCCGTCGCCACCTCCGCCGCACATCGCGCGCGACACGGCGAGCTCGACGGCGGAGCCGGGGCCGACCCCCGCCTCGGCGAGCGTGCGCGATTCGTCCGCCAGCCATCGCCCCTTGTGCACGATTCGGGTCCACCTCTCGGCGGCGGGTTCGCGGGTGCCGTTCAGCGCCAGCACGCGTTTCTTGAGCGCGGAGACGGTCTCGCCGGGACCGGACAGGTCGACGGCACGGACGCGCGCGCGGCAGCGACACAACACCTGGCCGCGCATCTCGGGCCTCGGTCACGCGTCGCGAGATCTGAGGCGCCGGCGACGATGATTTTGATTTTGGTTTTTTTCCTCGGTTTTCTCGTTTTTCACGTTTCCGCGCCGCGCGTTTTCACGATTTCATCCCGTCCTCCTCGCATCCTTCTCGGCTTTCTTCCGAAAATCCGCAAACGCCCTCGCCAGCCTCGCGCAAAACGCGTCGACGTCCTCGCGCGTCGTTCCCAGCGCCGCCGCCGCGGTGAAGTACGGCACGGGGTACGCGTCGTGGCTCGCGCCGAACCCGCGGAACGTGATCCCGCCCACCTCCTGGGTCTTCCCGGGCGCCACGACGCGCGTGCCCGAGACGGCGCGCGAAAACAACATCGACCCGAAAAACGAGACGCTCGTCTTCGTCGTTTTTTTCGTTTCCTCCTCGTCGCTCGCGGCGGCGAGCTTTCGCTCGCCGACGAGCGCGTCCAGGTGCCGCTCGAGCGCCGATAACGTGACGCCCATGCTTATGGGGTTCCCCGGCGTCTCCAGCAGCCGCTCGCCGTGCGCCTCCGCGGTCTCTCGCAGGCGCTCGCGCATGTACTCGAACGCGTCCTCGCGCGCGTCGAGCGTCTCCCGCCACCCGGCGGCGCCGAGAGACAGGAGCGTGATGAGCACGTCCAGCGCGGGCGCGATGGAGGCTCTTCCGGGGTAGTTCTTGCGCACGGCTTCCGTCAGCGCGCCGTTTTCGGACGGGCTCACCACCACGGCGCCACCCACCGGCACCAGGAAGTTCTTGTCCGTGCTCTGCACGACGCCGTCCACGCGGCCGCGGCGCCACGCCTTGGTGACGAGCGCGCACAGGGACCGGGACTGCACGCCGTACGCGTTGTTCACGACGTGGCCGACGTCGAGCTCGGCGCACATCTTGGCCAACTCCACGAGGCTGTCGCTCGCGCGCGGCGCGAAGCAGCTCGTGGAGCTCACCACGCAGCACACGGACTCGGGGCCGCCCCGAGACTCGTCCAGGATCGCCGCGCGCACCGCGTCCAGGTCGGTCTCGAGCTGGTCCCCGACGAGCCGCGTCGGCGCGACGACGAGCTCGAGGCCGGCGCCCACCACGGCTTTGACGCACGTCTTCTGGTCGAGGCGACACCAAATCACGCGCCTCGCGCGTCGAGCTTCGTTCGCGTCGTCCGAGCGAGGCGCTCTCAGGGCGAGGCTCTTAACGCGGAGAGTCCGCATGGCGAGCAACGTCAGCGTCAGCGTCATCCCCGTCGCGAGCGGCAACACCAGCGCCGGGCCGGCGTCCTCCAGCCCGGCGTGGCGAAACGCGTCGCCGACGAGCAGATTGGTGAGTTTCGAGAGAAGAGACGACCCCGCCGCCTTGGGTTGCTCCGCGGCGACGTCCCCGGACCGGCCTATGCCGTGCGCCAGGCCGTAGTGCCTCCGCCGCACTAAGGGCGAGTGCACGCGCGCCTCCCTCTCGCCCACGCCGACGTTGTCAAGGAACGTGTTGCTGTCCATCATCGCCGCCTCGTGCAAGAACGATTCGATGGAGGCGTCGTCCCACCCGACGCGGGGGAGTCGGCGCTCCGACAGGAGAGACGTCAGCAGCTTGGAGCGCCGCGCCGTCGCCTGGCTGCCCTGCGCGATGTACGCGGGGGAAACCAGGCCCTCGGCCAGGGAAAGCGCCTCGGGGGTGAACATCTCGCGGACCCACAGCGCGGCGCGCTCTGCGTCGCGAGGCGAAAAAACGAGGAAAAAAGCAAAGCCGATACGCACGAAATCGTTTCGGGTTGAGGTTTTTCGCAGTGCTCGCGGTTGCCCGCTCGCAGAGTGTGCGGCGCGTTCCGGTTCCCAGGCGGTCGAGGATGTCGGGTGTCGTGTCGTGCTTGACGAGCCCGGCGTGCAGCTACTGCTGCGGCGGTCTGTCCGCGTTCGCCGTGGTGTTCCTGCTCGGGCTGAGCAGCCTGTTCCGCGCGAATTACCCGTACCTGCCCTCGGAGTGGAAGGTGGAGGGCGGGGGCGAGAACCAGCACGAGATCGCGGCGAGGAACTGTTTCCTGACCGCGCTGATATACGGCGGGTTTCTGGGGTTGTCGCTAATGTGCTGCGTGAACAACAAAGCCAGAGGACGGACTTTTTGAGGGTGGAGGGGCGGGGCGACCCACTACGCGGGGTCGGCGAGACGATGCGTCCCGGTGAAGCGAGGATGTGTAGATTACGAGATCGTCGTGTGACGAGCCGAAAACGAAGACGTGCGCGTTCGCGCGAGTCATGAATGTCGGCGCGACGAAACGGTCCGCTCTCGCGACGAGCCTCTGCTACGCGCGTAATACACCACCACGTGTGATTCTACTTCGTATCGGTCGTCCGCGCGACGCGCTCGATGACCACCCCCAAGCCCGCCATCATCTCCTCCAGCCTCGGCAAATCGGTCATGTACAGGTACCCCACCACGCACTCCAGCGCGCTCGCGTTGCGATACGTCGCGAAACCGCCGGCTTTGTTTTTCTTCCCGCGCAGGCGCGTCGGCACGTTCCCGTACGACGCGTTGCGCCCCCACTTCACCACCTTCGTCTCCTCGGGCGTGAAGAAATCGTTCGCCACTAGCGTCCGCAGCACGGCGTCCTGCGCCTCCGCGCGCACGGCGCGCTTGCACTTCAGGTCGTACTCCAGCGGCCTCGCCGGCGGCGCGAAAAACAGCCGGCGCACGTACAGCTCCCAGACGGCGTCTCCGAGGAAGGCGTAGGCGATGGGCGACCACTTGCCCGGCGCCTGCAGATGGATGTCGGAGGGGGGCATGCGGGGCATGCCGTCTTCCCTGTCTGGCGCGAACGGGCCTGGAGGGGGTTCGAGGGGCTCGTCGCTGGCGTCCGGGCTATCCAGGTCGACGGGCGGGGAGGAGGTCTCGGGACCGTCGCCGCCGAGCGCATCGCGCTCGTCGGGCACCTCGGGGGACGACCACGTGCCTCGCTTCACGCGGGGTCTCGTCCCGAGGCGGAGCGCGCAGCGCCTGAGAGGGATTCGGCATGGCACGTGGGAGCCTGTCGCGCCGCTTCTCGCGCGTCCCAACGCCGCGGGCCCCACCGCCGCGGCGGCAACCGCCGCCGTCGCCATTTGTGAGACAGAGAAAGCGAGCCCCTCTTTACACTTTTCGGAAACGCCGAGCGCAAGTGAACAGTTCAAATCATTTTTCAAACGGGCGCCACAAGTACCCGCGCGAGATCCACCCGCGCGCCTCACCCGCCCGGGGGATTCAGGGTAATCGGCGTCATCTCGACTCCCAGGAACAGCCTCGTCGAGTTGGACGCTCGAAAGGGCGCAGTGGTCGCGTTACCCCGGTCGTTGTCGAGGTCCCGGGAGACGCGCGCTCGTGACAGATCATGGTGCACATCTACAAGCCCGAGTTCGTGAAGCACGATGGCGGGTCCCCGATCTTCTCGGTGGATTGCCACCCCGACGGCACGCGCATGGCCACCGCGGGCGGCGACCAGAAGGTGAAGGTGTGGAACCTGGCGTCCATCAAGGACCGATCGGTGGAGGGCGACCCCAACGTCCCCCAAATCCTCGCCACCCTGAGTGAGCACTTCAACACCGTCAACTGCGTGCGGTTTTCGAAAAACGGCCAGTTCCTCGCCTCGGGCTCGACGGACACGAACGTGTTCCTGTACGAGAAACGCGCGGGCCCCGGCCGCGCCGCGTTTGGCAGCTCGGACGCGCCCAACGTGGAGAACTGGGTGTCCTGCCAGACCCTGCGCGGGCACCTCAGCGACGTCATCGACATCGCTTGGGCCCCGGATGACTCGATGTTAGCCTCGTGCTCGCTGGACAACCTGGTGATCGTGTGGGACCCGCGCACCGGCCAGAAGGTGCAGACCCTGAAGGGGCACAGCTCGTTCGTCAAGGGCGTGGCGTGGGACCCCATCGGCAAGTATCTGTGCACGCAGGCGGACGACAAGAGCGTCATCGTCTGGCGCGTGGACGACTGGTCCGTGGTGTCCAAGATCACCGAGCCGTACCAGAGCTCCATGGGCGCCACGTTCTCGCTGCGGCTGTGCTGGTCCCCGGACGGCAAGGCGGTCACGACGTGCAACTCGTACAAGAAGCCCAGCCACACGGCATCCGTGCTGGAGCGCGGGGACTGGGGGAGCAAGTTTGACTTCGTGGGGCACAAAGGGCCGGTGGTCACCGTGCGTTTCTCGCCGGCGCTGTTCCGCCCGAGTGACGCGGGCGCGGATGGGAAAAAGGATGAGGCGCTGGCCGCCGCGTCGGCGAGCGCGACGCCGCACACGGTGATCGCGTGCGGGTCGCAGGATTGCAAGATGACGGTCTGGGCCACGAACCGGCCGAAGCCCGTGTGCATCGTCAAGACGTGCTTCACGCAGTCCGTCGTGGACACGTGCTGGTCCCCGGACGGGTACTCGCTCATCGCGTGCTCGACCGACGGCACGGTTGCGGTGTTCACGTTCGATCCCAGCGAGCTGGGGGTGGCGATGTCCGAGGAGGACACGCGCGCGTTCCTCTCCAAGGAGTACGGCGATTTGCGGAGACGCGTCGGGCCCATCCTGGAGGACCCGTCGCTGCTCAAGTTCGCGCCGCCGCCGGCGACAACGCCGGTCAAGTCGCCGCTGCAGCCCAGCCGAGCGGCGGCCATCGCCAACGGCGCGCCGCACGCGAACCCGGTGGAGAAACAGCCGAAGCGCATCGCGCCGCAGGCCGTGAGCGCCGCCGCGCCCGCCGTCGCGCCCGCGCGCGAGACGGAAACCGCCGCCGCGGCGCCCGCGCCCGCGAAGGGCGCGCCGGGCGCGCCCCAGGAGGCGCCCACCGCGGAGATGCAGCAGGAGACGCGCGGCAACGACGGGCGGCGACGGATCATGCCCGTGCCGCAAGGCGGCGGGCCGGCGCCCGCGCCCGCGCCGCGCCCGTTCGCGCCCGGCGCGAGCCCCTTGGGCAAGCGCCGCCTGGAGCCCACCCCCGTGGGCGACACGAGCAAGCGCGTCCACGGCACGCCGGGCGGCGGGTTTGGCGGTGAGCTCTCTCGCGGCGGCGATTCCCGGGGGGCGGTGGTCTCTCACGGCGCTATCGCGGGTGGCCCAGGCCACCCGCACGGCGCGCCCGCGTTCGCGCCTCCGACGCTGATGATGCTGGCGCCCATCCCCGCGGGCACCGCGCCCCTGCCTGCGATGGCGCCCCTGCCCACGCTGCACTGCCAGCTCGACGGCGGCGAGTCGGACCCCTTCGCCGCCGTCGCCGCGGCGGACGACGCGGACGCCGGCGCGTTTTCCCGGCGCGGGCCGACGATGCTGGAGGCGCGCAACGCGGAGCGGCACTGCGACGTGGTCTGCTCCTCGGGCGGGTCCACGCGGTGGACGGACCGGTGCCCGGACGCGCGTGCCACGCACATCGCCGGCTCCGAGCAGTTCGCCGCCGTGTTCTTCGAGAACGGCACCGTGCAGCTGTACACGCCCGCCGGGAGACGCGCGATGCCCCCGCTGGTGCTCCCGGGGCGCGCCGCGTTTGTCAGCGCCGACGGCGGCCGGCTGGTGGCCGTCACCGGCGACTGCTCGCTGGTGGTCTGGGAGCTCGGCGTGCCCGGCGAGGAGACGCAGACCATGCGCGAGAGCGTGGCGCCGCTGCTGACGGGGCCGCGCGCGCCGCCCGCGCCGCCCATGGTGGGCGTGCGCCTGGCGAAGTGCGGCTCGCCCGTCGCGCAGTTTGCCGACGGGCACGCGTACGCGTTCCACTCACGGCTCAAGTCGTGGGCGCGCGTCGCGGACCACTCCTTCCCGCGCTCGGAATTCACCACCAGGATGCGCCTGCCCCCCGGCGCGGGCGGGGGCGGGCACGGCGGCGAGCTGCACGCGCTGCAGGTGGCGGCGGCGCGCTCCGCCGTGGGCATGGGCCCCTCGGCGCTGCTCAGCGGCGGCGCCGCCGCGCCCGCGCCGCGGCGCGAGACCGGGCGACACCTGGAGTGCCTCCTGGCCTCCGCCGAGATCCTTGGCTCGAAGCAAGAGTACCGCACGTGGCTACGCGCGTACGTCAGGCACCTCGCCGCGGAAGGGCCGGAGGAGCAGGCGCAGGTGCCGCTCCGCGAGCTGTGCGTGTCTCTGCTGGGGCCGCTTTCGGGCCCGGTGGAGAAAGGGGACGCCGCGGGCGAGGGCGTGCCCGGGAACGCTGGGCGGTGGGTGAGCCAGGTGGCGGGTGCGGAGAAACGAACGCTTCTGCGCGAGGTTGTGCTTCCCGCGCTCGCCGCGAACCGGGCCTCGCAGCGTCTGGTGTCCGAAATAGATGAGCTGCTGGTCGTCGCCGAGAAGCGAGCGGCGAGCGCCGAGTGATTTTTTGAAACAGCATCGCGAGAAACGAAAGGAACGCGACGCGACGCGACGATCATCCCGCGAGTGCTTCGCCTCCTTCCTCGTCCTCGGGGTCCATCTTGTAGAGCTTCTGGACCGCGCGCTCGCACTCGCGCATCTCCAGCCTCCACGCGCGCTCGCCCTCCGCGTGCGCGCGCGCGAGCTCGTCAGCGCGCATCAGCGTGCGGCGCGCGCGAAGTCGCGGTGGAGGCTCCGCGAACAAAAAGGCGTTTCGTTTCGCGTCGTCGTCGGGAGGACGAAGCACCGCGCGCGCCAGGTGTAGTTTCTTCGCGCGGCTCAAACGCGCGCGCCACGCCTGTAACGCCTTCCTGTACTCGTCCCTGTCCCGCCTCGCCGTCTCGCGTCGACGCCGCAGCACGCGCTCGACGATCGGCCGCTTCAGCCGGAGAGGCACGCGGTCCTGCGGGCGTGTCTCCGCGTACGGGCTCCACCGCGCGTTCCAAACGGAGAAGAGCGGGGCGCCGCCGCCCTTTTCGCGCGAAAGGCGTTTTTTCGCGCTTTCGTCGTTTTCGCGCGCCTCCGCGTCGAGTCGCGTCGCGTGCACGTATCGCTCGTACACGTCCCAATGCTCGACGAACGCAGCCACTTGGTCGGGGTGCGCGCGCTTCGCGAACGCGGCGCGCGCGAACTTTTGGATCGTCTGCACGGACCGCGTCAGCCGGCGCACGCAGCGCACGATCTCGCTCGACTCGCGCGCGTGCTCCAGGAACGCGCGAACGCGGAACGCGGCGAGCCGCTGCGTACGCCTCAAAAGCCACGCGCGCGTCGCGCTCTGCACGCGAACCACGGCGTTCTGAAACCTGGCCTTGCGTTCTTTTCTCTCCGCTTCGCGTCTCTCGCGCGCGACGGAACGAGTCCGCCTCCGCCGCGAAAACTCGGCGTCGCGCGCCTCGAGCGCGGCGATCGCCGACGCCGTCGCCGAGCGCCACCGGCGGCGAACGAACTCCGGCGGAGTCCTCTCCGGCGCCGTTCTTCTCGCGCTTCGTTCGTTTTCGTCATCGTCGCGCGACGCGTCGGTCGATGAACCGCGGTCGTGCGATTGATTCGCGACGTCGTGCGGGACATCTGAGGGCACGGAAGACGTCGAGGAAGACGCGTGCGGTTCGGGCGGCTCGGCGGCTCGGCTCGCAGCGTCGTTCGGCTCTTCTTTCTCGGCGGGTCGGTTTCCGTTTCTCGCTCCACGCGACGGTTCGTCTTTACGGCGGCCGATCCGAGTTCGGACTCGGACCCCGCACGCGTCGTCGCGTGCCGCGCGCACGCGCTCGCGAAGCGCGGCTCGCGCGACTGGGTCGACGGCAACGCGCACGATTTCGTCCGCGATGGCGCGCCTGGCGCCCGTGGATGTCGCTCGGAGTCGCTCGACCGGTGGGACGTACCTTTGGTGCTTCGGGACCTGGAACCTCGGACCGGGCGATGTCGACGAGGCGCGAGGCGACTTTTCGACTGGGTCACCGTCAGGATCCGGAGAAACCGAGTCTGGACGAGCGCGCGTCGCATCTTGGTCTCGCGTCGACGCCTCATGGCCCGCTCGTCTCGTTTCGCCCTCGCAATCTTCTCGTCCGATGGCAGCGTCGCACGCCTTACGCATTGCATATCGCGGAACCTCATCCGCGAATTTCGGCGCGAGTCCTCGCGCTCGGAGCGTCCGGTACACATCCGCCGCAGTGCTCTCGGACGTTCCGGGCGCACACATGCGGCGAAGGACCACGAGCGCGCGCTCGACGTTCGCATCGCGCAAGACACGGGCTCCTGGAGCCTCCGTGTCCCTTTCGCTCTTCATCGTCTCGCTCGAGGTTGACTGATTTCCATGACGTTTCGCGTCCGGATTTGAAGTTTTTCCAGCTCCCCCCAAAACAAAGGGCAACAACGGACACTCGGCGACGCGCGGTAACCACGCGCGGGGCGGCCGAACCCGGGAGTGCGCGTAGTGCGGCTCGCGCGGGATGGCGGGGGCGGTGCGACGCACGCGGCTGTTCAGCGCGTCTCTCTTGCTGCTGGCGGTGGTGCTGGCGACCACCCCGACGCGCGTCGATGGCGTGTGGGGCCTCGAGCAGCTTTACCAGGATGAGGTTTTGGAGTACGTCCAGCAGTTCACGGGCGACCTGGACAACGCCGGTATCGTGGTCCCCGAGAAGATTCTGCAGTACGAGTCGGACGGATGGTACCAGCTTATGTACGACGAGACCTCCGCGGGGATGGACAAAGGCAAGGACACGGTGGATACCGGTCTGAACTACAACAACGAGTTTCCGGGTCTGGGCACGAAAGAGAGTCAGCTGTACAGCTCCTCGTTGCGGCGATGCGGGCCCAACTTGGAACGCTCGCAGCTCCGCGAGCTCGGATGCACGAGCGACCTCCCCGCGGGGTCGCCGTACGGCTCGCAGGGCTCACCGGGCTTCGGCCCGCAGCAGTGGGCGTACCGGGGCGCGTCTCTGGGCCCGCCGAATGAGCCCGTGGCGGACGAGGGGTGCGACTACAAGCTGAGCTACGACGAGAACCTCGCCATGGGGTACGAGTGCTACGACTTGCCGCCGCTCGGCGGGGTTCGAACCCCGGACGAGGCGAACGAACCCGATAACCTGCTCTTCTCCGTGTCCGGCAAGCGCTTGCCTCCCGCGCAGTGGCGCGACCGTCTCGAGCCGTACTACCAGAAGAGGTACGACAGCGCGCCGCTGCGGTGGGGGTTTGAGGAGGGCACGTTCTACCCGTACTGGGCGCTGGTCAGCGTGGGCGTGCCCAACTTCGCGGTGAAGAAGCACTGCTTCCTGGACGCCTTTTCCGGGACGTACCAGCTGTGCTCGGCGTATCCGTGGACGCGGCGCGAGAACACGCACGGGCTGCTGCACGTCAAGTCCGTGCCGTTCGTGCTCGGCGCGGGCGACTTGACCTTCGAGGTGAACGGAGGCGACGCGACGGTGCCCGAGATGCCGCGCGCGACGTTCCCGCTGGCCAGCGGGGGCGAGGGCGTGCTGGGCGTCGCGCTGACGCGCGTCTCGGACGGGAGCAGGCTCGCCGTGAAGCCCATCCGCGCGAGGCGGCACTGGGAGACCCAGGGCTGGACCGCGGGCGAGCTGGAGCCGTTTCGCGGCGAGAAGTTCACGCTCGACGTGTACGACTACCGCGCCGGCGACTGGGGGTGGGTCGCGGTGGACGACTTCGCGGTTCCCGCGGCGTGGATCACCATCGAGTCGGTCACGCCCATCGGCGGCCCGCGAGCCGGCGGCACGCTCATCGAGATCGTGGGCGAGAACTTCGGGAACTCCGCGGACGGGATCGTGGTGTTCATCGGCGAGAAGGAGTGCACGTCGCTGGGCATGACGCAGCGCGGCTCGCTGACGTGCCTCACGCCGCCGGGCGAGGGACACGGCGTGACGGTGTCCGTGGTAGTGGGCGACTACGACCGCACGATGCAGCAAGGGCCGTTCGGGGGGCACCAAGCCGGCCACTGCGGCGACGAGAGCGTGGAGTACCCGTTCTCGGCGTGTCGGCTGGGCGAGGCGTCGCTCGAAGCCGGCGTCCCGAAGCGCGGGTTCACCTACCTGGACGCGCCGTACTGGATCTCTGCGCCCGTCACGGAGGCGCGCGAGGACAGCCAGTACCGCTACGTCGCCGCCGCCGCAGACGACGACGACGGCGACGAGCTCTTCTACACCGCGGACGTCCTACCGAGCTTCATGCGCTTCGACCCGGCGACGCAGGTGATCTCAGGCACGCCCCTGCGCGGCGACGTGAACTGCCGCTCGGACCAGTGGCACCCCGCCGTCGACCGGTGCCGCGAGGGCGGGTTCCACCTGGTGCGGCTCGCCGTCTCCGACTACACGTTCGTGGTGTACCAGGAGTTCGTCGTGCACGTGTTGCCCAACGACTCGCCGCTGCTGGAAGCCGACCGCAGCTTCCACTGGCCCACGCTGCGCGAGATCAACGCCGTGCGCGTCGCCGCGCAGCGCGACGCGTACCACCTCGAGGCGGGGCGCGCGCTCGCCGCGATGGCGCTCAACCCCTCCTCGGCGACTGTGTACCCCTGGACCGCGCGCGACCCCGCCGCGGCGGCGACGCGCACGTTGCTCACGAACCTGCTTCAGGAGACGCGCGTGGACTCGGCGGAGAGCCGCGCGCTCATCGCGGCGGTGCGCGCGTCCGGCGTCTCGGACGAGATGATGGACCTGATCAGCGCGCTGGAAGCCGGCGTGCGCGCGCAGGAGCTGCAGGTGTCGCGCAACCGCGCGTCGCAGCCCAGCCTGGTGGGCGGCAACCCCGAGGGGTGGATGGTGCAGCTGCAGGACTTCATGGAGAACTCCGCGCGAGGCACGACGGTGATGTGGCAGCCCGCGGGCGGGGGAGGGCCGGGCGCGTCCGACGGCCTCATCTCGGGCTCGGGGCACATGTACGGGGGCTTCCTTCCCACCGCGCCCGGCCCGGGGTACGCGCTCACCGCGCGGCGACTCAACGACCTGGAGATGGTGGTGGAGGTCCCCACGTCCTGCTGGTCCAGAGCGGCGGCGGCGGACCTGAACTCGTCCGCCGCGATGTACGAAAGCGCGACGAACGCGACGGACGACTCGTGGCGGCATCCGCGCGTGGTTTCGTGCGACTTCTACAACGCGACGCACTCCCTGTACCTTTTGCTGGACGACGGCGGGCTGAGGTTCGTGGACGCGGTGATGGAGCCGCCGGACATCCCGCACGCGGACTTGATCAGCGCGGCGCTCGAGTCGCAGGACCTGCTCGGTCTGGTGGAGCGCGTGACGCGCCGCGCGGCTTCCTACGCCAAGCGCTGGGAGGAGTTTCAGACCCTGCCCGCGCGGTACGAAGCCGTCTGGCAGCCCACCAGCTCGGTCTTGACCATCGTCGCCAGCGTCAGCGGCGTCGACGCGCTCACGGGCGCGGCGCTGCCCGAGGTGAACATCTCCGTCACCCTGGACGTGCCGCACGCGTGGCCCTGGCCCGCGGAGGGCGAGCTCCGGCCGTCTGCCATCCGCGTGCTGGCGGCGGACGACATCCCGTACCACCGGCGCGAGGCGGTGGCGTCGCTCTCCGCGGAGCTGGCGACGGACGCGACGCTGGCGGGCGGCGACAACCAGGGCGGCCTCGCCAACATCCTGCTCGGCCTGGAGAAGAAGCTCGCGGCGTACGCGTTCCGGTGCGCCAACGACTGCGCCGTGGGCAACGGCGCCTGCGACACGACGCAGTTCCCGCCGGTGTGCCGGTGCTTCCCGGGGCACGGCAACCTGGACTGCTCGCACGTCTCGTGCCCGAACGACTGCTCCGGCCGCGGCGCGTGCGACTCGCAGCAGATTTGCGAGCGCGACGTGGAGACGGGCGAGATCGACTGCGTGGGCGGCACGGGCAAGTGCGCGTGCGAGTACCCGTTCTTCGGCGCGGACTGCTCGCTGCAGCCGTGCGCCAAGCGGTACCTGGTCAAGGAGGGCGTGGACGTCTCGCGCGGCGAGGCGAGTTTCGCGGAGGAGTACGAGGCGAACGGGTGGCCGGTCACGGAGGTGCGTCTGTCCCCGACGAACGGGGACCCGCCCCCGCCGGGGAGCATCCCCGGGGACGCCTTCGCGCTCGCCGCCGCCGCCAAAGGCGTCGCGTACGTGGTCTTCGGCGCCTCGGACGACGCCACGGCGGCGCGCGCGGCGGACCCCTTCTACGCCGACGCGACGCCCAGCCGCGGCGTCGCCGCGCGCGCGCGCGAGTTTGCCGAGGAGCTGCGCGCGCTCGAGCAGCGCGAGCGGCACTTGCTTTCTCTGTTCGGCGAGGCGCAGGTGGAGTGCACGGGCCACGGCGCGTGCGACTACGGCGCGGGACAGTGTTACTGCGCGAACCGATACTTCGGCGCGGCGTGCGAGTTCACGTACTGCCCCAAGGACTGCGCCGGGCACGGCGCGTGCGACTTTGTCACCGGGCAGTGCCTGTGCGAGACAAACTACCTGCCCGACGTGTTCGACGGTTGCGTGCTGCGGCCGCTGTACCTGGCGTCCACCACCTGCGAGGACGCGGCGATGGACAAGCGCGTGGACCCGGCGGGCAGGCGCGTCACGCCGCTGTACCTCTCGTGCATGCTGGGCGTCGCGCTCGGCTCGAGCGCCACGGGCGAGCACTGCCCGGAGGCCAACGCCATCACCGGCGACAAGGGCGAGTGCTACACGATTTTCCCGGAGGCGCCGGCGGACGCCGAGAGCGCCGAGAGCGCCTACGCCGCCGCCGCCGCCGCCGCCGCGGACGGGAACGGCACGTCGGTCGCGACCGGGTCCGCGGACGCGAACGCGACGACGCCGACGGCGACGACGACCGCGGCTTGGCGGAACGCGGTGTGCTCGGACTGCTCCGGCTTCGCGTCGCGCAACGTGTCGCAGATCCACCTGTACCCGGAGGAGCCCTGCCGCACCGTCTTCGGCGTGCGCGCGGAGGAGTGCCTGGAGACGCGCGTGCACTCGGACGTCGTTCCCGGGCTGGGCATGCTCCCGCCTCCTCTGCCGGACCCGGCGGAGGCCTCCGCGTCGAACGGCACGGACGCGCCGGCCGTCGAGACGCCCTTCGCCGAGATCACGTTCAACCTGACGACGATGCGGCGCAAGGAGATGCGGTTCTCGCGGTTCACCGCGCGGCCGGGCATCGTGCGCGAGTTCTGGCATCCCGTCAAGGAGGGGGGCTGCGGCGCGTGCACGGACGCGAACCCCATGTGCGGCGCGCGGTTCGAAGTGCTCCGCGACGGCGTTCTGGCGTACGCCGCGGTGGTGGTGAGCGAGGCGCGCGTGGACATCGACGTGCGCAACGCCACCGCGCTCACGCTGCGCACCGGCGGCGTCGCGCCGACGTACTGGCGCCTGGGCGGCGGCTTGGGGTACGGCGGAGGGGACGCGCCCGCGCTCGCCACCGAGCCCGTGCGCGCGAGCTTCTGCGACGGCGCGGCGTGGGCGGACGCCGCGCTGGTGTGACATAGCATAGCACAGATAGAGACGTTCAGATGGAGACCGTAGTGTGGAACGAGCTGCGGTACTGGAATGTCTACTTTCCCAACAGAGAACTACGTAGTCTACCTTCTACCTTCTAGGATAGAAAAAAAAATATTTAAGAAGAGTCTACCGTACGTACGCTCGCGCCGCCTCTACGCGGCGTTTGCCTTTTCGCGCGCGGCGCGCACCGCCGCCGCCGCGGCTTCGTTCGGGCTCATGCCCTGCGCGACGAATTTCGCGAATTCCGCCTTGATGGCCGACTCCAGGGCCGCCTTCGCGTCCTCCGCGCCCGCCGCCGCCGGAGGCGGCGGCGCCGCCGGAGGCGCCGCCTCCGCCGGAGCGAGCGCGGGCTCCGGCGCCGCCGGCGCGAGGTTTGCGGACCGCCGCGGCGGCGCCGCGAACGCCGCGCCGTCCCCGAGCCCGCCCTCCGAGGCGGTGCGCATCTGCGCGTCCATCATCGAGAGCATCGGCATGAGCTGCTGGCCGAACGGCGTGCTGAGGACCTCGTCCGGGAGCGACAGGATGTGCGACGGGATGCCCTCGCCGACGAGAAACTGCGCCACTTCGTCCGAGAAGTTGTTGCAGTTGTGGCGCAGCAGGTTGTACGTCTGCATGGTGAACCGCGGCGCGATGTCCACCAGGAACTCCTCGAACACCTCGCGAGGCAGGTGCGTCTCCCCGAGGTCCAGTACCTGCAAGGGCCGGCCGAAGTGCGTGAACCCGGGGGCGCCGCGCTGGATGCCGCCTCCGAAGTACCACTCCTCGCCGAACGCGATGATCCCCGTGTGCCACACGCCCTCGATCTGCTTGCCGAGGAGCTGCGCGGACATCGCGCGCGCCATCCCCTGGGAGAGATCGTACAGGTGTAGCTGCACCTTCGTCGCGCCCGACTCCGTCATCGCGAAGAACCGTCGCGCGCGCGAACCAGATCTGGTCGGAGCGTCAGATCGCGACCGAATACCGACTCGGGTGTGAAAATCTGGGCGGATTCGGCCCACGTTCGTCGGGTCGTAACGTCCGAGGAAAAACGGCCTTTCGCGAAATCTCCTGCGGAGCGAGGCAGCAAAGACACGGCGCACGAGCGCACGACGCACACAACACACGTCCTTTCCCGTCCACGATGACCTTAGTTACGTCGAACCTCGACGATACTCGCGTGGATACCGCCGCCGCGCCAGGAGGCTTCTCGAGCCTTCCCCTCGACGTGATCTCCACGCACGTTCTCAGATTTCTGCCGGAGCCCAGGGACCTCGGTCGGCTTCGCTCGGTGAGTCGCGGGATGCGCGACGCGGTGGACGCGACGGGGCGTGAGATAAAGAAGCTAACAAATCACAATGCCGCATACCTCGGATACGTGAGCTTGCTGAAGGACAGGCACTCGCGAGGTCTTCTGATGGGCTATGAGTGGTCACTCGTTTGTGCCGCAGCAGCGAGGACCGGACAGCTCGAGGAGCTGAAGGCGCTGCGCGCAGAGAAGTTCCCGTGGGACAAGTGGACGTGCGCGTACGCGGCAAAGGGAGGCCACCTCGAGGTGCTGAAGTGGGCGCACGAGAACGGCTGCCCGTGGGACTGGGAGACGTCCAAGTACGCGGCGGAGGAAGGCCACCTCGAGATCCTGAAGTGGGCGCGCGCGAACGACTGCCCGTGGAGCAAGTGGACGTGCGAGTGCGCGGCGAGGGGCGGCCACCTCGAGGTGCTGAAGTGGGCGCGCGCAAACGACTGCCCGTGGGACGCGAGGACGCGCACATACGCGGCTTCGAAGGGATGCGTCGAATCCTGAGCTTGGTGTCACGTGTACCTGCGCGAAACTTCGTTTCACTTCGTTTTGCATCACCGCCGTCCTCCACGGCTCCCTTTGATGTCCGGCAGACGCACGGAAGGCGGCTCCGCGAAGCTCGGGAACGTGCGTAGCCTCGCGCGTTCCAGGTCCGCGCGGAGCGCGAGAATCTCCTCCTCCTGCGCCTTCGCGATGTGACGCAGCTTGCTCTGCGTCACAAGCGCGCGCATCTTCCGCGCCTTGGCCTCCCGGGAGTTGTCCGTCACGGCGCCGCCGCCGCGCGCGTCCCGCAGCTCGGCGACGTCGCGCACCGCCGCGTCCATCTCGCGCGCGCGCGCCGCGATGTCGTCGTTCTTCTCCGCGATAGACGCGGTTTTCCTGCGCGTCTTCGCGAGCTCCTTCTGCTTCTCCGCGACGCGACGCGCGTGCAGCGCCTTGGCGTGTTCCAGGCGAGCCTCGAGCGAGGCGAGCTCGGCGCGCCGGCGCTGCGCCGCCGCGTCTGTCTCCCGCGCTCCGCCGACGGCGTCCCCGCCCTTCGGCGGCTTCGCCGCGCCGTCCTCCTCCACCAGGACGTCGCGCAGCAGCCCCACGGGCGCGCGCGCCATCTGGATCTCCTTTATTTTGTGCGACGCGTCCTCACCCTCCATGGCGAGCCGCTCCTTCTCCCACTGCAGGTCGTAGATGCCCTTCTTGAAGTCCTTGATCGCGACGAGCGTCTCCACCTTCCCCGCGCCGTGGCCCTGGATCACCTCGTTCAGGTACGCCACCACCGACCGGTCGATGAGCACGGCGTCCGCCTTCGCGGCAGCCTGCGCCTCGAGGTCGGCGATGCCCCCCAGCTCGAACTCGGGATCGAGCGCCTCGACGTACGTCTGCAGCATGCGGACGGGCAGGGAGAGGTCGTACAGCGCGTCCCGCCGCTTGGCGGCGTGCGCGATGGCGGCGGCGCGCGACGCCGCCTCCGCCGCGGCGGCGTCGTCATCCGCCGCCGCCAGCTTCGCCTTCAGCCGGCCCATCTCGCGCATCTGCGCGTCGAAGACGCGCAGCTCCTCTTCCTTGGCGATCTTGCGGTCGCGAGCCTCGACGAGTCGGAACCACCACGCGTCGTCCGTGCCCTCGGGGCGGTCGGAGTACGAGTCCAGAGGCTCCGGCGCGGGAGGCGTCGCCTCGCGTGCCTTCTCCGAAGCCGGGCGCCCGGAGGCGCCGCGGAACGGATCGTGCTCTGAGACGTGCGACAGCGTCGAGGGCACGTCCTCTTTGGCGAGCGGCTTGTCGGAGCCCGCGGCGCTCGATCCCCCCGGCGTGCCCGGGGTGGTCACGCGCATCGCCGGGGTCGTGCCGCGCGGCGTGGACGTGCCGCTGGAGACGCCGCCGCTGGACACGACGCTCGACGCGCGTCTCAAACCCGTCTGCTTTCGCGGCTTCCGGCTCTTGTACAGCGTGTGCAGCGCGTCGAAGAGGTCATCCGTGTCGGCAAAGTCGCGCTTGAACTCGCGGTCGAGTTTCTGGTTCTGCGCGTCGCACGCGTCGCGCTTCTTGCGCGCGGCGTCCAACTCCACCTGGAACGCGGCGCACGCCGCGCGCGTCTTTTCGCGCGCTTCCCGCGCGGCGCCCGCCGCGAGGGCCAGTCTCGCCTCCTCTGCCTCGTCGTCTTGCAGCGCCGTCTCCACTTCGCACGCCAGCGCGACGACGCCGGCTTCCATCTCCGCGACGCGCTGGTCCGTGGCGAGCTTCTCGACGAGGAACTCGGCGAGCGTCTCATCGTGGCGCACGACCGTCTCCGCGGACTCCTCGTGCAGACGCACGAGCTCCGCGGCGAGCAGAACGCGCCGTTTCGCCAGCTCCTCTCGGTACACCTTGGCTTTGTTCTCAAACTCGCGGCCTTGTTTCCGCTGCTCGTCGTTCCAGTCCTCCTTGTCAATCTCGGTCATCCACTCGGGCTTGGGGAGCTCGTCCGGCACGCCAACCTCCTCCGCCTTCTCTAGACGCCCGCCCATCATCTCGCGCAAGGCGCGGTCCTCGGGTGGGTTCTCGCCCTTCGCGCGGATGCGCTCGCGCTCCGCCGCCTCCGCCGCCTCCGCCTCGGCGCGTTCCTCGGGCGAGAGCCAGCGTTCGGACGCGAGCTCGGAGTCCTTGACGCTCAGCACGTACTCCTCCTGCTCGATTTTGTCCACCACGCACTCGAACAGAGGCGCATCATCGTCCGTGTGCCCCGCGAGCTCCTTGCGGATGTCCACGATGCGCGCGTTGATCTCCGCGATCTTGTCCACGAACTTCTGCTTCTCCGCCTCCATCGACGCGAACGACTTGTTGAACGCGGCTTTCGTTTCGCGGGTGGTCATCTGCAGCAGCGAGAACTGCGAGATTTTTCGGCGCGGAGGGTACAGCTCGCTCGGGTCGTAGAGACACGCCTCGTAGCTCTCGGCATCCGGGCCCGGGTCCGTGGCGTCGGCGTCGCCCGGTTTCTTCGGAGCCGCCGCGCCTTCGCCGAGAGGCGCGTCGATGCGCAAATCGAAAACCGAACGCGCGTCCACGCGGGAATCCGACGAAGACGCGACTTTGACGCGCTCCGAGCCGTCGAGAGCGCCTTCGAGTCGCGCCCCGTCCTCCTCGCCGCCGCTCTTCTCGGCGACGCCGCGGTGCTTGAAGTGCTCTTGCTCTGCGAGCTCGACGCGGCGCAGAAACGCGACGCGTCGCCCCAGCCTGGCGGTTTTGTCCTCCACCTTGAGTGGGTACTTGTGCACCATCAGCCCCGGCGTGTTCAGCGCGACGATGGCCGAGCCGTGCGTCTCCATCGTGTCCCAGCACTCCGCCACGATCTTGGACGACATGTAGTCCGCCACCAGGTTCTCGCGCTCCAAGCGGGCGCGGAGCTCCCGCACGCGCGCCTCGCCTTCCGCCTTGAGCTGCGCCTTAAACGTCTCGTCCATCAGGAGTTCGCCGCGCGGCACGCGCGTGAGTTCGTCGGCTTCGTCGTTCCGCGCGATGACATCCTCGAGCCGCCGCCGCAAGTGCTCTATGCGCTTCAAGGCGTCTTGCTTCGCCGCTTCCGCCGCGACGGAGAGCACCGGCGCGTCCGCGCCGGTGCTGGGGGAGAACGCCTCAGCAGACGCCGAGGCTGACGCGGAGGCGTCGGAGGCGTCCGGCGACGCCGCCGCCGCGCTCGCATCGCCGCTCGCCGCCGGCCCCATGACCCGCGACACGAACGCGCGCGCGGCGTCGGTTTCCCCGGCGCTTCCGCGCCGCTCGGCCGGCTCGGAGCTGCCGTCTCCGTCGCCCTCGCGGATGGTCCGCATGCCGAGCCCCAGCGGCGACGGCTGGTCCTCCTCGGCCAGGATGCCTTTCCTCGCGTCCAGGAACCCGGTCGCGACGAAGGCGGCGCCCTCGTTCGTCGTCGCGACGAGTTCGTCGAACGACGGCGAGAAGGCGACGCCGGCGATCCCCGACGCGCCCGCGCCCAGCGCCACGGTCTTGACCAGCCTCGCCGGCGTCTCCCCGGGCTCGAGCTTCGGGTTCTTCGCCGCCTCCACGTCCGGCGCGACGAACGGCGAGAAGAAGAGGAGCGCGTTCGAGTCCGCAAGCGCCACCGCGACGCGCGTCGCAGAAAACGCGACGCTCGACACCGCACCGGCGCCGGCGTACGCCCACGCGTGGTGCCTTCCGGCGGGCGGCGCCGCGCGCGGCGGCGACTCCGCCGCGAGCGCGGCTCGGACCGCCGCCGTCACCGATTCCGGGGGGGCGACCAAAGATCCGTCCTCCGGGTTCGCCGCGAACACCGCGCCTTCTTCGTCTCCGAGCGCGACGCTCCCATCCGGGCTCCACGCCGCGCACGTCAGCGCGCTCTCGTCCTGCACCCGCAGCGGCCGCGCGGTGACCGTCCTGCGGTGGTACGTCTCGTCCACGACGTGCAGCGTGACGCCCGGGTGCGTCGCCAGCACGCCGCCGCGCGCGTGCGTGACCAGGAGCCCATGCGCGTCGAAGGGGTTGAACGCGACGCGCGTCGCTTCCGAACGCAGATCGGTCTTCACCAGCGTCTCGCCGGTCGCCGCGACGCGCAGCGCGAGCGCCGGGTCGGGCGCCGCCGACGCGACCGCGAGGTACCGCCCGTCGCGCGAGAACGCCAGCGCGGTGATCCCGAGCGACGCGCCTCCCTCCAGCGTCGCGACGCGCTCCAGGGTGTCCACCCGGTGCACGTGAATTTTCGGGTCCAGACCGCCCGACTCGGCGTACGCCACCACCGGGGTGGCGGAATGGGCGCTCGCGGCGAAGCACGCGATGCGGCGCGCGGCGCCGCGCAGCTCGCGCTCCGCACCGCTGGAGGTGTCGTGCAACCGAAGCGCCGTGCCCGTGGACGCGATCTGCGAGGGGAGGGGGGAGGGAACGCGTCAGAGGAAGACGTCCCAAATCAGGATGGCGAGACGAAAGCGGGCGTCAACGACTACGCGTGCGCAGAGCACGGAAAGGGGAGGCGAACGCACCAGCGTGTGCGCGTCCGCGTACTCGGCGTGGCCCGGAACCACCGCAACGGCGTCTGACGCGTCGACGCTCGCCATGGTGCCCGCGTGACCACCACCGCCAGGCGTCCACCGCGCCTCGAGCCACTGGGGGACTCGGGCCGATTTCGCACGCGGAAAAAGGCCGCGAGGTCTCTCGCTTCTATGACTTTGATCGGGGCGAGCGGGCGACCTCGAAACCGGGAAAGCGTTTCATCAATCAGCTCATCGGTTCTTAGTCAATACCCGTAGTGTACCGGTACACATTCAAGCAAAACTTGTTTTGCGTTTATGTTCCGCGAAAATCGCTACGAAGCCACGAATTCATCGGGAGTATGGATTGCTGCACAAGGGTAACCGGGTGCAGTGACCCGTCAATCCCGTTCTTGCCTGGTTGGCTCAGTTGGCTAGAGCGTCGGTCTCATAATACACATACACAAAACCACTCCCCTACAACAGTAGGTCAGTTCAACTCGTTACTCACGAGTTGAGCAATCCGGAGGTCGCCAGTTCGATCCTGGCACTAGGCACAGACTTTTTAGTCAGATTTCTTTTGCAATGGTTTTACGCAGACTAATTACACACTGTCGTCGTCGTTTTTTTCGCGCACACCAGGGTAAAAAGGCTTTTGCGGTGCGCCTCCATGCCAGATCCGCGCGCGCCTCGGCCGCGTGACGTCGGTGGGACAAGAGCCACGCCACGCCCCGCACCCCGGCGGAGCGACTGGCGTCGCGCGCGATCGTTTTCGCCGTCCCGCGCTCGCGAGACGCGTCGCTGGAGGCTCCGCTTGAGGTTGTGCCCAATCGCCTCAACCGCAGTCGTCCTTCCCCGGGCGAGCGCGATGCTTCGCCGCGTGGTGCGCGAGTTGACGACGGCGGGTTGTCCCGCGTGGCGCGCGTCGCGCTGCGCGCGCGCGCTCGTCCCCGAACGCGCGTTCAGGTCCTCCGTGGCCGCGCGCGCGTCCGCCGGCTCGTCCTCTGAGGAGCCCGCGATCGCGTTCGATCCGAGGGTGGACACGTACACCGAGCGTCGCCGCGCTTGGGAAAAGCAGCTCAACGCGCGGCGAAAGGAGTGGGCGGCGGAATTCAAGGCGCGCGAGGACGCGAAGGCCGCGGCGGCGCAGTCGGAGCGCGCGCGCATCGAGGAGGCGAAGGCGGCGAGGAAAGCCGCGAAGGTGCTCAAGTCCGCGGCGAGGGCCGAGGAGGTGGCGCGGGAGGAAAAGGCGCGCGCGCGCGCCAAGGAGACGGCGCTGCGGCGAAAAGCCGTCGTGCGCGCGCAGCGCGACTTCGTCGCGCACCTGCGCAAGACGGCGCGCGAGGAGGAGCTGCTGAAAGCCTCGCGGAACTGGATCACCGCGGAGGACCTGGACGAGCGCATACGGCACGCGCTGGAGCACCCGAGGCCGATGTACTGAGGCGGAGCGATTCGCGGCGTTCGGGGTTGGGCGATTTCGCGTTTGGAAAGACGGAGGACAACGATCGCGCGCTGACAAACGCGGCGTTCGCTTCCGATGAAGAAGGTGATCGTTCGCGCCACCTGTCGTTCCACATCGTCTCCCACGCGTCGTTCGTGGCATCAGTACGCCTTCTCGTTCCCGGCGCCGAGGGGGAACTCCGCGCCGAGCTCGTCGCTCAGTCCTTGGTCGGTGACCCAGCTATTGTGCGTCACCTCCGCGCCCTCGGGGACGGAGATGCGCCGCTCGCTCGCGTCGATCTTCGCCTCGTTGATGCTGGCGATGCGCTTGCGCATGTACCCCTTCGCGTCGAACTCCCAGTTCTCGTT
>MDSV01108152.1_pt1 | contig 29025 bp, 27 predicted proteins | sample 810851 | NCBI WGS metagenome assembly MDSV01 (sample SAMN05326640, study PRJNA326480) | marine metagenome | isolation source: seawater | place: Atlantic Ocean: North East | collected 2012 | reverse complement strand
CATTTTTATCTACTACAGCTCCAACTATAGTAGCTCCTGCTATGGAGACTAATATGTACTTGAATGAATCCACACAGTCCAATTTAACCAATTTAAAAGATAAAGGAGTATCTATATTAGGCCCTGATGCCGGATCTCTGGCATCTGGAGCATCTGGTTTAGGCAGATTGACTGAACCAGAAGACGCATTGGAACACATAAAGCTCATTATTGGGCAATCCCGAGGAGATTTTAAAGGCAAGAAAATTGTAATCACCGCAGGCGGAACTCAAGAACCAGTGGATCCTGTGAGAATATTAACCAATTTGTCCTCCGGAAAGATGGGATATGCTTTAGCTGAAGCAGCCAGAGATCGAGGGGCTGAAGTAATACTAATCTCAGCCCCTGTTTCACTGCCCGCCCCCATGGGCACATCATTACTTGAAGTTAAAACTGCAGATGACATGCTTGCGTCAGTACAACAAACGATTAACGGAGCCGACGCACTCATAATGGCTGCAGCAGTGGCAGATTACAAACCAACTACTTCGGCAAATACAAAAATTAAGAAAAGCCCAGATAATATGAGTATCGAATTATCGCCTACCAATGACATATTGAAGAGTATCGAAAATGAAGATGTTATTAAAGTTGGGTTTGCTGCAGAGACTGATAATCTAATCGATAACGCTAAAAACAAAATCAAGAGTAAAAATCTAAACCTGATTGTTGCTAATGACGTAACGTTACCAGGATCTGGGTTTGGATCTGACCAGAATCAAGTCTCTATAATCGATAAAAACCTAAATGTACAAACCATAGAACTCGCTTCTAAATATGATGTGAGTAACAAAATCTTAGACTCACTACACCAATTACTGACTTAGGGACAACGTACTACAAACAATCCCTAAATTCTTCTATAGCTTTTATATGTGCATCAGGGCCCTTGAGTCCAACTTTCATGGTATTAACAGATAGATGACTTGCTCCCATTTCATCCCAATTAGTAACCAACTTACTCCAATCCTCAATACCGCCTTGATTCAGAGCAATCCGACCTTCAATCCCTATTTCTTTCCTATCTCGTCCAATTTCATCCATTGCCGACCACAATTTATCTAATTGGGCTCTACCGTTATCATCAGGCTGGAATTGAGGAATCCAACCATCTCCCAAACGGGCTATCCTATTAATAACACGATCTGCTCCGCCTCCTAGCCAAATCGGAATAGGCCGTTGGATAGGCAAAGGATTAATCCCAGCTGATGTTATATCGTGATAATCACCATGATAATCTACTATCGGTTTTGTCCAGAGTTCACGCAATAATTCTATTTGCTCTTCACTTCGTTTTCCTCGGTTGGCAAAATTCTCTCCCAGTGCTTCGTATTCCACATCATTCCAGCCAATTCCTATGCCTAGTCTAAGTTTTCCTTCTGTTAAAACATCCACTGCAGCTGCCTGCTTAGCAACCAACGCGGTTTGCCTTTGAGGCAATATAAGAATACCCGACACCATTTCAATAGTTTCAGTACATCCAGCCAAGTATCCAAACAAAACAAATAATTCATGAAACATATCATCACTGCTGTAAGGTTTGTTCCATTCTTGTCTAGCTGAAGCGTCTGCCCCAAGAACATGATCAAAAGCCAAAATGTGTTTATATCCTAAGCCTTCCGCAGCTTGCGCGAATTCTCTTACTGCACCTGGATCTGATCCGATTTCTGTTTGCGGAAAAACCACTCCTACTTGCATATGGAAACCTCTCGTAATTTAATAAAATCAAATTGATGGCTGGGGATGCAGGAGTCGAACCCGCACTACCTGAACCAGAATCAGATGTCCTACCATTAGACGAATCCCCAAGATACGAAACATTTGACATTATACACCACTTGTATAAAATTCTATTTACAGTTCATAATACAAATCCCATAGGGAATTTGTGCAATTTTGGTGTTAATAGAGAGGGTTATTACTATGGTCTCATCAACTGCTTCAAGAAAAGAAATAACAGTGCTTGGTACAACTGTGGAATATTTTGTTGGAGGTACTGGAGATACATCTTTATTATTTCTCCATGGAGCTGGTGGAAATTCAGGCTGGCAAAAGTATCATGAAGAACTTTCCAAAGAATACACTGTCTATGTTCCGTCTCAAGCAGGGTTCAATGGAACAGAGAGACCTGACTGGATATATACAATAACAGATATGGCTCATTTCAATCTCCAATTAGTAAATGCGCTAGGTCTTAGCGATTACATTTTGATGGGGTCTTCTATGGGAGGTTGGATATCATCAGAAATGGCTTCAATGGATGATTCAAGCATACAATCTCTAATTCTTATTGACGCAGCCGGCATTAAGCCCGAAAAAGGAGAAATATCAGAAATATTCATGTGTTCCGCCCAAACAAGACTGGAGCAGCGATTCTATAACCCTTCTCAGGTGGAAAACTATGAAGCCTACACTAGAGAGTTAACCCAAGACGAAGTATTCACAGAGCATAGCAACAGAGAAATGGCCTCAAGACTATGCTGGAGACCATATCTTCATAACTGGAGCCTACCATTTTATCTAAAAAAAATAACCACCCCAACATTAATAATATGGGGAGAGAATGATGCTATAATTCCAGTAGAATGTGGATCGTTATTTCAAGCAAGTATTGCTGACTCCACTCTGGAAATAATCTCAAACTGCGGTCATTCCCCTGCAATTGAAAAACCAAATGAATTTATGGCAGTCGTTAATAAATTCTTAAGCAATTAAGTACGAAAGATAATAGGAGGATAGTATGACAGAAGTTTTCTGGTTTTCTGAGCAACCTTATGGGCACGTCACTGAAGATGATATCGAAGGATACGAATCGGGACGAATGCACTTCCCTAACACTATGTTCGATCCCATAAAGGCTCATGAATTGTATTCAAATTACCACGACCAATATGCTTTGGCGGATCAAGTGGGTTTTGACGGTATTATGTCAAACGAACATCACAGTTCCTACTGGTGCATGAAACCATCGGTAAATATAGACGCCGCTTGTATTGCCAAAGTCACCAAAAACGTAAAAATAGCTATGTTAGGTAATGTGATAGCAGTACAAGATCCCGTAAAAATGGCGGAAGAAATAGCTATGTTAGATTGCATTTCTGGAGGGCGAATAATTTCAGGCTTTGTACGTGGCACAGCAGTAGAAACGCTACATGCTGGAATAAGTCCTACAGAAAACCGTGCCAGATTTGAAGAAGCTCATGACTTAATTGTCAAATGCTGGACAACTCCTGGGCCTTTCAGATGGGAAGGAAGATATTGGCCTCACAGGATGGTGAATCCATGGGTTGTCCCTATACAACGAGATCCTCACCCTCAAGTGTGGTTTCCTGGAACAGGTAGCCCTGAAAGTGTTATTTGGGCAGCTGAAAGACAATATCCTTACATGAACCTAGGTTCATTATTAGATCTTACAAAACAGCTCAAAGATATCTATTTTGAAACTGCAAATAAAATAGGTTATACCCCTGGTCCAGAACATTTTGGTTACCTCATGAAAGTATTTGTTGCAGACACAGAAGAAAAAGCTCAAGAAGTAGGAAGAAAATATCTATGGACAGAAGCTCACAGAAACCGAGGCCCAGCCGAGTTTAATGATCCTCCAGGGTACCAGTCTCGTGAAGCTCTCAAAATAAAAATGTCCAGACCAGTGATAGGTACAGGCACGATGGGCAAGAGAATGAGCTACGAAGAATTACAAAATGCCTATAACATAGTCGTTGGCACACCAGAAACAGTGATCGAGAAATTGAGACATATCAAAAAAGAACTAGACCCTGGATATATACTGATATATGGAAATGAAGGCGACATGGCACATAATGACGTAATGAGATCTATTGAACTGATAGGCGAAAAAGTAATCCCTGCGGTCAAAAACTTCTAGATTGTTTTAGAAAAGGAGCTACTTATTTGTAGCTCCTTTTCATTTAATTAGTCCAGCATTCCTGAACTCAATCCTCTGTGACTCAGTAAAGCCATACTCTGCTAAGATTTCCTCAGTGTGCTCTCCCAATCCACCCAAATGATGCTTGATTTCAAGGTTGCTTTTACTAAATCTTGCCAATCCTCCTGTCATTCTAACGTTCCCTTGTTCTTTGTGGTTTACGTCAATTAGAAACCCATTTTCTATCAATTTATAATCAGAAAATAATTCTTCTTTAAAACGTATTGGTCCAGCAGGTATATTTTTTGCAAACAATATAGTAAGCCAGTCATCTGTACTTCGATTATTAAATTTAGACTCTGCCAATTCTACCAATCGATCTCCAAATTCCATGCTTCGTCGAGCTTTAGGATCGTAGCCTATCTCAAATCTTATGTCTTCTAATTCCAATACTTGTAATAACTTTTCCCTCAGAGGGTCATTGAGGCAAGCAACAGCCAGTGCGCCATCAGAGGTTAAAAAAGTACGGTAATATATGTTACCTGGCGTTATATCCTGTCTGGACTCATAAAAATCTCTTATCTCTTTATGACTCAACTTAGCTTTCCTAAGATTAGTTACATCTTGCACAAATTCTAAGTTTCGAGACTTATCTAAAGACTCCACCTCTACTAGCCTCATCCCCATCAATTGGAAAGCACACGACAGTAAATTAGTCTCAATTTTTTGACCCAAGTCTGTCTTCTCTCTGTAATACAATGCTGCACATATGGATGCGACCAAATTGATACCCGACGCAGTATCTATAAGAGGAGTAGACCAAATTTGCTCTGGTCTACCTGAATCATCAATTCTGCTCTCAGTTCCTATAAGACCACAAACACCCTGAATAACCAGATCATATCCTGATACATACCCATCGCCTGCATAAGATCCATAAGCAGTGTTTTCACAATAAATAATTCTTGGGTTTGTATTAGCTAACTGCTCATAACCAATTCCCAGACTCTCAGCAACGTTTGGAGATGAATTTACAATAACCACATCTGAATCCTTCACAAGTTTTTGAGTTATCTGCCTTGCTTCAGGGTGCTTTAAATTTAATGTCATGTGCCTTTTGCCGCGGTTATAAGCCATGAAAGGCCTGCTTTCCGACTCTGAAATCTTGTACATATAGCGCCAAGAATCTCCCCACGGAGGCTCTACCTTTATTACAGATGCTCCGTAATCAGATAAAATCATCCCCGCCAATGGGCCAGAAATCACTTCTGTAAATTCTAGTACTGATATACCTTCTAAAGGACCTGGCATACATTCACCTGCTCATTTGTGACTAAATATACACAATAAATAACATTGTGTCTTATGAAAGCATTGTATTGAATTCGTATATACATATATTTCTGATAGAATAGTGTTTTGTCGGGGCGTAGCGCAGCCCGGTAGCGCACCTGCATGGGGTGTAGGGGGTCGCCAGTTCGAATCTGGCCGCCCCGACCATTAAAAGTAGGATAATATGAAACAACCAAACTCACAGTTTATACACTCAGATAAATACCGAGGTTCAGTGAATTTCACACTGATATTCGCACTGTTCGTAATAGCATATGGACTATTACAAGGTGAAAGTGGGCAAACACTAGTTATAGTAGGAGCATTGGTCGCAGTATATGTATGGTTTACAAGAGCTAGGGAAATTGAAATATACGAAGACTGTATCTTAATCCGCTACGGCAAACCCAGAGTTAAAATAATTCCTTTCGAAAATATAGAAAGGGTAGACCCGTTACATCTACAAGTACCAGACAGATGGAGGATACATCTTTACAGAGGTCGCAGAATCGTATTACTAACTAGGGACCCAGAACTGTTTGTAGAAAAACTAGAAGAAGCGCGAGAAGCATATAGTGGCAAAATTCAAGACTAATGCTTAATAATTCAATAAATACGAAAGAAGGTTAATATGAGCTGGGAACAAACAATCGTAGATTCACTAAAAAAAGCAGACGTGTCACTGATCTCTTATGTGCCTGATCACTCTATCGGGAAAGTTACTAGCATTATCGAGAAAGACAGTTTTTTTCAGTTAGTACCCGCTACTCGAGAAGAAGAAGCTATCGGGATTGCAGTTGGAGGTTATGCTGTAGGCAAAAAAGCCGCCGTGTTCATGCAAACAAGCGGTTTTGGCAATAGCGTTAATGCGATTGCAACTTTGTGCGTTCCTGCACGAGCACCAATCCCTATGTTTATAAATATGAGAGGAGGCCCCGGCGAATTCAACATCTCTCAAGTAGCCATGGGGAAAATAACGAATCCCATCATGGACATGCTAGGAATAGTCAATTACACCATAGATGACGAATTCAAAATGGATCAACTCATAGATGGTGCACTAAAATTATGTTTTGCTAACCGACAACCGGTAGGAATATGCTTAACTTCCTTGCTGCATGGAGGTAAAAGTGTTTAGATTTGACGCAACAAAATTAATACTTTCAAAACTGGATAACCAACCCATAGTCGCTAACTTGGGACCCACTAGCGACGAACTCTGGCATGCTGAACACCGTGACAGGAATTTCTATACATATGGAAACATGGGATTATGTTCTTCTATAGCACTAGGGATGTCCCTATCATCAAATGAAAAAATCATATCTCTAGACGGAGATGGTTCTTTACTTATGAATTTAGGAACCTTAGCCACTATAAATCGAGAAAATCCCAAAAACCTAATTGTCCTTGTATACGATAATGAAATGTGGGGACAAACCGGTAGGCAGGCAACTCACACCTCAACCGGTACAGAACTTGTGGAAGTAGCCCAAGGGTGTGGAATTGAAAAAACACAACTCGTAGATGATTTAGAATCGTTATCTGAAGTATTCGATAGGGCATTAACCGAGGATGGGCCTTGGTTTATAGTAGCAAAGATCGACGAGACTGATTATCTCCCGGTACCCACTCCTGAACCAGAATTCACACTGTACAGATTCAGAAACTCTTTCATGTAATGAGAAAGGGCTCTCGGTATATTACCGAGAGCCCTTTCTTCAACTTCCAATTATCTCTGTCTACTTCAAATGTTTATTAAACCAACCTAAAGTTCGGTCAAATGCGTCTTTAGCAGCAGCTTCATCATAGCTATCTCTTTCATCGCAGTTAAACCCATGACCTGCGCCAGGGTAGATCTTGAAATCATAAGTTTTACCGTTTCTCTTAAGAGATTCCTCCATTTCCGCTACATGCTCTGGAGATGGTCTTGTATCTGTTTCTCCAAAATTACCCATTACAGGAATTTCAATATTTTCAGTCAAAGATAAAGGATTAACTCCATCAGGAAAAGTTTCATTAACACCGCCGCCGTAATATACAGATGCGGCACTTAACCCGGGACAGCTTGTTGCAGCTAGATATGTTACCCTGCCTCCCAAACAGTACCCGACTATTCCAATCTTTTGACCATGAGTCCTAGGATACATATTTTGAAGATAATCAATTGTCTGGTTGATATCGTCGATTATTTCCTCTCCCTGCATATTTCCCATGTAAGTGGGAACTGAAGGATCTCCGTATGGAATTTTTGGATTTGGGCTTTGTCTATGGAATATAGCAGGAGATACTGCTACGAAACCTTGCTCTGCAAATTGGTCACACACTTTTGTCATATGACCGTTCACACCAAAAGCCTCTTGTACTACGATTATTGCCGGAACATTTTCTGCACCTACTGGATAGCTAACGTAAGTAGCCATATCCTCTCCTTCGGCACTGTGGTCGTCTGGAAACCTAATATTTTCCCAAAATGATGGCATAATTACCCTCCTCTATATAAACTCTCTTCACTCATACATGTACAAGCAAGGGTTTTATCAGCAATGGGATTGTAGCAAAGCACATACCGCTTTACAAGTTAGAGCACTTATCTCAGTTAACGACACATATCTCTTACCTGCCATTGCTCAGCATGTATCTAAGCGTATGTGTCCCTAATATGAATTATTACCATTCACACACCAGAAGTATTTTGCAAATTAAATAGGTGTTGGATACAATAGTAGTATCAAGGTGATAAAGATTAGATGAAGAATAAAAAGTGGTTCCAAAGTGGTTTAGTTTATGGATTGATAGTACTAGGAGTGATTCTAGTAATATATAGCTTCGCGCCAACCATAAACACTAACGAAATATCTGTTTCAGAAGTAATCCAAAAAGCTCAACGTGGCGAAATACAAGAAATAATAGTTAGAGAAAACGAATTGACTATTATCCCGTTTCGACAGTCTGATGATTTAAAACAATTCACAAGCAGAATTGGGAATGATACAGATATTCTATCCATTTTGGCAGATAATGATGTGCCCGTAGGGGCGGATTCGGGTATCCAAGTATCCTACAAGGGATCAGGAGGATTCTCTAACTTGTTTGGGCTTCTCATAAACTTTTTGCCATTAATATTCTTTGGCGCCTTAATAATTTTCATGATGAGACAAGCTCAAGGCGGCAACAACCAAACTATGAGTTTTGGTCGCAGTAAAGCCAAAATGACTAACATGTCCAAACCCACTGTAACCTTTGATGATGTCGCTGGAGTAGAAGAATCCAAAGAAGAGCTTGTAGAAATCGTAGAGTTTCTTAAGCAGCCGGAAAAATTCCAGGCACTTGGCGCACGTATTCCAACTGGAGTTCTTTTGGTAGGTCAACCAGGAACAGGCAAAACATTGCTTTCACGAGCCGTAGCAGGTGAAGCCGGAGTACCATTCTTCCATATTAGCGGAAGTGAATTCGTGGAAATGTTTGTAGGAGTTGGCGCATCAAGAGTCCGAGACTTATTTGAGCAAGCTAAACGCAACGCTCCCTGTATAATATTTGTGGACGAAATTGACGCCGTTGGTCGCCATAGAGGTGCAGGATTAGGTGGAGGTCACGACGAGAGAGAACAAACACTGAATCAAATCCTTGTTGAAATGGATGGATTTGAAAAAAATACTAATATTATTGTTTTAGCAGCTACAAATAGACCTGACATTTTAGACCCTGCTTTATTACGCCCAGGTAGGTTTGACCGAAGAGTCACGCTAGACCTCCCAGATATCAGTGGAAGAAAAGCCATCTTGGGTGTTCACGCAGCTGGCAAGCCTTTAGATAAGAAAATTGATATGGATGCCCTGGCCAAAGAGACACCAGGATTTAGTGGTGCTGACCTATCAAACTTAGTTAACGAAGCTGCAATATTAGCTGCCCGTAATAATCAAAAATCTATATTTATGGAACAATTTGAAGAAGCGATCGAACGAGTCCAAGCAGGGCCACAGAGGAAAAGTAAAGTAATCAGTTCCAGAGAGAAAGAAATGACTGCATACCACGAAGCTGGGCATGCTTTGGTTGGATGGCTACTTCCTCATGCTGACAAAGTTCATAAAATTTCAATAATTTCCAGAGGTAATATGGGCGGTCACACTACCCTATTGCCTGAAGAAGACCGGTCACTATGGACGAAGAATCAATTCAGCGACATGATGGCTGTCATGATGGGGGGCAGAGTAGCAGAAGAAAAAATATTCTCTGAGGTCACGACAGGGGCAAGTAACGATATCGAACGAGCGACCAAAGTTGCTCTAGAAATGGTAAAACGATATGGAATGAGCGCAAGTTTAGGACCTCGCACATTTGGGAAACGACAGGAAATGGTGTTTCTAGGGAACCAAAGCAACGAGGAAAGAGATTACGGTGATAAAATCGCAGAAGAAATTGACCAAGAAGTACACTCATTAATCTCTTGGGCCTATGACAAAGCTAATGAACTTATAGAAGAGAATAAGCCCAAATTAGTTCAAATTGCAGAATATCTTATTGAATACGAAGCTGTATCAGGTGAGAACCTAGACAAATTATTCAATAGTATCAGTGGAACAGATGAATTAAACCCAGAAACAGGAGAGTCCCCAGAACCCGGGCCTGATCCAAAACCATTTACTCCTGACACCCCTCCTCAAATCAATCCAGGGGGGCAAGCAGCTCCTTCGATGCCAATAATAAATGATCCTATAGATTAGTCTTCCACCTCAGAGTCTATAGGCAAAGTTCTATAATATAATCCCCATTGCTGCATCAAAGCATCTACCCTAGGATCATTCAATGAAGTTAGATCTCCCATAAATCCTGCGACTACATGGGCAAATCTAGAATCTTCATCACAAACCCAACTCTTATCCGCAGGAATGGCATACATCATTCCATTCTGATGGGCACATTTAAGAGTCAGACGAGTAATACCGTCTTTTTGAGAATCAAAATTTGGGTCGTAAATCACTAAAAGGTCACTCCTTTAAAAAAAAAATAACAATACTTATATCTTTGCTAAGTGACTATAATTGTATACCATTGGCGTGTTAGAATAGAAACCGTAATGTAGTAATCCTAATTAACAATTAACAAGGACTTTTTATGTATCCACCAGGTGGACCTACGGGTCGACAACCAGAAATCAACTTAGACGATCTCATCAAGCAAATCAAAGGCGCTTTCTCTGGAGTTACCGGCAAATTCGGTAGATTTGGATTTGGCGGAATCCTGATATTCGGTCTCCTTATAATTGCAGCAATCTGGCTAGGAAGCGGAGTATATACTATCAACCCTGGTGAGCAAGCTGTGCTCAGGGTTTTTGGTGCAGCTCAAGGTAACCCGGTAACACAAGAAGGTTTGCATTGGTGGTGGCCCGGGCCTGTTGGAAAGAAAGATGTGGTCTTAACCACTGAAACCCGCAGAATGGAACTAGGGTTCGTAAGTACTGCAGGCGGAGGAACTGCGGCAGTACCTGTAGAATCTCTAATGATCAGTGGAGACCTAAATATAGTAGACGTCCAGATGGTGATCCAATATACCATCAAAGACCTGTCTAATTTTCTGTTTAAGGTGAATGACCCCGGAGAACCTGAAAGAGGAGTTGATCCAGGAAGCCCCGACGGCAAAACTTTAAAAGATGCATCTGAAGCAGCTCTTAGATTAGTTATAGGTCAAAGTTCCATCGATGATGTAATAACAGAACAACGAGCACTAGTAGAATCAGAAACGAGACTTAGATTGCAAGAGATTCTAGATTCATATGAGACAGGCATCAACGTAGTTAACGTAAAATTACAAGATGTGAAAGCTCCTCAAGAAGTACAAGATGCTTTCCAGGATGTTCTTAGAGCTCGTCAAGAACGAGACACAAAAGAGAACCAAGCACTCGCTTACAAAAACGACATCATTCCTCGAGCTAATGGTGCTGCGGAACAGATTATAAGAGAAGCAGAGGCATTCAAGGAAGCTCGAATTGCTACTTCTGAAGGTGAGGCGGCTCGATTCGAATCCATATTAAACGAATATTACAACTCTAAAGATGTAACCCGGCAAAGATTGTATTTAGAAGCCATGGAAGATATTTTACCTGGTATATCTAAAATCATTGTTTCTCCAGATACAGAAACAGTGCTAATTTTAGGTGAAGACAACAAGCTGACACCTATACCATTATCCCCCAATATAGAGTAAAGAGATTAAAATATGAAACCGTTAATTTTATTAATAATAATAGTAGCAGCAGGTATCATTGGATTATCTTCTGCATTGTATGTGGTAGACGAAACTGAACAAGTTATAATCCTAAGATTCGGTGAAGTTCAAGATATCAAAAGAGATCCAGGACTTAATATCAAAGCTCCGTTTATAGACGTAGTCGTTAGATTCGATAAACGAATTCTTCGTATAGACGCTCCACCAGTTGCAATGCCTGACATAGAGAAAGAAAACTTAGTGGTGGATTCATACGCTAGGTATAGAATTACAGATCCTGTGAAATTCAGAAAGACTCTCAGAACCGAAACGAACGCTAGGAGCAGATTAGCAGACATTGTGACTTCTAGCCTACGTACAGAAGTTGCAAGAAGGGACCGCATAGAAATTATAGGAGCGGCACCGGTACTTAGCGCAACAGGAAACCAAGTGGTGGATACAGAAGGAATTCCTTTATACGTTGGAACGGAAACCAGGAATGAAATCCTGCAAGTTGTTCTCGCAGATGTCAGACAACAAGTCACAGAACAAGATCTAGGCATTGAGATAAGCGACGTTAGAATCAAAAGAGCCGACTTCCCTGACGAAGTAACCCCGAGCATCTATACGAGAATGCGTGCTGAAAGAAATAGAATTGCAAGTAGATTCAGAGCAGAGGGTGATGAAAAAGAACTCAAGATCAAAGCTGATGCAGATAAACAAGCAACAATAATTAAAGCTGAAGCTCAGAAGACAAGCAACGAGATTAGAGGTGAAGGGGAAGCAGAAGCAATCAAAATATTAGCAGAATCCCTAAACAAAGATCCAGATTTCTTTTCATTCAGGAAAAGTCTTGAAGCTTACAAAAATATTTTTAGCAGCGACACTACAGTAGTACTATCAGCAGAATCAGATATATTTAAATTCCTAGAAGGTCCATACACAACAAAGTAAGAGCCCTTATGAAATTACATGAATACCAAACTAAACAGATATTCAGAAACTATCAACTCAATGTACCTAATAGCGTTTTAATCACTGAACCGAAAGAATTGGACCATGCCCTAGCAACGATAGGAGAGAAGTGTGTCTTGAAATGTCAGGTACATGCTGGAGGTAGAGGTAAAGCTGGTGGTGTGAAATTGGTATCTACCCTAACCGAAGCAAAAGCATACGTTTCTGATATGCTCATGAGCAACCTGGTCACACACCAAACTGACGATGCAGGAGTTCCTGTAACTAGTATATTAGTAGAAGAACTAACTGACATAAAAACAGAATTGTATCTAGCAATAACTTTAGACCGTAACAATCAATGCCCCACTATATTAGCAAGTAAAGCAGGGGGGATGGAAATCGAAGAAGTAGCCGAATCCAATCCCGATGACATAATCTATGAAAATATAAACCCGTCTGTAGGATTACAGCCATTTCAAATACGAAACCTTATCACGAAGCTAGAAATCCCCAAAGACTCCTCTTCAGAATTTTCATATTTGATCAATGCCCTAGTTAAGATGTTTTATGACATAGATGCATCCTTATTGGAAATTAATCCGCTAGTAATTACCAACGACTTAAAAGTAATTGCATTAGATGGGAAAGTGAACATAGAAGATGACGCTATGTTTAGGCATAATGATTTACTCACCCTGAGAGACAGGTCACAAGAAGATCAATTAGAAGCCGAAGCAACTGATCTGGGCATAGCCTATGTTAATCTTTCAGGTAACGTAGGATGTTTAGTGAATGGCGCTGGACTGGCTATGGCCACACTGGATGTAACTAATCAAGCTGGAGCTTCCCCTGCTAATTTCCTAGATGTAGGGGGTGGAGCAGACATAGAAAAAGTTGCTAAAGCTGTATCAATCATTTTATCTGACCCTAAAGTAACTAAAGTGCTTGTCAATATTTTTGGAGGAATACTAAGATGTGATATAGCAGCCGATGGAATTGTATCAGCTTATGAGCGTACCAAATCCCAACTCCCACTTGTCGTAAGAATGTTGGGTACCAACGTGGACGAAGGGCAACAGATTCTCAAAACATCTGGATTAAATGTCACATTTGCTGAAACCCTATCTGAAGCAGCATTGGCAATCAGCACACTCCAGGATAATTAGAATGGGAATATTACTAAATAAAGAATCAAGAATAATGGTACAAGGGATAACTGGTAAAGAAGGCAGTTTCCATGCCACCACAGGAATCGAATATGGAACTAATGTTGTAGCAGGAGTCACTCCAGGTAAAGGAGGACAAAAATTCAATGATACTGTTCCCATCTTCAATACAGTTTCGGAAGCCAAAGAAGCAACAAACCCTAATGTATCTCTAATATTTGTTCCCCCCGCTTTTGCACCAGATGCTATATGCGAAGCGGCTAGCAATGAAATTCCTTTAATAATCTGCATAACAGAAGGAATCCCTGTAAACGACATGGTTGGAACCATCCGTTATGTACAATCCAAACCCGTTCGCCTTATTGGTCCTAATTGCCCAGGAGCAATCAATCCAACAGATCGTTGCAAAGTAGGTATAATGCCAGGTGCGATACATAAACCAGGTAACGTGGGCGTAGTATCTCGTAGTGGAACCCTCACATATGAAGCAGTACACCAGTTAACATCACTAGGCATAGGACAATCAAGCTGTGTTGGAATAGGAGGAGATCCTATTATTGGAACTAATTATATAGATATATTAAATTTATACGAAGACGATCCCGATACCGATATCATCGTATTTATAGGTGAAATCGGAGGAACCATGGAACAAGAAGCAGCTGAACACATTAAGCACAATATTAACAAACCAGTATGCAGTTTAATTGTTGGGGCAACTGCTCCAGCAGGTAAACGAATGGGACATGCGGGAGCTATAATCACTGGATCTACTGCTACAGCAGCTTCAAAAGTAGCAGCGCTCAAAGACGCAGGATGTCATATTATTCCTACTCCCGCTGATATCGGCGATGTTGTTGCGAAAGTACTGTCCCACAATTAAACAACTACAATGTTCAAAAAATCGACAAAAACGTTTATAATCGTATCCCGTTAAAGTTTATATTCGCGGGCGTAGCTCAATGGTAGAGCCCTAGCCTTCCAAGCTAGTTATGTGAGTTCGATCCTCATCGCCCGCTCCAACTCTAAACAATTTCCTTTATTTCACGGTCTACATCTAACTTACTTAAGCTCACACATAATTCATCATTCTTCACAACAAACGAATCTTTTGTTCTAAGACGAGAAACCAGATGAGTTATCATTTGATTCTTTGGGATCAAATACTGATCGAACTCAACATTTTCTTCCAAAAAGTTCGTTAAAAGTTCTACTTCCACGAAGTCTCTTTGTATAAATGCGATTGCCTCCAAATGCCGTCCCAAGTAACAGCCTCCAAATTCCATTACATGACAATTATTCTTGTCTTCATAAACATCTGTGTATGTATTTCTCGGGGACAGTTGATTGTCTCGAAGATAATCTTTTATCTCCGCATCTTCGGTATCAATGCTATCAAGATCAAAAACAAGCGTGATACTATGCATGGAAAATCCAGCAGGCTCTATTTTAATATACAACTACCTGCCAACTGATCTAATAATCAAATCAACATTAGTTGGCCCGGCTGGCAATGTCCCATCATCAATAGAATGCATTGCATCAACAATAGCGTCATTAAACGGTGTCTCAATGCCTAGTTCATCACCTTTCCTACATACTAATCCATTCATGAAATCTGTCTCTGTATGTCTACCTTTATGAACGTCTTGAGCCATTGAAGCCAACCAGTTAACTCTTCCACCTTTCTGAGACATCATGTCGTCTAATTCTTCAAATACGTCACCTTTATCTGCGTCTGCCCAAGTCTCAGCAGGGGTTCCATTAATTTCAACAACATTAAAGCCCTGCCCTAATCCGACCATTGCAGCTTCTTTTGCTAAATGAATCCGTATTAATCTACACCTAGGATCATCTGCCATATCTTGCGAGCCTAATGTTGACATTGCAGATATAGCGTTCCCCATCGAATTTTGGCACAATTTAGCCCAACGCTCACCCCATAAATTATCGGTTGCGTATGCTGCATCAATCCAATTCAATTTATTAGCAATCATTTCTGTCCTAGGGGTAATCTCAGCATGATGTTCTCCAACTCTAAAAACTACATGACCGTGATCTCGGCCAACCTGTCCACCTCTGGTAACATGACCCGGTTCCCATAAAGCCACCTCAATATGAGATGCTATACACCCTAGAGAGCGTTCGGCTCCGACTATAGATGCAATCACTGTGTCGTTCCAACAGTTCTGCAGTGATATAAAAAACCCTTCGGGTTTAACATACCTATCAATAAAATAGGTTGACCACTCCGTATCATAAGATTTCATAGATATAAATACGTAATCAAATTTGTCGTATATCGATTGGGCATCAGTCAAGTGCATTGCCTTTATAGGTACAGTAAATGGGCCTTGGCTGCCTGTTACGTGGAGGCCTTTTTCATTAATAGTATTAACATGTTCCGGCCACATATCAACGATAGTTACATCTTCTCCTTCCTTAGCTAAAAAAGCAGCTACATAACTGCCCAAAGCTCCTGATCCCATAATTCCTATTTTATCCGCCATTTTCTCCTCTCCTGTATTTATTTCTAAGTAGTTCGAACCAATCTTACACTATGTATTTGTTGCAAGCCTCTCATTTCTTCTAGCATCGCATTAGGTACATAATCATCTATACCTAAAACCATCATAGCCTTTCCTCTCAAATCCACTCTGCCTACTTCCATGAAATTAATATTTACATTATGTCTACCAGCAACAGTCCCAACTGCACCAATAGATCCAGGTCTATCATCGTTTTCAACGAATAATAGGAAAGGTCCTGTAAGTACTATGTCCAACCAGTACTCATTAAATCTAACTAAGTGCACTTCATCTCTTGAAGAAGCTCCAGATAATAAAATTTGACCGTAAGAAGTGTTTAAAATTACAGTTATTAAACTAGAATACTCACCTTCTTTACGTACTTTTTGTTCAATTACTTCCAAGCCTCTAGCACTAGCTATCAAAGGGGCATTAATAGCATTCACTTGTTCATTAGTTGTCCCTTGTATGAACCCAGCTAAAAATGCAGACTTCAGTACTGAAGTATCGTATTCAGATATTTCACCTTCATAAAGTAAGCTAATAGATCGAAATTGTCCTTCAGAAAGCCCGATAGACAATCTGCCTATCATTTCAGCTACCGGTATCATTGGAGAAACCACAGACTGATTTTCAGGACCCAACATCGGGGCATTGACTATATTTTTTCCGAAAGATCCTTTCAAAATATCCACCAATTGTTCAGCAACTTCTATCGCGACAGCATGTTGTGCTTCCATAGTAGATCCACCCAAATGTGGAGTGGATATAACATTTGGATGCTCTGTTAATCGAACATCAATTTCTGGTTCATCTCTAAAAACATCCAATGCTGCTGTTGATATCTTCCCAGAGTCTAAAGCTTGCAAAAGGGCATCGTCATCAATCACTTCTCCTCTGGCTACATTTATTAATTTTGCCCCATTTTTCATCAAGGAAATTTGCTCACTAGATATCATTTTTTCAGTTGAAGCCATGTAAGGGGTATGTATTGTTACGAAGTCGCTAGAGATTAACAAATCATTCAGATCGACCAATTCCATCCCCAGCCTGTTAGCTCTTTCCGAGCTTATGAATGGATCGCATGCGATGACCCTCATATCAAAACTTTTTGCTCTTTTTGCCACCTCAGAACCAACTTTACCGGCACCGATTATCCCTAATGTTTTGCCCTTAAGCTCAATTCCCATGAATCTACTTCTTTCCCATAAACCTGATTTCATGGATGCAGCCGCTTGAGGTATATGCCGTGCGCTAGCTATCAAAAATCCTATTGTATGTTCCGCAGCCGCAATAATATTGCCAGTAGGAGCATTAATTACAGCTATTCCTGCATTTGTAGCTGCTGTAACATTTATATTGTCAATTCCAATACCGGCTCTAGCTATCACTCGTAGCTTACTTGCCGCTAAGATTATCTCTTCCGTTACTTTAGTTTCACTGCGAACGATAAGTCCTTCATAATCATTCACAATTTCTATTAGTTCCTCAGATGATAATCCTGTTTTAATATCAACATCATGGTTTTGTTCGAGTATGGCGATGCCTTGTTGAGAAATCGAATCAGCAACTAATATTTTAGCCAACATTAACCTCTATTAATCTCACTGAAAACTTATAACTAAAATAGCTATTATTAGATTGTAACTCTATTTAGATATTTCACCAAATATGTCACTCATTCATACCAAAATACACTCATACTCAACTTGACCCAAAAACTAATCACCTTTAGGATTACCTCACTATATAAAGATGGAGCAATATACGCATGGCCGCAGATTTTACACTGGAAAACATAACTATTTGCAATACTCAAATTGAAATGCTAAAAGGTGGTTCTGGAGATCCTTTATTGATACTTCATGGGACAGACGGTAGTTTGGGATGGCTCAAATATGCTCAAGAGCTAGCAGAAGAATTCACTGTATACATACCATCTCATCCAGGTTTTGGTAATTCTGAAAAGCCTGAATGGATCCAAAGTATGACAGACTTAACATTTTTTTATAGTTGGTTGATAGAAGAATTACAATTAGAAAATTGTAATGTCATGGGATTTTCGATTGGGGGATGGCTAACAGCAGAATTATTATCAGTCTCTCCAAATTTATTCAATAAAGCCATTCTAGTAGATTCTGCTGGTATAAAACCCCAAAATAAAGATATTGTAGACATATTCTTGCTTACTCCACAGCAAGTTGCAGAATTAATGGTGAAAAATGTGAACAATGTCCCTGAATTTGAAAAAGTCTTTGGGGATTCTGAAGCACCTTCAGGGACTTACTATATCACTGGATCAACGGGGAACTTCAACCCACAGTACATTGCAGATAAAAACAGAGAAACTGCAGTACGATTATGCTGGAAACCTTATATGTTTGACCCTAAGCTCCAACACACTTTAAATAGGGTTAACAAGCCTGTGCAAATCATATGGGGTGCAAATGATGCTCTAATTCCTTTGGAATGCGCACAAATGTTTCATTCATCTATTCCTAATTCACAGTTAAATATTATTGATGATTGTGGTCATTTACCTCAAATGGAACAGACAGATAAATTTATAAAAATTGTAAATGATTTTCTTAAATAACTTAAAACAATCATTTCCTCATTCTAAAAACTCTAAAAACCAAAAGCAAAATTATCACTACCACCCCTATTAGTATTAGCTCAAATTGAGAGCGACTGACTGATAATCCAGAACTAAAAGCGTAAGTAAATATTTTAGGTAACGTAGTAGGCGCAAGAAATCTCAACACTACTAATATCCCAATGACTATAAGGATTATTTTTAATAATTTCATTTTTTATCGTTAAAGAATTACCCTAATGAAAACTCTACAGACAACTCGCCACAAATATCTTTAAACCAGTCAACCACTTCTTGATGTAGCGGGATCCCTTCTTTTGAACGAATTAATTCCATTTCATGCTCTGGTTGACCAGCCACCATAACTCGCTCTTCTCCTGGAGCTGGTTTTGTATTTTTCATCATGTACATCCATTCATCCATTGTAGATTTAAAATCATCAACATCAGTGAAAGCATCAATTTTATATGCAGCAACATAATGACCAAAATTCGGTCTGCCAGGACTGGCTCCGTAACCAAATCCGGTCAAAACCCCTCCAAGTATATCTACTATACAAGATAAACCGTAACCTTTATGAGACCCCAGTTCTCTAGTCGCACCCACAGGGAGTAACTGATATTTTTCTGGAACTTCCATAGTTTCCATAATCGGTGTACCAAACTCATCAGCTAACCAACCCGGTTCTAACTTAGCTCCTAAACGACGAGCAATACCAATTTTATTGCTGGCTACCGCACTCGTAGCTGCATCAAACACGAATGGATGATCATTTTTTGCTGGTACAGCCATCGCTATTGGATTAGTACCTAACCTTGGTTCTGCTCCATAAGTTGGTAACACTGATGGAGGGCAGCTAGTCATACACACTCCGATCATGTCATGTTCTAAAGCTCTCATAGCATGGTAAGATGCCATGCCCAAGTGCCTAGCATTTCCTATAGTAACCATGCCCACGCCGACAGTATTGGCTTTCTCAATTGCTATATCCATTGCTTTAGGCACTGTGATTATCCCTAGGCCTCTATCAGAATCGATATTCGCAGTAGCTGGACTTTCTTTGATTATTTTCATATCCGGAGTTGGGTTGATTTGACCCGACGTATATCCATTTACATAATTACGCAACATATTTGATACTCCGTGGGAATCAACTCCTCTCAAATCTGCCGACACCAATACATCCGCTCCTAAATCTGCGTCCTCTTTCGACACACCCATTTTTTGAAAGATTGCTGATACCAAATTTCCTAAATCTTCGGATTGGACCAGCAAAGAATCTTCGGGATTAACTTTAAATTGCTTTAACAAAATATACCTCTATTCAGTGATAAATACCTATTTATATCGTATGTTACCATGTAGGCTCATATCACTCTAGTTCAATATATAAATCATAGGGAATTCTAATAATGGACGAATCATTAAAAACACTGTCAGAATTGGGGGCAATACCAGCGGTATCATTCCATGAACATTGGATGTCTGAAAAGATCTGTAAGATATTGGATGAATCTAATATCCCGTGGAGTAAAGATACTTACAATAACATCATAGCCAGTATCAACACTAATAATACCTCCGATAGGCCAATCGCTTTTATCGCTCACATGGATCATCCTGGATTCGAAATTATCGACCAGACTTCAGAATACATGATTGCGAAGCCATTAGGAGGAATCCCAGGTTATGGCAAAAATCCAGGTGTTGAACTGGAAATCGTTATAGATCCACAAACACGATACAAGGCACACATAATTGGGCCAAACCCAACTGATGATTCAACACTTCTAGTATCTACTGAAGACCCTGTAGCTATTAATAACCTGCCCGTAGCTACTGTGTTTAATCTGGTCGACTTTGAACTCAAATCTAACATAATCAACATGAGAGCACTGGATGATCTAGCTGGCTGCGCAGCCATGATATCAATATTACAGAAGCGTATAACTTCAAAAGATAATCAACCAATATACGGAATTTTCACTTGTGCAGAAGAAGTCGGTTTAGTGGGAGCTAGATTATTAGCAAAATCAGGACTAATTCCTAAATCTACTTTCATTGTTTCAATAGAAGCCAGCAGGACTTTACCAGGTGCAGAAGTCGGAAAAGGACCAGTAATACGTGTTGGAGATGCCGGTACAACTTTTGACAATGAAGCAGAATCCATTTTGATCAAAGCCAAAGAATTCTTAACCGAATCAGATACTAATTTTAGATGCCAAAGGCAACTAATGAGTGGAGGAGTATGTGAAGCTAGCGCTTTTTGGAGTGAAGGGTACCAAACAACTGGCATGGCCTTCCCTTTGGGTAATTATCACAATGGCGGAGACAACGAACAAATATTAGCAGAGTACATCCATGAAAGTGACTTTTTAAATGGAGTAGCTTTGCTAGAACGATCTACTTATCATGTTAATGATTCAAGTCCCACTAGATTCCAACAAAGATTCCAGGATTTGCCTGAATCACTAACAGAAAGATTAAAGTGATTTAAATTAAGCTCCTACAACCCTAATGCGATGATTATTACTGTCGGCTATAAAAATATTCCCATTAGAATCTATGTCACATCCATGAGGCCTATCTAATCCTGCATCTGTTGCAGATCCTTTGTCTCCTTCGCCACCCAATTTACCCCCAGCAACAGTGATAACTTGCTTAGTGTCTTTGTCGATTATTCGAATTGCATGATTCTCTGTATCAACTACTACTAAATTGTCCTTACCATCACATCTGATTGCCTTGGGAGCACCCCAAGTAGCCTCTAAAGCAAGGCCTCCATCTCCTTCATATCCTCTTTCTCCTGTGCCTGCATACGTATGAATGATTCCTTGTGTATCTACAACCCTAATACCATTACCATTGCGTTCACATATATATGTGTTGCCACTAGAATCTGTACAAACTGCTCTAGCACCAAATATGCTTGCATCTGTCGCTAAGCCACCATCACCTTCACGTCCGGTTTCACCATTACCCGCAAAAGTTGTAATTATTCCTGTTCCTAAATCTAACCTGCGTATTCGCTGATCTTGAACATCTGCGATTAGGAGTCCTCCTTTGCCATCTAGAAAGCAGTCATTCGGTTCATTTAACATAGCTTTATCTCCCGGACCACCATCTCCTGAATATCCTGCATCTCCTGTTCCCGCCACAGTATTTATAAGACCCGTTGATTGGTCAATCTTGCGTACAACACTGTTCAATCGATCAACAACATATATATCACCATTGATATCTACTTGAAGACCATAGAGTTCATTGAAAGTAGCCTCAGTCGCTGGTCCTTCGTCTCCTGTATAACCAATCTCACCAGTACCAGCTATACCACTAACTATACCAGTCAGCATATCAACTTTTCTAACCCTGTTTCCTCTACTCTCACAAAAATACAAGTCTCCTTTAGAGTCAAATGCGCACATGAATGGCTCATTAAGTTCTGCAAGATTATGTGGTCCTCCATTTCCTCTGTCACCAAGTTCTCCTGTACCAACAAATGTATCAATAATTCCTGATTTAAATTCCATAATAATCTTCCTTTTTCATATTGTTATATATCTAAGGCTTTTAGTCCCAGTAATGCTATTTCTTCATCTTCCTCAGCAGTTAGTCCACTCACGCCTATTCCACCCAGAATATCGCCATTACTACTCATAACAACTACTCCACCTTTTACAGCTACCAAACTTGGGTTGCCAAAATCTGTGACCTGTCTATTTTCATTCTTTAATCTCTGCGCAAAATCAGAAGAATTTTGTCCAAACATTACTGCAGTATAGGCTTTCCTTATGGCTACTCCTTGAGGATTTAATCTGCAACCATCCATTCGTGCGTAATTCAATAAATTAGTATTATCATCAAGTATAGCTATTGCTATAGGTCTATTAGGTTCTTTCAATGCCACATCAATCATGGCGTTCATTGATCGCCTGACCTGTTCCAAACTCAACACTTCTTTTATATACATTTAAATACCTCCTTTGCCAACCAAATTCATTCTATCTCTGGCCTACCATGTTTACAACCAAATCTTTTATTGACCAGGGGATATCATTTAACTACAATTCCAATATCAATACCAGAGGAGAATTAGTATGGAAACGGTTGGATTTATAGGACTAGGAAACATGGGAAATGGGATGTCGCTCAACATCCAAAAATCAGGATATCCAATGGTAGTTTATGCCCTCCGTGAGGAAATGACCAAGCCATTACTAGAGAATGGAGCTGCTCTTGGAAGTTCTCCAGCAGATGTAGCTGCTCGTTGCAATGTGGTGTTCACATCCCTTCCGGGCCCCAAAGAAGTTGAATTAGTATCAAAAACAAAAGAAGGTATTCTAGAAGGTATACAACCAGGAACTATTTACATAGATCTTTCCACTAGTAGACCCACTTTAATACGTGAACTTGAACCAATATACAGAGAGAAAGGTGCCTATGTACTTGATGCACCAGTGAGTGGAGGCAAAACCGGAGCTGCTAGTGGCAATTTAGCAGTCATGGTCGGCGGAGACAAAGAAATATACGACAAAGTAAAGCCATTACTGGATTCTTTCGGAGATAAGGTTACATATTGTGGTGAAATAGGCGCTGGCACTGTAGCAAAATTGGCCCATAACATGATTGGGCATGGAGTCAGACAGGCTATAGTAGAAGGATTAACTTTGGGAGTCAAAGCCGGGGTGGACCTAGAACTTCTTTGGGAAGCTATAAGACGTGGTTCTCTTGGAAGAATGCGAGTATTGCATGAAGGATTACCCAGAATGGCATTCACCGGGAATTATGAGCCCGCATCTTTTGCACTGCAATTAGCTCACAAAGATATAGCTCTAGCTACGGAATTAGGCAGAGAATATAATGTGCCTATGCCAATTGCGAACTTAGCAGAACAAATTTCTGCTTCATGCTTAAACCGAGGTTGGGCTGAATCTGACAGCAGCATTACCACAAAACTTCAAGAGGAAGCTGCAGGCGTGGAACTTAGAGCATCAATAGACGCTACTAAAGCGGGTAGGTTCATAAGCACTCATCCAGATGAAGAGTAATTAATGACTAAAGTCACCCAATCAGTAACTTACATACTAATAACTCCTTTACTGATATTCATCCTTGGATGCTCCTTAGGAGCAACATCCAAGGATGAGATACCTGAGATATCTACTGGCTATGTTATGGATGAAGCTTTCCAAGCATCACCACCAACTTCTAGAAACGCAGAAATCAGTCTAATGTCTAATTCTGTAGAAACACAAAATACTCCAATAGTTGGTAATTATAACTCTGCTGAAATTCATACAGGTTCTCTGACAGTTGAAGTTAACTCAGTAACAGACAATTTAAATAAAATCGAAAATCTTATTGACCAAGAGCAAGGTTACATTGAACACTTAAACAGCTATGGAACTGACTATAATCAAAGTGCAAACCTTACTGTAAGGGTCCCTCAGGAAAGATTCAAATATGTCATATCAAACCTAGAGACATTAGGTATAGTATTGAACAAATCAATTGGTTCCGAGGATGTCTCTGAACAATTGATAGACTTAAATGCTCGCCTCAAAAGCTATACTAGAGAAGAAAATAATTTGCTCAAATTATTAGATAATTCAGAAACTATTTCCGATATTATAGCGATTGAACGCGAGTTGTCCCGAATTCGATCAGAAATAGAATCCCTGCAAGGAAAGCTGAAATACTACGACGGGAAAATCACAATGTCTACTATAAATATAAATCTCGTCACAGCCTACGCTAATAACACATCTCCCCCATACGGACTAATAGAACTAATCACGTCCAGTCCTAGAAATAATATGGAACAGATCAAAACCCTTGTGGAAAATGATGGTGGTAAAGTAGATTATATATCTTCCGATTATTCAAATAGTGTACAAAGCTTAGAGTTAACAGTGATAATCAAACGAGGATCATTCCCTGCTATATTTAAATCAATAGAAAATCTCGGAACAGTTCACAACAAATATACAAATGAACCGCAAAATGCTAACAAAAAGATAGATGCTAAAATCGATTCCAGAATAACAGTTACTCTAAGGGAATCACGTTACCTAACACCAAATGCACAAATATCCGCAGCTATCGTTTTATTCATTTCGATAACTGCTACAGCTATCTGGCTAGTTACACGTAGGACACGATCATGAATAAACCCAATTGTTGTGTTGCCACGAGAAATTCTCTAAATGTAACAACTAGCAATCTTAGGTCTCAGGGCAGCGACCTCAATCCCTCCAACACAGCCAATCTTAGCTCCATGTCCCTAATTCCAAAAGGGAATTTCAATATGGGAACCAACAAACTAATAGGGTATCCAGAAGATGGAGAAACCCCCATCCGAAAAGTAACTGTTCAATCTATATACATGGATATTTACGCTGTAACCAATCGCCAATTTGGAGCCTTTGTTGAACAAACGAGCTACATAACAGAAGCTGAAAGATATGGATGGTCATTCGTTTTTCATGATTTCTTATCAGTTAATGTGGCAAAAACCGTAATCACACATCCACCAGGTACCCCATGGTGGTCTGTCGTAGAAGGAGCAAATTGGTTTGCCCCTGAAGGACCAAATTCAAACATTGAAAATCGAAGTAATCATCCTGTAGTCCACATTTCATGGAACGATGCAATAGAATATTGCAATTGGGCTGGGAAGCGACTTCCTACAGAAGCAGAATGGGAATACTGTTCCCGAGGCGGACTAAACCAAATGTTATATCCTTGGGGTAACGAATTAACACATAATGACAAACATATGTGCAACATATGGGAAGGAAGATTTCCAAATAAAAACATACAATCAGATGGTTTTGTTGGCACCGCTCCAGTTGGAACATACCCACCAAATAATTATGGTTTGTATAACATGTCTGGCAACGTTTGGGAATGGTGCTCAGATTGGTTTACGAGCACACACACAACCGAGTCTGTACGAAAATACCCCAACGGCCCCACCTCTGGTAGCCACAAAACCATAAAAGGCGGTTCATACCTTTGCCATGATTCTTACTGTAACAGGTATAGAGTCGCTGCCCGGAGTTCAAATACTCCAGACAGCTCCACTGGAAACCTAGGATTTAGATGCGTCAAGGATATCAAATAATCTAATCACATCACGAATGGAGGAACAAATTAGATGAGTAAGAAACCTAACCTGGTATTCATTTTTAGCGATCAGCAACGCCAAGATACTATGGCATGTTATGGCAACGACTGGATCAAAACTCCTAACCTTAACAAATTAGCAAATAGAAGTTTTGTGTTTGAAAATGCATACGTAACGCAACCCGTTTGCACTCCTTCAAGAGCATCCATAATGACAGGTCTCTATCCTCATGCTGCTGGTCCAGTATTAAATGGAATTGAATTATCTGATAATGTCCAATCAATAGCAGAAATGATCTCTTCTGATTACATTTGTGGCTATTTCGGTAAGTGGCACTTAGGGCACGGGGATACTGCTCAGCACGGTTTTAGTACATGGATTAGTACAGAAGATGGATATGAAGGAAAATTTGTAAGAGGAGGTCCAATTTCTAACCGAAGTGATTATCATCAACACCTTGTAGACAATGGGTTCACTCCTGACAAAACAGGTGGTAAAGTCGATACATTTACTCATAACAACTTAGTATCCTTTCCAGCGGAGTATCAAATGGCTCCATACTTAGGAGATAAAGCTGCAGAATTTATCGAGGAAAACAAAGAGCAACCTTTTGTAATGTACGTAAGTTGTATAGAACCTCATTCACCGTATATAGGTTCTATGCAAGATACTTACGATGCAGAAGAATTACCAGTAGGTCCTACTTTTCTTAAAAAACCAGAAAATGTATCTCTGCTTAATAGACTAAAAGCTGAATATTACCTTCAATACATGGAAAAAGGTGATCCAGCCCAAGATCCATATATGAGTACATGGGCAGCAGTAGGAGAAGATGTAACTACTGAATTAGGATGGCGTCAACTAAGAGCCCATTATTACGGCACTGTTTCTCTTGTTGATGAAATGGTAGGGAAAATCACATCCGCACTTGAGCAAGCCGATCTTACTAATGACACTATAGTAATATTCACTAGTGACCATGGTGATTTACTTGGAGATCATGCCATGCTAGAAAAACGATCATTTTACGAGGAATCCGCTAGAGTCCCACTGCTAATAGCCATTCCATTTATAACCTCTTCTAAAACAGAAATTGGAGGAAGCTTTAGTCAGATAGACTTAGTCCCAACCATTCTGGATTTACTGGGTCAAGATATTCCAACTCATTTGCATGGAGAGTCTCGTATCAACGTCTTACGTGGAACTGACTCCCTTCACGGGAATAACGTCATAGTTGAATGGAATGGGATTCGTGAGGGGCATTTTGACCGAGGACAAGCTACGCCTGAGATAGATCGTATGAACCATTCCATGTGGAGATCAATCATCCATGACAGATGGAAATTAAACCTTTGCTCCGGTGATCAAAATGAGTTGTTTGATCTCAGGGCTGATCCATATGAGGAAAATAATGTATTCAATAATCCAAACCAAAAAGACCGTATCACAGATATGACCGCACGCATTAGGATTTGGCAAAACCTGACAGGAGATGTTGTCCCACTACCCGATCTATAAACTACTCGGATCTAATTCCGTCATATACTGAAAGAGGAGTGGCTGCTAATAATCCCGCATCTATCGGCATAGTGATACCTGATATCCATCTAGATTCATCACTAGCTAAAAAGACATTAGCCCAAGCTATATCCCAAGCGGTACCTTCTGTGCCTAAAGGGCCAGCAGTTCGACGTTTAGAGCGCATTTCTGAAGTCATTTTCCCTCCGACCATCGGAGTATATATATGACCAGGGGCAATACAATTAACCCTAACATTATCTCTTCCCAGTTGCACAGCCATAGATTTTGTTAGCGCTATTACTCCTCCTTTAGATGCTGCATAAGGAATACTTGGACTACCTCCTCCAGATCTAAGCCCAACTATAGATGAAATATTAATGATTGAACCACCTCCGGTTTCAATCATTTTGGGTACGACATATTTGCTAGTTAACATCATACTTTTTAGATTGATATCTAAAACTCGATCCCACACATCTTCTTGTACGTCTGTAGTAGATCCAGGCCCACTAATGCCAACATTGTTAAATAAAACGTCAACACGCCCAAATTCTGATATTGCATAATCCGACATAGCTTGGCATTCAGATGCAGAAGTAACATCACATTTATATATAGCTGCTACCCCACCTTCTGCAATGATTTCATTCAAAGTTTCTTCAGCAGCAGTCTCATTCATGTCGACCAAAAGAACTTTCGCGCCTTCTCGCGCAAATAATATAGATGTGGCCTTACCTGTACCAACTCCTGGTCCGCTAGAACCTGCTCCAGTAACGATACTTACTTTGCCGTCCAATCTTCCCATAAGAATCTCCTATTTTAAAATAACTTCATAAATTATTTATTGATACGCAATTGTATTCCAGATTTTTCTTCTTGCAATTTTGCCACCGCATCTGAATCTTCATGTCCCCATCCTCTGAACAAAGCTTCTACATGTCGTTGATCGACTAAATTAGATAATTCCATGGGAATACCATATTCTCTTCCTAAATCAGTAGCTAATCGTACATCTTTAGCAGCCAAAGCAGTTGCGAATCCTGGTTCAAAATTCCCCTGAAATAGAAATCTAGGAAATTTGTCAGCAAGGCGCTTATTTCCACCCGTGCTATTCGTAATGACATCTGCCAAAACCTCTAAATCCATACCTGCTTTTACACCCAAAGTGAGAGCTTCTGACATGAGAACTCCAATACCCATACTTAATAGATTGTTACAAATCTTTGTAACCATCCCGTTCCCAATCGGTCCGCAATATACGACATGAGAACCAATTGCGTCTAGCGCAGGCTTAATCTGATTAAAAGTTGCTTCATCCCCTCCTACCATTACAGCAAGTGTTCCTTCCGCAGCTCCGTAAGTGCCTCCACTCACTGGGGCATCAAGCACTTTTATCCCTTTAAGCGCACACTCATCATGAATCCTTCGGATGATAGTCGGTGAATTAGTAGATAAATCAACATAAATATTATCTCCATTAGTTCCTTCAACAATACCATTTTCTCCGAGTACCACTGTCTCTACATCTCTAGGAACTGGCAATGAAGTAAATACGACTTCATTATTAGTCACCACTCCTTTTGGTGTATCTGACCATTCTGCGCCCATTTCAAGTAATTCGATTGCTGACTCTTTCCTCAAATCATGAACAGTCAATTTATGCCCCT
>MDSV01084319.1_pt1 | contig 29038 bp, 30 predicted proteins | sample 810851 | NCBI WGS metagenome assembly MDSV01 (sample SAMN05326640, study PRJNA326480) | marine metagenome | isolation source: seawater | place: Atlantic Ocean: North East | collected 2012 | reverse complement strand
GACAATTGGCTGGATACACTCAGACCATTTCCATCCGGGCTGAATAACAACTCGGGATGCCATGACAGAACCCATCATCACAACATCTGCGACTGTCTTATCTGGCGTTTTCTGGTCGTCTGGATTTGCAAAGGATTTTTTATATAAATTGGACATAATACGCTCCAACATTTTAATTTTGGGAGGGTCTCAGATCTAAAGCCTATCTCGTAAATACGTCATTTTAGTGTGCCAAGGGCCAGGCAAGGTGTGATTTTAGATGGTTTTTTTTATTGACTCTTACCATCAATGTACAAAAACAACTTGTTGGGTATAATACCAAAAATTAATTATTGCACACTCGGATAATAGGATCGCTATGAAATACGACTTTATAATAGTAGGTGGTGGTGCCGCCGGTTCAATACTTGCAAGCCGGCTGTCGGAAGAACCAAGTACTTCTGTGCTTTTACTGGAAGCGGGTCACGACTACCCTAACTTCGAACATCTACCAGATGAAATCAAATACGGTGACAGCAGTTTCGCAGAATCTCCAGACTCTCAGCATAACTGGGCCCTTAGTGGTATTACCACTGAGGAACAAGGAACTGTCCACGTTGCACAAGGTAAGGTCATAGGAGGAGGCTCTTCCATAAACGGGCAAGCCATGCAACGAGGCCTACCAGAAGATTTTGATGCGTGGGCTTCAATGGGCAATGACGAGTGGATCTATCCGAAAGTCCTGCCTTACTACAGAAAGAGCGAACACGATCTGGACATTCAAGATGACTTCCACGGTACAGAAGGTCCTATTCCGGTAAGAAGAAGGCAATCTGGAGAATGGCCTCCCATTCAAAGAGCATTCCATGATGCGCTTATAGCGGCTGGATATAACCACGTGGAAGATACAAATGGTACAGAAGCCACCGGTGTGGGAGTGTGGCCGACAAATAATCTAGATGGCATACGAATGAGTACAGCTGTAACTCATCTCAATCCTGCCAGGCATCGCCTAAACCTAACAGTTAAAGGGGATGTGTATGTTAGAAAAATAATAATCGAAAATAAGGCCGTAGTAGGCATCGAAGCAGAAAGCGGGGGTGAACTCTTTAGGCTTAATGCAAGTCAAGTAGTACTTTCGTCTGGGGCACTGAGATCCCCGCAATTACTCATGCTGTCTGGCATTGGCCCACAAGATCACCTCAAAGAGAACGGCATTGATTTGATCCAAGACGTCCCAGGGGTTGGACGAAACTTGATGAATCATCTTAATGCAGGAGTCACTTTCAAGGTCAAAGATGATGTTGTTCTTTCCGGAGGAATAGATAAAAGTCACTTTTTTCTGCATTACACATCCAAAGATTCAAAAGAGAAAAATGACATGGTGCTTCGAGCTACCACGGTTGTGCTAGAGCGTTCTGAAAGAGTAGAAGGAGTTCGCACCCAATATCTGAACGGAGATGTGCCTGCTGACAGGGTTGCAAGAATTGGTGTCACTTTAGGTCTCCCTGAAGGCTCAGGGTACGTGAAGCTAAACTCAGATGACCCGAATCTCCAACCTTTATTTAATTACTGCTACCTCCAACACCCTGATGATGCGCGAAGAGTCCGCGAAGGGATTAGAATGGCAGCTGAACTTTTGGAGTCAGATTCATACAAGAATGTGGTGGACCATCGTATAAGCCCTACCGATGACATTCTCTATAACGACGAGGCACTTGACTTATGGATCCGTCAGACAGTCGGCACAGCACGTCATGTCTCGGGCACATGTAAAATGGGACCAGATACTGACCCTATGTCAGTGGTTGACCAACATGGTCGAGTGAAAGGAATTACAGGGCTTTGGGTTGGCGATGCATCTATCACACCAAAAGTCCCTCGATCGGGTGGGCTTCATGCCACTGTGATCATGATCGCTGAAAAAATTGCTGACTTCATAAAGTCAGCGTAATCTAACTTTGCAAATGCAAGACATATCCCTGGGCATTTTTAATCATTCGGAGGTTCAATGCATTACGATGTAATAATAATCGGGGCTGGTTCAGCTGGTTCAGTGTTAGCAAACAGATTATCTGCAGACCCCACAAAGTCGGTTTTGCTTTTGGAAGCAGGACCAGACTATGACTCATACGAATCCCTTCCTGAAGAAATTAAAATAGGGGACACTCGGTATGCAGAATCTCCTGATTCAATACATAATTGGGCCCTCAGAGCTACGATTACAGAAGAACAAGGTGAAATTCATGTTGCACAAGGCAAGGTCGTAGGTGGGGGCGGGTCAATCAATGGTCAGGCCATGCAAAGAGCCTTCCCGGAGGATTTCGATCTTTGGGAAGCTTTAGGAAATGATGACTGGGCAGCCCACAAAGTTCTGCCTTTTTATCGTGCAATGGAGACAGATACCGACATAACAGATGACTTTCACGGTAGTGATGGCCCGATGCCGGTACGAAGACGCACAAAAGGATTAGACACAGGGTTGCAACATGCGTTTCACACCTCGGTGATCAATGCAGGCCATGCACACGTTGAGGATACTAATGGGCCAGACCCTGCAGGGATCGGTGTTCGTCCTACAAATAACGTCAACGGCGTAAGAGTAAGTCCTGCGATTGCATACTTGAACCCAGTACGCCACCGGATAAACCTGACTGTAAAGGGACGAGTGCATGTGAAAAAAATTTTATTCGAAGGCACGGCTGCCATAGGTATTGAAGCAGAAAGCGGCGGCGAAACTTTCGTCATGAACAGCAGTAAAATTATTTTAAGTTCAGGAGCTATAAGATCTCCTCAGTTGCTGATGCTCTCAGGAGTTGGTCCACACGCCCATTTAAACCAATTCAGTATTCCTCTTGTACATGATTCCCCTGGCGTTGGCTTGAATCTTATGAATCACCTTAGCGCCCAAATAACATTCAAAGTACAAGATTCTGTTCCAATGGATTTGGATCCAGATGCCGCAGACTTTGAATTCCACTATACATCTAAAGGCTCTAAAGAACTCAATGACATGGTGCTCAAAACTTCCACCGTGATCGACCCGCGAGCAGAACGAGTCCAAGGAGTGAGGACCAAATTCATCACTGGAGACGTCAAGCCAGAACGAGCTGCCCGGCTCTCTTGTCAGTTAGGCCTCCCTGCTGGCAGTGGATATGTGAGATTATCCTCATCTAATCCAAGCGATCAACCTGAATTTAACTATTGTTATCTTCAAAATCCAGACGATGCACGTAGAGTCAGAGAAGGGATTAGAATGGGTGTTGAATTGTTAAATTCTCACGCTTACGAGAATGTTTTAGATTACAAAATAAGTCCTTCTGATGAGATCTTAAATGATGACAACCAGTTGGACTTATGGATACGACAAACCGTCGGCACCGCTAGGCATGTGTCTGGCACTTGCAAAATGGGTCCCGATTCCGATCCCCTTGCTGTAGTGGACCAAACAGGGAAAGTAAAAGGAGTTTCAAATCTTTGGGTGATAGATGCGTCTATAGTACCTAAAATACCCCGTTCGGGAGGCATTTACCCTACGGTAATAATGATTGCCGAAAAGCTATCACATGCACTCTCATAGCAATTTACCCTGGTCAGATCTTTAAAAGCAGGGCCTATCAAAGCTCAAACATTCTTGGTACCGAAGGTCAGACTCGAACTGACACGGGGTTGCCCCCACTGGTTTTTGAGACCAGCGCGTCTACCATTCCGCCACTTCGGCAAGAGACATATATCATACCTAGAGTCTATAATATTGTCTATTCAGCTTGACTCTTAAAGTCTACAGCATCTATAATTCGCTACGGAGTTTTTCATATGCCTAAAAGAACATATCAACCAAAAAAGAGAAGAAGAGCGCGAGTGCACGGGTTTTTCTCCCGTTCCAGCACGTCAGACGGCAGAAACGTCTTGAAACGACGTCGATTCAAAGGGAGACATAAGTTAACTGTCTAGCAAAGAGAGGACTCACATCTTCACGTCTTTGCGTAGCAAAAGCGACTTCACGAGAGTGTTCGAAGAGGGAACGACCTTTAGTAATAGTATGATGGTTCTCAAAATGGCGTCTAATGAGCTTACGACCAACCGGTTCGGATTCACTGTTAGCAAACGGATCGGAAACGCAGTCACAAGAAATAAAGCGAAGCGTCGCCTTAAAGAGATTGTGAGAACTCTACAAATAAAACAAGGATGGGACGTGGTCCTAATCGCTAGGCCTCAAATCAGATCTTCTGAGTTTAAAAGAATAGAAGAATCTGTGAGAGATATACTCAGCAAAGCTAAGCTCTTAGAACCTCAGAAATATATATAAATCGCATGAAGTCACTACTGCTTGTGCCTATCAAGATATATCAAAAAACATTATCTCCTTACTTGCCGTCAGTTTGCCGATTTACGCCTTCGTGTTCAGAGTATGCATGCCAGAGTATTGAGATGCATGGAGCACTCAAAGGGTCCCTTAAAGCATTCATGCGTATATCAAAATGTAACCCACTGGGACCGAGAGGGTATGATCCTGCTAAATAAACACTTACACCGTAATATCAGGTTAAATTCACAAAACCAAACCAAATTACATTCACGTTACAGCTTAGTTATGTTGTTAATGTCTTGCCTGTTACTAGTCGCTTGTAACCCTGGAGATTTAGGGAGAGCTGTTACAGGGTGGACTCCGATCGCATTCGACACAGAAACGTCTATGCTTTTCTCTGTAGATCAAGACGGTTATGTCAAAGCTTTAAAAGACAATGGATACGACGGTCTTAGCGCGAGCTGGAAATACCCGCCAAACAAAGAAGATCGCCTCATAGGTTCATTTCACCCACCTGTCATTCACGGAGAATCTATATTCTTGACCGGAGCAAATGGACACACATATTCCATCAACAAATCCAATGGATCTTTGCAAGACGGAGGATGGAGAGCCCCGGAAACCTTGGGCGTGGAACTTCCTAGATTATATTCCGGCATAGCCATAGATGAAATTAACAATGTGGGATTCGTTCCAGACGAAACAGGTACTTTACAAGGGTACAAATTGGAAACAGGGAAGCCGCTAGACTGGAACTTCACGGCTGAAGCAGGCATTTGGGGTACTCCAGTCATTGATGAAAATAGAATTTATTTCGGATCTCATGATAAGAATTTTTACTCAATAGATATTGTGACAGGTGAACTTGATTGGTCGTTCTCAGCGAATGGAGCAATCGTGAGCCAGCCAGCACTTTCAGAGGAACTGGTGATCTTTGGATCATTTGATCGCACTTTATATGCCGTAGACAAGTACTCAGGGACTTTGAGGTGGTCTTTCGAAGGAGCGAACTGGTTCTGGGCACCCCCTCTAATAAACGGCACGACTATTTACGCAGCGTCCATGAACGGTGTCTTGCATGCATTGGACCACAACGGGAACCACCTGTGGGAATACGATCATAAAGAACCCATAGTCTCTTCACCCTTAATGACAGATTCTGGAATTGTGATCGTGTCGACTGACGGCAAACTGACTCTTCTTGATTCAACCCCCCAAGACATAGGTGAGTCCAGGGAAAAATCCAGTCTTGAACTTGGAGATAAAAACATAAAAAGCCCTATGCTTAGGCATGAGGAATATGTATATGTTTCTAGCCAAAACGATAAAATACGAAAATTGAGAGTGTCTAGCGCAGGATTCAATCAAATATGGTGTTACGACTTAGAAGAGGAACAATTCTGTGATTAACCAAATCGATTACACAAAGGTCTATTCCTAATGGAAATATTTGCACTACTATGGACTGAAATTATCATCAGGCCAATGCTGAACACATTGATGGTTCTGTACGTCGTGTTCTTCCATAACATGGCTATAGCTATTTTGGGTTTCACTATGATCGTCAGGTTGGTGACTTTACCATTGACGTTAAAACAGTTACGTCAAATGCGCAAAATGACAGAACTTCAACCAAAAATGAAAGATGCACAAACGAAATTCGCTGGAGATCGTACCCGTATTTCGCAAGAAACAATGAAAATATACAGGGACGCAGGGGTAAGTCCTGTAGGATGTTTGGGGCCTTTAATCATACAAATGCCAATCCTTATTGGGTTGTTCCGAGTGTTGATTCAAGTTCTCTACACCACTCCGGATGACTTAATAGGGTACTCCGAACGGGTATATTCTTGGTTGACATTTATTCCTATCCACCAGGCTGTACCAATCAACGCAGAGTTCTTATGGCTGAACTTAGGAAAACCGGATCCTTCTCCAATTATTATCCCTTTCTTAGTGGCAGCAACAACATTCTTACAGCAGAAAATGACGACTACACCTTCAGCTGACCCAAGGCAACAATCCAGCCAGGCCATGATGCTGTGGATGATACCTATCATGCTTGGTTTCTTTTCGTTACAATTCCCCAGTGGACTATCAATGTACTGGATAGTTTCCAACTTGATAGGAGTAGGAATACAATACTTCATAACTGGGTGGCAGCCATTATGGCCATTATTCCCAAAACGGACTTCACCAGATCCGGCGCCACCTAGGAACCAACGGAACCAACGGAACCAATCAAATAGGCAAAATAACAATTCATCGGAGGTAAACGATGGAAACAGTAGAACGCAGCGCCCGCACAGTAGAAGAAGCCGTAGAACTCGCCCTGATGGAACTAAACGTAGACCGAACAGAGGTCGAAGTAGAAACCATTAACCGAGGCAAAGCAGGCTTCCTAGGAATAGGAGGAGAACTCGCCAGAGTAAGGGTAACCCTCAAATCCAAAAGCGCGAAGAAGCCTAGCAAGGCTCCTAGTAAAACTAGAGCTCCTAGACAAACTAGGACTGAAAGGACGCCCAGAACTCCCAGAGCTCCAAAATCCGAAAGCACACAAAAGCCCGTAACATCGCAGCAAACCACGGATATAGTCAATTCAGAAGAAATATCTGCTTTGGCTATCGCAACAGTTAATGACATACTCACAGCGACAAAAGTCGACGTCATTTGTAACATAAGCTCACATCACAATTTGGCAGAAGGCACAGTAGCATTAGAACTCAGTGGCAGTGACACAGGACTTCTAATTGGACGTAGAGGCCAAACACTAATGTCTCTGCAATTTCTGGTCAACTCTATAGTAAGATCAAAGACTGAAGAAAACATAAGAATAGCAATAGATGCTGAAGGTTACCGAGATAGGCGAGAAAACACATTGAAAGAAATGGCTATAAGGGTAGCAGATCGAGTTAAAGAAACGGGGCGAAGCATTACCTTAGAACCGATGAACGCAGCTGATCGACGAATCATACATGTATCATTAACAGAATACGAAGGGGTCAGAACAGAAAGCATCGGAGAGGCTGAAAACAGAAAAGTAGAAATATTCCCCGAAGATTAGTCCGGGATTATCTCTCGAAGCAAATGCCCTTAGGGTAAGGGCCAAGTAATTCTAAGTGTGGGTGGAACTTGGGAAACAGTGCACATATAACTTTTGGAGAGTCTCCTCGTGAAGAGTGCGGGGTAGTAGCGGTTTACTCAGAAAGAGAGCAAGCCAGTAGACTGGCCTTTTTCGGGCTCTATGCATTGCAGCACCGAGGGCAAGAAAGTGCTGGAATCGCATCGGCTGACCTTGAGCAAATCCATGTCCACACCGACATGGGACTTGTGTCGCAAGTGTTCCGTGAAGATAGTCTTAGCCACTTAACAGGAAACTTGGTTATTGGACATACAAGATATTCAACCACAGGAAGCAGTAATCCGTGTAATGCACAACCAATCTTGGTTGACGGCATTCATGGTACTTTAGCTTTAGCAAACAATGGGAACATCATTAATGCCGGCAAGTTGAAATCCCAACAGCAACTAGAGTGGAATTGTCAGTACGCATCTACTACAGATTCTGAAGTACTTGCATATCAACTTGCTAATTCTCCAGGGGTTGACTGGCACGACCGCGCAAAACAATTCATGAGATCCGTCCAGGGAGCCTATTCATTAGTGGCATTAACGAAAGACACTCTTATAGCTGCCCGAGATCCCCTTGGCATAAGACCTTTGTGCCTTGGCAAATGGGACGACGGATGGATTGTAGCTTCGGAAACATGTGCTCTAGATCACCTTGGAGCTGACTTTGTCAGGGAATTAGCCCCTGGTGAAATAGTCACAATTACTAACGGGAAATTGGAGTCCAGCCTATACACTTTAACCCCTGCTCCTAGAAAACTGTGTGTGTTTGAGCTGATCTATTTTGCTAGGCCTGACAGTAAACTCGACAATAACCTTGTGTATTCTGTGAGAAAGAAACTAGGAGCTCAATTAGCTAGAGAACATCCAGTAGACGCTGACCTCGTTATAGGAGTGCCTGACTCTTCTACCTCTGCAGCAGTGGGATATTCTGTAGAATCAGGAATCCCATTTAGTGATGGCCTAATAAAAAACCGTTACGTGGGAAGGACATTTATAGAGCCTGAACAAAGCCTAAGAGACATAGGAGTGAGGCAAAAATTCAATCCTCTTATGGAAGTGATAGAAGGGAAAAGACTTGTCGTCGTGGATGATAGCATAGTTCGAGGCACTACTACGCCTCACGTAGTGAACCTATTAAAAAAATCTGGCGCAACTGAAGTTCACCTAAGAGTCTGTGCCCCCCCTATCAAACATCCTTGCTATATGGGCGTAGATATGGCATCCAGAGAAGAGCTGATAGCCTCGAATAAATCCATCGAAGAAATCAAAGACTACATAGACTGTGACTCCCTCGGATACCTTAGTGTAGAAAATTTGCTTAAAGTGGTCAGCACCAAATCCGGAGGTTTCTGCGACGCCTGTTTCACAGGCAACTACCCAATTCCTGTGCAATTAGAAATGACCAAATTATCCCTAGAAGAACCAGAACGTTCTAAAGTTAACTAGGTCAAACAATCTAAACCGAGCCGAGGTAAAAACAAATACAATGAGTTCATCCTACTCCTCAGCAGGAATTAACCTGAATCAAATGGAGGTCTTAAAGGACACGTTTAAAGCCTTTGCGGCCCTCACGAACACTGAAAACGTGATTAGTAACACTGGAAGTTTTGCCGGATTATATAAGCTCCCCAGTTACAAAAATCCTGTTTTGATTGCAGGAACAGATGGCGTTGGCACTAAGTTAAAAATAGCAGCAGCAATGGGACACTACGAATCATTAGGGAAAGACCTGGTTATCCTCAATGCAAACGACATCCTATGTAAAGGCGCTCAGCCTTTATTCTTCCTGAATTACATAGCATTCAGTCACTTCAACCAACATATGCTTGAATCCCTGATGAAAGGAATGGTATGGGCCTGTAAATCATTGGACTGCAGCCTAATCAGTGGGGAAACTGCGAATATGCCAGGAGTGTATGATGAACTTGAATTCGACCTCGCAGGTTTCATTGTAGGTGCCGCGGAACAAGACGAATTAATCCATGGAGAAGACATCACTGCGGGAGACAGTATTTATGCATTAGCATCTAACGGCATCCATACAAATGGATATAGTCTCGTGCGCCAAGTTTTTGACTTGGATTCAGACACTTCTCCTCTCTTCCAATTCCACGACGACCTTCAACACACTTTGGGAGAAGAACTACTGCAACCGCATAAGAATTACTACCCTTTACTAAAAGACTCATTCCATTTGATCAAAGGATTGGCTCACATCACTGGCGGAGGAATGCCAGGGAAAATTAAGGCTACCTTACCGAACGCAACTGGCGTTATGATAAATAGATCCTCGTGGGATATCCCCCCTATATTCACTATGATCCAGAACAAAGGCAAAGTGGAAGAATCCGAAATGTTTAAAGTATTCAACATGGGTATAGGAATGGTAATAATTGTAGATCCAGCAAAGGAAATAACTCTCCAAAGCGCCATACCTGAAGCGTTTAAAATAGGCACAGTGACTCACAAGGATGACGAGTCCAAACCCCCGGTCCAATTCCAATAATTAAGGTGCAAACATGAAAGCTCTATTGAGTGTATACGACAAAACAGGCATAGAAGAACTAGCAAAAGCTCTGATCAAAGGAAAAGCTGATCTTGTAAGCACAGGCGGAACTTTTTCTGCGCTTTCAGCTGCGAATCTGCCTGTACAACAGGTCGCTGATCTAACGGGCTTCCCGGAAATGCTGGGAGGGAGGGTCAAAACACTACACCCCCATGTGCATGGAGGGATTCTAGCTAAACGAGAAAACCCAGAACAAATGGAAGAACTCTTAACAGCTGGCATACAACCGATTGATGTCGTTGTGGTCAATTTGTACCCTTTCGTAGAAACTATAAGGAAGCCAGGAGTCACATTAGAAGAAGCTCAGGAAAACATTGATATTGGAGGGCCTACCATGATCAGGGCGGCTGCCAAGAACTTCTTGTCAGTGGTAATTCTAGTTGACCCTGCAGATTACCAATGGGTAGCAGCGAAACTAAACAGTGACGAACTTAATCCAGTGGACCGACGGTATCTAGCAGCTAAAGCATTTAAACATGTCTCTGATTACGACAGAAGTATCAATTCCTATTTAGTGCAACAATCTTCTTCACCTAGTCAACTTCCTAACGAGTTATCCTTAAATCTCACAAAAATCGAGGGTTTAAGATACGGCGAAAATCCTCACCAGTCTGCCGCACTTTATTCCCCGGGTACTCCAGCATCTTTAGGAATAGCTGGAGCAAAACAAATTCACGGCAAAGATCTATCTTTTAACAATATCCTTGACGCGAACGCTGCTTGGAATATAGTAACCGACTTTGACGAACCCACGATAGCTATTATCAAGCATGGTAATTCGTGTGGTTTGTGTAGCAATCACGATCTCACAGAAGCTTACAAAAGAGCATTAGAGGGAGATTCAGTTTCGGCTTTTGGCGGGATAATAGGTAGCAACTGTATTATTACAGAAGCCGTTGCTAAAGAGATGAAAGATGTATTTTACGAAGTGCTACTAGCTCCTGGGTACGAACCCGAGGCCTTAGAAGTGTTGCAGAAGCGCCGAAATCTGAGAATTTTAACGGTAAAACCTCAGGCGCCTGAACTTAACGAATACTTCTACGACTATAGAATCATAAGCGGAGGATTCCTAGTCCAGACCCAAGATGACTTGGCCGAAGATTTTGCCACATGGGAATGTGTGACTAGGCGAGAACCTAACCATTCAGAATATGAGGACCTCGTATTCGCCTGGAAAGCAGCAAAGCACATTAAATCAAACGCTATTGTATTTGCTAAAGATAAAACCTTAACAGGGATGGGAGCAGGGCAACCGAATAGAGTAGTAAGCGTCCATTTATCGGAGCGGGTTGCCGGGCAGAAAGCTCCCGGTAGTGTATTGGCATCTGATGCTTTTTTCCCTTTTCCAGATAACATAGAATTAGCAGCAGCCGCAGGGATAACTGCCGTGATTCAGCCAGGAGGATCCATAAGGGACGAAGAAGTCATTAATGCCGCAAATCAAAGCAATATAGCTATGGTCTTTACGGGAACCAGACACTTTAAGCATTAAAGGATATGAATTGAGATCTAGTGTTGACATTATAATACCAGTCTTCAACGAGGAAGAGAGCCTACCCCGTAGCATAATGCTGCTTGTTGACTATGCAAACAGGAACCTGTTTAACCCATGGAGAATCATCATAGCGGACAACGGGTCAACAGATCAGACTCAAACCATCGCAGAAGCCCTCGGGCAAAGATTTCCAGGGGTAGAGTATTTAAGCATCCCTAGAAAAGGAAGAGGCATAGCTTTAAAAACCGCTTGGTTGGATAGTAACGCGGACATTGTGTTATATATGGACGTCGACCTTTCTACAGACTTAACAGCATTGCCGATAGCATTGGATGCTCTAGAGACTCGTGCTCACATCGCGGTCGGAAGCAGACTTTTATCAAGCTCCAAAACGACCCGTAGCTTTAAAAGGTCACTCTTATCCATATGCTACAACATGCTTATCAAGCTATTCTTTTTCTCCTCATTCTCAGATGCACAATGCGGCTTCAAAGCTATGACCAGGGAGACCGCAGAATTGATCGTACCCCACATCGTAAACAACAATTGGTTCTTCGACACTGAATTATTGATCATAGCAGACCAAAACAAATTCCTGATTGAAGAAATTCCCGTCACATGGATCGAGGATTCAGACAGCCGAGTTAACATAATTAAAACAATCACAGAGGATATAAAAGGATTGTTGAGACTTAGATTACACTCCCTGCCCAAGATAGTTCCGCCTGTCATAACCGTTGAAGCGCAAGACCATGTCGGAGACCACCCTTATAAATAAATGGAGTACAAATGGAATTAAACCTTACTGGCAAAAGCGTGATCATCACCGGAGGCGGCTCAAATATCGGTAGAGCTATCAGTCATGCCTTTGGTGCAGAATCGGCTCATATCACAATAGCAGAACTTGTCAAAGACCACGGGGATAAAGTTGCCGAAGAAATCTTGTCTCAAAACCCTAATGCCCAAGTTCGCGTTGTCCAGACAGACATCACTCAACCTGCCGAAGTACAAAATATGGTGAAGGGGACTCTGAAAGCTTTTGGCAAAATAGATATTCTAGTTAATAACGTAGGATGGACAATAGATCGCTTATTCACAGAAAAAGAACGCACTGAATGGGAAAAGGAAGTTCAAGTTAATCTGTGGGGCCCAATCAATTGTTTCAATGCCGTCTTACCTCACATGATCGAGGCAAATCAAGGCTCCATCGTATCTATCGCATCCGATGCGGGACGCATGGGTGAATATCGAGAAGCAGTATATTCGGCATGCAAAGGTGGTGTTATAGCCCTCACCAAAGCAATTGCTAGGGAAAACGGAAGATATAACATAAGAGGTAACATTGTATGTCCTGGGCTTATAGTACCCCCAAGGAACGAATCTATTAGTGAAGAAAGCATGTGGAATGACATGAGAGATATATTCACTGACGAAGTGCTGGAAAAAGTAAAACGAGGTTATATACTACGCAGAATGGGAACAGCCCCTGAAGTCGCAAATGCCGTCGTTTTTTTAGCCTCTGATGCTGCAAGTTTCATAACGGGACAAACAGTAAGTGTTAGCGGCGGCTATACAATGATGTGATCAGTGACCAATCACACAGAATAAGCAAAACACAAAGGAGTATAAGATGGAAATAGGCGTAAGTATCCCAAGGCTACCAAATCCTCAAGGAATCAAGGATTTCGCGATACGAGCGGAAGAGTTAGGTTTCGAATCAGTGATGGCGGGCGATCACATCCTCCTCCCAACTGCCGGCACCGACCAATACCCTTACACAGCCGATGGATCGTTTCAACGCCCTACATCGGAACCTTTTCTGGAAACTATGACTCTACTGGGATTCATAGCAGGCATAACTAAGACCATCAAAATAGGAAGCACCGTACTAATACTTCCTTATCGAAATCCTGTCGTTCAAGCGAAGATGTTCGCATCTTTAGACGTATTAAGTGAAGGCAGAATGATATGCGGTATAGGCGTAGGATGGCTTGAAAAAGAATTCGACACGTTAAACGTTCCATATAAGCAGCGAGGGCCACTAACAGATGAATATCTAGGCATCTTCAAGGCCTTGTGGGAGCAAGACAACCCAGAATTCTCAGGAGAAACATTTCAGATCAACGGGATTCAATTCTTTCCAAAACCTGTCCAAGCTGGAGGTATACCGATTTGGGTTGGTGGTCATACCCGGAGAGCACTCAGAAGAACAGCCAAATATGGACACTGCTGGCATACCACAAGACAAACTCCTGAGTTTGTAGCGGAAAACATGCCTTACTTAAAAGAGCAGACAATTGCAGCAGGGCGCGATCCAGGGGAAGTAACTGTTTCACTCAAGCGTACCCTCCATTTCACAGATATGCCTGGCAAAGAAGAAGGCTCCGGAGTACCAACAGGAGGAATTGTAATAGGTTCTACGGAAGACGTCATAGAAGATGTTTTGAAGTGCAAATCCCTTGGAATTGATCAGTTGACATACGACTTTAGAGTTGACGGACTAGAACCCCAGATAGAAGTAATGGAACATTTAGCAAAGCACGTACTGCCAGTGGCAATTAGCTAAACAATTTGCGGGCCGGACCCATATTGTAATCCAGATGCCAAGCTATCCGGGTCCGGATTTGCCTGCCAGTGGGGCAGCGCCAACACATAGCATCATTAAAAAGCATTTTGCACATTTGCAAGATTGATTCCCTGTCCAAGCATTGAAACAAATGAATTAGCTACAGGCCATTGGCTTTAAAAATAGCCGCCTTCTGAACCAAGTGCTCCGCGGTATTAAGCATACGATCAATTTGGGCTTGAGTGATTTGCGCTTTTATTTTGCCCGGAATTCCTGTAACAAAAGATCGATCTGGAATCTCCGTATTAGCCAAGATTAATGCGTTAGACCCAATCAGACATTGTTTACCTATAGAAGACTGGGTCAAGAAGGTGCAATTATTACCCAATAAAGTACCAGCGCCTATAAAATCACCGTGCACCACAACAGCATGCCCAATAGTAACGTTGTCTTCTATCACAAGCCCATTACCATGAATCACAGAGCCTTCCTGAACGTTTACATTATTTCCTAATGTCACTGGCGATTCCCCATCTGCCCGGATAGTGACCCCAGGCCAAACACTGCAATTTTCTCCTATAACTATATCTCCCACTAAATACGCATCTTCACTAATCCATGCGGAAGGATGAATTCTTGGTTTTTTATCTCCGAGTCCTCTAATCAAAACCTAACCTCTTTATTTAAGATTGATCAAATATTTTCATTGATCTCCTGGCTTCACGATCCATTTCCCTGTCACGAATGGTCCGTCTCTTGTCATACTGTCTTTTACCAGTAGCCAATCCAAGTTCTAATTTGGCCACGTTTTTTTTCAAATACATCCTAAGTGGAACTAAGGTGAATCCTTTTTGAGCGACGGTTAGGGATAACTCATCTATTTGTGGCCGGTGTAATAACAGCTTTCGATCTCTCTTAGGGTCATGGTTGTTGTAAGTGGCGTTAGCATATGCACTAATATGGGAGTTAAATAGCCACATTTCCCCCGAAATATCTTTAGCATAGGCGTCCCTAAGATCCACTTTATGGTCTCTAACGGATTTGATTTCTGTGCCCGTAAGAATAATACCCACTTCTATTTTTTTTAATATCTCGTAGTTGTAAAATGCCCTACGATTTACAGCAATAGAACGATCTGTATCATTCTTGATCTTCCCTTTGTTATTTTTCTTAGCCATAAGCTATTTATCCAAAATCTCATTTTTCATGATATCTATCGCTACATCAAGCGCATCTTGATCTTCGCCGGTTTGCGCTATATCCACATCTGGTACTAAGCCTTCGCCTTCTATTAGCCTACCATCTGGAGTGTACCACTTAGCAATAGTGAAATATATCCCAGATCCATCACTGATTCTTTCGAGAGTGTTTACACTGCCCTTTCCGAAGGTTTTCTCTCCAACTACGAGAGCTCTCTTATGGTCCATTAGAGCTCCAGCTAATACTTCAGAAGCAGAAGCGCTATATCGATTAGTTAAAACTATAAGGGGTACGTTTAGCGCCATACCTCCTCTCTGAGCATTCCAGTTTTTCCTGTTCCCTTTCGCATCTATTTCATACACAATCAGTTTAGAATCAATGAAAGCATCAGCAACTTGAAATACTGAATTCAACAATCCTCCTGGATTGTTTCTCAGATCTACAATCATGCCTGTCCCACCCTGAGCCCTGAACGTCTCAAAAGAATCTGCCAGTTGTTCATAGGTATTTGCATTAAACTCCGTGAGTGTGAAAACTCCGATTCCCCCAGTCATCATACGCATTTGGACGGAATCAAGCTTTATAACATTTCTTTCAACTTCAATATCTTCAGGCATATCTGAACCTTCATGGAGAATCGATAGTACAACAACAGTACCTCGTTCTCCTCTGATCCGACTTACCGCTTCTAACAACGTTAATCCTTGAGTTGAGTCTCCATCGATGCCCAGGATGATATCACCTGCTAATATTCCTGCGGTTTCTGCAGGAGAACCCGGAATAGGCGCAACTATAACTATACGATCTTCTCGCATGCTAACATGAGCCCCTATACCTTCGAAGAACCCTTTATAATCTTGAGACTGAACCTCAAATTGCTCGGCTGTTAAAAAAGACGCATACGGATCGTCCATGGCAAGCAACATCCCACGGATAGCGCCATCGCTCAGAAGTTCTGCATCCATATCTTTGCGGTCAAAATGTTCCCGTTTCAGGATGTACCAAACCTCAGCCATTCTACTAAACTCAGGCGGTAAATCTTCAGGAGATTCAAAAGTCGGAGGTCCCATCCAAATTGTTATCACCGCAACTGAAACTGTGGCTCCTGCAGTCAACGAAGCCAATATTATGATGAAGTATTTAATTATTTGAGGTAGTTTCAAAGTTTATTCCTAAAATGTAATACATAAATTATACGGAAACTTGAACAGATTAACTAGATACGACACAACGTTGACACTCGATTTCTGTACTGCTAGCATGCCTAACTATGGAAGGTATAATATCTTACTCCGCATATGTGCCATGGCTTAGACTAACGCCAGAAACCATTGGATGGGAATATCCTTTCGAACGAGCTGTAGCTAACTTCGATGAAGACCCGATTACTATGGGTGTAGCAGCAGGGAAACTCTGTTTGGAAAACGTAGACCCCTCCTCAGTCAAAGCCCTTTTGTTTTGTAGCGCTTCTGCTCCGTACGCAGAAAAGCAAAATGCTTCCGTAGTTGCGTCAGCTTTGAATCTATCCACAGACATTATCACATTAGATGTCGGCAACTCTTTGAGAGGAGGTTCTACCGCGTTATCCATTGGGACCGAGATGCTGAATTCTTCATCACCTGGGTCTATCCTCGTGATAGCATCTGATGCCCGACTGGCCATGCCAAGGAGTGTCCTAGACACTTCAATTGGAGATGGAGCAGCAGCAATACTGCTAGGGACTGAAGGAGTATTAGCCACAATCGAAAACAAGTCTAGCCACAGCTCTATAATGTATGACGTCTGGCGGCACGGCCACGACAAGTTCGTAAGCCAATGGGAAGACCGATTCGTGTCTGATAATGGAATCGAATCTATTTTGGTAAACTCCATCCGATCAATCTTACAAGACCACCTTATTGATATTTCCAAACTCTATAAAATCGCATGTAATCCATCTAGCATAAGGCAATCCCACAAAATACGGCAATCGATCCACGGACAAGAGAACCAATTTAATACTTTACTTCTGAATACTGTTGGTAACACAGGGACTGCTATGACGTTAATGGAATTGTGCTTAGCATTAGACCAGGCAACCGAAGCAGGGCAGTATATATGCGCTTCCTCGTACGGGGATGGAGTAGACACATTTTTGATTAAAACGACAGACTTGTGCGATTCTGTTGAACGACACAGGTCGGCATTGGGATCATTAATCAATAGTAAACATTCAGTACCATCTTACGAAGAATACGCAACGATTAAAGGCTTTTGGCCAATAAGTGATTCGGTTCGAAGGCCTGATGTTGCTCCCACTTCCGTTCCCGCTTTACATAGAGAACAGGAGAAAAACATACAGTTCCATGCACAACGGTGCAATAACTGCGGATACGTACAGTACCCCATCCAAACTATATGCGTGAATTGCCAGGGACAACATACCTACTCAGTAATCAGATTGGATTCAGAAAAAGCAACTTTATTTACGTACTCGATGGACTACCTCGCAGGCTCTATGGATGTTCCATTAGTGATTTGCACAGTGAATTTCGATATTGGAGGTAGGTTATTGTGTGTCATGACGGATCGAAGTATAGAGGATATTTATGTAGGCATGCCATTAGGAATGAGTTTTAGAAAAATAACAGAATCCAACGGCATAACCAGTTATTTCTGGAAAGCAACACCAATACGGATTATAGAGGGAGATACATATGAGCGGCATTAAAGATAGAGTAGCTATTGTAGGCATGGGCTGTAGCAAATTTGGAGAACGCTGGGACGCGTCTGCATCTGATCTTATGATAGAAGCTGTTACTGAAGCATATCTTGATTCAGGGTTATCTACAAATGATATAAATGCAGCGTGGGTGGGGACTGCTAGTTCTTTCCGCACCGGTCAACCCGTGGCAGAAGCATTAAAATTTAACTACATACCAATTACTCGAGTGGAAAATGCATGCGCTACAGCGACGGAAGCTTTCAGGAATGCGGCTTATGCCGTGGCAGCTGGAATTTATGACATCGTTTTAGCAGTCGGAGTCGAAAAACTGAAAGATTCAGGATATTCAGGTCTCGCTATACCCGAAGCCCCTAATTCTGGAGTCACTCCGTCAGCGCCACCCCCGTCTCAGTTTGCTATGGCAGCTACCAGATACTTCTATAAATACGGAATACCAATAGAATCAGGCAAAGAGACTCTCGCCAACATAGCAGTCAAAAACCATCATAACGGCTCACTAAATCCCAAAGCCCATTTTCAAAAAGAAATTAAACAACAACAAGCTCTCGATGCTCCTATGATTGCGTGGCCACTAGGATTGTATGACTGTTGTGGAGTTAGTGACGGAGCCGCCGCTGCAATTATTACCACCCCTGAAATTGCAAAAAGTTTGAAATCTGATTACGTTCTGGTTAAGGCTCTTGGTTTATCTGTCGGGGCTTTTGGAATGCTACGAGACGACTGGGATTTCACTTACTTTCCTGAAACGATACATGCAGCCCAACAGGCTTACACTGAAGCTGGCATAACTGATCCAGAATCCGAGGTGGATTTAGCTATGGTTCACGACTGTTTCACAATAACTGAATTAATCATTTGTGAAGATCTGGGATTTAGTAAAAGAGGTGAAGCCCCTAAAGACTCTCTTAATGGTAAGTTCAGCCTAGAAGGTAGTCTTCCTGTGAACACTGATGGAGGGTTAAAATGTTTTGGCCATCCGGTAGGCGCGAGCGGTATCCGAATGATCTACGAGGTATACCAGCAATTAAACGGCAAGGCGAACCTTCGTCAATTGCCCAAGGCGGATATAGGACTTACACATAACCTTGGAGGCCGCCCTGGTTCCTTCACCTGTTCGATCGGAATATTTGGCTCCGCTGATACAATCTGATACTGTAACCTACCGATTGATTAAAAACCTCGTTACTGATTAAATTGGAATAGGCTAGATGCGGACTGATGTGTGATGAAGGAGGAGCCTGTACCAGCGTCAGTTGATTTAGTTCCTAAAACCAGGAGGCGAGGGATTGACCTTAAATCAACAAAATTCTCTACAGGTAATTGGACGAGGGACTCAGATCACTTTTACCATAAATGATAAGAGCCCAATCAACAATGTCCTTAGCGATTTAGAAGATTATCTAACTACAAATAGTTCTTGGTTATTGGACGGCGCAATATCAATCAACGTTGGCAAGCGGATGTTTTCGGAAGAGGAACTCCGGCTAATTAAAAACGTCATCACTGTTAAGTCCGGATTGAGTGTGGCAAAGTTCACCGCCACCTCTACTCAAGTAGAACTGGAACCCCGTAGCACAAAAGATCCTACTGAGCTAGAGATGGTAATTCAGAAATTCCATCCAGAAACGACAGACGCTCCACCAAATGAATCCGAAGAGAGCGAATTGACATTAAACGAATCTGACATCAGCGCAGATCCAGAAATGCTTCCTGAAAAAGGTGTGGAAAGCTTGCTGATTAAGACACCGTGTCGGTCGGGTGAATTAATAAACTATCCTGGTAACGTTGTCGTGATGTCGGACGTAAACCCAGGGGCACAAATATATGCGGGCGGAGATATCGTAGTGTACGGACGATTGAGAGGTTTCTGCCACGCAGGATCCCCTAACAATACAGAAGCTGTCATCACTGCTCTTAGCCTAGAAACTAACCTGTTAAGCATTGCATCAATCAATGGTACTAGCATCCAAGATCACACCAAGCCGAACTTAGCTAGACCAACACCTAAAATCGCTTTTTTAAAAAGAGGTTCTGTATTCGTTGCCCCATACATCGGAAGATTCTCGTCATACGAAGGAGGTACCATATATGACAGGTAAGACCATAGTAATAACATCAGGCAAAGGAGGAGTCGGTAAAACTACCACTACTGCCAACATCGGAACGGGGTTGGCTTTGAGAGGTCATAAAGTAGTGATTATAGACACCGACATAGGACTAAGAAATTTAGATGTTGTAATGGGTTTAGAAAACCGAATAGTATTTGACTTAGTTGATGTCATCGAAGAACGTTGTGAACCCAGCAAAGCGATGATTAGAGACAAACATAAACTAGACCTTTTCCTCATCCCTGCGCCGCAGACCCGCGATAAGGATTGTATTACCAGCGAACAATTGTCAGACTTATGTCGTAAATTAGAAGAAGATTATGAGTACATAATCATCGACTGTCCAGCAGGAATTGAGACGGGGTTTAAAAATGCAATCAACGCGGCAGAAGACGCCATCATAGTAACTACGCCGGAAGTTTCAGCAGTCAGAGACGCTGACCGAGTGATAGGCCTCTTAGATGCCTCTGGAATCAAACAGCCAAAACTGATAATAAACAGAATCCACCCTGACCTAGTCGCTAAAGGAGACATGTTAGATAAAGACGACATTGTAGACATATTGGCAATAGACATAATCGGGCTAGTACCTATAGACGACAAAGTGATAACGTCGACAAACCAGGGAGTACCAGTCGTCCACAACAAGACCTCAGCTTCAGGTGCAGCATTCAACCGAATTGCGGGGCGGATCGATGGAGAAGATATACCGATACAAGAACCCCAAAGTCCAAGTTTTTTCAAAAAAATCAAGTCATTTGTAGGGATTAACAAGGGAGAATATTCACATGCTTGAGCTAATTAAATGGGCCAGAACAAGAAAAGAATTCAGTAAAGAGACAGCAAGGACCAGACTAAAAAGTGCTATTGCAGTAGATCGGTTCGACCTAGCTCCAGATATCATTAACGCTCTCAGAGTAGACATAACTAATGCTGTGTCCAGATACATGGTGATTGAAGAAGAAGATCAACAAGTGAGATTAACTCGAGAAAATGATTCCATGACGTTAGTTACCAGCATACCTGTTAAAGAAGTGCACAGATGGGCTAACAGCAGCTAAATTTCAGCTGCACAAAGCTGCACAGCTGTGTATAATTGCCTAATTCAACCATAAGGGACGTTTAATGCTTAAAGATGTTGCGAACAGGTTTCTTCTCGCACTGCGATATAAAGACTATCGCACCCTGTGGATTGCTAATGTTTGTGCAGGATCAGCTGCCTGGGCCTTAATCGTTGCTCGCGGGTGGCTTGTATATATAATGACTGATTCCTCAGGATGGGCTGGTCTGGTCACCTTTATGGCCATGATTCCCCGATTCTTTGCCACTCCTATCATTGGATTCTTAGCAGATCGGTTTGATCGTAAAACTGTACTACAGTGGACTTACATACTAAATGTAGCAAACAACATCGCATTGTCTATCTTGGTGACTATTCCTAATTCACCCATGTATACATCTGCAGGCCCATGGATTTTGCTACTGCTGGCGATGCTAAACGGCTGCTTCCGAGCTGCCCAAATGACTACAACTCAGTCGCTAATTCCCAACATGGTCCCCAAAGAACATTTATTAAATGCAGTATCTCTAAACCAAGCGACTCAACAAGGATCACGATTCTTAGGTCCTTTGGCTATGATTATACTCATCTGGGCATCGACTCTAACTCCTTGGTCAGGTGCATACGTCGAAAACGCGTTAGCTTTCTGGCTCTGCACAGCTTTCTACGCTGTGGGTTTGTTCCAAGTAGCTCGAGTACAAACCAAATCAACAGGAGTAGTAAATCCAAACCGCAGTTTTATGTCCAACTTCCTCGAAGGCTTTAAGGTCGTGTACAGCACGCCTATGTTAAGTGCGATTATTTTACTTGCTGTAGCTCACTGCGCACTTGTTATGTCTTACGAGTCCATGTTGCCCAATTTATCAGAAGAGAAACTTGGAGCAGAGACTGTATACGATACAGCTTTGCTTATGTCAGGCGTAGGGGTCGGTGCCCTCATAACGGCCATATTGCTCGCAGGAGTCAAAGGTAATCAGCAACGCGGAAAAATATTCCTCGTACTAGCATTCGCAAGTGGCATCACACCTATAATTCTTGGATTATCATCTGCAGGATCCGTGTCATTACTATCTGCGGTTTTCATGGGAGCTAGTGGGGCTGGTTTCATGACAATCACACACACCATTATGCAGATGTACACTCCTGATGAGGTCAGAGGTAGAGTGTCAGGCGTTTACCAGATGCATATAGGACTGTCTATGGCGGGCGCAAATTGGATAAATGGAGAGTTGTCAGACTATTTCACCGCCCCAAATGTAATGATTTGGACAGCGGTTATATTCTTCATCGCTGTAGCAGCCAGCCTCACTACAAGGTTCCTTCGACAACTCTATTTCCCGCCACCAACTCCTGCCTAGCGCACGATATTACTCAAAACTACAGGAATGGACTCGCCCAATATATAACCAATGCAGGCGGATCCCATTCCTATCAAGAATACTTCCGCTCCCGATTTTAATACGTTTTTCCTCACCAAATAACCTTTGATTAACCCCAGAAGAAATAAACTTATCAAAGTAAATAATATTGAACACCAAATCGCGGTGGAGCCATTCAACAAGAAATAGGGGGCAATAGGTATAAGCGCGGCCACCAAAAAAGAAACACCCATAGCAACCGAATCTTTTAAAGGATCAAGTATGGGGTGTTTCTCGTCGGAACCCTTAGCCTCAGTTATCGAGCTCACTTCGGCCTCTGCTCTGGATGACAAAAAAGCACCTGAAGCCATCGAAAATGTACCTGCAATAGCGCCGGTAACTCCAGCTATTATAATTGAGCTCAGATTCTCGGTAGCTATAGCCATTGACGTAGTCAAAGCAACGTTACTAATAAGTCCGTCTTGGACACCAAACACGATTTCTCTTAATCTCGAAAGTACCGCTATATTCATTTTTAAACCCTAGCTAACGGGAAATCTAGTCTACTCTGGGTCGCTTATTCCATTTACCTACGGGCGGATATACAGGAGCACCAATTTTTCTAACGATTTCTCCATCGAACCAAGGTTCACACTCTGCTCTCCATTTCACATAATGAGGAGCCGCTCTATGCGCATCAACGGCGGCTTGATCATGATACACCTCATATAAATGGATCAAATTCTCCACCTCGTTGTCTTGTATCACATCAAACCTATAGCATCCCGGTTCATCGTTGTTAGATCCTATGGCATCTCCCATTAGGGAGTCCATAAATTGATCCTTGAACCCTTCTTTTATTGTGATAGAAACCATTAAAACTATCATTTTCCCTCCTTATTCCTAATCATGTACTTGATTCAGTAATATCTATTTTAAAATCTTCAATAACTGGGTTTACTAGTACTTTGTCACATATGTCTAGAACAAAAGACCTAGCCGACTCTTCATTTTCAGCAGATAATTCTGCTTCTAGATACTTTCCTACTCGTAAACTTAACAGAGAATCATACCCCAGTCTATGCAAGCTCTCCCTGACTGTATATCCTTGGGGATCGTTAACCCCTTCTCTCAAAGTAACATAAATTTTTGCGTAATACTTGCCCATTTCTTCCTATTTGTTCATGTTAGATGCACCTATACTGCATGGTAATCCATATTCGAATTCTGGACCTAGCCGACCGGCATAAGCGTTAAAGAATTCTTCAATTCTATCTTGCTGGATACCTTCGAATGCATCCAACACACCCCACGCCGTAAGCGACATACTGCCCAAAGGAATAGTATCAGTCCAATTCGCGACACCCCACGTATTAAACATCCGATACGATTCTAAATAACTCCTCAACGGGATTTCCATATCATCCGCAGAGCTATCTGTTCCAAAATTATAATTCACGACTATGTGACCATGTTCAAGGTTATGGACTAGCCGTTCATTCCGTCGCCTATCAGAAGTCCACCCACAATCTTCTGGTCTGTTCCAGTGATCTCCAGAAGTAGGGGGAACCGTGTTGTAATCAACTTTTACTCCATCATCAAGGTGCCGAGCTGTAGGCTTGCCGTCTCGTTCCATAATTTCTTGTTTTTCGCCAATTCCTTTAACGTGTTTATTTGTGTATCCCACATTCTCAGGATTTTGATTTGGGGCAGGGCCGCTACAACTACCAGCGACAAATCCGGCAATTACCAAAAAGGCTATTATCCCTGAGGCGGCAATATATAAATAATTCGGTTTATTTTTCTTCGGCCTATTGGAAGAAAGACCTAATGATCTATTATTGTTTTGAGGTTTTTTCCTATGTTTTGAACGAGGCACTTATTTCTCCTAAATCAGACTACTTGGAAAGTAGTTCATATACTTCTGTATATCGTTTTATCGTATTTTGTATAACTTCAGGTGGCAAGTTAGGAGGTGTAGATTCCTTATCCCATCCTGAATCCTGCAACCAATTCCTCACAAGCTGTTTGTCATAACTCGGCAACGACTTCCCTGGAACATACTTCTTTGCTTCCCAAAACCTACTTGAATCGGGAGTAAGAAGCTCGTCTATTAAGATAAGATCATCTCCTAAGAGTCCAAATTCCATTTTGGTGTCTGCTAAAATGATATCCCTATCAATAGCATATTCATGGGCAAAATTGTACACCTCTTTACTTACAGTTTCCAAGGTCTCACTTAATTTAGTACCTACTAAACCTTGTAGATTATCCTTGCTCATGTTTTCGTCATGGCCGTATTCGGCCTTCGTTGTAGGTGTAAACATAGGTTCAGATAGCTTTTGACCTTCTATCAAACCTTCCGCCATGTATTGCCCAGATACAGTGCCGAAATTTTTGTATTCCGACCAAGCAGAACCTGTTATATATCCACGAACCACACATTCAACATCAATCCTGGTTGCTTGCCTTACGATCATAGATTGATTGGCAATATCATCGGTTAACTCATTTATTAATACATTATCAGGAAACATTATTTTGACAGAAGGGTCATTAGCCATAGATATGAAATGGTTGTTAATAATGTGAGATGTTTTCTCAAACCAAAACTGGGATATTTTATTTAATATCTGCCCTTTCCCCGGAATGCCGTCCTTTAAGATAACATCAAAAGCAGAAATACGGTCAGTTGCTACCATAAGCAGCTGAGACGCATCAAGCCTGTACGTATCTCGCACTTTGCCTTGATGAATTTTATTAGGGAGGTTGGTCTGAAGTATCATATATCTGGCTACAACCCAATGTTCGTAAAAGTATCATCCACGAACCTGACGTAATACTGATAATCAAAAAGCTCTTCAATTTCCTCAACCGATAATATTTCATTAACGCCAACATCGGCTTTGATCAGGTCCCTAAAATCTCGTCCATGATCCCAAGCTTCCATAGAATTCGTCTGTACAATCTTATATGAATTTTCCCGGCTCATTCCTTTATCGATTAAAGCTAGTAATACCCTTTGACTAAAAATCAATCCACGACTACTTTCGAGATTTTTCCACATTTCTTCAGGGAAAACAACTAGACCGTTCATTACCCGGGTGAATATAGTCAGCATATAATTAAGTGCCATACAAGAATCAGGTAGGATCAATCGCTCCACCGAAGAATGACTAATGTCTCGTTCTCCCCATAGACTAATGTTTTCTATCGCAGACACACTATGCCCTCTTATTAGTCTAGCCAATCCACATATTCTCTCAGATAATTCAGGGTTTCTCTTGTGAGGCATCGAAGAGGATCCTGTCTGCCCGCTCTCAAAAGGTTCTTGTAGCTCATGAATTTCGCTACGCTGCAGCGACCTAATTTCAGTAGCAAACTTTTCTAAGGACCCTGCAACCAAAGCTAACACTGACACAAAATACGCATGTCGGTCGCGCTGTATTATTTGGTTAGACACCTCTGCTGCAGATACGCCTAGAACTTCACAAACCTTATTTTCTATATGAGGAGGTACCGTAGCGTGTGTACCCACAGGTCCAGATATTTTACCTACCGAAATATCTTTAGTAGCAGATGCCATTCGATTTTTTTGTCGTTTGAGTTCTTGAACCCACAACGCCATTTTTAGACCGAAAGTAATCGGTTCCGCATGAATCCCATGAGTCCGACCCATCATAATGGTGTTTTTGTGCAGGATCGCTTGTTTGGTAACAGATTCTATGGCTTTGTCCAAATCACGTTGGATTAATTCACCAGCTTGTTTGAGCTGAATCGCCAGTGCTGTATCTAGCATGTCTGATGAAGTCATTCCCAAATGCAACCATCTACCTTCATTCCCTATACTCTCGGTAATCGACTGTAAAAATGCCGTGACGTCATGCTTAGTAACATCCAAAATTTCCATCATCCGCCCGTGGTTATATTTAGCATCTCGCAATAAAACCATATCTGATTCAGGTACAACGCCGGCTGTAGTCCAAGCCTCGCACGCTGCCAATTCCACATCTAACCATAACTGATACTTGTTTTCATCAGACCATATATGTTTCATTTCAGGTAATGAATATCGCTCTATCAACTAGTATCTCCTTATTCCTGATCCAAAGATTTCAGTATGTTTAATACATCATAGAAATTTTCAAAAGGTGAGTATTTAATATTATGTGCCTCACATTCATCAATCAAGATGCTTCTGGCAACAATTACATCTGCTTCCCTCGCAGCCTCGAAATCTGATCTACCGTCTCCCGCATATACAACCGTATATCCTTTCTCTTTAAAGGAATTTACGACTAATCCTTTAGAATTGCCTTCAGCTTCATATCCTGGTTTGATGTTTTTATACATGTAACATAATTTGCCATTTTCATAAAAAGTTTCCACACAGTGCACAGGTATATCCCCATACCCATTGCCTTCTAACACTGGTTTTATATAAAGATCCAAGCCTAAACTAACAACAGCTATAGGGATATTCTTTTCTTGGCAATACTGATTAACTTCTTTGAATCCTTCACGCAGGTCCACATGTTTATAGGCGTATTCACCCATCTCTAGTGCATGAGTGCGGATTTCAGCGAACACCAATTCTTGATACGTTTTTAGAGTCAATTCACCTTGCCTGAACCTAGACCTAACGTCTTTCCAAGATGATTCTCCAAATTCTTCAAGAAGCATTTCTGCTACATTTTGAACTGCTGCTGTGTCGTCAAAATCCGTCAGGAAAGCCACGGGCTTTAGATTTGCATTCACTTGATATCGTCCTGTTCCATTATTTTCTGACAACTTTCTGCCTGATTGATTAGGTCCGTCAATGATGACCCACAAAATAAAATATGGCCCATTTTCCGACCAGGTCTAACGCTGGTCTTGCCATAAGAATATATCTTAGCATCTAGCGACTGCAATACTTGGCTCAGCGTCTCATTTTCCATCAACGTTAAATACTCGTTACCAAGCACGTTCAATAGTACAGACTTAGTCAGCATTACCGGCTGCCTCATAGGCAACCCAGTTAAAATTCTAACTTGATGTTCATACTGTGACACTGAAAATGCATCGATAGTATGATGTCCAGAATTATGTGGTCGCGGAGCAATTTCATTAACCAACAGCGTATCTTTACTGGTAAGAAACATTTCCACACAAAAAACCCCAGGGTCGCTAATCGCTTTGATCACATCACTCCCGAGTTGGACTACTTGTGATTGCATTTTGTCTGAAATCCTAGCTGGAGATATACTCATCTTGAGAATACCATTTTTGTGCAAGTTTTCAGTTGGGGGATAAGCAATCACATCCCCGTCATCGTCCACAGCAATGATAATAGAAAGCTCGCACTTATAATCTACGACTTTTTCTACCACCATAGGTACTGCGGTACGCTGCAGTGATTCGTCGTTGTTAATATCCTTCATACTTCTTATGTACCACTGGCCATGCCCATCATAACCAAGAGTGGATGTTTTTATAATCCAAGGAAAATCGAAAGAAATGTTTCCTATCTCTGCTATGGACTGTATAGGCACGTAATCTGTTAAAGGAAAACCGTTTTCCTTCAAAAAGTTTTTCTCTTTGATTCTATCTTGTGCTAATGACAGGCTCACGCTACCAGGCTTTACAGTGACTGTCTTCTCTAATTCTTTGATTAATTCATTAGGCACGTTTTCCCATTCGATAGAAACACCGCTCACAGCCTGCTCAAATTCATTTAATATGTCATTGTCTTCGAGGGCTCCGGTGAAAGATCTAGTAGCGAATCTTTTTGCAGGAGCATTCCCATCGGGATCCCATACTGCGGTTTTGTATCCCATTCTTAATGCGGCTTCACTAAAGAAACCACCAATTTGCCCTCCTGCTATCATGCCCAATGTACTACCAGCAGGAATTTGAGAAGGCTTTCCCATAATTATGTGCTCTTATGGTCGATCATAATCTTCGCAGTCATATCCTGTCGCCATTTCTGTAATTTTGCATTCACTCCACTATCAGATATAGCTAACATTTCTGCGGCTAGTATGGCAGCATTTTCAGCGCCTCCAATGGCAACTGTTGCCACTGGAACACCTCTAGGCATCTGCACGATTGATAAAAGAGAATCCATTCCTTTCAGGTGTTCTGACGGTATCGGTACACCAATAACTGGCAATATTGTTTTTGATGCTAGCATTCCAGGTAAATGGGCAGCGCCACCCGCTCCAGCGATAATAATCTTGATTCCTCTTCCTGAAGCCTTCTCTGCATAATCAAACAACAAATCGGGCGTCCTATGCGCTGATACAACTTTTAATTCATTAGCTATGCCAAGTTCATTCAAAATCTCAGTGGCTTTACTCAAAATCGGAAAATCGGAGGTGCTACCCCCTAGAATTGCCACAATCGGGTTTCCGCCATTACTTGTCATGTTATTCAGTCTCCTAAGTAGTACTACGGTTCTTCTATCTCGCTAGTAGTCGTTCATCTCAGGAGTAAACCCAAGCGTTAAAAGGACAAACTAGCAAAATCTAAACAAATTCCAATTCTTCTTTGATTGCG
>MDSV01159057.1_pt1 | contig 29044 bp, 13 predicted proteins | sample 810851 | NCBI WGS metagenome assembly MDSV01 (sample SAMN05326640, study PRJNA326480) | marine metagenome | isolation source: seawater | place: Atlantic Ocean: North East | collected 2012 | reverse complement strand
GTAATATTATCTAATACTAAATCATCTTTTAGATATAAATCTCCACCAATATAAACATCTCCACTGAAAGTAGATACTCCAACAAATGTGGAGACACCAGATACATTTAGATTATCTAACTCAGTATGTCCAACTACATTTAAACCTACACCACCAGAAACATCTAGACCCCCATCCATATCAACTGCAGGAGTAAATGTTGCTACACCAGTTGCAACATTAAGACCTAAGTTAAAAGTAGCAACTGAATTAAATCTAGATGCCCCAATAAAGGTTGAAAGTCCAGTTATCTGTAAATCAGTAAACGTATTGGGTGCATTGGTAATTGCAGACTCTATAGTTGCTGTTGTTGTGGCATCCAGAGATGCGATATTCTGTAATTGTCTATCAGTATTAACTATTGTAGTTTCGCCAATTGCAATTGATTCAGTAGCAACAAGAGTAAGTGCAGTTGTTACTCCACTAAAATTTACTTCACCAAAATCTACGTGAGAGGTAAATGTACTAATTCCTTGTACATTTATACCTGCTGCAATATCATTTCCTAAGTTATATTTTTGTGTTACCCTATCCCAGATTAAAAGATATCCAGTTGCTCCAGTTTCATCTTTTCTTGTAGAGTTAACATCCACCAAGTTGTTAACACGAGTTGGTGGTGCAGAGGCATTTGCTAATACCCTAATTATATTTTGTGAACCTATTCTGTCGTTTATAGTTGGCATTACCTTGTTACTCCACCTCTGACTAGTGCTGACCCCTCAACTGCTTTATATGTTCCCCCTTCGGGTGTGGTTATTTGTACATCATATACGTACCTTCCAGGCTTTATATCTACAGTTTGATAAGCAAGCATTGAAATGGATATAACTCCATTTTCTGGTTGTGTAAGTGTAGTAGCAAAAGATACCTGAGTTGAACTAGAGGAGTGCTTTCTCAACATTGCTGATGTGCCAGCTCCTACTAAATCCAGATATCCATTAGTCCTAGTATCCTCTAATTGAAAGGATGTATCAAAATCAAAACCTTGTTCAATTACTATATTGGATACATATACTGCCATTATTAATCAATATATTTTTAAATATTTATAATCTTTTATTTAACACTTCATATAAAAGAGATTTTATTTCATCAATATCAGACCGTAGACGTTTAATCTCCTCTTCTTCAGTTAATTTTTTGTTTTTTAACTGAAGATATTGGCGATACCCTTGGTTATCATGATTTACAATAGCACCAGAATCTTCATCTCTATAAAGATTCTTATGCCCTTCAACTGGTATCATTATGCTAAAGCAATTACTCTTAAATCTTGGAATCTAGGAGGATCTGCTTCATTTGTTCCACTTATAACAATTTTAATTTGGAATCCAGTAAATTCATCCAAATTATTAGCAGTAAATTCATAATCTAAGAATTCATTTTCTCTACTATCATGCATAGGTACATCTGGTTTTCCACTATTCTTACCAGGATCAATGACTTGTTTTTCAATATCTAAATCTCTTAGATTATCATATCCAGGGAATAAATCATATGTTTGTTCAACTTCAGAAGAATCTGGTTTAAACAATCTATAAAGAACTCTAAAGTCTGATGTTGGTCCTTTATAAGCACCAACTAAAACTTTTAATGAAGTTGATGGATTTGCTAAATTAACTTTTTGTGAAATGTAACATGCAGCATGTGGATCTCCTGTAATCTGTCTTACTCTACTATCTACAGTGTAATCAGATACTGGATTATTTAATCTATTTCTTAAGAACCAGAATGCTCCATTCATAGTATCAACAACTGGTGATAAGTTAGAATCAGCACTGGTTAATGATGCTACTAAAGTAACAGATTTATTTCTAGGCAGATTCTGTAATCTAAGTTGCTCATCAACTTCTGAACAAAGAAGACGAGGTGAAGATAATCTATTCAGTTCATTAAATTCAACACTGGTGTATCCCATGTCATTGAATGATGCTTCAGATCCTCCTTCACTTGTTCCTGATACTGATCTTAATTGTGCAGTAATACCTGTACCAGATCCAGGAGTTAATACATTAAATGATGGCATAAATGCATCATATTGGAAATTCTTAGAGACCAATGCAGACGATCCACCACCGAATCCTTCATCAGTAAAACTTAATTGATTTATACCAGTAGATCTATCGGGTAGATTTGTTCTTCCTGTTCTCTTTGCTTCCAAGAAGTAAGAGTCAATTGTCTTCTGTGCATTCAAGGTAGAATTAGTTGGCATATCATGAACAGTATTGATACCCACTAAAGAAATACCATTAAGTTCATATTTAAAGACCTGATCACCTATTGCATGAGTACTTTGAGACGTTCCACCAAATGCTCTTGTTCCTATAGTTAAACCATCGGTAGTTATAGCACTATAATATATAATCTCATCTCCAACCTTTACGTAACCTTTAGTTGTTGATATTCCTTCTGATGTAGTAAACGTTGAAGTATTACCAGCACCAACAGTAATTGATGTGCCATCAGAGGCTAAATCAGCAGTCAAATTAACTGGAATAGTATTTGGTGCAAGATTTTTAACACTAACTCTATTACTTGTAGAAACCATACTGTGGTTGTATTGGTTAACCTCAAATACATTACCACTATAAAGATCACTAACAACTGCAGAACTGTTTATTGCTGTAGATGCATTACCTACTGAATAAGTTCCATCTGGTCTTTCAACTATTAAATGATTACTATTAGTAAATGATTCACCTTGAACATCGGTTAGATATAATACATTGAAATTATGATTTTGACCAACAGTTAGTGAAGCATCTGAACCTTTCTTATCAGTACCTAAACTTTCAGTTGTAAATCCAATAACATCACCAACAACATAACCAGTTCCATTTGTAGTAATAACTGCACTATCTACACCACCACTAGCGTTTGTTGTAACAACACCTATAGCACCCGATCCTTGACCAGTTATATTGTACATAGGTACGCCAGTGTATGTTGAACTTGGTTCAAATCCAGTTCCAACGCCACTAATACTCACAGATGCAATATCACCACCAACATTCTCAAAGTATCCATTTGCGTCTGCAGGAACACCTGTTCCAGCACCACCACCCCAAGCACTAAATCTATTTTGAGGTTTGAAATCTTCCCTCATAGCTGAACCAACAGCAACATCAGAGAATCCTACACGTAACTTTCTTGGATATGTTTTTATAGGATTACTTTGAGGCATTTCTAATATCTGCTTCATATTTGATCCTAATGCAGAATTATAAAATGTTAAATCAGCATTTGTGTTTTGGATAAATGAACACTTATACAGAGTAAATTTAAGATCTTCAAATTGACTTGCTGTCCAAATAGTTGCGTTTTGAGATTTAAATAGACTTCCACCAAGATATTGTTTACTAATTATTGCCTGACTTCCTTCACCAAGAGCAACAGTTTCTATAGTTGCCTCTCCCATTCTAGCAATCCATAACTTGTACTTAGTAGTACCTGGTGATAGAATAACCATTGCATATTCTCTACCTGCCTCCAAGTAAACTGGAGAAGGGAAGGTAACTCTTGTTGCAAGAGAAGCATCCGTAGAAGTCTTAATGATAGAATCTCCATTAACATCTAATTGAGAAGGATCTAGATCAACTTCAGCATAATCTGCTAGTAATCGAGTAGTTGGTGTTCCTAATTCAACTTCAACTATTTGAACAGTTACCTTTTGTAGAGGATCTTTTTCAGCGAAATATAAATCTATAGATGATAAGAAAGCACCTGTTTCATCAACAGTAAATGATTGTGCTAATGGATCTGCTGCTGGATTAAATGGTATTGGTCGTGGTCTAATAGTAGTTGTAGTTCTCGTGAAAGTGTCTATCATACCGTCAGTGGTATATGTTGCTTCACCACGAGTTATACCTGCTGAAGTATCTTCATCTCCAGGTAGGGGATCAGCATTTGTATCACTAGAAGTTAATCTAAAGGTTTTTGTTCCATTTTCAAATCTTAATCCTGGTGTACTACCCCAAATTAAAGTATCACCAGTATGTGGATCTCTAATAAAGAATGAACCCAATACATTTCCAAGATTATCAGAAATTAATCTAATACTAGAAATTGTAGCAATTGCACCACTAGATTTTCCAACTAGTTTTAATCCAGTTTGCACTCTTCCATAATATGATCCTTGAGCATCTTTAGATAAAGCATTAGTATCGACATTTAAAATAGTAGAAGATTCAGTATAAGATGCTGAAATATTAATAGAAGTATCATATGGATTAGTAGTAAAGAAGGTCTCTGGAGCATTATAAGGACCAGTTCTATGATTTGCTTGAGCTAATCTAAAGGTTATTAGACTAGTACCATCAGATAATGTTCCCTCAACTTCTTCTTCAACTTCAAATGACCCAGAAGTCATTGTAATTTCAAGTAGTTTTGGAATTATATCAATATTAGATCTTCCAGCAAAATATGGATAATACCTTGTATTTGGCATTAAACCAAAGGTATTAAATGCAACATTTCGAGATCTCATGAATGTCTCAGCTACACTACTTGTTAAAACTGTATCTACAGTAGTTCCTGCCGTATCACCAAGCGTAGTTACAGCCTCCTCAATCATTATAGTTCTGACCCAAGTATCTGTAGATGGACTTAATTTTAATGTACCATTGAAAACTACTACTTCAAATGGGTTAACATTCTCAATTCTACTTGCAAAAGTATTTTCAATCCAAGAAACTTCATCATATTTTAATGTAATTAGATCACCAGTTTTTTGTACATTTGGATCTAATAAATCTAAATTGGTACTAAAATCTGCAGTCCCATAATTGATTGATGGATTTAAACCCAATTCTGGAGAGTTAGTCCACTTATTCAATGGAACAACCATTTCATCCTTAGTAGTATCAATATCAACTCGACAATCTAAATTAGATTTATCCATTCTAAGAGTATCTTTAAAATCATCTACAAAGAATCCAGACTTAAATCTATCACCAGTAGCATCTCTAACTTGTAAAGACTTAGTATCAAGTTCGAGCATAGTTAAACTTGTAACTATTTCTAAATTTGTTACTCTCTTATCAATTTTTCCAATATCTCTCATTGTATATCTCTTATTATCAATTAGAGATATTTTTGCATCTTTTGGATTATACAAATATGCAGGTAAATGAACTGTTGCAATATGCATTGCATCATCAATTAATAAAGGTTCTTTAGGTGATAAATTTGGGACACCTTTAATTAATGAATATACACCTTCTCTATCTTTTCCAGGAGTAAGAATTAGTTTATCAATTCTTGGTAAATACCAACTATATCCTAAAGTAGAATCAGCTTCAGGTGATACAACTAAAGTTGATGTTGCACCACTAGCACTAAAATCTCTACTTGTAAATGCAAATGGTGATTTAGTTGTATCAGTAAATTCAGATACTCTTGGTCTAAAATCAAGTGTATCAGTTGCTCTTACACCATTACCTAAAGTAGGAATATCATATGTGTATCTATCTTTAGTATATGAATTAGCAGTAAATACATCTCCAGTATCACTAGATGGAACAGTAAAATTATTATAGATTACTAATAACTCTCTAGATGGTGCTGAAAGATTTCTCTTTCTTACCAATCGTGAATAGTCATAAAACTGTTCTCTTTGACCCTTATCTAAAGTATACCTATTTGTTATATTTAAATAATTACCTAAAGTTACATTTTGTAAAGTAGTAGAAATATTAGATTCGTCAAAAGTAACTATTTCTCCAATAATAAATTTATTAGCATTTAAATATGCTATTCCAATTGTAGTTGCATTATCTCTTGATACAATTTGAGCAACAGCATTACTCTCACTACCAGTAACCTTTTCTCCAACTACTGAATTTACATCCAATCCAAGTCCAGAAACAAAAACCAATTTATCTAATGTAGGACTTGTTGTATCCTTAGATTCAAGAACAGAAACAACATTACATACATCAGGAACATTCAAAGATATTTCTCTATCTTGTACTCTTAATCCATAGAAATTACTAGTTGTTAATCCACTAATATTAGTACTAATACCTGAAGATTTATTAACAACAAGTTGAGTACTTCTATTAAATTCTTTAAGTTTATCTTTAATTGATTGTTTTTCTAAAGTAACATTAACGGTACATGCAGTATTACTTAAACCGTTGAAAGTAACTCTACTACCATTTTGTTGTCTAGTAAATTGATCACTTGTTAAATTCTCTATACTTCCATCACTATAACTAATTGAATATTTTTGAGTATCAAAATTACTAAAAAATGCACTAGTTATTCCAGTTACATCCGTAACATTAATAACTAATGAACCACTAGATGGAGTTTTATTTAATACTTGAGCAGATATTTCTAATTCTGAAGATGATAAATCAACCGCAGAAACATTAGGTATATCTAATACAGAATAAAGACCAGACTCTTGATTATCTATTATCTGAGGTCTTACTATAGAAAGAGGAACTCCTGTAGAAACTCCTACAAATCCAGTTGTAACTCCAACTACTTCAGGAACTCCTGCTACAGTTAATGTCTTTTTATCTGGAGAGACCTCAGTAACTTTATTGAGGTTTGGTGAAGTATATGCAACACCTGCAACAGGACTTGCTGTATACTTAACTATTGATCCTACTTTAATATCATTAAAAATATTTCCTGGTGACACTATGGTACCAGTCATAGATTTACCAGTAACACCAGATGAACTTACATTAACTGTAGCATTTGCAGACCATCCTGGAACAGGAGTTTCTCTTAAAACAGTATTAGCAGAAAAATCAGCAGCAATTCCTGTAAATGAACTAGAATCCTGATATACAGATTTTATATCATTTGTTTCATACTGTCTAACAGCAGTAATAGATCTACTAAATTCTTCTTTTTCATTAATTAAAATTCTTTCTCCAACAAGAAATGTTCCTGAAGTTTGTGATAATTTAAGAGCAGTTGTTCCACTTGCTGCAACTTGTAAGTATCCTGTAGCATCACTACTAACACCACGAACAAATGTACCAATAGGAGCCTGATTGGCATTTAATGATACTCCAATTGTTAATGTAGTATATGTTTGAACATCAAATAGATATAAATCCCATTCACTAGCAGAATTTTGATATGGAGTATTTCTAAGTCCAAATGAATATACTCTCGCAACACCAATCTCTGTGCCAGATGCTGATGTAGGACTTGTTCCATCCTGTTTTACATCACTTTGTAATCTAACTAAATTAGTAGAATTATTTAACCCAACAAAAGGTGTTCCACTTACATTATCAACCCTAATTAAAGAACCGAGTTCATAATCAAGTTTTGCAGATTCTGCAGATTCGGTATCTCTAGGTTTGTCAAAATCTAAAATTTCACCACCTGGTCTAACAACACGATACCCTTTAACGTATGCTGTTATAGGATCAATATCAATACAACCTAAATCCTCGGTTGGAACATTTCCTTGTTCAGTAATTTGATTTGATTTATAAACACCATCACTAGTTATTAAGTCATTTAAGGAATTTAATACATTAAGTCTAGCATTACCTAATGAATAATTTCCAGATTCTTCATAAGTTCTTGCTGCAAAATACTTATTAATTTCATTATATATTGAAAAATCTTGTACTTTCTTTAATTCACCTTCTCTAAGTTTAATTATTTCAATGAAATTAGTATCATTAAAATCTGTAAGAGATTTTTTTGCTAGTGTAGTAGTAATTTTTAATCTATCTGCACCTGGAGCAGCATAATTAGAGAATCCCCTAGCATTATCATATAATTGTGGATCATCTTTTGCAGTAACAATAGTTTCTAAAATATTTAATCCAACTCTATAACTTGGAGTATTATCATATGGATCTAGAATTATAGTATCTGCAGCAACATCTACAAAAGTTCCTCTAATAAAATAAACTCCAGCAGACATTTTAACTGCACTACCAACTGCAGTTGCATCAGATTCTATTAAATTAGCTACACTATCCCCACTACTAATAGTAGTATTTCCATAAACAATATCTTCTTCAGCAAGTAAAGGTTCACCATTACTTAACCCCGAATCTACATTATTATTATCTCCACTTAAATACTTAATGAAAAGAGTTAGATCTGTAATATCATCAGAATCTGATGTTAATTTATAATCATTAACTAAAATTCTTACTCCAGAATTTTGCCCTTTAAATTCTTTTCCTTTTAATTCTTTAACATATAAAGAAACTGGAAGACCAAGATGTTCTGAATCTAACTTAACAGAATAATATTTCTCATCATATACTACACTTCCAGGAATGACTAATGATCCTTCCTTGAATATATGAGTTCCAAATGAATCTATTTGATTCTGTAGGATTGATTGGAGAGTTGTTAATTCTCGTGCTTGGACAGGTCTTCCTGGTCTAAATAAAACCTTGTAAAAATTATCTGCCGTATCAAAGTCATCATAATATGGACTTATATCTAAATTAGTTTTCTGTAATGACATGTTTTAAAATTCCAGGATAACCTTGATGTCTTCTTTTTGTCTTGCATCTCTACTGATTAATGGTCTATTATCCAGATAGATTATATCACCCGACTCATTATTTATCTCAGAACTAGCGATGCCATCTGTAAATTCAGCACCTAGTTCAACAATTTTATTTCCAGTAGGATTAGTAGTAATTCCAGAGAAAATTGTATTAATTCCAACAGACCATCCACTACCACCTTCTTGCTTAACAAGTTCTGTAGCAGATGATTGGAAATTATAAATTGTTCCTGAAGAATTTCCCAATTCTGTAATACCACTTCTATCAGTTTGATCTCCAGATGCTTGGTTGAAATATAAAGATCTATCTTGATAATACTTTATAACAGCAATCTTTGGGGTATCTTCCGATATAATATCATACGATACAACATATGCTCTTGCTTGACCCACTGTAGTATCACCAGATTTAATATCTTGGGTCATAATATCCCCAACATTAATAGTGGTAGCGGATGGAAAATCATCCAAATATAATGAAGATACTGAAGAAAATTGATTTTCAGTAAATAACTGAGTGGATCCAATAGATGTTGGATTTTTTACAATACCAATTTGAGCAAATCTAGTATCAATTGGAAAATCCTTTGTAGAATCATCAAATCTAGCATATACTAAAATTCTATCTGCACCCAATTCCTTATATAAATCATACCCATGACCTTTTGATGGTGGTATAATTGGAATTAATTTTGCAGGAGTAGCTCCACTTAATGCGGAAGATGAAATACTACTTAAATCAACCATTCCATAAGTATATCCTTTACCACCTACAGAAACTTGTGTTTTAGTTATTTTAGTATTAACAACATCAACAACAACTTTACCACCTGATCCGTCACCAACAATATTAAATTCTTGACCAGTGCTACCAGCATATCCATTGCCTTGATCTGCAATGTATACATTTTTAATTTGGTTGTTATTTACATCAGAATTACCATTATCTCTAACTGCTGTTATTTGAGCGTTAGTAGATGATGACCAATCATTAGGAAGAGGTACAAATTCAGTTGCATCAAACTTTATAATATCACTTGGAGCGACTGTAAATAGATACTTCCAAATATAACCATCATCAGTATCACCAGATGCTCTGGTTGGTTCTAATCCTGTAAATGTTGGTTCATTTTGAGATCTATTTCCTTCAGTGTTAATTCCACTTGATCCATTTTGAATACAAACATAAACATTAAAATCTTTATTAATTACAAAATAATTAGCATCATATAATCTAGCAGAATCAGTTACAGGAGACTGATTAGTAGAACTATAATCCTGACGATATATTTCATACCTAGTTCCACTAGCCCAACTTACTTTTCTAATAACTCTTCGTATATTATCCGTACTAATCTTTTTACCAAAGACCATCGTATCTTTAGAATGATTCAAATAATTAATATCATCAGTTGGATTTGGTGGACTAGAATTCCAAGCACTATCACTAGTTGCTCTACCAAATGCTGGAGTTGTACCACTAAGAGTAATACCTGGATTTGATAAACCTACAAACACATAATAAGAATTTGAGGTGTCATTAACATCCCCCAAAAAATTACTAGCATTATTAATTCTAAATTGATCTGTTACAATAGCCGCCATTTTCTATAGCTTTTTTTCTTTATTTATACTAATTTATGCAGGATCATTTAATGCACCAGTATTTCTAATACCAACATTCCTTCTTTGGACTCTTGGGAAGGTTGTTAATCCTACGTTAACAGTCTTAGAGGTTACTCCAATTGATATTGGATTAGAACTTCTACTGATTCCTGATAATCTACCCCAAGAGAAATTACCAGATCCTTCGCCAGTTGTTCCTATACCTATTATGCTAGTTGAATTTGAATCAACATCTGCAATAAAGTCTGCCCTATTTGAAGATCTATTAATAGATCTAACATAATATATATTATCCAAATATGTGGTACCAATTCCCACAACTGCAGCATTGCCGCCAGGTGCAGTTCCATCTATAGATGTCACTCCAGTTCCAATTGAAGTATTATAAACATAAATTGGATATCCATTTACTAAAGTTGTAAAATCACCAGAGTCTTTCTCAAGGAAAAACTTAAGTGCTAAAGTTCCTGTACCACCACTTCCAAATGCTGTTGATATTCCAGTAACTATTCCAGAGAACCCTTGAATAGCAGCAGGTGCAATATTAGTAACAGTTTCTTTAGGAAGCACTGGAAGAGGAGCAATAACTTCAGGTTCTTGTCCACTAACATATCCAAGACCAGGATTTGTAATATGGATTGAAGCAATAGATCCATTTGTTATTGTGGCAGTAGCAGTAGCAGTAGTTCCTACACCTGCAGCAATCTTTATTCTTGGTGCAGACAGTGATACTGGAACTGTAGTAGTACTAAATCCACTTCCACCATTAACAATTGTAATAGAACTAACAGTACCACCAGCAGAAACATTGGCAGTAAGTGCAGCTCCTGTTAATGTTTGATTTTCATTAACTATAAATGCTCCAATATTCTTATTTTCATAATCAAATAATTCAGTAGAATCTAAGAAAATTTCTGTATCTGTAGTGGTTAGATCGCCAATTATTCTTGCATTAGGGAATACTAATGGTTCAATAGAAGGTCTTGATTTAGAAACAATACTACCATTGATAGTCTTATCAACTTTTTGCTTTAACCAAGTTAATGGTCTAAGGGTATCTTCATCAATACCTCTACCAAAGTATAAATTAGTTTCAACTTGATCTGAAGTTGATATTCCACTAATTGTTCTCCTGTCCTGATTAACACTTCCAGTAAGATAATTCTTCTTATTAACTTCTACATCATCACCAGATTTTAATGTTTCAACAACATCAGTGAAAGTAACATCTACACCATTAGTTCCTTTGTAGAAGAAAATAGCTACGTCATCATATTGGTCAGGTGCTTCAGTAAATATAAAACTAGTTCCTCCCCCAAAGATATATGCTTCACCTGGAACTTGTAAAACACCATTAACAAAGATCAATAAAAGTGCTTCTAAGTCTATGGAAGCATCATCACCTCTTTGGAATGATACTAATTCTCCATCAAAGTTTAATGGGAATCTTTTTCTAACTCCATCTTGAAGTTTAGCAATATCATCAATATAATCAAATTCTCCAACATTCCAAGAAGAGAATGTGTCTGTAAAGACTTGATTAACACTAAATTCTAAAGGTGTTAAAAGAGAAGAGAAATATCTATCAGTTACTATTCCAAGAGGTACGAAAGTATCTCCCTTTCTAAATCCAAATCCAGATCTAGATATACCAAAATCTTTAACTTCATAAGAAATAGAACCTATTCCAGTTGTAGAACTAGCACCAACTTTAAGATCTAATCTAAGTGCAGTTCCTGTTTCTGTGGTTGATCCTAAACCTAATCTTGTCAATCCTTGAATATCAAGATTTTCATACGCAGGAGATGGTGTTAAAATTCTTGGATTAACATATCCAGCACCACCATCACTAATAGTCATCTTTATTCCACCACCACTATGAGCAGGTGATTTACCAACATTTAGAGTAAATGAAGTTGTAGTACCTACAGACTCAACACCTATTGTTGCCTTATATGCAGGATCAGATCCTGGATTTTCTTTATTCTGTCTAGGATATGAATGGTTACTAGTATTATTATCCTGATCACATGTAAATGTAAATGCATTTGTAGAAATTGCTACAACATTATTCGCTTTTAGTATACCTGAAGAAGCTGCTGATACAAATGTATGGTCTGTTGTATTAGTTGAAGGTACTGAATCTAAAACTTGAATTGCGAACGTATTAACAGTTGTGCTTGCAATTGATACCCACTTATTAAAAATTGGATCAGTTGATCTTGGGTATGGATGTTGAGTTTGATTGCCATCAAGTTCGCATGTGAATATTAAAGAATTTTCCTCAATCTTAACATAGTTTCCAACAAAGTACCCATGATTACTAGCAGTTGTAATTGTTATAATACCAACTGTTGGATTATATACAGCAGCTGTTGCTGTTTGGAAACCAGCAGCACTCATACCATGAGCATTATCTACAGTAACTGTTAGAATACCACTTACTGGATCATATGCATTACCCAATCCACCTATTGAATATGGACTATAATAAGTTGTATCATCAACTAATATAGAACTTGATAGACCACTTACATAAGTATGGGCATTCCCCTGTATAACAGTAGCAGTTATAACAGCACCAGTACCTCCACCACCAGCAGATCCAACACCAACTGTAATAGAATCTGAAGTTGCAGTCTTAATATTCAACCATTCACCATTAGCTTCATCAGTTAAACGTGGATAATATTGTGTGCTTTGGAAATAATCACTAGAGCACTTAAATGCCATAGAAGTAGTTGCAATACCAACAGTATTTGCAGATCTCTTAATAGAATTTGTAACTGCACTTACCCAAGTATGTGTAGTAGTATTTGAAGAAGGAGTATATTCAAGAACATTTATTTCAAAGGTATCACCACCACTTACTGCTGTGATAGGAACCCATCTATCAGACATATAATCTGTAGATCTTGGATAAGGATGATTTGATGCACCACTATCTTCAGCACATGTAAATGTCAATCCACCATCAGTGATATTGACTATTTGACCCACTGCAAGTGCTGGACTTGGTGATGCAGTCAATTTAACAGTTAATATACCTACAGTTCCATCATAGAAAGTTCCAGTAGTTGCTGTATATGAATCCGATGTTATAAGTCCATGACTATCTTTAATTAATGTTAATTGTCCACTGTCAGACTTAAAGGTTGCATCCGTAGGTGTAAATGTTGCATACGCACCAATACCATTAGGATTAACTGTAATTGAATTAACACCAGCACTTATAAATCTATGTTCATAAGCTACGTCTGTTACACCAATAGAAACACTGCCTTCAAAACTATATCCAGATCCTTGGAAATCAGTAGAACCAATTCCAACACCAGTAATAGTTCCTACAGTGTTAGTAACAGCAGTTGAAGAAGCACCAACTAAAGGAGCAATACCAAGACCACCACTAGAACCAATTGATACAATTTGCCCAGATCTTGGTAGTTGGTTTTGATTTATCATATCATCACGAACAACAAGTGCACCATTTGTGGAGGTAATTCCACTAAAGACAAAACTAGTAACTCCTACTGTGCTATTTTCTATAAAATCATAATTATTAAGTGGATTTTGTTCAGTAGTTGGTCTCTGGAACATTCCATTCAGTGTGAGGAAAGTACTTCCTGTAGTAATGCCTGTAGTATTAACTCCACTAACCAGAGTTGTAAAGGTTTGAGCAATTCCAGTAAATTCATTTGATATATCATCATATATCTTATTAAGACGATAATCTTGTCTTAAATAAACTCTACCACTAAAGGATGATCTACCTGTATCACGATTAGATCTATCTTTTGCTGTATCGTTTGAACCTCTTGGTGCCTCACTAAAGTAAATTCTTTCACCAACAATATTATATCCACCCTTATACAATCTAACAGTATCACCATCATCATGAATTGTTGCCGCAGTTCCAACAAAACCTCTTTCAACTTCAATCATCTTCAAAGATCCTGTTTCTGTTATAGGACCTTTGTTTGTTATTCCTAATCCAACATTTTTTACTTTAACAAATTCTTTACCACCTGATCCATTGTCTATTTCTAAGATATCATTAAGAAGTATAGAAGAAATACCAACAAGAGTGATTATGTCTGTAGAAACACCTACTTGACCATTTACATTACCTGAAAGTTTGGTCGTAATTGGAGAATATGCTACAGGTGATTGAATTACATTATCTAAAGTAATCAAAGTCTTTGAGTTCTTCTTGAACATCTCAAATCTATGATAGTTACCAGTACCAATTCCCATTGGAGAATTATATGGATAATCAATAAATGTTACTGCTGCCCCTGCTACACCATTTGAATCTCTAGTAAGGGATAGTTGGAAATTATCTGAAGTTGTTAAACTAGATTTAATGTAAACTTCCTCTGGTAATGGATTTCCATTAGACATCAATAAACGTCCAGTACCAATACCTTCTACAGAAGATCCTGGAGTATAAACTAGTCTCTCATTAGCATTAAAGAAGTTGTTAGGGAAATTAAATGTTCCTGTACCAGGAATGAAGAAATCAGTATCAGAAGGATCAAAATATCTTGCAAAAATTGGCAACCCATCATGCTTTAATACAAAATTTCTATTATCAGATCTACTACCATTTAATCCATCATACTGTAAAAGTGATAATTCATCTATTGCAGGACCATATATGTGGTCAGGAGGAATATTAATTAAATCAAATCCAGAATTAATAACTTCACTATAAGTTTGTACTTGTATTTCGCCAGATGCATCTGGATGGAATACTAATTCAAAATCATTACCATTTAATTGGGCAGTAAATGTTCCAAGACCAATATTTCCAGAAGTGCTACCAATGGATATAAATGGATACTGCATATAGAGTGCATCAGTAGTATCGTGTGCCATTATCACTTGATGAATAGCACTTGTATTTCCTATAGAAACTCTTATTATATTACTTGCACTAGAAACTGTATTTTTATCAAATTCGAGAATTGTTGCAGCAGCAGAAACTCTATTATATGAAGATTGTACCCTTAATGATCTTTCAGATCCTGCTGGTTGAGCAGATGTATTAAATCTATATGTTCCTATACCTGCTGTAGTTGTTCCAATTCCTACAATCTTAGATTTAACTGAAACTGGATTAGTAGTAATATCATTTTCAAATTTTAATGATAAAACACCAGAATCAATACTTGAAGTGAATGTACCTATAGCATCAGTGGTATTAGTTTCAAAATCATAACTTGAAATATATGAATTAGTTCCATCGTGAGTTACATAAAGTTCAGTAATCTTATTTGTATTAGCGTAAGTATCATTTACTTCTATCGATGCAAAATATGCATCTAGTTCACCAATATTAGCAGATGCCATAACAGCAGTAGTTGGACCAGATACAGTACCTGCATTGACTTCTTCACTAAATCCTTCTAAACTAATAAAACCAAAACTAGTTGTTCCTATTCCAGTTCCAACAATAGAAGTTTCATATACCTTTATATTAAGATCAGTAGAGTAAATATCTGTTGGTTCAAATTTTAAAGAATAAAGATCGTTATAATCTCTGTCTCCAATAATATTTACAAGACCCGTTTTATTATCAACAACTTGATTTCCAAATAAAGATCCTTTTTGAATTGTGTAAACATTCTTATTTGTAAAGTCTACAGTGGTAAGTACTTCTGTAAGTTGAATACTATCCTTTGTGCGACCTCCTGTAATAGATGTAGGCACTGTTGCTTGTACTAAAAATCTACCATAAGTATTTGTAAGTTCTAATTTACCATCAGTTTTAATATTATTACTTGCATTAGAAAACTGTGTATTAATATTGTCAATTGTTAGAGCATTATTAGTCTCACATTTAAAGTAATTTACAAGTTCTCTAGTGCTGAATCTAATATATTTTGATCTTTCAGGATTTGTAAGAGTATCGATATCAGAAACAAGATCAAAATCTTTAATAGCATCAACTCTTTTATCTGATGTTAGATCACGTATTATTGATGTTGAATCAGCTGAAGTTGATAATCCAGAAGATGTAGTAGAAGTAATACCAGTATCAGCAAAATTCTTAAGTCCTGAAGTATGAAGTAATCTGTTAACTGGACTTACTAATGCTTGATATTCAATTGGACTTTGAATAGTGTATGATAAATTTTGATAATAATCATTATCTGGAATAACTTGGAAGTCATCATCCAATTTTCCAGTATTTGTAAACCAACCTTTAGTCTTTTTAGATGAATAGTCAACTTTAAATTCCCCTTTGTTTGGGTATAATGTATTAATAGTAGCTATAGATCCAGTATAAGTTCCTTTAATTTTTTCATTCACCTTAAGATCATATTGACCAATCACCTTAATATAATCATTAGAAATTTTATCTAATGTAAGACCAACATCTTGATATTCATTATTAGCATCTAATACTAAAATAGTTTCACCTTCAATAAATGGTGCTGCCTCTTGAGTGAGTGTGAATGTAGGAAATTTCTTCTTATTAACAATAGAAGCAAAAGTTTGATTTGTTTTAGCAAGACCTGGATTATTTGCAATATCTTTTATATTAAATTCAAATTGATAAGGATTAAGACCCAATGCTGATGGTCTGCTTATATAAGTGTTAGTTACAGTAAAGAATCTATATCCATTATTTGCAGAGTTAAAAGTAGTTCCATATTCATTTTCAAATCCTTCTACAAAAATTTCATCACCTATTTTAAATGGATCTGTTGTAAATCCAACGATTGGAGTTCCTAAAGTAACTGTTACAATTCCACTTTGAGTATTTGTAACTATAGTATCACCAATTGCTACAGAAGTAACAGAAACACCATTGGTATTATCAACAGTTAATATTTCAGGAACATTTAATCCTTTTGGTGCAGATATAATATCAACACTTTCAATTGCTTGTGTTGATGGACTTACATTTGGTTGTAAGTATCCTGTAGTATTAACTTCTCTAGTAAGTTTATCAATTATGACTAATGTAGGATTAGCAACAAATCCTTGGCCACCACTAACAACATCTAAAGTCTTAAGTACACCATAATCTCTTAAAGAAATTACTGGAGATAATCTTGCTATGGGCAATAAAGTTTTATCTGAAGCATACTCAAAACCAATGTTATTAATCTTAACATCTTTTATTTGATTAGAAGTAGATGATCTAGGTAATACCTCACCATTTGCTCCTTGAGTAGAAGCAATACTTACAAATTTTGGCATTTGTTTGTATCCTACTCCAGCAAAATCTATCTTGATTTCACTTAAAGGTCCCCTTGCTGTTGGTGAATTTGTAGAATATTTAAAAGTATCTGTAGTTGAAGAATCATAGCGAAGAGATTCTGGTTTTTTATCTAATTGAATAGTAAAGGTAGTGGTTCCAATACCAGCAACTGCATATGAACCTTCATAATCACTATTAACATAAGTAACCCTAGATCCATTTTTAACATCAATATCAGATGTACTAATAAATCCAGATTTTTCTAGATTGTAGAATAAGTTAAATGGATTGTCTTTATTATATTTCAATGTAACAGTCGCTGTTACTCCACTACCTACAGTACCATCCCTAGCAATACTAATTACATTTGAACTTCCTATAGATACAAATTTATTAACAAAATCATGATCATGATATAAATTAAAGTCATATCCAGATAAAGATGTGTCTGAAACATCAAATACTAGATCATTATCTCTTACGACAGGAATTGGTGGATTTATTAAAGATAATTCCTGTGCAGTGCCACCAACAGATACTAAAGACTTAACTTGTGGTGGATAATTTATAGCATCATAATAGGTGTCTGTTAATTGAATCTTATTATCATCAATTCTATAAACAAAATATGATGAAGAAACAGTTAGTCCCTCAATTGCTGAAAAATCAGTAACACCAATACCAGTATCATAAAATACCTTACTACCAGTTTCAAAATGATGAGAATTTATAGTTAAAATATCTGTAGATGTATTAACACCAGAAGATGTAAACAATACAGGATTAACTAATAACTTTTCAGTTAATGCATTATATTTTAATGTAATTCCTGCTGAAGTACCAATACCAACTGATTGATCAGGTTTTAATGATAATTCAATAACATCATTACCTAAAAGATTATGATTTGTTGAAACTGAAACTGTTGTATCTATTTTTTCAACGGTTCCAGTTACTTGAGTAAAATTAGATTTGAAAATATATTCAAAACTATCAGTAGTAGCACTTAAGAAGAATAGTCCACCTGCGAGTGTTCCAGTTGTAGATCTTAAATCTGAAAGTTGAGTTGTTATTCCAATATAATCTTCGGATTTATTAATAGCATAAAGATTTTGACTAGTTCCAGAAATTGGTATACTATATCCAGAAACAACAGTTCCATTTGTTGAAACTCCAATATTACCACCACTAGCTGCTTTTGTAAGAGTTATTAATTGACCAGTCTTAAATGGATGCTTTGGTAAGTAAATACTTTGAGTAGGAACAGAGACTTGACTAGCAGTTTCTCCTACAGAAACATATACTGACGTGGATACTCCAGCAACTCCTCCTAAACCAAAAGACTGCTTGGGATTGAAGTAAACAATATCATCTAACTTAGAATCGAAGTAAGTAGTTTTTACTGGTAATGTAATTGATCTTGGTATTGTGGTAACTTCAGTAGAAAGTGTATGAGCAGTTCCAGTAATACCTCTCTTAACTCTTAAAATATTTCTATCTTCAAACTTATTAAGAACAGATAATGTTTCTGTACCTATACCAATAGTACTACCAACAGAAATTAAATCTGAAGTTCTACCAACGTAAATATCAGTTATAATTCCTGCTGTTCCATTTAAAGCAACTTCTTTATAAAGAATTGTATTTTCTGTAGTAATACCTAATACATGATTTCCTGCAAGATTTTGAATAGCGGTTGATAATCCAGAAACTATAATAGGAGTATTAAGTGCTAATTCATGAGGTTCTGTAAAGTATGCAGATATTGTATTAGAATCTTTCCATGTAAATTGAACACCAGTAAATGAAGTGTATGTAGTTTCAATAACAGATAACTCTGGACTATCTACAGATTTAACAACAGCAGTTAAACCATTTCCATTAGTTCCTGTATCATCAAAAACTAAACTATCACCAGCTTTGTAATTATCTCCAACTTTTATAATATCAAGAGATTCTACATCTCCCTGAGAAACTGCTTCTACAACTGAAGATTGTGTAACAATATCGTCCGATTGTACAAAATATGTGGATGAGAATTTATCAGATGATTTATATGGGAAAGTATTTCTAACTAAATCTGAAGAATTAAAATCAAATGATTGTGTAATTTTATCTTCTGCATCTAAAACTACAGGAAGTGACCTATAAGTATGTCCAATAAAATACGGGAAAACTGGTTCTAACTTTCCATTAGAAGCAGTATTGACACCCACAAAATAAGCATATACACCATCAGGGTATTGTGGTGTTATACAATATCTACCATTGTGCTCATCTAAATCACCAGAAGCATCATAAGAATAATCCTCTGCAAAAGTTCCTTCAGCAAAAGTTAATACTGCTGGTCTATTTTCAACTTTAGAAGAATCTAAACTATAACTTGGTCTTAAAAGACTAACATCAGAATTATCAAAAGCATCAGTATATCCATAAGGACCATATATTGGATTGCCATCATATGCCCACCCTATAATAGGCGAGTGACTGCCTGTAAGATCTCCAAAGTATTCTTTACCTACATCAGTAGAATAACCTACTACAGAGTATCTAAGACCATGTACAGACTGTGTTATAACCTCATCAGTATATCTTGCGTTATATGGTCTTGTTGATTGTATACCACATAATGATAATTTTCTAATATCTGTGTCAAATATAGCATTCTTTCCTGCAGGAATAACTTTTATAGAAGTTTTATCGGTACTAAATCCTGCTCCCCCATTAAGTATTACAGTATCAACTATTCTTAAGTAAGTATCCGATCCTACATTTCTATCAATAATAGGTCTTATCTTAGCACTAAATCCATCACCCTCTACAGATAAAACTGGAGTAGAATAATATTCATTTCCACCAGAATCAATTCTAACTTTTACAACTTTTCCATTTTCAATAATAGGAACTAAAGCTGGAGTGATATCCTTATCACTTCTACCAAGACCATTCTTTAATAGTATTTCTGGTCTATTGTGATAGTTTATGAGAGTAGAAGAACCGTATGATGTTCCCTTTTCATAAAGGAAAGCATCTATTATTTTTCCATCAATAACAGGAGTTAATTTAACAGTCTCAGTTGTTATGCCAGTAGAATATATAACTTCTGCAGTAATTGTAATATCTGGATAGTTAAATGTCTGATATCCAGATCCCTTAGTCGTAAATTTCGTATAATTATTTTGATCAAAGTTAGTTGTTGCAGTTCCACCTACTCCAGCATTTGCAATCCTAAATGAATTATCATTTAACTTAATTACCTTATATTCAATTGAAGTAGATAGTCCTGTAATATCAGTAGTTGTTCCACCAGAGTAAACTATAGATTCTCCATTCTTAAATCCATGATTTTCAAAAGTAATTGTATCAGTATAAGTGGAAATACCAGTAGACTTAACATAAATTTTTCTGTTTACATATTCATCACCTGGATCTACTACAGCAATAGAATTTAAAGTATTTTTAGCATTTTTAAGTGTAAACTTATGAGTTCCTGTTTTTGCTACATTAGTAAATCCTATTGTATTAATTCCAGCATTATAATCAGATTCATCTTTAAAAAGATAAACGCTACTTATACCAAGAACTTGAGGATAGTATACAGCACCATCTTCTAATGTTTCATAATCAGCAGCATCACTTCCTTTAAAGGTACCAATACCCAACGCAGGAAAACCATTTCTATTGTAAACTAATGGTTGACCACTTTCTAAATTATGATCATTTGAAAATCTAAGAGTTTCGTTAACAGTATCAACATCACCACCATTCCCTATAAGTCTACCATCAAATTCTAATGTTCTGTTCCTTTTTTTAAGTATTGGTCTTAAAACACTATTACCACTATTACCACCAGTAATTTTTACTGAAAGAACATCTTCAATATCAAAATTTTGTGGATCGACTAAAATTTCTCTAAGATGTCCAGATATAACTGGACGAACCAAAGCAGTTGTTCCAGATCCTGCTTTAATTTCTAATGAAGGTGGATTAAGTATATCATATCCTTCACCACCAGTAACAACAGAAAACTTCTCTAATGGACCATAGAAAACACTATCAGATGATTTATAATTTTCAATTTCTACACCATTAATCATCATTCCCACAGGACCAGGAAGAGTCTTTGTATCTTCTCCCGTTTTTAAATTATATGATACTGGGAATTTTTTAAGTAATTCTTGAGATTGAAGTTGTTGGTTATAATGTCTTAATAGAGTAAATGTATGATCTACAAATACTGAACCTGTAATATCCTTAACAGTAAATTCAACACTAGTGCTAGAAGGATTTGCTAAGAAAGCTGCTGATGAATATAATTTAATTTTATTAAAATCTACATTTTGTATAAAGTATACTCCTTCAGAAAGTCCTTCAAGAGCATTTGTACCATCAATGGTTCCTGGAGTATAATATACTTCATCACCAGTTATGAAAGGAATATTAGATTCGCTAAAAGATATTATTGAATACTTTCTTGTAGTTGAATTATATCCCTGAATTGTATCTCCTACAATCGCACTAGAAATTCCAACTTTAGCAAGACTCTTTGTAATAGCATAAGAAGGTAATCCATTAGTGGCAACGTATAAAAATTCTTCGTTTTCATCATATACATTTTGAATATCTGCAGTTAATGAATTATTTCCATATTTAAAACTAACATCGGACGTAGAATATGCTTTATTCAATACTCTTCTTACATTATAATCTTTACCATTTTCTGCAACGAATGAATCAGACAAAGAAATATCATAACCATCAGCAGATATAGTATTGACCGTAGCGGTCACATCTCCACCAATAAATTCAATAGCCTTTTGTTGAATTAATGGATTACTATTTCTCTCTACAATCTCAACAGTATCACCAACTTTTAGACTTGAAGTATAAGATCTTGATTTTAATTTAAATTCACCAACATTACCTACAATGGTATCCACTATTTCAGATATAGTAGATGTATTATAAATCCAAGAATTTGCTTGAATTTCTTTATTGGATAAATCATTATTTTCTATTCTTTCACCAATACTCTTAACCAGTATTGTTTCACCTTCTAAAGATAATCTATTTTGAGAATTTGAAATAAAATCAGATAAAACTCCAGTAATTCTTAATTCAATTTTTTCATTTGCAGTATCACCACCCTCATATCCATAGATAGTCTCTTCTGATCTTAAATTATCACCATATGCAATTGCAGTTTGAATAGATTGTGTGCCTGTGGTAGAAATTCCTATAAATTGGTTAATTGTTTTATCAGAGTAAACAATATTAGTATTAATACCAGATACAACAACTCCAGTAGCACCAAAACCTATTGTAGAATCTACTGTTATGACAGATGCTCCTACACCAACATCACCTATGACTTTTGTTTTTCCTGGAACACCAAAAGTTCCAGTAACAAATTCTTCATCATCATATCCGACAAAAATATCTAAAGCATAATATTCAGCATCACCAGCTCCAGATATACCCGTTACAATCTCAACCTCAGAGATTGAAGCACTGGTTTGAGTATCAGTAGATTTAAATATAGTTTGACCTGTTAATTTTACAGGATCTCCCGATATTTTTTCAGCAACTATTCTTTCACGTCTAATATATTTTGCTGAAGAGGGTTTTATTAGAAATTCTTCTAGGTCAATAATTTTTGGATCAGCACCATATAATACTTGAAAGAGTATTCTAAAGGATTCTTCAGTTCCTTTTGCTTCATAAAATGTTCTCGCTTCCTTAATAAAGTTACTAACATCTAAATTAGAAACAAAATCTACACTTTCTAATCCAGGAGTTAAAGTAACTTTAAGTTTTTTATAAAATTCTTGTAAAAATAGAGAACTTAAATTAACAACAATAGCATCATTCTCATGTGTCGCAGTACTAGATGTAGAGAAAACTAACTCACCTGGAGCATTTTCAGCATGATATGTAGTTATTCCACTAAATCCACGAACACATCCAGTAAAACTATTGGTTGTTAATCCAGTATATGTAACAATTTCATCATCAATCTTAAAAAGACCATATTGATCAGGAAATCCTTTAGTACTATCAACGTTAATAGTAGTAGCATCTGTAGTAATACCTGCAGAAAGAGCAGTTCTTCCTGTTATTACCTCTGGAGTTAGGTTATCTAACTTTAAATATTGATCTAAATTATCACTAATATCGACTGGACCACCACGATACTCTTGTCCAATATAATATTGCTTTAAAAAATCAGCAGTCTTAGGACTTTCAGATAATATAAACTCTGGAAGTTGATTATCAATTAATTGCTGAACTTGTACTCTCTTATCAATACCTGTTGTGATCATATTATTCTCTTGTTAATTCCCCATTGTTATAACTTGATGTAACATTATATCCAAGACCAGATATTTGTTCTCCAGATGTAATTGTATCCTTAACCATATTTATCGAACTAGTTGCAATGCCAAATTTCAGATATAAATCCTGAAGACCTATAACATCGTTAGATTCGGGAAATGCCTGAACTTCAATAATATTATTTTCTTTTTCAGTGGATATTATATTAATAGTAGTAAGATTTATTTCACCTTTTACATAATCTACTGTACCTGCATTCGCTACAATCACTACTTTTGATTGATCTGTTATATCTTCCCTTACAATTTCAATTGTTCCTGTTTTTTTGTCTGAATCTGGAACATCTGTAAGATAAACTGTGTCAGTTAAACCCAAAACCTTAAATCCAGTGCTTTTTATGTTAAATCCACCTGGTTTTACATTAAATTGGTTACCAAAACACAATTCATACTGTGCAAATTGATTTACAAGAGCATTTAAGTTTCTTCTCATCCGTATTCTTGTAATATTGGATGTTATTGCATCACTAATATCGTCAATAACTGTCAAAACCTTACTATACTTAAATCTTCCTCCAAATTTGTTAAGATCAATGGAATTTGAGTAAGTTGTAAGTCCCTGAATGACTTCTGATCTCAAACCATTAACACTTTCAACCTTAGAAGAGTTATAATAGATGTATGATTCTGCCTCAATATACAAAACTTTCAAATCTAGGATTTTTTGGTTGATTCCAGTCAAAGAATATTGCTTCAAATCGGAAAGTATCTGATTTTTATCAAAATCGGACACATAATCTCCATTTTTTGGTTTAATTGTAAGGAAAACACTTCCAAATTCAGGTGGATCCATCTCTTCACCCCCAACTACAGAAACACTTTCAGTATTTGGGTAAATTTGTTGAATAATTGTCTCATAATCTCTTGATGTAACTGCTCTGTACTGTGCCGAATACAGTCTAGGAGCATAGTATTTGATAGAATCAAGGGATTCTATATCTCCACCGTTACTTGCACGTGAAACCGTGTTTACTGAGGGTGCCGAAGTAGGAGAAATGCTATTATTATTGGCATCTTCTATACTTCCAGAGAAAGTAAAGTTACTTGGACCATCTCCTTCTTTACCATCAGTAATAATATACTGTACAGTGACCTTTGCTTCGTTTTCTAACTTCTTACCAAAGATACCATCACCAAAAAGTAGTTCATATCTCTCATCTTGTACCTCTTGTATCAAGTATATTTCTGAATTTTTGTCAATATTTAAAATATTATCAACTTTGTTATACAAAACACCCTTTCCTGTACGATATACACCAGATGAAATAGGTGTATTGATGTATACAACGATTGTAGAGGTATCAATATAGGAATTATCTAATATAAACCTTTGATCAATTGACCCATCAACAATAAATTCCTTTGAAAGATAGGTTCCTTGGTATACTGTAATTGGATTAACACTAGTTCCAAAGTTAGCCACATTGGATACAAGGGATGCTTCTATATCATCAGGTATAGAAAAACTATATGTGCTATTCGATTGTGCTCCAGTACAGACTAGACCTGCTTTTAAGTAGATTGTTTGAGTATCTTTATCAGATGATAGATCAGTTGTTATAGGAAAGTTAACAGATGCTTTAGCAGCAGTCCTAGAACGAGGCACATAACCCACATTACGTGCTAAAGAAACAACATTTTCCCTAACAGTAGCAGAATCCAAGAAGGATTCGTTAATAACCATGTTAGAGTTAATAGCAGTAATGTAAGTATTGTATGCTAACGTGTCAATCAAGACCGAAAAGTTGGAACCTTCAAAGTCAAATCCCGTAAATTCGGAATTCGCACGAAGATAACTCTTAATTGATTCTTTTATCTGATCGAAATCAAGATTTGTAAACTTAGTAAAAGGCATATTATCTAGTGGCTTCTAATATGTATTGAAATGCTTGAGAAGGAAACTGCTGTCCGATGATATCGAAGTATATATTAACCTCAAATTCGTTCTGATCTGGTCTAGGAAACACTTCTACATTTAAATTTTCAACTCTAGGTTCAAAATTTTCTATTGTAGTCTGTATTTGTTTCTCTATAACTGATGCTGTACCAAAATCAACGAAGTCAAAAAGACTGCTCCTTATATCAGTACCTAAGATAGAGTTAAAAAACCTTTCTCCAGGAATAGTCTGAACTAAGTTCCTTACAGATTTCTTAATTGCGTTCTCATTCTTAATAACTGTAAGGTCATTTGTGACGGGATGAGGGTTAAAAGATAGACTAATATCCTTAAATGCTCTGGATATCCTCGTTTTCATTCATTTAGCAGTAGTTTTCTAGATTTATTTATACTGCTTTCTTAAGAAATATTTTATGGCATTAAAAAAACGCCTCTTTCGAGACGCTTTTCGCTATTTTCCTTGTCCTCTGTACTTCTTTCGAGCCGAGTTACGGGATGTGGCAGAGTATTTGGAGTGCTTTCCGTTCCCTTGACGAGATTTTTTCGGAATTGCCTCAACAAACATGTCTCCACTAAGACTTTTTTTGATTCGTGCCATTAAAAATTACTCCTTTAACATTTCATGTCTTAGATCAGTCGGATGAGGTTCTCCAGTTTCGTAAAACTTTTGTGATAACTCATCCATTTTCTCAAAGAACTCATCTTCTGTAAGGTTCTCAAAGATTAAAGAGTCCTTACAGTAGATATTGTACTTATATGACTCTTGATTTTTCATGTCCTACACGTATCCGAGGGTCACACCAGATTTCAAAACCTGCTTCCTTCGCATCAAGACAGAAAGAAACGTCCTCACCGCACATATCCTGCACGTCTCCTGATTCAAAAACCTGCATCTTGGGTGCGAACCAAGGATAAGTCATTTCCTCATGCTCGAAGACTCCTTTCTTAATCAATAACCAACCGAAACCTGTATAGTCTACTGTGAAAGGTTTGCGACGTTTGGATATACTTTCGATAGTTTCGTGATTCATCACTCCACCATTACTACGAAAATCATCCTCTTCTAACCAATGTGCTACAGAAGTAGTCTTACCATCTTCGGTACAATACCAACCACCTGCGATATCTTGATCCATTAATACGAGTTGCCAAAACTTCTCAGTATTAAAAACAATATCACTATCAATCCATAGTTGATAATCATACTTTAACTTACCATCCCAAGGTATTTGATTTGGTCCTCTCAATACATTAGCACCAAGACACTTACATCTAGCGAAGTTCACCATAGATGAATAGTCTTGTGAGATCTGAATACTAGCACCTGCTTGTACTAGATCAAAACAAAGTTGTACGAATGCTTTTAAGTAAGTATATGTTACTCCTCTGCCAGGTAAACAGAAAACTATACTTTTTCCCTTTACCAACTCCTTCGCTTTATCATAATCCCATTCGGGTTCTTTATTCACTGCTGGAGATTTTGCTTTTACTGTAAATCCTTTAGCCATAACGTCTTGTAATTACACTTCAATTATATCAGTTTATATAGTAATTGTCAATCTAACTTTATTCCTAAATTCATTGATATTGTAATTCTAGGTGATTCTAATTCATGTGGTAAAACATAATGTATAAGATCAGCAGGAAAGACTATAACAGTTCCTGCTTTAGCATTAATATTATATTCATCATCTATACCTAATGCATTCCAAAGTTTCCATCTTGTATGAGCATTCGGATCTCTAAGATTTAATAATCCATGATTATCAGTTACATTCCAAATAACTGCTAAATCACTACTTGGATGTGTATGTGCTATATTATGATTACCTTTGTAATTAATGTTTAACCACCAATTACCAAATTCAAAAGCAGGTAATTCCTTTAAAGCATCTTTTATATCATCCTGATATTCAGAAGGTAAATTGTATAAACCACAATATGCTTCACTTTGATACCCTCCCTTATTAGATCTTCTTCTACCAATAGGAATTTCTCTTTTAAAATCTAATGCCCATTCACGTAGTCCCTGTGGAACTTCTCTTTCAAATATCCAAAGGGGCGTTGAAAATAAATTAATAGGATGCATCTGCTAATATACTATTGTCAAATTCAATCTCTTCATAAGTTAAGTCATCCTTAAAATAAGACTTATATATTCTACCCCATATTACATCAAACTCCTCTTTATCCAAATCCTTAAACAAGCATTTCTCCTGTAAGTATATGTGATAAGTTGGTTTAGTCATTGTCCTTTTCCTTAATAATAATCTCTTTACCCTCTAAAGTCAATTCAACCTCAGAATCTTCATACCACCCATAATCATTAACAACCCATTCAGGTATTTCGATATAATACTTATTAGTGACTGAATCGACTTGTATGGATTCAAAGATTTTTCCAGAATTTTTTCTCATATAAGTGATCCCTGTATTGAAATTATATATGGGAAAAAAAATTTCAATGATCGTGATATCGAAAGGTCGATCTGGGTCGTTTATAGCTTAAGGGATCCATCGCTTTTTATATAACGCCCCCCCATCACGGGGGGAACTGCTGCTGTAACGAACGGATGACTTAGCGATTACCTGCAAAGCGATCAGTATCCAATGCCTTAAGAGCATTGAGTAATCCATTTGCATAATCCTTGAAACCCTTAAGACCTGATTGCTTATCTAAACATGCGGCAGAGTAAAGAATAAAGGTAACAGCATCATCAGTGTGACGGGTGAAACCAGCAGCACGAAACTCAGATAACCCTGCCTTACGATCAGTGCCATGCTTCACATATGTTGAAGCAATGAAATCATACTCTTCGGGTAACCACTTCTGCTCACTAAGACGAACTGCACGGAGAGTTGATTCAATGGCAGCGTTTAGGAGTTTCTTTCCTTTGTTGAAAAATCTACGATCCTCACGATCACCCAAGTTGAGTAATCCAAAGGCACTCACGTATGATGCGTGAGTTTCGTAAAAATCAACTGCTTCTTGCTCAAGTGTTGTGAATGACATTTTGTGATGGGTGCGTTACTATGTTATTATAAGGGACGGGGTGCACGAAGCACCCCTTTTGTTGTAATCTGTTACGCCGTGGCGAACTTAGGATTACTAAAATTGGCATAACTAAACTCACTGCGATCAACTAATTTGAAATATCCAAAGCGGGTGATCATGACATACCCCTCACCACGGGTGGGTTCATTGTAATTTACGAAAGTATCAAACTCTGAATTGTCTTCACACAAATCCAGTGCATGTAGTTTGATTTCACACACGGTCTGCCATAACTCAATCAAATCTGCAGAGCATAAACCCACATCCTCAAAATCAGCAGGGTTGATCTCTTTACCCTCACGGATGAGAT
>MDSV01063749.1_pt1 | contig 29054 bp, 32 predicted proteins | sample 810851 | NCBI WGS metagenome assembly MDSV01 (sample SAMN05326640, study PRJNA326480) | marine metagenome | isolation source: seawater | place: Atlantic Ocean: North East | collected 2012 | reverse complement strand
CTCGAGATCGCTCACTCGGCCGAAGGCCCCCGGGGTGTCGTCGTGCTCGTCGTCGAGACGGCGATGACCGAGCGCCTGCAGGGTGGGCTGATGGCGCTCGGCTACCGGCCGTCGTCTCGTTCGCTCGACGCATGATCGATCCGCGCACGCTTCCGGATCCGTTGCCGATCGAGCCGTTGGTTTCGCCGCCCGACGTCGATGTCGCCTTGCCGGGGTCGAAGAGCATCACCAATCGTGCACTGGTGTGTGCTGCGCTGGCCGAGGGACACAGTGTCCTGCGTGGAGCGCTTTTCGCCGACGACACGCGAGCGATGCTCGGCGTGCTCGATGGCCTCGGCATCTCGACCCGCGCCGATGACGCGACCGCCACCATCGAGGTCGATGGGTGTGGCGGTCACCTGCCGGGCACCGAGGCGCACGTCGATGCCAACCAGTCGGGGACGACCGCCCGCTTTGTGGTGCCGCTCGCAGCGCTCGGCGAGGTGCCGGTCGTCGTCGACGCTCACCCGCAGATGCGGGGCCGCCCTATGGGAGATCAGTTCTCGGCTCTTCGGTCGATGGGTGTCACGATCACCGAACTCGGCGATCCCGATCGACTGCCGGCTCGCATCACGGGCCCGATCGACGGGGCCGAGACATCGTTGCCGGGCGATACGTCGAGCCAGTTCATCACCGGCCTTCTGCTCGCTGGTGGGGCGTCGTCGATGCGGGTGACCCTCACCACCGAACCGATTTCGCGGCCCTACATCGAGATGACCAGCGCAGTCATGAGCGCGTTCGGCGCAGAGGTCGACGACGACGGTGATCGAATTTGGAGCGTTGGTGGTGGCTACGTCGGCACCGACTACCGCATCGAACCAGATGCCTCTGCTGCGTCGTACTTTCTGGCCGCAGCTGCGATCACCGGAGGTCGGGTTCGTATCGACGGCCTCGGGCGCGATGCGCTCCAAGGCGATGTCGCGTTCGCCAAGGTGCTCGGGGACATGGGTTGCCGCGTCGACCTTGGTCCCAGCCATATCGAGCTGTCCGGGCGAGCGAGTCGCGGGATCGAGGTCGATCTGAGCGACATCTCCGACACGGCGCCGACACTTGCTGTGGTGGCGGCATTCGCCGAGTCACCCACTCGGGTCGACGGCATCGGCTTCATCCGCGACAAGGAAAGCGATCGTGTCGCCGGTCCGGTCACCGAGCTGCGGCGGGCCGGTGTCGATGCGAAGGAGCACCACGACGGCTTTGTCATCCGCCCCGCTGGGTTGCCGAGCCCCGCCACCTTCGACACCTATGACGATCACCGAATGGCAATGGCGTTCTCGCTCGTTGGGCTCGTCGTCGATGGTGTCGAGATCAGCGACCCGGGCTGCGTCGCCAAGACCTTCCCCGGTTTCTTCCAGGCCTTGGATCAGCTGCGGTGAGCGGGCAGAATCCTCCGATGCGCGTGATTGCGATCGATGGTCCGGCCGGATCAGGCAAATCCACCGTGGCCCGGGCCCTCGCCAAGCATCTCGGTCTCAAGTACCTCGACACGGGTGCCATGTACCGGGCGGTTGCGTTCGCCGTGCTGCGAGCGGGCGGCGATCCCGACGACGCCGAGTCCACCACGGCGACCGCACGGCTGGTCGATCTCGACATCGGGCTCGATCGAGTGATGGTCGACGGAGTCGACGCCACGGTCGAAATCCGCGGACCCGAGGTGAGCCGGGCGGTGAGCGCTGTGGCGGCCAACCCCGAGGTTCGCAAGGAACTCGTGAGCCGTCAGCGTGAGTGGGCGGTCCGGCAGGGAGGAGGCGTGCTCGAAGGTCGAGACATCGGCACCGTCGTTTTCCCTGATGCCGAACTCAAGGTGTATCTCACCGCTGACCCCGAGGAACGGGCCCGGCGTCGGGCCAAGGAGGTGACCGATCTCGACTACGAGCAGGTTGCCGCCGACATCGCCCGACGTGATGCGCTCGACACCACGCGGGCCGCCGACCCACTGGTCGAGGCCGCCGACGCCACCGTTGTCGACACGACCGGCCTCGACATCGACGAGGTGGTTTCCACGATCACCGGACTGCTCGACGAGGAGGCCTCGTCGTGACCGCCAATCGCTACGGCGATCAAGATGTTGACGGTGTCGAACGCTCGAAGCAGACCCTTGGTGGACGCATCCTCTACTGGATCCTCTGGCGGGTCTTCTACGCGCTGATCCTCGTCTTGTTCCGGCTGCGGGTCGAGGGCCGCAAGAACCTTCCGGAGGGGCCGTTCATTCTCAGTGGCGTGCATCGCTCCTTTATCGACACGCCGATCATCGGCATGGTCACCTCTCGACGCCTGCGGTTCATGGGCAAGGAGAGCCTCTGGAAGTCCAAACCGCTCGGCGCCTTCCTTTCGGTCATGGGCGGCTTCCCGGTCGAACGAGGCGCTGCCGATCGCACTGCGTTGCGGGCGGCACAGGATGTGCTCGCCCTTGGCGAACCGCTCGTGATGTTTCCGGAGGGCACTCGCCAGGAGGGGCCTCGCCTGGCGCGCGAACAGGTGCTCGACGGACCGGCCTTCGTGGCTGCCCGTACAGGTGTTCCGATCGTGCCCGTCGGCATCGGTGGCAGCGTCAAGGCACTCCCACTCGGTTCGAAGATCCCGCGCCCGCGCAAGGTCGTCGCGGTGATCGGCGATCCGATCTACCCACCGACGTTCGAGGGACGGGTGCCGCGAGGTGCGGTGACCGACCTGACCAACACGCTCTATGCCGAGCTCAGCGATCTCTACATCGAGGCGCGAGTGCTCGCTGGTGACGAGCCCGCTCCCTGAGCTCGAGCCCGCTCACGCTTCTTCATTGCGTGGCGGTGGTTCGCCGAGGCGGTAGGAGCTGCCGACATCGACCGCGGCTCGGCGACGCAATGCTCGCCGGCCGAGCAGCATGCGGAAGCCCATGGCGTTGCGGCGGGTCAGCGTGAACTCGACGTTCCACACGTGTTCGCCAAGTGAGATTTCAGTCTCGATCACGGGTCGAAGTTCGCTCTTGCCGTTCGACGACCGCACCCGTCGCTCGTCGATCACCGGTGCTTCGATACGCATGGCCCCGCCCGTGCGCCGCTGGTGTGGACGGACGGTGAACCGCACCCTCGGCTGGCCGTCGACCTCGAAGTGTTCGAGCTTCGAGGCGTGCAGGGCGGACGTGGCGGCGCCGGTATCGATCTTGGCCTTGATCGGTGTTGGGCACTCGAGCCCGCTCAAGGTGATCCACTCGCGCCAGCCGATGACGAGCAACCGCTGCCGGGTCACGGCGTGGGGCCCGCCAGGGTCTCGAGCACATCCGAAGCATCGATGCTGCGGTCGTCGAGAGCTGCTCGGTCGGTACCGCCGAAGGTGAGGAGCGTCGCTGCGTCGATCGCCCCGAGCAACTCGCGCAGATTGCGAGGTGGCGGGAAATATTCGTCCTCCTCGGTGACGCGGATCTCCTCGACTCCGTTGCTCGGGGCAAGACGATCAATCACTGAAAGGACAAGATCTTCGGGTGCGGACGCGCCAGCGGTGACACCGACGATGGCGGGAAATCGAGTGGGGAGTTCGTCGGGCCCGTTGATGCGGTACACCTCCGGGCATCCGGCCTCTCGGGCGAGTTCGGCGAGTGCGTTCGTGTTGGACGAGTTCGCCGAACCGATCACGACCATGGCCTCACAGCGCGGGGCGATCTTCATCAGCGCGGCCTGGCGGTTGGTGGTGGCGAAGCACAGGTCGGAGCGGCCCGGCTGCCACAGGTCGGGAAAACGCTCTTTGGTTGCCTCGAGGACGTCGGCCCGCTCGCGGTGCGACAGCGTGGTTTGGGTGAGGAGGGCGACGGGCTGCTCGAGTTGGGGGAGCGCGGCAACCTCCTCGCGAGATTCGACGCGATGGATGTGGTCGGGAGCGACCGCCATCGTGCCGACCGCCTCTTCGTGACCTTCGTGACCGATGTAGACGATCTGGTAGCCCTTCTCGGCGCGCGTCTTCACCTCGTGATGGACCTTGGTGACGAGAGGACAGACCGCGTCGACGACATAGCCACCTTGGGCCCGAGCAGCCGCCACGACTTCGGGGGCCGAACCGTGGGCCGAAAGCATGATCGGGCGACCGGCCGGCACGTCGGCGATGTCGTCGACGAAGATCACGCCGGACTCTTCGAACCGTTTCACCACGAGCTGGTTGTGCACGATCTCGTGGTAGCAGTACACCGGTGGTTCGAACGCCCGCACCATCCAGGCGAGGGCCTTGATCGCCATCTCAACACCGGCGCAAAAACCTCGCGGCGCAGCCAACAGCACGGTCTCAACCCCGGCGACGGGCGAGAGGGGGGTGTCGGCAGGGGTGTTCACGTTCGTCAGGCTACTGCCCAGGCTCTGGCTCGGTGATGCCGGGACACTCCCGAGGCGGGTGGAGATGGGTGGTCGGGGCGGTACAGTTTTGCGTCGTTCTTCGCTCGCGCGCTGCGGGCAATTCCCTGGAGTCTCCGATGTCCAAGATCTGCCAAGTCACCGGCAAGAAGCCTCACTTCGGTAAGCAGCTCTCGCATTCGCACCGTCGTACCAGCCGCCGCTGGGATCCGAACGTGCAGACGAAGCGCTACTACCTGCCGAGTGAGAAGCGATGGATCAAGCTGAACCTCAGCACCAAGGGCATCAAGACCATCGACAAGCGTGGCATCGAGCGTGTCGTCGCCGACATGCGCGCCGCCGGCCAGAAGATCTGAGGTTTTGTTATGGCGAGCGACAAGCGTCCCATCATCAAGCTGCGTTCGACGGCGGGTACGGGGTTCACCTACGTGACCACCAAGAACAAGACCAATACGCGTGAGCGGATCGAGATCAAGAAGTACGACCCGGTCGTCCGCAAGCACGTGATCTTCAAGGAAGAGCGCTGAGCCTTTGCGGCTTCGGCGTCGCCCGACGCTGATCTAGGCTTACGCCGATGTCGTCGGCCGCGCACCGCCCCATCGCGATGTTCGACTCCGGCTTCGGGGGTCTCACCGTCGCGAGAGCGTTGATCGATCTCGCCCCGAACGAGGACCTCGTCTATTTCGGTGACACGGGCCGGTATCCCTACGGCCCTCGTCCTCACGATGAGGTGCGGCGTTACGCCCATCAGATCACCGAGTGGATGGTGGCAGCCCACGATCCCAAGGTCGTCGTGGTGGCCTGCAACACGGCGACGGCCGTTGCTCTCGATGAACTTCAGGCCCGTTTCGATGTGCCCGTGATCGGCGTGGTCGAACCGGGACTTGATGCTGTTCTTGCCGTCACCGACGCCGATCGGGTGGGGGTCATCGGCACGGTCGGCACCATTGCGAGCGGGGCGTATCAGCGAGCGGCAGCCGAGGTCGCTCCTCATGTCGAACTCACGTGTGCTGCGTGTCCGGGCTTCGTCGAGTTCGTCGAGCGAGGCGAGACCGACTCTGAGCAGGTGCGAGTGCTCGCTCAGCGCCTCCTGGCGCCCGTCGCCGAAGCGAAGGTCGATGCCTTGCTGCTCGGCTGCACGCACTATCCGTTCCTCGCCCGCACCATCGCCGACGTGATGGGTCGCGATGTCGTCCTCGTTTCGTCCGCTGACGAGACTGCGTTCGCAGTCAGTTCTGCACTCGCCACTTCCGGGCTCGAGGCCGACGGTGGGCGTACGGGTCGTCACACGTTCGTGTCGAGCGGTGACATTGAGACGTTCGCCCGACTCGGCCGGCGGCTCCTCGGGCCCGAACTCGGCACCGTGATCGCCCACCGATGGGACGCAGCGTGACCTTCTCCGTCACGGTCCTGGGTTCGTCGGGTTCGTACGCGGCGCCCGACAACCCGTGCACCGGCTATCTCCTGCGTTCTCCGGGCGCGACCGTGCTGCTCGACTGTGGTCCCGGAACGGTGGGTCCGTTGCAAACCGAGATCGACCTGCTCGACCTTGACGCAATCGTCCTCACCCACTGCCATCCCGACCACTGGATGGAGCTGCCGGTGTTGCGCAACGTCTTCACCTACTTCGCCGTGCGCACCGGGTTGCCGGTTTTCGGCACCGCCGAGACCAAAGCGTTGAATGATGCAGTGACGATCTCCGGACGAGCCGAAACCTTCGACTGGACGACGATCGATCCGTCGTCGACGATCGAGATCGGTGATCAGTCCTGGTCGTTCACCCTCGCGGACCACCCCGTCGAAACGCTCGGTCCGACTGTGGTGGTCGACGGCAAGACCTTTGTCTTCACCTCCGACAGCGGGCCCGGCTGGAATTTCGCCGATGCTGCCCCGGAGATCGACCTCGCCCTTGCTGATGCGAGCCATCTCTCGGCATTCGAAGGTGGCTCCATCCCTCACATGAGCGCCCGCGAGGCGGCCGTCCGGGCCCGTGATGCCGGCGTCAAACGCCTGGTGTTGACCCACCTTGTGCCGGGTTCGGACCCGGAAGCGCACCGCGCGGAAGCCGAGGCCGCCTACGGTGGCTCGGTCGAGGTCGCCCTACCGGGTTGCACCTTCACCATTTGATCTGTCCTCGACCCTCGGGAGTGCCCGTGTCCACCCGCTACGACGGCCGTCAGGCCGACGAACTGCGTCCCTTCAGTTTCACCCGCGACTTCACGACCATGACCATGGGGTCGTGCCTCGTGACGTTCGGCGAGACCCGAGTGCTCTGCACCGCATCGGTCGAGGAGGACGTGCCCCGCTGGATGAAAGGCAAGGGTGAGGGTTGGGTCACCGCCGAGTACTCGATGCTTCCGGGTTCGTCGCCCGAGCGCATCAATCGTGAACGTCGTGGCGCGAAGGGGCGCACCCAGGAGATCGAGCGGCTCATTGGTCGGTCGTTGCGTGCGGTCACCGACATGCGGGCGCTCGGCGAGACGTCGATTCGGCTCGACTGCGACGTGCTCCAGGCCGACGGCGGTACCCGCACGGCGTCGATCTGTGGCGCCTACGTCGCTCTGCACGACGCATGCGAGCGGCTCGTGCAGGCCGGCCACATCCCGGCCAATCCGCTGACCACCGAGTGCGTGGCCATCTCGGTCGGCATCGTCGACGGTCGCCCCGTCCTCGACCTGCCCTATCCGGAGGATTCGACCGCCGATGTCGACTTCAACGTGATCATGGACGGCAACGGCCAGTTGATCGAGGTGCAGGGAACTGCCGAGGGCAACACGTTCTCGCGAGTCGAACTCGACGCCCTGCTCGACCTCGCCGAGGGTGGCGTCGCCACCATCGCCGAGGCGCAACGCGCCGTGCTCGCCGACGCTCCCGCGCCTCGTACCCCCGGACGCTGATGGCCGATCTGCCCCGTCTGGTCTGTGCGAGCGCCAACCCCGACAAGGTCGCCGAGATCGCTCTCGTCCTTGACGGGCTCGTCGATCTTCAGCCTCGACCTGCGGGTCTTGGTGACGTGGTGGAGGATGCCCCCGATCTCGAGGGAAACGCTCGCCTGAAGGCCGTTGCCGTGTGCGGGGCGGCAGGAGCCCCTGCGGTCAGTGACGACACCGGCCTTGAGGTCGATGCGCTCGACGGTGCGCCGGGCGTCTTTTCGGCTCGCTATGCGGGCGCCGATGTCAGCTATCAGGACAATGTCGACAAGTTGATGGTCGAACTCGAGCGGGTCGGCGCGCTGACCCACGAGCAGCGCACGGCCCGGTTCCGCACTGCCGTGATGGTCGTCTGGCCTGACGGTCGAGCGTTGAGCGTCGAAGGTGCCGTTGAGGGCCACATCGCACTCGTCCCGGCGGGCGATGGTGGTTTCGGCTACGACCCGGTGTTCGTTCCGGCCGAAGGAGACGGTCGCACGTTCGCAGAGATGGGTGACGACAAGCATGCGATCAGCCATCGCGGTCGGGCCTTCCGGGCCCTCGCCGAGGCGCTGCGCAGCGAGGACTAATCGTGGTCGAAGGCCGGCAGCGGGGTTGGGTGCTTGCTGCGCTCGGCATGTTGTTGGTCTCCACCGATTCCTATTTCGTGCGGCTCGCCGACATCGACGGCTGGACGATGGCCTTCCTTGTCTCGGTCGTGTCGCTGCCGGTTCAACTGGCTCTCCAGAAAGTGGTGGAGGGTGGTGATGCCGCCGGTGCGTTCCGGGCCTCGCCCCGTGGGCTTGCCACGGTCGGGATCCTTTCGGGGGTCAGCCAGGTCTGCTTCATCACCGCGATCACGCGAACCGACGTGGCGAACGTGGTCGTGATCGTGGCGGCGTCGCCAATCATTGCTGCCGTCGTGGGGCGAGTGTTCTTCGGTGAACGAACGAATCGGCGCACCTGGATCGCAATTGGCATCACCATGTGCGGTGTGGTGGTCGTGGTGTCATCGTCGATCGGTTCGCCCAACCTCGTCGGTGATCTGTTGGCGCTCACCGCCGTGGCGGCCTTCTCGACCAATATGAACGTGTGGCGTCGCTACCGGGAGCAAAGCCGCTTCATCGGCCTGTCGATCGCTGCGTCGGTCACGATCGTGATCACGGTGTGGTTCGCCGCTCCGTTCGGGCTGTCGGTTCAGGTGTACCTCGCCGCGATCGGAATGGGCTTGCTGTTCAACCCGATCGGGCGCCTGTGCCTGACCTCTGCGCCTCGCCACGCGCCCGCATCCGAGGTTGCGTTGTTCACGCCGGTGGAGACGCTGGCGGCGTCGGCGTGGGCCTGGATCGCCTTCAGCGAGCAGCCATCGACACGCACCTTTGTCGGCGGGGCGGTGATCTTTCTCGGGCTGCTCTACGGCACCGTTGGCCGTCAGGAGCCCGTCGCCATCGCGGACTAGGGTCTCGCTCATGCCGAAGGTGTTCGTCCATGGCAACCCCGAGTGCTCGGCGGTGTGGGATCTCCTCGTCGCCGAACTCGTCGATCGGTCCGTCGACGATGTCGTCCGGCTTTCGCCTCCGGGCTTCGGGGCGCCGGTGCCCGATGGCTTCGAGGCGACGATGGCGGGGTACCACGCCTGGCTCGTTGCCGAGCTCGAAGCGATCGACGGCCCGATCGACCTTGTCGGGCACGACTGGGGCACTGGTCATGTGGCGGGGATCGCTGGCGATCGCCCGGACCTGATCCGCTCCTTTGCGATGGACTGCGGCGGTTTGGTGCACCCTGATTATGTCTGGCACGACATGGCCCAGGCGTGGCAGACCCCGGAGGTGGGGGAGCAGGTCGTTGCGGCGATGACCGGAGCCTCACGAGCTGACCGGTTGGCGATGTTCGAAGGCCTCGGCATGCCGGGCTCGATCGCCGAGGCGCACGCCGATGCCGTCGACGAGGCGATGGGTGCATGCGTTCTCGCGCTCTACCGCAGCGCCGTGCCGCCTGCGCTTCCGGAGCTCGGGGCCCGCCTCCGGGCCGCAGCTCGACGACCCGCCCTGTTCGTTGTCGCCGAGCAGGACCCCTATGTGCCCGCCGACTTGGCGGCGTCGACCGCCGGCGATCTCGGCGGCACCGTTGTCCGTTTCGCTGATCAGGGGCACTGGTGGATGATCGGCAATCCGGCAGCGGCTGCGAGCGCGCTGGTCGACTTCTGGTCGAGCCTTGACTGATCCCGGTATCCCGGGCGTCCTCCGACTCGATCGACGGTGTGTTCGGCGACTGATGTCACGACGAACACCTGGTCGCCCGCTACACGAGTTGGGTGCGTCGCCCCTGTACCCTTCGGGCTTATGACCGAGATCAACCACGTCATCCCCCAGCTCGCCGAAGCGCCTTCCTTCGGCTCTCCGCAGGCCGACATCTTCAATCGTCTCCTCCAGGAGCGGATCGTCGTCCTCGGTACCGACGTCAACGACGGCATCGCCAACTACATCACCGCCCAGCTGCTGTACCTCGAGGGACAGGACGCGGAGAAGCCGATCTGGCTGTACATCAATAGCCCGGGTGGCTCGGTCACTGCCGGCATGGCGATCTACGACACCATGCAGTTTGTTCAGCCCGAGGTCGGCACCATCTGTATGGGACTCGGCGCGTCGATGGGGCAGTTCTTGCTGTGTGCCGGCGCACCGGGCAAGCGCTATGCGCTGCCGCACGCCCGCATCATGATGCATCAGCCCCTTGGCGGTGTTCAGGGGCAGGCCACCGACATCGCAATACAGGCCGAGCAGATGGCCTACACGAAGCGTCTGCTGCAGGAGCGCATTGCGCAGCACACGGGCCAGACCTACGAGACGATCGAAGCTGACTCGGATCGTGATCGCTGGTTCACGGCCGAGCAGGCCAAGGAGTACGGCCTCATCGACCATGTCATCGTCAAGCGCGGTGAGATGCTCTGATCAGCGCTCGCGCTGACGAACGTGACTGATCAGCGCTTGCGCTGACAGGTGGATTCAGGCGAGCAATGTCAGGCGGTGCCGTTTCGGCGGCGCGCCTCGTACTCGGCGATGCTGATCTGCTCGCCCTCGGTGTCGACGCGTGCCGCATCGGCCGGTGGCAGCACTGCGCTCATGCCGTCGATCTTCTTCCATGTGGCGGTGGGAGCGTCGCCGTTGTCGTCAGGGACGTAGGGCGACGGGGCCACCCGAGCGTGTTTCACGATGTAGCGAGGGCAGTTCACGAACTGTTCCGTGATCGCAACGCGCACGATGAGCTCGGCGCCCGGGAACTCGCCGAGGAGTTCGTCGTCAGCGCTGACGGTGGCCTCGCCGTGAAGCCGGACCCGATGTGGGGTTTCGAAGTCGATGAACAGCAGTCCGACCTTGGCGGTGGCGGTGATGTTGCCCATGGAGAGAAACATGCCGTTGCCGTCGTAGCTGGGGAAGGCGACCGTGGTCGGATCGAGGACCTTCACGAAGCCGGCCGGGCCGCCCTTGTGCGAGACGGTGGGGAAGCCGTCGGCCCGCACCGTCGTGAGGAAGAAGAATTCTCGGCCGGCCAGGAAGTCGGCGGTGTCGTCATCGAGTTCGGGCTGGACGGTGATGGCCTGGAGCGTGTCGGCGAGCGCCCGCGAGTCGAAGTGGTCCTGGAGTGCTCGGTGGTGCTCGTCGTAGAAGCTCACGAGCGTGCGGTCTCGGCGTTGCCCTTGAGTTCGGCGACGCCGGTCGCCCGGTCGTCGTAACGGAAGAGCGCCGAGCCGCTGACGAAGACGTTTGCACCGGCTGCAGCGCACTCTTTGATCGTCTCGGCGTTGATGCCGCCGTCGACCTCGATGTCGATGTCGTGACCACCCGTATCAACCATCTGCTTGACCGCTTCGATCTTGGCGACGAGCGGGATGTAGGTCTGGCCCCCGAAGCCGGGGTTGACGGTCATGATCAGCACATGGTCGGTGACGTCGAGGACGTGCTGGATTGTGTCGGCCGGGGTGTGCGGGTTGAGTACCACACCGGATTTCGCACCCAGCTTCTGGATGTTGTCGAGCGATCGGTGGAGGTGGGTGCAGGCCTCGGCGTGCACCATGACGACCTCGCAGCCGGCGTCGACGTAGAGCGGCGCCATCTCGTCGGCGTTCACGACCATCAGATGGGCCTCGAACATGATGTCGGCGAAGGAGCGACAGCTCTTCACGATGTCGGGACCGATGGTGAGGTTGGGTACGAACACGCCGTCCATCACGTCCCAGTGGATTCGGTCGCACCCGGCAGCCTCGAGGGTGGCGATCTCGTCGCCGAGACGGGCGAAGTCGGCGGGCAGAACAGATGGACTGATTTCGATCGGGCGCATCACGACGCGACCCTACCCGAGCGACCTGTCGACGGTTCGACCGATCAGGCTGGTTTCGTGTGGGTGCCGGATACCGTTTGCTCCGTGGAACTCCGCGTGACGGCGACATCGCGTGACGGGGCCGGGGTGGCCCGAGCCGAGGACGGACGAGTCGTCTTCGTCGAAGGAGCGCTCCCGGGCGAGTCGGTGACCGCCGAGGTCGTGCGTACCGATAAACGTTGGTCGCGAGCCCGTGTGGTGACAGTGCTTGAGCCGTCGCCTGATCGGGTGCCGGTGCCGTGTGCACACCAGCTGGAAGGGTGCGGTGGCTGCGACCTGTTGCACGTCACTTCTGACGCCCAGCTGACGATGAAGACCGCGATGGCGATCGATCAGCTCGCTCGGGCTGGGGTCGAGGTGCCCGATCCGATGATGCGGCGCCTGGTCGGCGATCAGGGACGCACGACGATCCGTGCCGCGGTCCACGACGGCCGGGCCGGTTATCGGTCTCGTGGCTCTCACGACGTGGTGGTGCCCGACGAGTGCGACGCCGTCGACCCGTTGGCCGAGGAGTTGCTCGTCGACGGGCGCTATCCAGGTTCGAGTCGGGTGCTGATCCGAGTCGGCAACCGAACCGGCGACCGGATGGTGGTCGTCGAGCGCGACACGTTCGACGTGTCCGTACCGGACGACGTCTTCGTTGTTTCGGAGGCACAACTCAAGAAGGGCAAGCGGGCGTGGATCCATGAAGAGATCGATGGCCGTCGACTTCGGGTGAGCGCCAATGCCTTCTTTCAGAACCGCCCGGCCGGCTGCGATGCCCTCGTTGACGAGGTGCGTTCGATGATCGAGGGTGCCCCGGAGGGTCATCTGGTCGACGCCTATGCCGGTGTCGGGTTGTTCTCGGCGACGGTCGGTCGCAACCGACCGGTGATCGCGATCGAGCGGGGTCGTGACTCGGTCGCTGACGCTCGCATCAACCTGACCGCCCGCGAGGCCAGGATTGTAAAGGCCGACGTCGAGCGTTGGCGCCCGTCGCCAGCTCCCGTTGTGGTGGCCGACCCCGCCCGCGAAGGCCTGAGGAAGCAGGCGGTGAAGACCTTGTTGCGAGCCGACCCTTCCGTCCTCGTCCTCGTCAGTTGCGACCCGTCCTCGTTTGGGCGCGACGCTGCCCTGCTGCTCGACGCTGGTCTGCACGTCGATCGATGGACCGTGCTCGACATGTTCCCGGGTACGAGTCACGTCGAGACAGTCGCCCGGTTCACCCGCTGAACGATCTCGCCTGAATCAGCCCAGCGAGAACGGGGTCGGCGCCGTCAACTCCCCAACGGGCACCATGCGGCGCAGCCGCCAGGCACCAGTGGAGTCCCGAGCCATCGTGACGTCGAGCGCGTTCTCGCCCACGGTCACTGCGAACGTGATGGCTTCGCCGGTCCCGACATCCTGGGCGATCGTCAGGGTTTCGCTCGCAATGGGATCGGCGTCGGTGACGTCGACCGGGAAGCTGGCGGTATCGAACCGGGTGTCGAGCAGCATCGCAACGAGACCATGGTCGCTTGATATCGATGGTGGTAGCTGCTCTGCGGCCCCGCGCTGACCGGTCTCGTCGAGGAGCAGATACAGCGATACGTAATCGCCGAGTCCGACGAGCGTCACGATCGTGTCGAGGAGTTCCTGCGGTGAATCGTTGGGGAGCGTGCTGCGCCAGATGTCGCGGGGTTCGAGGTTCCGGGAGGGTGAGTCGACCGTCGGTGTTCCGCTAAAGGGGATCTGAAGGGGCGTGCCGTTGGCGAGTCTGGCCGAGCGGATTCGCCAACGCTCGTCGGAGGTCGGGGCGAGTTCGAAGACGACGTCGCTGCCGTTGGAGGAGAGGATGCCTTCGACGACCGCGCCGAACTGATCCGACGTTCGCAGGGTGAGCCCCTCGGCGCCCGAGGCAAGATCGACGATGAACCCGCCGTTGGTCATCGCCTCTTCCATCGCCATCTCGAAGACACGCATCCCGTCAAGGAAGTGGTCGCCGTTGCGTTCGATCGCCATCCGGGCCACGACCGCCGGTTCGGCGTTCGGTGCGATGAGGCTGGTGAGGTCGTTCTCGTCGACCGCAGTGCTCACCGCCCGTTGCGCATCTGGGTGCAGAATCAACGCCGCAGCGATGTAGTCGCGCCGAGCGAACGCTGAGATGAACTCAGCGACGGCCGCCTCGGGACTGCTCAGGTCGAGATCCTCGTAGGTGCGCGGCGGCGTGAAGCTCGACTCGACCTGTTGTGTGTCGTCACCACCACCACCACCGCAGGAGGCGGTGACGAGAGCGAGGATCAACACGAGCAGGGTCCAACGACGCACCGGCGCTCGCACGGCGCAGACGGTACCGCGCGACGGCATGGCGTGCGTCAGCTTGCGAGGGCGCTCGGGTCGAAGAGGCGCTCGATCAGCTCGTCGGCGACCGGCCCGTAGTCCTCGTGAAGGGTAACTGTGCGGTGTGCGCGGTGGCGGAACGGCTCGACGAAGCGGTCGTGCATCGGCGCCACCGTCTCAGCGAACTGGCGTCGCACGTCGTCGGGCTCGCGTCCTCGTTCGGCGATATCGCGTTTGATGCGACGCTCGAGTCGGACGTCTTCGGGCACGTCGAGATACACGGCGAGGTCGAGGCGATCGGCGATTTCTTCGAAGCTCAGCAAGAGGATGCCTTCGATGATGACGATCGAGCGGGGCTCGACGATCGTGATCTCAGCGGTGCGGGTGTGGGTCGCGAAGTCATAGACCGGCGCAGCAATGCGCTCGCCGGCTCGAAGCGCCTCGACGTCGGCAGCGAAACGTTCGTGGTCGAGTGAGTCGGGGTGGTCGTAGTTGACCAGCGACCGGTCGGCAGGGGAGAGATGACCCTGGTTGCGGTAGTAGGCGTCGAAGGCGAGGACCGACACCTGGTCGGGGCCGAGACGTTCGAGAAGGTGGCGGGTGAGGGTGGTCTTCCCGGCTCCACTGCCGCCACAAATTCCGCACGTCCTCGTCACGGACGGTCAAGGTACCAATGTCGCGGCTCGCCTTCACCCCGAGGACGACCGATTCGCTACCAGAACGTGTCAAGCTCCCATCATGGAGTCCCAGCGCACCCCGTCGAACCGCGGTGAGATCGCCCCGTTCTTCGTGATGGAAGTCATGCGAGCTGCGGAGGAACGCGAACTCGCCGGCGGTCAGGTGTTGCATCTCGAGGTCGGTCAGCCGTCCACACCGGCTCCGGCCGGGGTCATTGAGGCCGCTCACCGTGCACTCGACGAGGACGTTCTCGGGTACACGACCGCTGCGGGCACGCCGGAGCTCCGTGCCCGTGTCGCTCGCCACTACGACGAGTGGTACGGCGTCGAGGTGGATCCCAATCGGTTGATGTTCACCGTCGGCGCGTCGGGTGCGTTTGTTGCTGCGTTCCTCGTCGCGTTCGATGTCGGTGATCGGGTCGTCGTCCCGTCGCCTGGCTACCCCTGCTACCGCAATGCGCTCGAGGCGCTCGGTTGTGAGGTTGTCGACATGCCCACGACGCCTGAGACCCGCTTCCAACCCACGGTCGAACTCCTTGATCGCGTCGTCGCCGACGGCGGCTCGATTGCCGGTCTCGTCCTCTCGTCGCCGTCGAACCCCACGGGAACGATGCTCGACATCGACCGGATGACCCAGATCACCTCGTGGTGCCGTGCCAACGGTGTGTGGTTCGTGAGCGACGAGATTTATCACGGCCTGTCGTACGGCGAGCCCGCTCCGACAGCGTTGCAGTTCGATCCCGATGCGATCGTGATCAACAGTTTCTCGAAGTACTTCTCGATGACCGGGTGGCGGCTGGGGTGGTTGGTGATGCCCGAGGATCTGCGGGAGTCGCTCACGCGGATCGGCCAGAATGTCACGATCTCCGCGCCGACCCTCTCACAGCTCGGTGCGATCGCCGCCTTCGACTGTCACGACGAGTGTGAGGCCAATGTTGCCCGCTACGCGGCGAATCGCACGGTTGTGCTCGATGGTCTACGAGCGGCCGGTTTCGATGACCTCGCCCCGGCCGACGGCGCCTTCTACGTGTGGGCCGGCATTGATCATCTGATCGAGTCGGGGCGCACAACCGACAGCCAGGCGCTGTGCGCGACCTGGCTCGACGAGCTCGGTCTTGCCTCGACTCCCGGGGTTGACTTCGACCCGACGCGAGGCCACCGGTTCGTGCGCTTCTCGTTCGCCGGCTCAACCGAGGATTGTGCCGAGGCGATGCGTCGCCTGAAAGACTGGACGATGTCATGACTGAACCAGACCGATTCCACCCGACTTCGTTCACCACGATCACGGTCGAGATCGATGAGGCCGCCAAGGTCGCCGTCGTCACACTCGATCGACCCGAGGCCTACAACGCCTTCAGTCCCACCATGCAGGAGGAGTTGAAGTCCACGTGGCGGGCGTTCCGCAGCGACGACCGGGTCAACGCGATCGTGCTCACCGCCGCCGGCGACACGTCGTTCTGTGTCGGCATCGATCGAAACGAGGCCGAGTTCACCAACATGGCAGGTGACTCGCGTCTGTACGGCACGTCGAACAACTTCATGTACGACGACCCGGGTGACGACCTTGGGCCGAAATCGTGCGACCTCTGGAAACCGGTGATCTGCGCGGTCAACGGTATGGCGTGCGGGGGAGCGTTCTACATGCTCGCCGAGAGCGACATCATCATCGCTGCCGGCCACGCCACCTTCTTTGATCCGCATGTCACCTATGGCATGGCGGCGGTCTACGAGCCGATGAAGATGCTGCAGTACATGCCGCTCGGCGAGGTGCTTCGCATGACGCTCCTCGGCAACCACGAGCGCATGTCGGCGGCAACAGCCCACCGCATCGGCCTCGTGAGCGAGGTCTGCCCGGCGGACGAGCTCATGGAACGCGCTCGGTGGGTGGCCGATGCGATCGCCTCACAGCCCGCAGTCGGCGTTCAGGCATCGCTGCGATCGATCTGGGCGGCGAACGACCTCGGCACCAAGCAGGCGCTGTCGATGGGGCCATCGCTGCTGACCACCGGTTTCGACATGACCGGCATGGAGGAGGGCAACGCCGACTTTTCCTCGGGGAAGCGGATCGACCCTCGGACCCGCTGAGGCGGAGTCAGCCCTGGATTCGGGCTCGAGCCGCAGCCGATTTGTCGAGCCAGGTCTGGGCGATGAAGACGCCGTTGACTTCGACACCGGCGCCACCGCCGGCAGCAGCGCCGCCGCCGGCGCTCTCGGCTGGAGCGTTCGCTGCCGCTTCGGCGGCCTTGGCCGCCTCCTCGGCCTCGCGCTCGCGAGCCACGACGAAGACGTCGTAGTCCTTGGCGCTGACCAGCGAGATGTGGTCGACGTGACCGATGGCGTTGCCGTCGGGGAACCGGACCCAGTAGCGCTTCCAGGTCATGCCGTTGGCCACCGCCACCTTGCCCTGAGATCCCGCGGGGTACCCCGAGATGTCGTCGACAAGGCGGACTTTGGCGCCGCGCTTGAAGGTCGCAGCCTGGAGTTCGGCAGTAGAAGGCACAGGGGGAATCTAGCGGCCGAGGTCGCAGGGGAGCGACATCGACGGGACGGGATCGGATCCTCTGGGATCGGGGGAGAAGCGCGGTCTAGAGTCCGGCGATGGCTGCCTCCGCCACCTTGTTCGCCGACGCATTCTCCGAGGACCCGTGGTGGTGGGGTGACGCCCCACCGGTGGCGTACGACGCCGATCCGCCGACGGGCTCCGACGTGGTGGTCGTCGGTGGTGGCTACGCCGGATTGAGCTGTGCCACCGAGCTGGCACTCGCCGGTCGTTCTGTCACCGTGCTCGACATCCGTTGTATCGGCGAGGGTGCATCGGGGCGCAATGCCGGACTCGTCTCGGGTCGGGCCGGAATCTCCAAGATGATCGATCTCGAGGCCTACGTCGGACCCGATCGGGCGGCCGCGATCCTCGACGAGGCCGACGAGGCTTATGTCCATTTCCAGCAACTCGTCGACAACTACGCACCCGGAGCGTTCCAGGACCGCGGCCGTTTCGTCGCTGCCCGTTCGAAGGCGGCCTTCCGCGAGCTCGAGAAGAAGTACGAGGAGTACCGCGACAGCGGCGAGGGTTCCGGGGTGACACTGATCCAGCCCGGCGACGAAGGCCGCTTCGTTACCACCGACGCCTTCCACGGCGGGATGGCCGCGAGCGCGGCCGGTCTGGCTCACCCCGCAGTGTTCGTCGACGGCCTCCGTCGCCGAGCCGAGGCCGCCGGAGTATCGATCCACACGGGCATCCGGGTGACCGACATCGCCTCGAGCGGCGTTGGTCCGCACACGATCACGGTCGCCTCGGGATCCGGCACGGCACGCGGCCACCGGCGGATCGCTGCAGGTGATGTCGTGATCGCCACCAACGGCTACACCGATCGGGTCGCGCCGTGGCACCGAGAACGCATCGTCCCGATGTCGTCGACGATCCTGGGACTCGAACGACTTGGTCGGGAACGGGTCGAGGCGCTCCTTCCGGCGATGACCGCCGTGATCGACACCAACCGGGTGATCGTCTACGCCCGTCCCACCCCGGATGGTGAGGGGATCCTGTTCGGTGGACGAGCTCGCTTCCGCCCTGTATCGACGGCGACGTCGGCTCGGATTCTTCACGACCAGATGCTCGAGATCTTCCCGACGCTCGCTGATGTGAAGATCACCAACGCATGGTCGGGGTTGATGGCGTTCACGGCGGACTATCTCCCCAAGCTGGGGGTGCGCGATCAGGTGCATTACGTGCTTGGTTGCAACGGCGGCTCCGGGGTGGTGTTGATGCCGTGGCTTGGTCGAGCGGTCGGGCGTCGTATCGCCGGAACCGACGATCCGACCCAGCCGATGTCGTCGCTCGCCGGGATTCCCTATGAGCGTCAGCCGCTGGGTGAGCACACCTCGAAGCTCGTGGCCGCAGCTGGGGTTTGGTACGGCCTGCGAGATCGGATCGACGCCGTCCGGCCGTAATTGGCTCGGGGCCGGTTTCTGACGCTCCGTCAGGATTCGGTACGGTATTGTCACCGCCGCACTTCGGGAGCCTGACATGACACCGGATCAGCTCGACTTCGTCCCGTTCGACGCCGACAACCATTACTACGAGGCGCTCGATGCGTTCACCCGCCACGTGCCCGAAGCGATGCAGCCTCGCATCGTGCAATGGGTCGAGATGGGTGGCCGGAAGCACCACCTCGTGGGCGGCAAGCTTTCCAAGGCCGTCGCCAACCCCACGTGGGATCCGATTGCGAAACCGGGGGCGTTACGCCCCTATTTCGAGGGCAACCCGGAGCGACTCAACCCGCTTGAGATGCTCAAGGATCGTGAACCGCTGCCGGCGTATTACATGGAACCTGCGGCGCGGGTGAAGATGATCGAACAGCAGGGCCTCCAGGGCGTGTGGCTGTTCCCCACCCTCGGCGTGCTGTACGAGGAGGTCATCAAGCACGACGTTGAAGCCGTGGTCATGATGATGCAGGCCTTCAATCAGTGGCTCCACGATGACTGGACGTTCAACTACGAGGACACGATCTTCGCAGCGCCCTACCTTGCGCTCGGCGATGTCGACGCCGCCGTGGCGGAGGTCGACAAGGTGCTCGGGATGGGGGCCAACGTGCTCGTCATGCGTCCCGCCCCTGTCACCACCCGCACCGGTGTGGTGTCACCCTTCAATCCGATGTTCGACCCGGTATGGGCTCGCATCAACGAATCGGGCGTGCCGCTCGTGATCCATGCGGCCGACTCCGGCTACTCATCGCAGGGTTACGCCGACGATGCCTTCTCGTCGCTTGCGGGTGGCGGTGGCGCCGGCCCGTCGCTCAAGGGGTTCGCCATCGAACGCGCTGCGCAGGACTGGTTGATCCAGGCCGTCTTCGAGAAGATTTTCGACCGGTTCCCCAACCTGCGCTTCGCCTCGATCGAGAACGGCTCAGACTTCCTCGGCTCGATGTTCCGCAAGTTCGACCAGACCGCCAAGAAGTCGTACTGGTGGTTCGACAACCATCCGGTCGACACGTTCAAGCAGCACGTTTGGGTCAATCCGTTCTGGGAAGACGACGTCGATGAGGTTGTCGAACTCATGGGTGCCGATCGGGTGATCTTCGGTTCCGATTGGCCTCACATTGAGGGCATGCCTCAGCCGTTGGACTATCTCGTTGAGCTCAAGAATCTCGACGCCGAGCAGACCAAGCGGGTCATGCTCGACAACGTCTTGGAGCTCAACACGCCCCAGCCGCTGTAGGCGGCGGGGAGCGTGCGGTGAGATTCTGACGCTCCCGACTTCACAGTCCTGTGAACGATCATTAACATCGAAGCTATGAGCGACATGTCGATCGAAGAGATCCGCGCCGAGGTTGAGGCGTGGCTGGACGAGAACTGGGACGAGTCCCTCACCGTCGGTGACTGGTGGGACCGTCTCGGCCCGAGCGGGTATGCCCACCCGATGCTCGGTACCAACGCCTACGGCAAGGGCCTCACGCAGGCGCAGGCGGCTGCGGTGATGGCCACCATGGCCGACCGAGAGGTCATGGGGCCGCCCACCGGGCTGGGCCGCATGCTCGCCGCTCCGACCATCGCCACTCACGGCACCCAGGAGCAGATCGACGAGTTCCTTCCGCCGATCCTCGATGGTTCGGTCGGCTGGTGTCAGTTGTTCTCCGAGCCGGGCGCCGGATCTGACCTCGCCGGCCTCACCTGCAAGGCCGAGAAGGACGGTGACGAGTACATCATCACTGGCCAGAAGGTCTGGACCTCCGGCGGCCAGATCGCCGACATGGGCATGCTCATCGCCCGAACCGATCCCGATGCCCCGAAGCACAAGGGCATCACCTACTTCGCGATCGACATGCACCAGCCGGGCATCACCGTGCGGCCGCTGGTCGAGATGACCGGCAAGGCGCTCTTCAACGAGGTCTTCATCGACGAAGCCCGTGTCCCTGCGGCCAACATCATCGGCGACCTCAACCAGGGTTGGGCGGTTGCGAATACCACACTGATGTTCGAGCGGGCCTCGCTTGGCTCTGCCGGGAAGTCGCCCGCGTCGGCTGCTGGCTCGGGCATGAGGTCCGTGCGTCACGAGCTCGTCACCAAGTTCAACAAGCGGACGTCGGGCGAGGGCGGCGTCCCACCGCTTGGCATGGGCCTGTGGCGTTATCTGGTCGACATGGCCGAGAAGTCGGGCAAGAACACCGACCCGGTCCTGCGTCAAGAACTCATCAAGCTCTACTCGCTGATCGAGGTCAACCGTCTTTCGATCCAGCGGGCGAAGGATCCCAAGCAGCGCACCGGTGCCGAGCCCAACATCGGCAAGCTCACGATGTCGGAACTGTTCCGCAGCTTCCGTGAGGTCGGCCTGCAGGTCATCGGCGCTGACGGCATGTTGCTCGGTGAATCCGAGACCCAGACGGGTGGAGCGGTCGGTGAGATCGCAATGTTCTCGCCTGGTCCGTCGATCTACGGCGGTACCGACCAGATTCAGCAGAACATCATCGGCGAGCGTGTTCTCGGCCTGCCCCGCGAGCCGGGTCCGGGCAAGGACACACCGTTCTCAGAACTTCCCAAGAACTGATCGCATCGAGAACGATCTCGCAAGGAACACGCCTCGGTACAGAGCCGGGGCGTGTTCCCGTTTTCCGTCCACCGGTAAGGCGCGCTGGCCCCCTCTGTTGACCCAGAGGCGGCACGCAGTGCAACCCGGAGGGCTGACATCCGAGCCGTCGTCGACGCTGAGGCCTCAGGCAGGCAGGAGCACCGACTGGATCTCGGTGAAGGGTCCGAACCCCTCGGGGCCGAGTTCTCGGCCGATGCCGCTCTTCTTGAAGCCGCCGAACGGACTCGCCATGTCGAGGATCGCAGCGCTGTTGACGGCGACGACACCGGTGCGGACCTGGCCGGCGATCTCGGCGGCCCGGTCGATGTCGGTGGTCCACACCGAGCCCGAGAGTCCGTAGTCGGAATCGTTGGCGATGGCGATCGCCTCCTCGACGGTGGAGTACCGGATGCAGGACAGCACCGGTCCGAAGATCTCCTCGCGGGCGATGGTCATGTCGTTGGTGACGCCGGCGAACACGGTGGGCTGCACATAGAAACCCTTCCCGAACGAGCTGTCGAGCGAGCCGCCGGTCACGGCGACGGCACCGGCTGCCTTGCCCGCCTCGAGGTAGCCACCGACTTTCTCGTGCTGACGGCCCGAGACGAGCGGACCGAGCACCATGTTCGGGTCGGTCGGATCCCCGTACGGGAGCGCGCCGACGGCAGCGGCGAGTGCTTCGACGATCTCGTCGTGGCGGTTGTCAGGGACGAGGATGCGGGTTTGAGCTCCACAGGCCTGTCCGGTGTTGAGCATTCCGGACATGACGAGATCGTTCATGACGGCGTCGAGATCGACGTCGTCGAGGACGATGCCGGCCGACTTCCCACCCAGTTCGAGGGTGCAGCGCTTGATCTGCTCACCGCAGATCGAGGCGACGATCGAGCCGGTGAGGGCGGAGCCCGTGAATGACACCTTGTCGATGTCCGGGTGTCGGACGAGGTATTCCGAGCCGGCGCGGTCGGCCGACACGACATTGATCACACCGTCGGGGATGCCTGCTTCCTTCGCACACTCGCCGATGAGGCGACCGTGTAACGGCGTCTCCGGAGCGGTCTTGAGGACCATGGTGGAACCGGTGGCGATGACCGGCCCCAGCTTCATGGCCGCAATGAAAAGCGGCACGTTCCACGGGACGATGCCGGCGCAGACACCGACCGGCTGTTTGTTGATGAGTACGCGCTGGCCCAGGGAACCTTGACGCTGCTCCTGCCAGGCGTAGTTCTTGGCGACATTGACGTACTGATCGAGCACCATGGTCGAGGCGAAGACCTGGACCATGATCGATTGCGACGCAGGCGTGCCGACCTCGGCCGTGATCACGTCGGCGAACTCCTGCGCCCGAGCCTGAATCGCCTGGGAGAAGCGCGACAACCCCTCAACGCGCTCGTCGGGTGTCCAGCGGCGCCATTGGCCATTGAACGCTGCCACCGAACTGGCGACGGCCCGGTCAATGTCAGCCGGCCCGCAATCCGGAACCGAACCGATGGTTTCCTCTGTCGCCGGGTTGATCACGGTGATGCGATCGGCCGCTTCGGCCGTCACGTGCTCGTTGTCGATGAAGATCGTCGTCTGGTCGTCCATGCCGCGACGGTAGTCGGCGGCCATGGCTCACCCCTAACGGCGGGCTGCGCCAGACTGAAGCGGTGAGCCTGCCCGAGCCGATCATCGCTCTCTCGGCCGATGGACCGGATCTCGATCCGGTGGTGCACGGCGCGAAGGCCGTCGGGTTGCAGCAGTTGATGCGCTTTGGCCTGCCCGTGCCGCCGGCGGTGGTCGTTCCCGTGTCGTCCGCTCGCGCCATCGCTGCAGATCGGTCGACGGGGCGAGATGAGCTCCGGGCGGCGGTGGGCGCCCTTGTCAGGCCTGGTGATCGTCTGGCGGTGCGATCCGGCGCTGCGGTCAGTCTGCCCGGTGCGTTCGAGACGCTGCTCGACGTGGCGCCCGCCGACGTCGAGGCGGCACTCATTGCCGTCGTCGAGAGCACGACGGACCCGCAGGCCGAGGTCGTCGCCCGAGTACTCGGCCACGAGCGGGTTCCGGAGACCGCTGTCGTTATCCAGCGGCAGGTTGATGCGACTGCCGATGACCGTTCAGGGTCGGGCGCGGCGAGCAGCCGTCATCCGGTGACCGGCGAGGAACGAGCCGCTGGTTCATTTGGTTGGCGGGTGAAGGGTGATGCGGTGATGGCGGCGGCCGTGCCGGTGGTCTCCCTCGGCGCCTTGGTCGACCGGGTGCCGGAGGCTCACGAACGCTTGGTTGCTGCGCTCGAACAGCTCGACGCCGCGCTCGGATCCGCAGTCGAACTTGAGTTCACGGTCGAGCGGGGCGAACTCTGGTGTCTGCAGCTCCGTATCTTCACGATTGTCGAGAAGCACGAGCAACTGCCGCTCGGCGCGGCGATCGTTGCTGAGGGACTACCGGCCTCCGCCGGTGTCGGTCGAGGCTGGGTTCAGGTCGACATCGACAATGCGCTCGATGCCATCGACCGCAACGAACCGGTCGTTCTTGTACTGGAGACAAGCGCACCGTCGGACATGGCCGCGATGGTGCGGAGCGTAGCGGTCGTGACGGTGCTCGGCGGTCGAGAGAGCCACGCCGCCGTGGTGACGAGGGGGGCCGAGGTGCCGGCGGTGCTGGCGGTACCGGGCCTACAGATCGCCGCCGACCATGTGATGTTCGGCGATGTGCGGGTGGCGGTCGGCGACGAACTCGTCGTCGATGGCACCACTGGGCGTATCGCTCGGCCATCCACCGAGGGGTGAACTACCGTCGGTCCATGGGGGACGACGAGATCACGCCGAGTCTGGAGGCGGCCTACGCGGTCGAGACGCCCGACGAAAATCGACGGCTCTACGCCGAATGGGCGTCGAGCTATGAGGAGACGTTCGTTGCCGCCAAGGCGTATCGATACCACCTGCACGTCGCCGACACCCTCGTCGCCCATGTGCGCCCTGCGGGTCCGACACTCGACGTCGGGTGCGGAACGGGGGTGGTCGGTGTGGCGCTCCGCGAGCGGGGAGTGAGCGAGATCGACGGCGTCGACATCTCGCCCGAGATGCTCGAACAGGCGGCAATGAAGGGTGTCTATCGGCATCTGATCGAGGCAGATCTGACGATCGGGATGGGGGTCGCGGACGACACCTATGCGGCTGTCGCCTCGGCCGGCACGTTCACCCATGGGCATCTGCCACCCGAGCCGTTGCGCGAGCTGATCCGGGTGACGATGCCAGGAGGTCGCTGTGCGATCGGTGTGAACGCTGCCCACTTCGAGGATCTCGGATTCGCTACCTGGCTCGAGGCGGCCGTCGATGAGGGATTGATCGGTCCCTACGAGCTCACCCGGCGCAAGGTGTACGAGGGAAGCGACCCCAGTACGCCCGACGACATGAGCGACATCGTCGGATTCTCTGTTCGCTAGGGGAGCACTGCCCGGCAGGCGTCGTGGACCTTCGCCGCCATCGACGAGGCGCCCTCTGCCACCAACGCTGAGGCCATCACTTCGGCGGCGGCGACCGGCGTGGCGCCGATGTGGTCGAGTGCTTCCCACAGCTCTGCGTAGTCGACCACGCCGTCTCCGGGCAGCAGCCGAGCGGTCATCGCCTCAGGTTCTGGCTCGAGTTCAGTGGTGGCGGCGACGTCGCTCAGCTGCACACTCGTGATCCGGTGGGCCGGAAGTGACCGCAGGAGATCAAGGTCGGGGCCGCCGGGCTGGCGGACCCAGTGCCATGTGTCGAGGAGAATCCCTGCAGCCGGCCCGGCGTCCTCGCAGAGCTGATTGGCGACTGCGAGGGTCGGGATGCCCGTCCACGGCAGGAACTCGAGACCGAGCACCTTGCCGGCCGCCTCGGCCCGCGCCGCGATCTGGGCGTAGCCCTCCGCTGCGCCGGCGAGATCGACCTCGGGGGCGAGTGTGGTGGCGTGGATGACGCCCGCCCCGAGCTGATCGGCGAGCGCGATCAGGCCGTCGATCTCGGCAACTGCTTTATCGGATGCACCCGCGACCCAGCCCAGGGCGGCATCGATGGTCTGGACCGGCATGCCCGAGTCGGTGACGACCTGGGCGGCATCGTCGCCGCCGAACATGACATGGAAGCCCCACAGGCCCACAGCATCGAACCCGGCCGCTCGGCTCGCCTCGATCGACTCGGCGAGCGCATCGTTGTCGAGCGAGTACGGGTCGGCCCGAAGAACCGGGGCACAGTTGGAGAGCACGTCGATGTTCACGGGCGTGATCCTCGCGTAGAGAGCTACGTGGGCGATAGTTGCGACGCAGCGAGTACCTCCGCTACCACGAACCTCCGCCACCGCCTCCGCCACCACCACCGGATCCGCCGGAGAAGCCACCGCCGCTGTCCGAACTCGACGGCGCGGTTGAGGCCGACTTCGCTGCGCTCGTGATCGATGATCCAACGTGGAGGAACACCAGGTCTCCACCGATCGTCGACCGCACCTGCGGGTCGCCGTCGGCTGCCGCTTCGACTGCGCTCGTCCAGGCGCGGGTTTCGCCAAGGGCGACGGCCCAGGCCGTGTAGTGGCGCAAGACGCCCTTTTCGGCCGCCTCCTCGACGTGACGGGCCTCGGAGTTTTCAAGGAATCGACGGAAGGATTCGACGCGAAGCCACAGCGCCGACCCAGTTTCGGTGCGCACGAGCAACTCGTAGGACGAAATGATGGCGCCGATGGCTGCACCGGCAATCGCTGCGCCGGCGGCGATGAGCGGTGCTGGGCCAAGACCGGTGATGGCGGCGTCGAAAACGGCGAAGCCGCCGATGCCGAGCCCGATGACGAGGGCGATCGCTCCGACGATGCGTACGACGGTCTGGCGCCGCCGGCCGGCAGTGTCCCAGTGCGCCGAACCATGGAGCCAATCGTCCAATTCGCCCTTGAGCTGGTTCCATCCCTTTGTGAAGTCGGCGTCATAGGAGCCGAGCGTGATCGACGAGCGACCGTCGAACATGCGGTCGAGGATCTGATGCACGGTGGGATGAGGTGGTGCTGTGCCGTGGGTAATCACGAGGGGGTAGTCATCGCTGATGTCGATCTCGCCGCGGATCGCAGCCTCGAGCAACCAGGCGGACAAGTGCTCGTCGAGCACCTGTTCACGAAGGAGCAACGCACCCTCGACGGCACTTATATCTCGAGGCGGTTCGAACTCGATCGTGGCGAGTTCGGCGAGTTCGACTTCGTCCATCAGGCGGGAGCCGAGCCCGTCCTCGGATTCACCGAACGCAGCGTCGGCGGCGCCACCGGTCCAAACGCGTTCGCGACCTGCTCGGCGGACGAGCATCGTCGCAGCGGCCGCGCCGGCGAGTGCCGCAAGGACCGCGATCAGGGCCGGAGCGACGACCCCGCTGCCGGGATCCTCGGCGGCGCCGCTCGGCGCGCTGGGCAGCGCCGGAATGACGCCGCTTCCGAGCGAGGCGCTGACCGTGGCGCCTTCGTTGGTATCGAGATCGGCCAGGTCGATCCGCAGCGCTCCGGAGGCGAGGGTTGTGAGCGAGCAACCCTTCGACAACCACGGCGTTCCGGCGCGGCAGTTGGTGCCGGTCGGCTCCGGCAGAGCGACGAAGACGGTCGCTTCCTCAATCGGCACGGCCCACTCCAACCCGACCGCATCCCAGCTGAAGAAGCCGTTCTGCACAACGGCGTCGCGGTGGAGTGTGTACTGAATCCTGTAGCGATGTCGTCCTGAGATCGTGATCTGCGGATTGCCGATGCGAATCTCGTGATCGAAGAAGGATTCGGTGATGCGAACATTGTCCGGGGCCGTGGGGGACGACACCCGCACACTGCCGTCGACAAGATCAGGGACGTTGCGGTAGATGCCCCGTCGGGACTCCACCCCGAAGTCGTAATCGATCACCTCGACCACGGCGAGCCCCTCGTCGGTGAGTTCGCCCGAGATCCAGTAGGAGCCGATTCGCTCGGTGTCGCCTCCTGCCGCAGCGACGAGCGCAGCGAGACCGACTCCGAGTGACGAGATGACTGCGAAGATGACCGCGCGTCGGCGGCGTCGGGAGATCGGCATGTGGTCATCGTAGATGGCGGTGCCTTCGCAGGCCGGTAGTGTCGCACGGCATGGATCTGATCGACTCGCTCCTGCTCCTCGGAGTCGGGATCGTTGCGTCGATCATCAACACACTCGCTGGCGGGGGTTCGCTGATCACGGTGCCGGCCCTTGTGCTCGTCGGGGCGCCTGGCACGGTCGCCAACGGGACGAATCGCGTCGGCATTCTCACCGGCACGCTCAACGCAGCGCGCACGTTCTCCAAACACGGTGTGAAGGGGATGGAGGGCGCAACGCGGATTCTGGTTCCGGCGGTGCTCGGCAGCGTCGTCGGTTCGACCGTCGTGAGCCAGATCGCCGACGACACGTTCGAGCAGATCTTCGGCGTGCTGATGATTCCGATCCTGGTGCTCTCGTTGCGGAAGCCGGACACGGAGGCGCTCGCGGAGAAACCGCAGTGGCCGGTCTGGGTCACCTCGTTGGTGTTCTTCGCAATCGGGACGTACGGCGGAGCGTTTCAGGTCGGTGTGGGGCTGATGATTCTGGTGGCACTCGCTCGAGCCGGGGTCGACCTCCTCGTCGCCAATCACATCAAGGTGATCGCCACCGCACTCTTCACCTTCTTCGCGCTCCCGGCCTTTCTGCTCAACGACCGCATCGACTGGGCGCTGGCCTTGCCGCTCGCGGTCGGGTTCGCGTTTGGCGGCTGGCTCGGCGCCCGGATCAATGTCGCTGCGGGAGCGAGGGTGGTGCGCCCGGTCATGATCGTGGCGGTTCTTGCCCTCTCGGGGCGTCTCCTCGGGCTGTACTAGCGCTGTACTGACGGCGCTTCGCGACGGTTCCTCGGTGGCTCCTTGAGCGTCGTACGGCCGGGCCTCTCCGGCTCCTGCACAGGAAAGCGAACGGTCTCCGAGGGTCGAGGAGTGGCCTGGTCGGGTCGGACCGGTCAGACTCGCGTTCATGGGACGTATGGACGGACAAGCAGCGGTCATCACAGGAGCAAGCGGCGGGATCGGCTGGGCCACGGCCAAGCGCTACGTCGCGGAGGGTGCGGCAGTGATTGCGGCGGATATCGACGACGAGCGTGGCGCCGAGATGGTGGCCGACATCGGCGGGGCGGTCACCTATGTGCATTGCGATGTCACCGATCCCGATCAGGTGCGGGCTGCGGTCGATCGGTGCGTCAGTGACCACGGCCGTATCGACGTGATCTTCAACAACGCTGCGACATCGACCGGTGGGTACGTGGCCGATCTCGATCTCGATGGCTTCGACGCCAGCCTGTCGGTGATGCTCAAGGGGCCGCTCCACGGCATGCAGGCGGCGCTTCCGCACATGGTGGAGCAAGGAAGCGGGTCGATCATCTCGACCTCGTCGGTGTACGGCCTCGCAGCTAGTGCCGCGAACGCCCCGTACTGCACGGCGAAGGCCGGCTTGATCAACCTCACTCGCACCGTTGCGATCGAGTACGGCCGCAAGGGCGTGCGGGCCAATTGCATCTGCCCGGGCGTGGTGGAGACCCCGATGTTCGAGCAGGTCCTCGGCATCGGTCTCATCACCCGGGAGCGGGTGTCGGACATGGCGGCGCTCGGTCGGACGATCCGTCCCGAGGAGATCGCTGACCTCGCCCTGTTCCTCGGCAGCGACGAGAGCAGCGCCATCACCGGCCAGGCCGTCGTGATCGATGGGGGGCTTCTCAACGAGATCAACCTCACCGGCGTGCCGCCCCTGTCGTAGGGTTGCGCTCATGAGTGGCGACATCGTGCACCTGACCACCGCAGAGATTGAGGCCGGCCTCGATCATGTACGGGCGTCGCCGAGCGATCACGGCACGCTCGATCTCATCGTGCAGCGTCCCGAGGTCGATGCTCG